>Ga0115008_10002319_pt1 | contig 15788 bp, 16 predicted proteins | sample FraStrMetagenome_FD_87164 | JGI IMG/M metagenome (GOLD analysis project Ga0115008, IMG submission 87164) | Marine eukaryotic phytoplankton communities from Arctic Ocean - Fram Strait ARC3M Metagenome | ecosystem: Environmental > Aquatic > Marine > Oceanic | place: Fram Strait | collected...
TTAATATGATTGGCGACTTTGCAGGTTTCGGAACAGTCTGGTACTACTCGGATGGAATCGCAAACGTTCTGTCTCTTGGTCTTGTCTCGGATACCATGCGAATCGCCATGGATACCACCATCGACAACGCCCTCTTTGTTCATAGGAATGATGGAACCCTCCGTAGGTTTGGTAAATCAAATCATGGTTTATATTACCCAAGAGTAAATTGCGAGGATGGATGCACGTTCACTGTTGTCACTGTCAAAGAAAAAGAATCTCAATATTCCGATCTTGACGTACGAGAGCCAAAAAAGCCAGAGAGCTTCAACGCACTATTGGCCACCCTCCACTCCAATAATTCCTCGACATCATTGATAAGTTGCACGGTCCAACACCATGACGCCATAATTGCCGAGGACATCTACGGCCCCGACATCCACGGATTAAAAAGAGGAATACTCTCAAAGCCAACGTCCCTTCGGATATGAACGCCTCTCTCATGTTCCAAAACATATCATGATGAACTACAAAACCGTAACCCTTGGTGCCGATGTATTCTATGTCAATGACATACCCTTCTTCCTCACAAAATCCAAGCACCTATAGTTTTGCACTGTGCAAGCCCTCAAGGACCTCAAGAGTGAGACCTACTTGCAAGTTGCAAGCCATACTCAAAGTGAAGAACGTCTATACCACCAGAGGCTTCAATATAGAACAAATCCAAATGGATGGTGCCTTCGACTGCCTCCAGGATGACCTCGCCGATAATAAAATCATATTTTAAAATCTTATTTGATCAAGTATCCAACGACGAACATGTGACATTCATTGAACGAGGCATCCGTCATGTAAAGGAGGTTTCCCGAGCTACCATGTCCCATCTGCCATACCTAAAATTGACCAAGCGCCTAGTGATTGGTCTAGTAATCGCAATGGTTTTTTGGATCAATGCTTTCCCTCCTGCTAATGGCGTGTCTCAAACTATTGGACATAGAGAACTGCTTACTGGAGTGAAGACGACCATGGCCCGTGTTCAATATGAATTCGGAAATATCTGCAAACCCACGAAGCTACTGACAATACCATGAAAGAACGTACACTCGATGCCATAGCTATGGGTCCAATAGGAAACCGACAAGGTGGATTCTACGCGCTCGACCTTACCACTGGACAACGTATTAAAAGACGCAGCGCCACCCCTATTCCAACACCACAGAGCGTTATTGACAAAGTATATGGAAAAATTACACCACTCACTATCTCCACTGGAAAAGTTCATGAATACCTCGGGATGGAAATAGACTTTTCCAAGAAAGGCAAAGTAACCTACAGCCAATACAGCTACATCAACGAAATGTTATTCTCCGTGTCAAAATATAAAGATATGCAAGGAGAATCTCCGACACCAGCAAGTCTCCATCTGTTTCAGAATGACGACGAAGCAGCAGTACCTCTACCCGAAGACCAAGCAGATCTGTTCCATCATTATGTTGCACAGCTTTAATTCTTATGCAAAAGAACAAGACCCGACCTCCAAACAGCTGTGGCGTTTCTCTGCACTCGTGTAAAGGCACCAAATAAGCATGATTGGAAGAAACTGTGTCATGTCGTTCGATACCTCGGAGGGACAGCACACTTACCACTGATTATTGGTTGGGATCAATCTGGAAACGTCTACTGGTACGTGGATGCTGCCTTCGCAGCACACAACGATATGAGAGGGCATAGTGGCGCCATCATGACTATGGGGCAAGGCACTATTGTAGGAATCTCCAACAAGCAAAAAATTAACACAAAAAGCACAACCGAGGCGGAGCTAGTAGGCGTTGACGAACCTCTGTCATTAATCCTATGGTCTCGAATGTTTGCAGAAGCTCAAGGTATGAGAATCAAAGATAATATCTTGTATCAGGACAACATGAGTGCAATCAGAATGGAAAGGTATGGTAAGAGATCCTGCACAAAGCGAACCAGACACATAAATATTCGTTATTTCTTCATTTGTGACAAAGTGAACAACAGTCCCACCACGGAGATGATTGCTGACTACTTCTCAAAGCCTTTAGGAGGAAGCCAGTTTCGCAAGATGAGGAATCTCGTGCTAGGAATCGATGAAAAGGACATGTCCGATTATAGATTTAGCTATCGAAACCATCCAAATTAAAGCCCTGCGACTAGGGAACCAGTAAACAATGAATGACTCATATCTGTATCATCACCAGTCACTGGCAGGAGTGTGTTGGGCGTAGACCATTTGAGATGGATGAATCAAACTAAATGGGAATCAATTTAACAAGACTAATGTATTCTTGATTGTTCCTGGGATTCAATTTGGAAAGATTAAATATTCTTAGATGTTCCTGATCCAGCATAAAGAAATCAAATTGTGTGAGCGTTGGTCCCATAATTTGATTTATTTTATCTAATCAACAGAACAATATAAAAATATTATAACACCTACGTTTGTATTTATTTTACTCTTTAAGATTTTGATAGCTCTTACCATTCAAACTGGAACAGTTATTCAATTCAACAGTATTCAATGAATATGTCAACCCTGGACAGGAAGCAGTTTGGAATGACCAAGCATCCATAGCCTCTCATAGTTTGAGTCCTGGACATGAAAAAATTGTAAATGCCGACACAATTGATTTGCTTTGGAAATCATTCGAGAAGTTCATAGACGCGAACATCGGGTCGGATCAAGTTTGAGTTCTAATTGCGTGAAACGGAGAAGGATGTGACTTGCGTTGGCTCTATAAAGTAGCGCAAGCCCCATACTCATCCCATAGTTTTCCGTGTAAGGTGGAATATTTTCTGGAACCGTTGGCAGTATTAAGGGCATATAAGCTTCACAATAAGCATAATAAGTTAGAAAGCTATAGCTTGGGATCGGTTTATGAATATATCACGGGGAAGGTGCTAGATGGAGCGCATGATTCACTTGTGGACGTTAAAGTTCAGACTCTTATTGTAAAAGACTGAAGATTTGTACCATTTATCAATTGTACTCAATCAATTCGTACCATTGACGCGTACCATTGACGAAATGTTTCAGCATCGAGAGCATCGAGAGATTTTGAAAATGTCTGAACCATCGCGTGAACTCCACAAACCATGGGTAGAATTGCGGGAGGGTAGTTCTTTTAGAGGGAGCCTCCATGGCGTAATACCTATGATGGCCATAATTCAGGTGGGAGGCATGGACCGTCGAACGCTATGAAACGTGCAGCATTACGTGAACATTCATTATTAGACATATCTTTATCTTTCCCGTATCAGTTTTGAAAAAGTACGTGAATGGACAGACGTTTACGCTTACTCGCAACCTGTAAAAGCGGTGAAAGCAAACAATAGAGATGGTATTCTTTCTAGAAAGATACGATTTATTCCATGTTCAAAAAGAGATGTAGGTGCAAGAACACGCGCCGAAAAAGAAAAACATCAATATCAAATTACTTTAGGTTTAATAATTGCTTGGACAGGGGTTATTATACTTCATGGAACAATATCGGATTCGTCTAAAAGCTTAAGGCAGTACTATCTTGATTTTCCTAGATCGCTGAAAATAATGAGCCAGTATGACACTTTCCATATAGCCGTGATAATGCTTCTTCCCAAAACCAAGATGTTTGTCCACTTCTCCATTACCAGTTCTACCGTATTCAAAATTAGAAGTCATGGTAAGCGGTTGTCAAGAGAAAGTTTGTGCACTGGAAAGATATAGCAGAGTGCTGGAAACGTTTTTTTTCTCTGAAAATGGGTTAATATAAAAATGATGAAGAAAAGTAGACTAACAATTACAAGATGGTTTCTGTATGTAAGAAAAAGATCTTGTGCCTGATAATAAATGTTCATCATTAATATAACTTCCTCCTATCAGTGAAACAGCAAATTGGTCGGCTCCCTCTAGTTGTATCAAATGTTATGCGTCATACAAATTGCGAAATTCAAGTAACATATAAATAGTCACCCGTTTCCGTCCCCTTGCTCAACTTTAAAATTTACTCGTCGTTCACCAACAAAGGATCATAATATAACCGGCGCCAAGAAACTTGACGTCACTTTTGCAACAGTTAATGAATCAAGTGCCTGCATGTCTTACACAAAAATACATAAACTTAATTCTCCGTCGTTAGGTGGCCCACTTTGGAGAAGTGAAAATAGGATTTTAGCAGGAAACTTTTTCCTTGGCGAAGGTGGCTGCAGAATCGCAAGACGCAGGAAACATGCCTCCTACAGATCACAAAAGGGAAAGGTGCTGACGCTCTTTTCAAGAAGGTACAATTCATGAGAAAAAGAAAAGAAGCTACCGCTCAAGCAGCGTGTGCTGTAAATGCGAGGGGTTAACATTATTATTTAGAATATGGGATTTCTTGGTTCGCTAAAAGGGGAAATTACAAATTTCGATTATAACAATTGCTACTACTCCTCTTCGGAACCAGTGACTGATGAAGAGGAAGAGTTTGCAAATATATTATATAGATGATTTTACAATAGTTAGATGCAAACTAAAATTTACAGTTGAAAACAGTTAATAACTAATCAATCACCTCCTTACAATAAAGCTTATCTACGAGCGCGTTTATTTTTTTTCAAATTCATGTATGCATTAGCCTTCAAGACTATGATGGATTGATCATCGTACATACGTATTCCATCGATTCAAATGTCGAGATACATTCGCGTTTGAGGTTCGGTTTACATTACGGTAAGAAATGATTCTTGTTCAGATGTCAACTTTCTTTACGGAGAGCGTTCCTGTTATGAAGTGCGTTTTTATATTTACATTGTTTTATTACTTTTCACGGTGAAAGATACGATACACAATAATTAACTGCGCAACTTCATTTATGATATCAATTTACATGCACGAAGGTTTAATCACCTGACATTGAAAAAGAAGCCTATTTCAATGACATATAATATATAAGTAAATGCTACTTGCATCTCTTAAACATTTTTGAAACTTATGTCGTGTCTAAAGATTGTCTTCAAGAAATACAGAAATAGATGCAAATTCGTAGAACATTCGCCTTTCCCGTACATATGTACATACGTGAATTGTACAGTTGTGCAGCCCAAGCATAACCCAAATAAATTTGCATACAAAGCAAACAACACAACTCTTACCCGATATCTTTACACCATCTTCACTGCTATTATAGGGTATCATGTCGATGCCAGGCATATATCAAGATTGCCTTGCAGGCAGTGAAACAAATCAATTGTTACAATGCGTTGCCGATGCGTTAGAGGAGGTGAGTACATTATAGACGGTTTGCAAAGTGCCGGAACTAAATCCCTCATTTGCCGTTAACTGACAAAAAATCTTTTTTTTTAATTTTTTTAAACTTTTGTTCTTTACAGGCAAACCAATCGGTCGGTAAATCTCTGGACGTATTTTTCCTTCTCTATTCCTCCGCCCTCGTATTTTTTATGCAAGCCGGCTTTGCCATGCTTTGTGCCGGCAGCGTCCGACAGAAGAACGTTCAAAATACTATGCTGAAGAACATTCTTGACGCCTGTTCTGGAGCTCTGAGTTTCTGGGCTGTGGGTTATGCCTTTGCCTATGGCGGTTCAAACTATGAAAGTAATGACAACAAAGTTACTTTTATAGGAGGTGAAAATTTCTTTTTGGACGGTCTTGATACCAACGAGACGGTGTTCTGGTTGTTTCAGTTCGCATTCGCAGCGACTTCCGCAACAATTGTGGCTGGAACTTTGGCCGAACGTTGTCAGATGGTAGGTTATTTGCTGTACTCATCCTTGCTGACCGGGTTTATTTATCCCGTGGTCGTGCACAGTACCTGGTCCGGAGTTGGGTTTTTAAGCTTTACCATTGAAAATCCACTCTTCGATACAGGATTTGTGGATTTTGCTGGTTCTGGTGTAGTCCATGTAACAGGTGGAACGGCTGCGATACTTGCGAGTATTATTTTAGGGCCGAGGAAGGGAAGGTTTCATGATGAGCGAACCGGTGAAGTCTTGGGAGAGCCCAAGAAGATTGAGGGGCATTCTCCTTCTCTTCAAGTATTGGGTACCTTTATTTTGTGGTTTTGTTGGTATGGATTTAATCCTGGATCCACACAGACGGTATTTCAGCATGGAAATATCGCGAGTATTGCTGCAGCAACGACGACGTTGGCAGCAGCAGCCGGTGGAATTTCTGCTTTATGTCTCGAAGTAATATACATCGAGCGTAAGACAGGCGAAGCGACGTTTAATCTCACCACTGCTTTGAACGGATGTTTATCCGGCCTCGTTGCGATTACCGGTGCATGCGCCTACGTTGATTTGTGGGCATCAGTATTGATTGGAACGCTTAGTGGCTTCGTTTATCTCGCTTCTTCCTATGGTATGGAGAAGTTTCACATTGATGATGCCGTGGATGCCATTCCTGTCCATTTATGCAGTGGCATGCTTGGCGTAGTTTGCGTTGGTTTGTTTGCGACGAAAGCGAATTTACAAGAGATTTATGGACCTGATTTTGATCATGAAGGTCTAGTTTATGATTTTAGTGATTGGAATTTGCTTGGATCCCAACTTGTTGGTTTGTTGTTTATTATTGGATGGGTGACGGGAATTATGACACCCTTCTTTCTTACCTTGAATTACCTTGGATGGTTTCGTGCTGATCCACTCGAGGAAGTGATCGGACTTGATATAAGTTATCATGGTCGATCTGCCTACGACCAGGGAGAGATTCCTAGGCTGGAATTTACAAATTTTTCGAAAGCGAAAGGCAAGAAATCGGAACGTCTTCAGGAAATTATTCGGAAATCTTCGATGAGTGCCCGCGAAAATATGGGTGGGACAGAGGATGATAATGTTTTTAATGGCAACGATGACAATATCGAAGAGTCGAATGGAATGCCTTATGGAATATCAGAAGATGAATTTGAGTTGTCCCGCTAATCGAAAAGAAGGAAACGGGTGGCGTATAAGAGCACCACAGTTCAATCTCGATCACTCTCACAATTTTGTTAATATTTTTGCTTCAATTTTCAAAACAAGAAAAGAATGTTCGAATACAAATAGTGTAATAATATTTAATGGTCAAGTACTTTTGTTGTTCGATACTAAATTTCATAAAAGTGACCTAGCGGTTTGTAGAATATCAACGAGCGCAACATTGACATCATAATTGGTGAATAACCCGCATGATCCTGAGCGTGCATCTTCGTTGCTCTTTGCCCGTGGTACGTGAAAGTTACAAAAAACCCTCTGCGCGAGAAAAAAAATAATTATGTAAATGATAAATAAATTACATGTAGCTATTTTCTCCCAATCTAAAATTCTTTATTGCACGAAACACGAACAAAGTTACGACGAGAGAGTAGATTGAAAATACTGATAACTTAAATTGTCTATCCCATCGTCATCTGCCAACAGATTTTCAAAATAGATTGGAAAAAGGTATCCCTTTAATGCAAAAACAAATTTGCACTACAATTTATCCCAAACAAAAAAAGCTAATCGCACACAGCTGGAGACAGCTCACGCTGTGATAGTTACAAGCAAATCGTGATGCTTGGCAGCAATAAATTATTCTACATTCTCGCCTTAAGTATTGTGCGGTTCTCAATTTCTCAAGAAGAGAGTGTTTGTTCCGATGAATTAAATTGGGTTGATTCGTATGGCAGAGATTGCTCGTATTATGATGAAGGGTCTTTTTGTGAAATATTTGGCAACTGCTGCATGAATATGTTCACAGCAAACCTTGCGTGTTGCGCCTGTGGGGGCGGTACAAATTATATTTTTGACTGCGAAGACGATACAGATTTCAAAGATTGTAACGGAAATAGCTGTCTATGGTACGGAATTCCAGTGAATTCACCTTTTGACTTTGGCACTTTAAGCACTGAGACGGATGATACAAATCTTTTTGATACTCGTTGTACGCTCTTCGGGTCCTCTTGTCCGAGCGAAAACGGATTATACGCAACTACCCAGTGTTGCTTCTGTGGTGGAGGGATAGGATTGGACACTAATCCATCATCAAATTTGCAAGAGCCATCTATGATACCTCAAGCAGCGAGCCAAGTCGACGCTCAAGTACTATCCATCCCTCCTTCTCTTTATCCTTCATCAACGAAGGCATCTTCTAGTGCGGTGTCTTATTCCCTCTCCGTAGACAATTGCGAATCAAAAGGAAGATCTTCAAAATCACGTAAGTCGACGAACTCGGCGAAATCATCAAAATCAAGTAAATGTCCTAGTTCAGATGATGGAGTCACTGACACAAAAGATATTGAGACGTCTTCTTCGGTTTCAACGTACGCTGACTCATTTAGTTTCCAATTTTCTACCGTGATAATATTTTTCTGTTTTAAAATGAATGTTTAAACAAATTTGTTGTAGCTTAGTACTTTTGAAAGTAACTTAATTTTGTATTATTGTTATTTTTCCATCTGTTCAAACCTTCTACTTATTTCTTTGATGTCCATGGTGTACCGCCCTTCACCTCGATGATAGATTTCCTTATTTTAAAAGGCGGCTCGACTACATTACCACATCCTATCATCATGATGATGTCGGAAAGTGGTAATATAACCCAATGATTTCTGTGCGACACCCATTATATTGATGACTTTAACATGCCTACATGATATTTGAATACAATTGATATAATTTTATTGTATTCACTTTCAACCGTACTGAAGTCTTTTTTTTTTCGTTGTAATTTTGTCATCCAAGAAAAAGATATGACTTATGTGCTATGTCACATATATCCAGTTCTTGCTTGCACGTTATCTGTATCTGGGAGAGCATCGTTAATGTACTGGGAACAAATTCGGATAAGGTAAAACTGCAAAAATGAGATCATCATCTCATAAATTTGGATAATGTATCCAAAAATAAGATATGACTTATGTACTTTGTGACATATATCCAGTTCTTGCTTGCACGTTATCTGGATCTAGGAGAGCATCCTTAATGTAGTGGAAACCAATTCGGGTAAAGTAAAACTACAAAAATGAGATAATCATCTTGTAAATTTGGATAATGTATACAGTACCCGACATCCAACATAGATTTATATTTTTTGTGAAAACTATCACTAGAGTAAATTCGAGGAAGTAAAAAAAAAGGTTATGCTTTTCTTTGCGTAACACGTGTCATCCTTGCACAGGGACCATGCTAATCTTCTCTGTATATATAAGCATTTTATTTATGTACGCACCGAAGTGCGTACACTCAAATCGGTGATGTTTTAATATATAAACAAAATAAATATGAAACTTCGCAAACACGAATAAACTTTGAGGTAACCGGAGTCCAATCATCAATATAGACAATAGACTCTCTTCAAATATATACAAAATGATAGGAACGATTGTAAAAGCCTCTGCTACGCTCTGCAAAATTGACTTTGCATGACGATGACTCTTGGGCATACATGCCAGGAATCCGTGAGGATCCTAAAAAGGCTACGAAATGTTACAATGCCTCGCCTCGGGTGGTTGAAACGATTTGGCTATTCGAGTTCTGCATCATTTGGACCGTTGAGCGCTTGTGAAAGTCTGCGTGAAATATAAGTAAATTGTAACACATCACTCGTTCTCGTTACGTTATATCGTTTGGGAGGGTAGAGCTCTAATAAGAGACGAAGGTCGTTCATGTGATTGGAGAGGAGATGAAGCGGACAGATCCTTGTATCGAAGGAAAATATGACTTTGTCGCTTTCATATCCTTTGCCGCTTATTATAGCTTGGGTGAATGTGTGCCGGAAATCTTCGTGAGGTAATCAAGAGAAAAGATGATAAGATGGAGACAAGCTTCGCGGACCATGTTGTGGAACATATGGGTTGTTTGTTCGAGTTCTTACGTAACTAGAATGCTCGTGTTGTTATTGTCATCAACGACCTGTGAAAAAAAAAAAGAAATAGTTGAAATCTTATAAGTGATGATTTGATTTTTGATAGTTATTCCCGTGACATCTTTTCTCGCGATTTGCAGCCGTGTTGTGATAAGTGCATAGGATCAGCATATGGAATAAATTTTCCCGAAGGGGCTGTAAGTGGACGAAAATACATACATAAAGTCATTCAGCTGCTTGTCTACGTTGAACGTGTAGATGAAGATTCAATATAAAATTAAATTGAGATTTCGAAGGAAGGGAAGTCGCTAACACAGAATTTATGTGAGCGTATAAAATTTTGGGAGCGGGGGAATTGCTCCGTAACGTCAAAAATAGTCGAGGCTTTCAAGGAGACTATTGCAAAGCTCGTTTTGATTGTCACTTTGTTGAAGTTCTTGCGTTTCATACTATCCATCAATGACCTAAAGAAAGACAATTAAGAATTGGAAAATGTCCTAGTCTATATATTGAGAAGTCTTCGTGAAAGAATATTTTATGACAGATTTAACATGACTTGTACTTCAGTGTCTTTAGCGTAACTCCTTTTGCATTCCTTTTATTTTTGTGGTTGCATGTATCTTGTCGAAACCACACAGTGTATACAGAAATGTGCTCATGCCCTTCTATATGAAATTGCTTTGAAGGTTACATGACATTTTCAATTCCGAATCTAAGTACAAGCGCTCTTCTCCTTTCCATTCAATTAAATTATGTTAGATTTACTTGCTACACGTTCTAGTTCCTAACTTAAATACAAAATGCTCTTCGCCTTCCTGCATTCATTTAAATAAATGATTTATTCTACGCTAACGCGAATTGAATGAGAATGATGGTAATGACGCCGATGCATTGAATGAACCCGTCGCGTACTTTTGTTAGGTTGGAAAGAATTGTTGATTTTATCGGACGTGTATCTAACTTTGCAACGTGATTTCAGGACTGAAAGGCTAAGATTTAATATGAATATGTTACAGTTCGGCTAATCTTAGAGCATCAGATGTTTTCATAGGAACATTAATTTTCTAACAACCTATTATCTGGCCTAAAATGACATGGCCGAGTGGGGTACAAAGTAAAATCGAACTATTCCGGTAATATAATTGGTTTTAGACTTAAAGGAAGACCATTATATCTTAATCCCTTTAATAAACCTTATCAGTCATCATCCTGTCATGAAGATCATCCCTTTCACTATCATCAATCCAACGCTTCGTAAGCGTCGAAGTTGCTGGCCAAGGTCGACCTCCCACCATATTCACTGGCCTTTGCGTCTCTCGTGCAATTATAGCCTTGACACGAGCCTCGCAATTGTAATTACACGGATCGCCCTGACAATGACCCATACCAGCACGTGTACGTTTCCGAATGGCTTGTGTTGAATCAATCGGTAAACTCCTTCCAAGTGCCTTAACAACTTCCAATTCCGTCACCTTTTCACACTTACATATGACATTAGCTGCCATAGCCTTTTCGTCAATCCCATCAGAATCATACTTCCCAACCTCTACAGAAGTTTTTAAACCACGTGATCCATCCTTGGGCGTTATAATAGGAGCTCGGTTGGGGTCGAAGTACGTGTTAGGTTTGGATTTGACATCCAACCCAGCTTCTTCGAGCAGACGAATAACTTCCAAAGCAATGGCGGGTGATCCGGCTAATCCAGGAGAATCAATCCCAGCCACGTGTATGAAACTACCATGTTTACTCGAGGGTTCAATAATCCAATCACCAGTAGAATTTTTGGCACGAGCACCACAAAAGGCATGAATGGTCTCCTTGGCATTAAAAGATGGCACCAGTTTTCGGCATTTACTTAGGATATACTCCTGTACTTGCTGAATCGACATATCCGCCATGTCTTTCTTATACGTATCCCGTGCCGTTGGACCTAGGATTAAATTTCCCCATAAAGTCGTCTGCACCAACACTCCCTTACCTAAGACCGGATGAGGGCAAGGAAAAAGTGTATGCCTGGCTAAATGACCCTGATTCCGATTCAGCAATAAATAATCACCTAGTCGTGGTTTAATTTGAAAACTTTCATCTCCAATCATTTTAGCAATGGTATCGCTACCACCACCGGCACAGTTAATAACATACTTGGCACGGACGGTTTCCTTTCGTACCGTGATTCCTTGCATAACTCGACTAGATCCACTTCCACCTGTAAACATGTCCTTGGTTTCCACTTTCATGCCACCTTCTCCCACAGGTGCAGAAGCTTCCTCGACTAATTTCTTCAAAGGAGTTTGACGAGATATGTTCGGTAACAGTGGCGAGTTCTCCGGTGGCTGTATGACTACAAACACACCCACCAAACACATTAAACAAAACGCCATAGTTTGCGTTTGAGATAAGATACCCATGGAATTGAGATAAATGCCTACACTTCCACCCACAAACGCAATAATGCGTGCGATGTTTCCACGATGACGTTGAAAGGACTTGACAGCTTCTACGTACTGCTTTGGTTCCCAATAGTCAGCTGTAATAGTAAAGTACTTGTCTTCATTAGAGGGAGAAGTGATGGCGGTGACGGTACGACGGATGCGTAGTTCAACACCATTATCCACGGCGTTCTCTGCCAAAGCAATGGTATATTCGTACGGTATCACATTTCCAGCATCCGGCGAATACAAGGCTGCCTTAACATTCGGATCTACATGCGGCTCACGTTGGATAACTTCTGCACGGGACAAAATCCTTAAATTCTGAACTCCATTCGTTTTCCCTCTCTGCAAAAGATTATTCAATTCTTTCACCTCATCATCATTAAACGCCAAGACAAGACTCCCATTGAGTTGATAACCGAAGCGCAATTCCTTATCAAGTTGAGGAAACATCTGATTTCCCTTCCAACAGAACTTGGCACGATTGGTACCGGGCTTATCATCATATCCAGCATGTACGATACCGCTATTACCCTTGGTAGCTCCCTGACTGACATCATCTGCCGCCTAATTCGAATGCACCGCATACCACAAACACAAATTATCATGAATCATGAACGTACGACATGAGATGCATATATTCCATACATATACACATACAATACCCAATGCCTACATATAAACACTCACAAACAGACACTCACACTCACACATATCACATAATACAATAAAAACACTGAACGCACCTCCAACCAAAGCGTCTTCACCCGATACCGACTCAACTCCCTCGCCACCGCCGCACCCACACACCCCGCACCCACAATTACCACATCATACACCCCATTACTACTCGCCATAAACCGTGACGAACTACGCGGACAGGGCGTATTGTACAATCGACATCTTTTATCGTTATGATTTTGATTGTAATCTTTGGCCATGAAATCTTCCATGTCGTGTTCTGACTTTGTGTTGGAGTTGGAAGTTATGGGTACCCATTTGCCGCCGTAGTAGACGCCCTTAACACCGTGTTGGCGTGTAGTAGGGGGTTTGATCTTTTTAATGGGTGGGTTATTGGTGTTGGTGTTGGGTGGCATGTTATTGTTGGTGTGTATGTGCAGTATGTGCGTTGTGTTTGGTCATGTCATAGAACGAACGTTGTGTGTGTGTTGTGTGTGTGATGTGAGAGGTGTGTGTGAGTGTGCAAAGAGCAAAGATTCTCTCTCTCTGAAGGTTCGTTAACTTCTACTATTGTACATGTACCAGGTATATGATTGTGTGTTTGTAAAGAGAGAAGAGAGGAGAGGAGAGGAGAGGGTGGGGAGTCCATCTGTAACAGAACATGTGTATAGATGTGGGAGAGGGGAGTAAATAAGGGAGTAGTAATCTGTATGTATGTAGGAATCTCATAAGGTCGTGTCATTAGAGGAGACCAATGACGCTTTTGGTGCATTGGTGTCAATGGAGACGTTACGAGTACCAGCTAAATTAAGAAATAAAAGAAGAGAATGATGGGTCCATCTGTATGTAACAGATCCGAAACGAGAACCCTGAACCCTTAGCCGTGGCTGGCCTGGCCCAGCGCCATTTTATTTTATGCTGATTTTTAGGGAAATGAGAAAATACCTTAGGACTAGGTTTTTTGACTACTTATAGCGAATCATATGTCTACTTACAGCGTGCGAAAGCTCGTATTGAAGTTCGCACAATGACGTGTCAGTATTCCATGTTTACATGCAAGCAACCTCAACTAACGATGCGTTATCTCAAGGAGTCGACCACGGATGAACAAAAGAGTTAATAATTTGGAAAATGAACATTTGGATTATGACAATTAGACTTCGTTTATTATTCAGTTTCCATAAATTTTATAATTACTATGCTTTAAATACCAACAAAACTACTTTTCATCTTTCTTTGATTTTAAGTGCATTGTACTTTCAGATATAGTGTATCAATAATGAATCAGTATATTTATAGGCATAAATATAAACGAACAGGTTAGAAATAGTGCAACAGTCTGCTTGTTGGTAAGAGTAAAGACCTAAAATTGATATGCTTTTCTTAACTCCAATCGGTGCAGGGGCTATATGTTGGGCATATACGCCGACGTAAAGGCCGAGTGCGTTGGCGAATTGAGTGCGTCGGCACATACGCCGACGCACTCCGAATACGTCGGCAGATTTGCGAATTTTGGGCTTTATGAAGATCGGTATAGAAATAACCATTCATATTTTAGACATGCAAACATCAGCCATCCACTTCAGCTTTCAGCTTCCCCCTACATGCATCAATAGTAAAAATCAACGTAAGTAACAGACATGTGTAAAACAAATACTGAATGGGAGAAGGTGGAAGAAGACATGGGGCGTTTTTATGAGGATAGCTTCGTTTTGGATAGCGAGGGTGTATTCAGTGATTTGACTGGCGAGGTGCTAACAAGGAATGTTATGAGGAAGATGATGTACAGGCATTATACTTTCCTTGCCTACGGGCATCTCGGAAAGGGCTGTAGAGTGAAGATCCCGATTGTGTTGTTACAGGCATTCGAGATATGGGATTCAAAGAGAAATAGTCACCTTTGTAAATTAGAGGCTCTTAGTTTTACACTTATTTGTTTGATCTCTAATTTATATTTATATCTATCTTAGGACTGTCGGTTTTTAGGACTGTAGTTTTTCAAGATGATAAGACATACGTTCTTATTGGAAACATTTGCATCAAGAATCGCAAGTATAACTACACTGGTGTGAATAAAACTTCAACACTAATTCCTGACCCTTGATTGTCTACACGTGCCCTGCCCCTCTTTACTGTTGGAGTAAGGCCATGTAGCGTTTTGAGTTCGCGCATTATAGGATGGGTTGGTCGTGTAGTATACCCGATCCTTGTTTGTTTCCACAACCCGGACATCCTCGGGTGATGGGGTGTTTCGAAACATGTTAAATTATGAAAGGAAGGAAAAGTGTGTATTTTCCTTGCGGAATCATACCTAATAGAGGTGTGTGCTGCAATGAAACAATTATCGCAGCCACATTTACCTACCGACGCATCTCTTATGCCTAATGCCCCGTTCATTAACTTCGTCTGATAAAGAAACTTCGAGCTGACAAACGCAGCATCGAATTCTCCTATCGACAACCATTCGGGATGCAGATGCCCTAGCAACGGGCACTTGTATTGTTACACCCTCATCTTCGAAATTCAACATTTCTTCGCTCAACTTGTTTCTGCCTTGTATCGTATGACATAATAAATTCTATGCCGAATATGCATTTAATAGTGCACAATCGAGGATTGCTAAATATACCTTCACATACCACTTCTTGAAGTGGGCATGATTGGCGAATCCACCGAAATGAGCTCGAAATTGATCACCTTTATCTACACCGAACATTTTTTGCTGTACTCGTTGAAGTCGTGGGGGGCAGTCAGATGAAGGCGATTGCCTCCCTCTTGACGCTCACACGTGCGTTGGCGAGCGTCGTTGAGTGTAGATACGAGATTTACCACTTTCGTGTCTCTCCACTGCATACAACACACTTGATTAA
>Ga0115008_10002320_pt1 | contig 15787 bp, 12 predicted proteins | sample FraStrMetagenome_FD_87164 | JGI IMG/M metagenome (GOLD analysis project Ga0115008, IMG submission 87164) | Marine eukaryotic phytoplankton communities from Arctic Ocean - Fram Strait ARC3M Metagenome | ecosystem: Environmental > Aquatic > Marine > Oceanic | place: Fram Strait | collected...
ATCTCAACATAGCTGTTGTTAATAAGAGTCATATTAGGGTATTTGTTAAATCAATGTATTGATTCAATTTCACAAAATATATGATGAGGGAAGAATGCCATAGCATCTGAGATAGAACAAGGAGATTACTAATGATGCATTAAAGCCATCCGTCAGCTTTAACGCATTCAAAGTATTGAATAGCATTATTATTAAATAGAGTAATTATCGTTTGAAGGATTTAGCTATGAAGAATATATGCTAGCAAATGCTGTTCTACCCATTCTATATTAGGCACTCCAGCCATTAACTCATTAACTGTTACTGACATGGCTTCTGCCCGACCCCGCGGCCGCCCCTGACACATTTCGATATCGCCGTCAGCAATAATATGCAGGCTAGGCGTGTCGCTAATAACAATCGCATAATAGGGCAAATGACTGTTGTCCGCTGTGCCATTAATAATAGCGATTCTCGATATCGTTTTAGGGTCAAGGCTAGCAGCCCCATTTAATGATTCAAATGAAATGAGTGGCAGCTCTATTCCGCGCCAGCTGATATTACCAATAAGCCATTCAGGTGACTTTAATAACGGACTGATTTTACTGACCTTAAGTATTTCAACCACGGTTATATCAGGCAACAATAAGCCATCCATTTGAAGCGGTAAATACATCGCTGTAAATGGCGATAAATTCAATTCATATTTTAATTCTTGCATGCCTACTTTCAATCCTATATCAATACACATTAATCATTTGAATCATTAGCGGGATTTCAATCGTAGTTTCCCTAAGTACCAAACTGCTCATCAAGCCCACTTGCTGGTAGGACATTGTTAATAGCTTCAAAAAGTATTGCCTCTTGATAAGGTTTTCCTAAAAATGCATTGGCACCTAAGCCTAAAGCACGCTCTCTATGTTTATCACCGGTTCTTGAGGTAATCATAATAATAGGAATATGAGCAAGATCGGTATCATTACGAATACGCGTAACCACCTCAAATCCATCCATACGTGGCATCTCAATATCTAACAAGATGAAATCAGGCTTCACATCTTCTAATTGCAACATAGCATCCAAACCATCTTTCGCGGTAACGACGTCCATGCCTCTGCGTTCCAGTAAACGAGACGTTACTTTACGTACGGTTACTGAATCATCAACAACCATTGCAACAAGATGGTCTCTCTCCTTCTCTAATGACACGACATTGCTATGCGTAGCAACACTGTTCTCTGAGCGTATCAAAGCGGCTAAGTCGGCGATCATAACCACGCTGCCATCGCCCAATACTGTGGCGCCTGCTATCCCTTCTAAATTCGCAAACTGTGCACCAAGACTCTTCACAACAATTTCACGACTTGCGATTAAACGATCAACCTGTAAAGCATAGAATTTATCGCCACCTCGTACTAGTAATACGGGTAAGGCTGAAACCATTTCAGGAGTAGAATGATAGGAACTACCGTTAATTAAATGGCCAAGATAACTAAAATCATATTGCTGACCTGCGTAGAGAAACTCTGTGGCATCTTCGCCATAGTATTGTTCAAGCTCAAAAGGGCTTACCCGCACAATACCTTCAATAGAATCTAACGGTACCGCTAATTGCTCACCACCTGCAGATACTAATAAGGCACGATTCATCGATACTGTAAACGGTACACGGAAGGTAAACAGTGTTCCTTGATTATGCTTAGAATGCAGTTCAACGCTGCCGCCTAAATCGGCAATCTCACTTTGCACTACATCCATGCCGACACCGCGACCAGACAATTGTGTTAATGATTTTGCTGTACTAAACCCGGCGGCAAAAATAAACCGCATAACTTCTTCATCTGATAGCTCGCTGTCTTTTTCGATTAAGCCCCTAGATAATGCTTTCTCTCGAATTGCCGCAACATCAAGACCACGGCCATCATCACTTAACTCAAGAACGACATCGCCACCTTCTCGACGAATATTGAGACTAATAACCCCTTGCTCTGGCTTGCCTAGTTGAACTCGCTCATCGCTACTTTCAATGCCGTGATCAATCGCATTACGCAAAACATGCTCTAAGGGCGTCACCATGCGCTCTAACATTGAACGATCAAGCTCGCCGCCTGCATTAGTCACTTTAAATGTAATCGGCTTATCGAGCTCACCACTTACTTGGCGAACAATACGACGTAAACGAGGCACAATATGGCGTGCGAGGGGTACAGTACGCGTTTGCATCAAGCCTTCTTGTAGCTCAGTATTAATACGTGCTTGCTGAACTAAAGAGGTTTCTATATCACGCGTCTTCTCTACCAGTGTACTCTTCAAATCTTTTAAATCTGAGGCTGACTCTACTAACGATTTAGATAACTGCTGAACCTGTGAATAACGATCCATCTCTAATGGATCGAACTCTTCGTTACCTTCGCTCTCCACCTGCTCTTTACGGAATTCAATCTGCGCTTCCATTTCAATTTCTAAGCGACGTAATTGTTCTTTTAAACGCTGAATAGTTGAATCTATTTCATCAGTACTCTGTGAAAAATCATTCACTTGCTCTTCTATTAACGAGCGGGAAATACTTGTCTCACCTGCGAGATTTACTAGTTTCTCAAGTAATACAGAAGGCACACGAATCATTTCATCGCTGCGTTTTTCTTCTGATTTCACATTGTCATTGTTCGACTGCTCATTACTGCCTGTAACATCACTTAATAAATTGCTACGAACAGCACTCACAGCCTCTGTCAAATGAGTAACAAACTGGCTAACCCGTTTAAAGAATTGGTCATTCGTTTTGTTATCACCATTACTAACTGATAATAAAAGCGTTTCAAACTCATGGCTTACATCACCCACTCGCTCAAGGCCGGCCATACGCGCACCACCTTTAATAGTATGCAAAGGTCGCATAAGAGTTTTAAGATATGAGATATCGCTACGATTATTCAGCCATTGCTGGACATCAGTCTCTAATGCCTCAATTAAATCTTCCGACTCATCAAGAAATATCGTGACAATCTCTTGGTTAAATTCATCTTCTTGATTATCATCGTTCGAGCTTATATCTTCTGCAGCATTCTCTTTAATCTGAACAAGTAACGCTTTCTCATTGGCCAATAAATCTTCTAGCGCTTTGGCCAAAGATGTCTCAACTCTTTGTCCCGCAGCTATACGGTCAAGCATATCCTCTAAGTCACGATGGCCATTCAATAAAGTAATATATGCTTGATAATGTAAACCACCCTCTGAGAAGTGTTTATATAAATCATTTAAACAATCGCACTGTTGCTGAATAAAGGATTCTTCGCCATCGATCGCGGCCTGCTCAATTTGCTGTAAAACTGACAGCATAGATTCATATGCATCTGGACGACTTCCCGTTGCTCGCCACTCTTGTAAAAAATGACTCGCCTTAAAAATAAGATCATTCACAACCAACATGGCTTCATCTTGATCTGAAGAATCAAGATCATCAGCTACTGCCTGATTCAACTCATCAATTAAATGCGATGCCGCTTTTTCATCAACACTATTAGGCTTAATAAATTCGCCTAAATTAATTTGCGCTAATGTCCAGTTATGCAGCTTCGTCAGCAAGCTATTTTCCGCATCATTAATAGCGCATCGCTTTCTGATAAGGCAAAGTAATATCTCTGCTGGTGCGAACAACTCCGAAATTAATGGATTATTTGCAATACGCGCGCCACCAACAATCGTATGCAATGCTCGCTCTACAGCCTCAGAAGGATAGATGTCATTATCCATTGAATGACTTTCTAAGTAACCATTCACTACACTGAGTTGAATTTCTAACTCACTGACAAATATAGTTTGTAGTGTGTTGTCATCGAGAATATCGTTTGCTATTGCACCACTGCGGGTTCTTTCATCTTTTAAACCATCGGCAGCTTCAGGAGCAACATCCTTAGGCGCTATATTTTCTGAATCAATACTTTCATTATCAAAGTTCTCAACATCTGTTTTTCCAAAATCTTCTTGTTCAGCATCGTCAGTCACACTAGCATCATTTACTTCAATGCCTTCTTTTTCAATACCATCTTTTTCGATACCATCTTTTTCAATGCCTTCTTCAGCACCCGCTTCAATACCTTCTTCAATATTGTCTTCGCTAATCTCTTCACATATTTCATCGATTGTGTGATTAATACTTTCGTTAACGATGTCTTCAACAATATCTATATCTGCTGGAATGCTTTCATGACTTGCTGAATCTTGACTTACTGCTTCACCGATTACCGAACCAACATCCACATAATCAGCTTGAGTAGCTAACTTATTAGCTCTCTCAATAAAAGCGGCTAAAGCTGTAGATAAAGGAATGACTCGTAATTTAAATGACTCAATAAGATAAGGCATATATTCGATAGCTTCACCTATCAATGTCATACGCATCGAATCAACTGGCACTGAGCCATCTGCCATACGATTAATCATAGCTTCAATGGACCAAGCAGCATCACCAATATGTTCTGCACCCGCCATTCGACCACTGCCTTTTAAGGTGTGAAAGCCTCGTCGTATATCAGCCATACATTCTTTATTGTTTAAATTATTTGACCAAATCTCTATTTTCTCTCTTAACGAGGTCATTACTTCTTCAGCTTCTTCTATAAAAATTTCGACTATATCATCATCAAAATCGCCCTCTAGAACTTCCTGCGTAACAGTCGAAGCTGACTTTTCTTCATTTTGAGTAATGAATGCTGGACACCCAACTAAATCATTAACCGCTATGGATAATGATTCGCTCAACTTGTCATGCTGATTATATTTTAAGGCCTCTAAAGAAGACTGAATTAACTTCAACACACTTATTAACGGATTAACCGCTTGGATATCTTTTTGATTAATTATATTTTCTTGCAAATAAGCTACACAGCTACTTATCGATTCTACTAAATCATCTACACCAATAATGCGCATTGCACCTTCGGCTTCATTTAACCGAGTAGATAAATCACCGTAAGGCTCATAATTTAAAAATTGTGAATCATCAAAGAATGCATGCGATGAAGATTGTCTGGCAGTTAAATTCTCGACCATGGTAGAAACACAATGAATCACTTCATCAATAACACTTATCTCACTGTCATTACGTGCGACACCAAGATGATTCTGATGCAAAGTTGACTCTACTTTATAGAGCTCTTCAGCAATATTTCTTATTACTTCAATTTTCTTTTCTTCATCAGCAATAATTTTCTTATCACTGTGTAAAGAAATTAATGATTTCTCAACGTTTATAAGTTGTTCTGCGAGACTATCATATTGAGCTAGCTGTAATGTATAACGCAATGTCGATGCCATCGAAGCCATTTTTTCAAACGAAACGCTTTCAGAGGATGAATCATCACTTAATTGCGAACCATCATCAGACCCGGCACTCCACTCTAGTGCATTTTTTAATAGAACAAGATCACTGGTTAAACTATCAAAAACAATTTCCATTGTTTCAGCATCTGGCGTACCTAAGCGTAAAACCTCAGATGGATGATGAATGTTAAGTGCATCTAACAATCGATACTGTTTTTTAAACGCCTGTACCTTATCAAGGTCACTATCATATAAAGCAATACAAAAAAGAAGTTCACGTAATACTTGATTAGTTGATTTGGAATCAAGCTCGCTATCAACTTCAGAATTAATATGTTGGCTAAGCCATGATAACCCGCCCTGCAGAGAATATTTAGCCGCTAAAGAAAGCTGACTGCTACCCTTTATGGCAGCAGTAATAAGTACATCCATCGCATCAATGATATTGCCATTTATTGATTGTGCTGGAGAGCTTCCTGCTTCTGTAGATGTTGCTGTGGCAGTTATAGAAAGACATGCCATCAACTGAGTGAACGCTTCTTGTAAGCTATTCATTGCGGAACGATCATTATCCGCTTGCTTATTTATTTCAGTCAATATCGCTCGGCAATCCTGCAAACAACGACCTACTGAATCATCCTTAACAATATAATTATTGCTATTAACGCTATCGGCTAATGAAAATACATTTTGGTCAACAATTAACGAGACATTAGCTGCTGCTCGAACATCATTCACTACAGCAATAATATCGCTCGCTTTGTTATTCTGTATTGATCTCAAGCGTACCAAATAATTAGGCAGCTGTAGTAAGCCACCTAACAATGCTTGATATGCATTATCATTGCTCACGCAGTTATCTCTGATAATGACATCAATCAGTAAAATTAACTGTTCAGATAACAAAGTGGCAAAAGGGAAATCTACTTCATCAAAGGATGCCTTTATTACTTCTAAATAACGGCGACACTCGATCAGCTTTTCGGGCTCACTCGATCCAGATAAATAGGACTCAAGTGACTGCCGAGCGGCAAAAATCGCCTCATCTAATCCTTGAGAAATCCAATCGAGTGATCGATGGTTTTGCTTTTCATTCATATTCGTTTTATCCATCAATAGACTAGACAGCAATAATGTTGATATTCAAACGCTTAAGCATTTATTAAACTCATGCTTAACTGACTGCTTCTTGAAAATAGTCATCATCATTTTCTATTGTTGAAACTGTTGGATAATCAATTTCTACGCCGGGTAATTTAAATCCAGCTACCGATCCCCTAAGTTCTTTTGTCATTAATGATAAATTACCCACTTTATCGGCTGCGTCGGTGGTTCCCGCGGCCGTTTGCGAGGTCATGTCTTTTACCGTATTCATCGTTAATGAAATATTACCCGCTGTATCGGCCTGCGTTCGCGCCGATGAAGAAATACTCTGAATCAGCTCAGAGAGGTTTAGCGATACTTTTTCAATCTCTTCAAGCGCCACACCTGCATCGTGAGCAAGCCCTGCACCGTTAACAACTTCTGCGGTGGTTTGCTCCATAGACGCGGCCGCTTCATTGGTATCTGATTGAATAGTTTTTACCAGTGCCTCTATTTGACGTGTAGCAGCAGACGATCGCTCAGCCAATCGTTGAACCTCATCGGCAACTACAGCAAAACCTCGACCCGCTTCTCCTGCCATCGATGCCTGTATCGAAGCGTTAAGCGCCAGAATATTAGTTTGATCTGCAATATCATTGATTAATGAAACAATGTCGCCAATTTCTTGCGAGCTTTCACCCAAGCGTTTAACTCGCTTAGATGTATCTTGAATTTGTTCACGAATAGTATCCATTCCATGAATCGTATTCTGTACTACGTTCGCCCCCGATTTTGCAATCTGTACCGAACTCTTTGCCACTGTTGCTGATTCCGAAGCATCGACAGACATTTTATCCATTGTGCCGGCCATTTCTTTAACCGCTCCAGATGCCGAAGCAATTTCATTCGCCTGCGACTCAGACGCATCAGCTAACGTTAACGCTTTTGTCTGTGTTTCTTTAGCCGCGGAATCGACTTTTACTGTAGTATCATTTATCGAAGAAATAATATCTCGGAGCTGCTCTATGGTGTAATTGATTGAATCAGCAATAGCGCCGGTAAAGTCTTCTGATACAGTTGCCTCGGCGGTTAAGTCACCATCGGCTAAGTTACCAATTTCATTCAATAATCGCTCAATCGCAATTTGATTTCGTTCGTTGGCATTTTTTTCTTCCGCTAAACGAACAACAGTATTTCTATAAAGCTGCGTACCAATCACGGCCAAAATAATTAATATGAGTGCACCACTGAAAAAGGCAGTATCAGCACCCATGGTTCTTCGCTGGCTTAAACTGCCTATACCTTCAACCACGCTATTGGTTCTATCAAGAATTTTTGGTGAATTATTGAGAATTCCATCAGCTGCATTTTTAGCGCCTAACAAATCTGGTGAGGCTTCAAAAATATCATCTACTGATCCTGATACAAAATCGAATAGAGTATCAATACGCTCTAATGATGCTCTCGCTTTTTCATCTTTAATACGCTCAAGGCCTAACTGTTTATCACCTTCTAGCATACCGATTAATACACCACCGAAAATACTCGCATCTAGATTAAACTGATCAGCCGCTTGGCTTGTGGCTTCACCGCCGCTCAGCATCTTATCGACATTTCTTGCAATTCTTTCGGCTAATAAAAGCTGCTTTTGTGCGTAAACAATTTGTTCATTCGATGCATTACGATCAAGCAGCACTTCAACGACACGATTGTATTCGCGCTGAAGCTCTGGAATACTTTCGTTAAGCGTCTTGGCAACATCATGCAAAAATAATATTCGGTCACGGTTATTCACAATGGTTTCTGCATTATTTTTTATCCCTAGCCAAATACCTCCTAGCTCCTGAAGCTCAGTCTTCATCATTGTGCCTACACCTGGCAACTGGCTATCACCGGTTTGTAATATTCGATAACTACGATCAAAATGTTCTGTTGCTTTTTTCAATGTTGAAAATGCAGATGCATCACCTGCTGTTGCCGCACGAGAACTGGTAGAGATTTGGTGCAATAGCACTCGCATATCACTTGCCATTTCGAGGTATTTAGCATCTCTATCAGCATCTCGTAAAAATATAAAAGTACTCATAATGAAAAAAAGCGTTGCACAAATAAGCACACCAATAGAAAAAGTAAACACTTTTCGTGAGTGACCGCTATTTTTAAATCGGCTAATATTGTCCATCCTCGAAGCTCCAACGTAAATCTGGTTAATAATGGTTTAAGTTAATGGGTTTTTAGTAAACCGATGTTTAGATGAGTACGGTTTTACTTGTGCGTTACTCTGCTTTTACTCTGCTTTTACTCTGACGGTAACTAAAGATTAAGCAGCAGATATATGGCTACTTATTTGTAACCCTGCATCCATAAAATCAGATGCCTGTGTCAATAAAGGTATTTGGAATCGTAGCCAGTCAGATTGTCCATCATTACCTATTGAGTCTATGCAGCCTGCAAAGGCATCACCGTTATCTGCGCATGCCTGTTTAAAGCTATTTACAGGAAAGTGTTTTAGGCCAAAAACATTACTGACTAAGAGGCCTGCATACACATGTTCTGACTCAACAATAAGTACACGATGCCGCGCCCTATTTCCTGCCAGCTTAGAGCCAAAGTAATGTTCAATATCGTAAATGGGTAGCATGCGGCCACGAATATTGGCCAACCCTAAAACCCATTTTTTAGTTCTTGGAATAAAGGTGAAATTGGGTGTGTTAATAATTTCTACTACCTGGCCCATTGGCGCAACCATTTGCTGGCCACATAATGAAAAACCAATACCACTCCAATCCGTTTTCAAATCCTTATTATCTGTACGTGTTTTTATAGCCTCTTTACTGGCTGTGGCTATTTGTTGTAATAAATCTAAGGGTTGTTTTTCTTCTTTCATTGTCGAGTTATCTCAAAAATGTTTACTGAATCAAATAGCATCTAAGACATTAGCAATCGTATCGATCAAATCTTTTTCGGGCACTGGCTTAACAAGATATCCTCGTGCACCTTGCTTACGCGACCATTCACGATCAGAAGGTTGATTTTTAGTTGTCACCATAATGACGGGGATATCACTAGTCTTAGGGTTTCGCGTTAACGCTCTTGTTGCCTGAAACCCATTGATACCGGGCATCACAATATCCATTAACACTAAATCGGGCACTTGCTCATTCGCTAACTCTACTGCTGCTTCACCTGACTCTGCTGCTACTACTTCGTAACCATGTTTATTCAATATATTCGATATTTGATAAGCTTCCGTAGGTGAATCGTCTACCACCAGTACTCGCTTCATATCTTTCTCCATGTCCTTGATCATAATTTAAGATGCCTGAGCGGAAGCAGAATCAGTAGAACCGCCTCTCTGACAATGATTTTCAACTGCCTCTAGTAACTCAACTTTGCTAAATGGCTTTGTGACATATTGATCTGAGCCAACAATCCGACCTTTTGCCTTATCAAACAGACCATCTTTGCTTGATAGCATAATGACTGGTGTCGATTTAAAGTGCGCATTGTTCTTAATAAGGGCGCAAGTCTGATAACCGTCGAGTCTTGGCATCATAATATCCACGAATATCAAATCAGGCTTTTGGTTAGCAATTTTAGCTAGCGCTTCAAAGCCGTCTTCTGCGGTGATGACATTAAATCCTTCTCTTTGCAATAATGTCTCTGCTGTTCGACGTATAGTCTTGCTATCATCAACAACCATTATTTTTAAACTTTTGTCTTGCGAATCCATATCGATTCGGCCTCCGGGTTACAACCAATGACATTAAGATGAACAACGCTGAGTTGCCTATTAAATTGGGTATTTTTCTGGAATAATTTTAGTATTGCCGTCAATGACTGACGCCAATAAATTGTTCACTTTTAAAGCTATAGACCAATGTCTTTAAGAAATACAGTGAACGACATTAATTGCATGCCCTTCACGGGTAGCAATTAGCAAAACATAGAGGCAGGTATCATTATGAGTATTAAATTGGGCATCGTGATGGATCCTATAGAATCCATTAAACCGTACAAAGATAGCTCGTTGGCAATGCTGCTAGCTGCCCAAAAAAGAGGCTGGGAATTACATTATTTTTTGCAAGAAAACCTATTAATCGATAATGGCGTTGCTCAAGGCTATGGCCAGCTTTTAACCGTTAGCGATAATGAAGATAACTGGTTCACACTTTCAGAGTCGACTCTAATACCGCTGGGAGATCTTGACGTGATATTAATGCGTAAAGACCCCCCTTTTGATAGCCAGTTTCTTTATTCCACTTTCATCTTAGAATCAGCCGAAAAGCTGGGTACGCTTATAGTTAACAAGCCTCAAAGTTTGCGAGACTGCAATGAAAAAGTCTTTGCCACAGATTTTCCACAGTGCTGTCCTCCCGTTTTAATTACGGCCAATGCAGAGCGGATAAAAAGTTTTTATCAAGAACACAGTGATATTATTTTAAAACCCTTAGATGGTATGGGCGGCGCATCGATTTTTCGGGTTAAACCTAATGATCCCAATTTGAGTGTCATTATCGAAACGTTGACTCAGCATCAAACTCAGAGCCTTATGGCGCAACGCTTTATTCCTGAGATAGTGCAAGGGGATAAACGTATTCTTCTTATTGATGGCACTCCTGTGCCTTTTGCACTTGCTAGAATACCTGCTGCAGGTGAGACGCGCGGAAACCTTGCTGCTGGAGGTCGCGGTGTAGCTCAGCCTTTAACAGCGCGTGATTACTGGATCTGTGAACAGGTTGCTCCCACTTTACGAGAAAAAGGCTTACTTTTTGTCGGTATTGATGTCATAGGTGATTACCTCACCGAAATAAATGTCACCAGCCCAACCTGTATTCGTGAGCTGGATAAACAATGTGATTTAAATATTGCGGGACAATTAATAGATTGTATTAAGGAGAAACTAAACGCCTAATGACGTGACTAATATTTACGATACACATTAACCAAGAATAACTAAACGATGACTTATAGCCCCGGCCAAAATTATCGACTCAGTTACACTGTTGCCATAGCGCTCGCTATGCATATGGTCATTATATTTTGGTTGGTTTTTAATGCCGAAAGTAAAGCCCATGTAGCACCACAAATGGAAGTTACTCTATCGTATCATCAGAGTGATGAAGCCCCTGAAGATGCCAGCTTCATTGCTCAGAGTAATCAACAAGGCAGTGGCGAAGCTGAAAGGAATGACGAGCTGACTACCCTCTATCAATCTCCGTTTAATGATGCCGCTATTAATCCTGTTTCACCCGTTACACCCATAGCAATTCCAGAAATAGAAAAACACGAGCAACAAATAATTGAGCTTCGTATTATTACAACCACAGGCAATGCCGAACGAAGTTTAGGAAAAACAAAGACACCACCCACCGACGAAATTAATGTGAGTGAAGACGATAACGAAGAGAAAACATTAACAGAATTAAGCCAAGAAATTGCCAGCCTTGAAGCACGACTCGCAGACAAGCAACAACAGTTCACAAGAAAACCTCGGGTACTAACATTAAGCTCGGCATCGACTATTGAGGCTGCTGATGCTAACTATGTTCATCAGTGGCGTGACAGAGTAGAAAGTGTTGGTAATCGTTATTACCCGCAGCTCGCTAGAAACGAAAGTTTATACGGTGATGTGCGTCTATTAGTGAAATTAAAAGCTAACGGTGTTGTTGAAGAGATTTCTATTCTTGCTTCATCCGGTTCAGAAATATTGGATCGTGCAGCGATTGAAAGTATTCGATTAGCCTCGCCCTTTGACCCTTTTCCTAAATCACTGGCTAATAAATATGATCGTATTGATGTGATTCGTACTTGGCAATTTAGAAAAAATCGATTAACTGCGAAAGCTGAATAAGATCTACTAAGAATGATTACTCATTTTCATGGGATACTTCAAGGTGGGTTTCACCGCTAAAGTCTGTCATCATTTTAAATTGTATAGGTCGACAGCATACTTGGCAGTCTTCAATATATTGCGCGGCATCTTCGTCTTGCGTTTCTTCAACGGGCTCAATAAGCACTTCTATTGATTCGCCGCAATAAGGACAGCTGATAGTACGTTCTTCTAAAAATGCCATGATAATTGAATGACCGCTGATGTCTTTATAAAGTGTGTAAATATCTTTTATAGAGTGTTTTATTAATTACGTTGATAGCTACTTTTTTAAAATAATTATTCTGAAAGATGTAATATTGCTTCGACCTCTATTAAAGCACCTTTAGGAAGAGCCGCTACCTGTACGCAAGCACGCGCGGGAAAAGGCGAGGATAAAAACTGCCGCATAACTTTATTCACTTGCTCAAAACCAGATAGGTCTGTCATTGATATATTTAACTTTACACTATCATTAAGTGTGCCACCTGCAGCTTTTGCAACAGCGGTAAGATTAGTAAATACCTGCGTCGCTTGTTCAGCAATACCACCATCACATAGCAACATAGTTTCTGGTATTAAAGGTATTTGGCCAGACAAATAAACGGTGCTATCTACACGTACCGCCTGAGAATAAGACCCAATAGCAGCTGGGGCTTGGCTAGTACTAACAATTATTTTATTACTCATAAATGTTATTTTCTGCCTCTCACTCTCAAATACTTAACGTTTAACGCGAACAACTTTAACGACCGATTTCAATACACGTATTCTTCGAATAATTCTTGCTAGGTGTATACGATTACTCACAGCAAGAAATATATGAATAATACTCGATTTAGAATCACGTTCTTCAACTTTAATCGATTCGATACTACCATCAAGACTGTTAACTTTATTAGCTAACGATGCAATGATTCCTCGTTGCTGCTCAACTTCTACTTTTAGCTCAACGCGGTATTCGCCCTCGGCATTATCGTGCCAGCGAAGTGTAACGCTTCGCCCTTCTTTATCTTTTTCTTGAATCTCATGGTAGTTACGGCAGTCAGCTAAATGCACGACAACACCGCGCCCCGCTGTAATATGTCCGCCAATATCATCACCGGGTATTGGATTACAACACTTAGCAAAATTAATCATCATGCCTTCGGTGCCAGCAATGACTAATGGCTTTTCACGATTACCAATCACCATGTTATTACCGGCGTCATCTTCATGAATATCAAGTAATTGGCGTGCAGTAAGATAAGCAACACGATTACCTAAACCCACCTCTTCGAGAATTTCTTGAAAACTCGAAGCACCTGATTTTTTTACTAAAGCCGATTGTTGTTCACTGGTAATGACTTCGAGACTAGAATTAAAAGTGACTAACGATTTATTTAATAGACGCTGACCCAGCTCAATCGACTCACCACTCTTTAGATGTTTCAAATAATGACGAATTTGACTTCGCGCACGACTGGTCGCAATAATATCTAACCAGCTTGGATTAGGATTAGCACCTGGCGCTGTAATAATTTCAATCGTCTGGCCACTTTGCAGCGGCTGTGAAAGCGCAGCAAGCCGTCGATTAATACGACAACCTACACAGCTATTACCAATATCAGTATGTACCGCATAAGCGAAATCAATTGCCGTAGAACCCAATGGCAACTCCATGATTTTTCCCTTGGGCGTAAAAACATAAACCTCTTCGGGAAACAAATCGATTTTTACATTTTCAATAAACTCTAATGAGTTACCGGCATTTTGCTGTAGCTCAAGTAAACCTTGCACCCATTGACGCGCACGCGCATGACTACCCACCGATGCATCTTGATTATTCGCTTTATACAACCAATGCGCGGCAATACCATTGTTAGCCAATTGCTCCATATCTTTAGTTCGAATTTGTATTTCGATAGGAACGCCATGCATACCAAATAACACGGTATGTAATGATTGATAACCATTGGCTTTAGGGATGGCAATATAATCTTTAAAATGCCCCGGACGTGGCTTGTATAAACTATGAATAGAGCCGAGCGTACGATAGCAATCATCGGGTGAGTCGACGATGATTCTAAAGGCGAATACATCCATGATTTCAGTAAATGAACGACTCTTACTACGCATCTTTTGATAAATACTATAAAGATGTTTTTCACGCCCAATGACATTTGCAGCAATACCATCTTTTAATAATTGCTCGCCTACTTGGGCTTCAATGTTTGCAATTAGCTCTTTTCGATGTCCACGAGTCGCTTCAATTGCTGCTCTTATCCGCTTGGCACGCATGGGATATAAAGTACCGAAGCCCAAGTCTTCAAATTCTATACGGACTTCATTCATGCCTAATCGATTAGCAATTGGTGCATAAATTTCTAAGGTCTCAACGGCAATACGGCGTCGTTTTTCGGCACCTAGTACATCTAAGGTACGCATATTGTGGAGACGATCGGCGAGTTTAACCAGAATAACGCGTAAATCACGCGCCATAGCCATAGCCATTTTTTGAAAGTTCTCGGCCTGCTTTTCGGCCTGAGTTTGAAATTCGAATTGTGTGAGCTTACTCACGCCATCAACGAGCTCTGCAACCGTCGAACCAAACTGCTCAACTATCTCGATCTTATCGACTTCAGTATCTTCTATCACATCATGAAGCATCGCCGCCGCTAAGCTTTGATGATCCATATGCATATCAGCAAGAATATGAGCAACAGCTAATGGATGTGTAACATAGGGTTCGCCAGAGCGCCGGGTTTGTCCACTATGGGCTTTTTCCGCGCATAAGTAAGCCCGACGCACCAAATCTATCTGGTCATCATCGAGGTAAGCATCAAGCTTTTGGGTGAGATCTTTAATTGTAGCCGCCATGACCACAATATAATCTGTGGCCGGCGGTTTTGGTAGAGGAACTGTTACAGTTTAAAAAATTATTTTAAATTCCGAACTCAGCAGCGAGTTCTTCTGTTAGGTCGTCGACTTCTTCTTCAACGTCCATATTCTTAGGATCGATTAAGCCTTTTTCGATTTCGCGAAGCGCGATAACTGGTGGCTTATCATCAGCTACATCAATTAAAGGGTCTTTGCCCTGAGTCGCAATTTGACGAGCGCGCTTGCTAGCTACCATCACGAGTTCAAAACGGTTTTCAACGTGATCTAAACAATCTTCTACAGTAATTCTAGCCATAATATTAATTCGCCTGTTATGTGGATATCAAAAGGATATGCACATGGAATGATGTCTGGATTAAATCTGCCCGATTCTGCCTAAAAGCCATTATCGTTTTTAAATGCTAAAACAACTCGACTAGCCACCAAAATGGCCGCGCATTATAAGCAAATTCGCCTCAATTTGCGAGCATGAAACCACTCGTATAATAGACTAATCGGCCAATAATGATGCCAACAAAGGCTGATATTGGCGCTGCTGCTGCCCGAAACGCAGTCTTGTGGCCAAAATCACGGCTGTTAAGTCGGCTAATGCTATATCAAAATCATCGTTAATAATGAGGTAATCAGCTTGCTCAAAATGAGACATTTCAT
>Ga0115008_10002321_pt1 | contig 15780 bp, 16 predicted proteins | sample FraStrMetagenome_FD_87164 | JGI IMG/M metagenome (GOLD analysis project Ga0115008, IMG submission 87164) | Marine eukaryotic phytoplankton communities from Arctic Ocean - Fram Strait ARC3M Metagenome | ecosystem: Environmental > Aquatic > Marine > Oceanic | place: Fram Strait | collected...
TTAATCTGTATGCTTTTATTTTTTGTTAACTTCTACGATTGTACAAAGTATAAATTACTTTGTAGTTATCTCACCCTCTTCGTCAGTTACAGGTTTGGAGGAGGAGTAGTAGCAGTTGTTATATGATCGAAACATATAATTGGCGTCATCTTGTGAAGCACATGGAATTAATATGTGGTTTGCTTTTTCGAATCATATGTGATTTATTTTCTTCAACTAAAGTGTTCTCTTGCTAAAACAGATGCTCAACATACGTCGTAGGGTCTTGACGAGTTCCTGGTGTTGATAAGGGGGAGTGTCAAGGACCAGACGTGGCCTTGGTGATTCACTTTTGTTGATAAGTTTGTTGTTCGCCAAGTTGGTAACAAACTTATCAACACCTGGATGATAAATTAGACCCAATAACTCTTCGCCATGAAACACATATACATATCTAAAACCAGCTCTACCAACCGAATCGATAAAAGTCATAGAAACTCGTCAGAAACATGACTGGTAGTCATTGACCTGACAGAGTAGAAGTATCAAATTTTTGTGTCTTTCAAACGCATGCTACGTAGACATTGTCATTTGCTAAATAGGAGCTCGAGATAAGAAAACGAACATCATTGCGCACACCCAGCGGTAAAAATGACACACACAGATCACCTCATGGCGCGTAGAAAAATAATACTTAAGTAATTTATAGTGTCACGCACACAGAAAAATGATGTCGTACACTGCAGTACCATAACTCAGCTGCAATTATCGTAGCGATGCGCATGTAGGGGATCGGGATTTGGGATTTGGGATATCTTTTTTTCCTCTCGTGACCAGTGCGCACTTTCCATATTTCTATTAAGATACGTACAGAATAATTTGCACACAACCAAAAAAACCATCATGTCCATCAGCAACGACGGAAGTAGTAATAGCAGCTGTAATAGTAATAACACTGGGATGAAGTCAACCACTACAAGCCGTAAACGCTCCGCGGCAAAGCGGTACAAGGTAATTTTAATGGGAGATGAAGGCGTCGGGAAAACATCGCTCATGAATCGATGCACTTCGGATATCTTTCATGATGTTCATGAGCCGACGGTGGGAATTGAATACTCCAGTATGCTCATCCCTGAGTACAACATTAAGCTTCAACTTTGGGATATGGCCTGTCAGGATCGGTTTCTTTGTCTTATTCCACAGTATATTAAAGATTCGGCTGCTATTGTGATCGTATTTGATGTGAATCGTCGAGAATCTTTTTTAAATGCTTGCCGTATGGCAAATTACGTCAGAGATTTTAACAGAGAAGAGGAGAGTTTGGGGAAACCGAAGCCGATTCTTTGCCTCGTTGGGAACAAGATTGATATGGGACATAGGATGCGGCAGGTGGGGACTGCCGAGGGAGAGGATACGGCTATGGAGGAAGAGTATCTTTATTTTGAGGTGTCCTGCAAGGCGGCGTACCCAAATGCCAAAATTTTGACAAATACCATTGCACAGAAGATTGGAGAACGTGATGGTATATCACGTGTCAAGGAAGATGCCGATGCTGCTGCGGGTGCCTACGCGACGGTAAAAGACGCCAACAAGACGAGGAGACTTTCTCAAGCGTCTTCAATTAGCTCTGATAAAAGCACCCGAGTAGGTAATGAACATGATCTCAAGTCTGCAATGAAGAATGGAGGAATTACGGATGTGCCTCTTGACAATGGCGTTGGCAATTATGATAAGGAGAAAGATCCTAAAGTTAACAGCATGGAGTCCATTGGTATGGGTTTGAGAAGTTTCAGGCTCGGTTGGTTATCAAATTGAGCCTAAAATTTGGAACCGAGAACTTTTACGTGCGTTTTGTTTATGCTCCTTGTAACCTGACAACATCTTTAGATCTTGGAAATTATAGCAAAGTTTTAAACATTACTTAATGATGTATACTATGACAATAAATGTACTACGTTTTCTAGGGAAACCCACAATGGAAAGGGGCCGAATTTGTTCTCTGTCGCCTTGAAACTGTAATTGAAGTGGAATCTTACTAATTGTCATAGGGCGAGAGGCGAAGTCAATTCAAAAGCTGATATGTTCTTCGCAAACTTGTTTTGCTTCTTCCAAAAACGAATCTAGCATATGCGTAGTCTCCATTGATGGATGGATTACGTAAATCAGGTTCATACAAGTTTATTTTTAAGAGAATTCGTAAGGATTTGAACTTTCACGTTAGGCTTTTAATTTTGGATGAGATTAAGCTCATATGGAATACGTCGCCTGTGGCTTATCGTGTTGGTATTACAAGAATGTTGACATTTGTAGTCTAGATCTTATTGTAGTTTCATCACAAAAATTCAAATTATGCTTATGAAGACTAAAATTCTTCGAAAGTGCATAAAGGTCATGACCTACAAGCTACAATTTTGCAGCATGATAAAAATTTTCTTGGTTCCTCGTTGACGTGGTGCAGAAGAGAAAACACAATTTCTAGGAATATTGACCTCTACGAAAAAGGTCATTTCTGTCTTGGGTAGGCGAGTGAATTGCAGAGGATTTGATTCGCTCGTGGTCCAACAATGTTCATTCATATAAGTTTTCAGCTAAATCTCAAGATTAAAGCTTAGGTTTCTTACTGTGCACATTTTTTAGGGCAAAAGCTTCGACTTATATGTATCCCAACTTTGATTAGATTTCCCTTGGGTACTTGCCCTTAACATCATGTTCACCAGGAAGTTTAGAAGGAATAAAGCTGACCAATCAAACCATATAGTTAACTTGCGAAAAATTGCATTTAGTTTACCTCCACGCCCATATCTACAGCTATATGATAACCAAAAGGAGCACTAAAAGATAACTAAAGGGCATATTCGGAGATGAGAAAGAGGTACGTTGCAAAGCTCTCGTTGAAAGAAAATAGTGCAACATCTTGATGTATTTGTTACTTATTATTGGACAAGTCTTACAGAGCAAATCCGAAAGAAAATGAATCGGACTTTGTTTTGTTTTCATACTCACCAATCAATTTTTGACATTCATCACTAGACTTTGCCCGTTTATTTGAAAGAATCATTTCATTGAATTTATCCCTCTTCCTTGAATTAAGACTGTTTCTAAAGTCGCCTTTTTCCGTCAATGAATAACAAAACGCAACAATAACGTATCGTATTCCGTGACTAATTGGATCGCCACCATGAAGTAACTTATCTCCCCGAAAGCTTAGAACACTTCCACGTTCAGATGATATAGAAGATCCAATATCACAGATATATGTTCCACCTCCATTGTACTCATCTTTCTTGCTTAGAGCTATTGTAAAACTGAAGGTTGATTCGTCTCTATGAACCGGTAAATGACGTCGACAATTGGAATCGTACTTTACAAGGAAAGCATCATGCACTCCAATAAGTTGGCCATATTCTCCTAAGCGATCTGACCCAAAACAATGTGCTAGCAAAGGGCACAATCTTGTTCTCATTATGTCGTTAAAGAGAAGGAGCAACTCAGGAATTTCATGAATGGGGAGATCAGTTGTTGGGACGGCATAATGACGTGAGGTCGTCCACTTTCCATCGCGCTCAATAATTGCTTCCTCAGCCAACTGAATCGCAAGTTGACATTCCGAATCTTTCAAGACATTTTCTGTGAAATAACATTCTAGTTCAATAATTTCTTTTGTCTTTTGAGCAAGAACGTTTATGCCTGGAAGTTTTAACGACTTTTTTATTCGAAATAAATCATATGCCATTTTCTTCACACTCTGCAATCGAATACCATTATGTTCCGGGAAATATGTAAATGCTTCTTTCCACATTTTTTGTGCCGATAGATAATCTCCCTCTGCTAGACGAGAAGCGCATCTCGCATGCATAACCTCGGCATTTTTACCATCTAATTCAAATGATCTGTCGTAAAATCTCATTGCATCCCGATATCTTGATTGCTGCATTGCTAAGTCGCCCAGTCTGATCCCTTCCATGATAGAAATTCCTTGTAAGTCGCCATCTCCAGATTCTACAGTACAACGAAAGCAAGAGCACTCAAATTTTCTGCCGAATTTGCTCTTAAGCTGGTTTCTTCTCATATCACAATTTAATGAGAGGTCAACATTAGATGCACTTAAATCCTCACCTGAAATCAGGTCTTGAAGCGCAATTACATTTAAAGTAATACGATTGGGATAAGCTTTGATGTCTGTATCTGCGACGATTGCACAGTTAGGGATACATGAATGTCTTAGTATTAAATCAGGGCAGACAGCAAAGAATCGATATTTGAGGGATTGGAAAGGGGAGTCTGAAGTATCTTCGTACGCAGCTTGGTTTACACGTGCTGCAATTCTATGATTGAAAACCTCAGCTAGGGTCGAACTATTATTGAATTTTTCATGCCATAGTAGTAATTTTTTTCGCAATGATTTGTTTCTGTATTTTAAAGCATCGTTTTTTTGCCCATCTTGTTCAAAAATAATATGTGCAATAGATTCAAAACACCGCAATGACTGTTCCATTTCCATTGTATTCATTTTCAAAAGTTGATCTCTACCAAATACTTGTAGAGTGCCAGGCGTTGAAATTCGATGCCCAAAACCATATGCAAAAGAGGATGAGGGCATTTGAGTTGAAGTTAAAGAACGGTAAACAGTATAGTACGAGCGAGGATTCTTAAGGTACTCAATAGTTTCATTTGATGCATCTGTGTCATCAGGTAGTGATGATAAAGTTTGCAAAAGCAAAGCCCATGTACCATCAATGAGTTCATCATCATGCTCATCACATGAAGCCAAAGTTACCGATAATTTGTTTTTGCATAAACCACTTAGTATCTCAGAACACTGTCGATCTCCTGCAAAAGAACCACAAAATATCAATGTAGTTGCGTAATGCTCTGCTCGGTTCATCGGATCGCAACGCCGTGCAAGATGTTCTCGTAAAGGACTCCACACGTCAGCCTCATTGACAGAGCTAAATTCTTGATCGTTCATCAAATCATCAAAGATGCCGAAGCTGCTCATTTTCTTTTGACACGCTTTAGAACAGTAGCAATACCGATCTGACTGATGCGCTTTCACTTCCTTTTTCAGTAACAATAATTCCTCAGAGTAATTCTTGACCCAATCCAAAATGTTCGTGGTTTCCTCAAGTTTCCCACATACCATACACCGAGGAATCTGATTCTGACGACGCCTTACAAAAGAATAGACATCATCTTCATCTGGTACTAACATCATAGGAGTAACGGTCATGACCACTTCACCCTTAGGAACATCTCTTGGAGCGACGAGACATTCGTTTCGCAAGGTATCAATATGTTCCATGACGATCACAATTATTCAAACCTGTTACTCAAATACTTCAAGAAATCCACTTTCGACGAAAGAGTAGACGAGAAACACTTCTTATTTCTTTTTACAATAAACGATATAACACCTCCATTTCATATCATATTATATCATTTCTTTCACACCTCGAGCTCTCTAGAGAGTAAGACCGATCTACCTATCCATAATATGTATATGTGTATGTAAATCAGATTTCACAATAAATACTATCAGCAGATATGAAATGTATTTTCAGTGACGAAAATTAATCTTTTTTAAAGTAAAACTGAGTGGTACGTGAATGTTAGATCTACTTCCATGGATTGTGCTGTCAAATGAAATGAAGCTATCATGAGAAAACAAAGAAAAGGTAAAATATATTCTGAACGTTTTACTGGCTCTGGATGGACCCATATAAAGTTCGCACTTCGGTTCAGTACGAGTACATGCAATCACACACAAACAAACGCGCGTTGGTTATATTCGTGTGTGTAGTGTGTACAGTACTGTGTCAAGTTTCAAGTTTCAAGTTACACCATGAACGTGAAAAACGAAATACGATATACAATAACCAACTCTTGTCTCTTTTATATATAGAGAAAATATACGCTCGTAGATACAAGTACATGTACCGATAAATACAGGCACATGAAAACTGGGACGATAGAGCGGGTGATGGATGCTCAAGCGCAACATACACATACACAGATCACCTCCCTCCCTCCTCCCTCCCTCTCTTCTATTCCGACATTTAATACCGGTAAAATACCTATATTCCTATTACATTCCATCAACAGCCATCTTTGTGAAATATACTAATAATAGCATTGCAAACTATATAAGAAAAATATCTTGTCAACTTACAAAATCCATCACAAAACAGAGAGGCAGACAGAGACTATGAGTGCAGCACAACGCAAATCAAGCAAACCAACGAGCAACACGGCCATGGCAGGATTGCCCCTCACCGCATCCTCTGGTGGATCCTTATCGTCCACATTATCCTCCTCATCGACGTTAAATACACAGCAATATTTCTCACGTGCGACTGATATTTCACAAATGGATATGCAGGCTGCATTGGATCAGATGAGGGGTTTGATTACGATACCTGTTCGTGGTAGTCTGGGGCCGCATGGGGTCTTTAAAATGGCGTTTTATCGTAAGCAGACTAAGAATCATTGGGCGCGTGATGATCCGGCGTTTGTGTTTCTGCAGTTGGTGTTTATGTTGGGCGCGTGTTTGGCTTATTGTGTGGCATTTCGGACGCTATCGGTAATGGGTTTACTTATGTTCGTGATTGAATCCGTTGGAATTAATTGGCTCGGGACTGGGATACTTGTTGCGACTATCGGCAAGAATGTGGCTGAAAAGTTTATGTATGCTTCACCTGGTGCTGGTCAATTGTCGTCTTCGAGGCATGTGAAACAGAGTGTAGAGTGGTTATATGCTTTTGATATTCATTGTAATGCTTTCTTTTCTTTCTTCGTTGTTATATGTAAGTGATGATCGCATGAAGGGTTCCAGTTGACTTTATATTCTCATTTATTTATTCGGATTGATATCAGATGGCGTGCAATTTTTCTTACTCCCCATTGTTCTTGGAAGTTCGTTGCTTTCTCTCATTATTTCCAATACACTCTACGCAATTGCGTTTTCTTGGTACTTTTATATCACGCATCTTGGTTATCGAGGTGAGTCTTACAATAACCTTGCTATTATTGTGCAGCATGTTAATAAGTTTCACTCACCGCGGCATATTGCTGTTAGCGCTTCCCTTCTTAAAAAATACTGAAATATTTCTCTTTCCTATTGCTGCGGTTGTTTTGTTGTGGGCATTGAATATATTTGGTTACCCTTTTGGTCTCGGATGGAATGCATCACGAATTGTCGCATACGTCTACTTTCCGATAACGCTATAGGAATGCAATTACTAATCCATTTGCCTACATATTACATATTACGTTGCATTTTTATACAAGTGTTCTTTAATGACAAACGTAGGTTGTGGGATAACCAGATTTTGCCAAAGCCTACATCGAGAGGCTACTCCCTTGAACAGCGTAGGTCAAAGTGATACTTGAATTCGGATGTAAGCTACTGCTATTAGAAATATGGTTGGTAAAATATTCTACTGTCGTCGCCTCCATCCTTGGAGAGGGATATTTCTTTACATATGATAAATAATAGAACTAGTTGTTGTCAACCAGCAATCGCTACCAAACGTAACATTTGACGAAAAACAAATAAAATCACACCGCACGTAGAAAAATAGGATAAGATAATGTTTATCCGTCGTTAACATAATTTTCTTTTTATCTACCACCTTTTCTTCTTCCACCACGGTCATGTCCGGAAGGCTTTACAAACGCCCAGTCAACTCCTATGGTCTGACCAAGCAACTCTTTTCCATGCAAAGCATTGATAGCATCTTGAGCCTCCTCATAAGCGCCAAACTCTACAAGCGCATAACCCTTCACAAATCCCGTTCTACGATCTAAATTTACGTGAATATTTTTAACTCGACCGAACTCCGAAAATTCATCTAAGATGTCTTCTTCTGAAGCTTCTTCGTGAACACCAGTTACGAAAACGATCCATCCTTCAACTGACTTTTGTGGACCGCTGCTCCGACTGCTCATGATAAATTATTGATATTTTTTGTAAATCGTTGGTATTGACTGTTTCACTTCCACCTATATTACCTTCTCATTCAAAGTCATCCAAATTGATAGCGATTTTTGATCGAACAATATCCCCTTCACAGAATATTCTCCCAAAGAGGCAAGAAGTAAATTGAAGGATGGCTGGATGAACACACTGCCACAGGAAAAATGAAAAACGTTACCGGTAATTCACAAAAAATGAAATTGTTGACGGATTGACTTGAGGACCTAAGAAATTAGCTCCTTGCGAACTTATCTCTATTTTCAAAATGAGCTCTCTCTCTCCCAGAAAACGCGCGCGCACGAAAGCAAAAATAGAAGAAAACAGTACCTTCCAGTTTTTTAATATTGATATATTGTGCATTGGCTGCAAACATGTTGGTGGAATTCGAGGTTGGAATTCGAGTAGAGACGGGGAGTAATGTTACGTGGAGTGGCAGTTGGTACGGATATTCCTCCAGACTTGAACACCAGCGTAGGACGTTTTGGTGGCGTAGGGCTGAAATTATTTTCATCGCGTAGCGATGTCAATAACTACTATGACATTGATTTTTCGATCAATGCTTGGATATTGGGTTCTGGGTTTCCCCCACTCCCCGTCTCTCGAATTCCAACCTCGAATTGTCTGCAGCCAATGTAACCTTCAGATGGTGACTACTATCGATAGCAAGGAAAAGGAAATATTCTAAGATCAGAAATTATTGTAAATATAAAAGATCATAATATATCAATATTTAAACTCACTATTAGTACATAGCTAGTAATCCCCCTAGGGCACAATTTCTTTTCTTCATACTTCCATTTATTTCATTATAGTTCTAACAATATTTAGTAAGATTTCTTTAAAATTAATCTGCTTCTTTACTGTTCCCAACAATGAGTCATATTGCATATTAGACATTGTTTTTTGTCTCATTTTAGGCAGAAATATTTACCACAGGCTTCAAAGATGTTAGTGTTGTACGTAAGATTTTAGATGTTTTAATGATATCGAAGGCCTCAACTCCGGCTAATACATGGAAAAGATTTTGAGTCTGTGTAAAAATTAATTGGAATGTTGTTTTGTTATCGATCTATGGTTCATTTTGAGTCGTCAAGTTTCGACGAAATTACTTAAAATCGACAACCCAGTCCTAGTCTTCGATCTTATGTACTCAATAATAAAATGCACATAATCTCAATCTTTGCACTTCGCGTCAGGCAAACTCGACATAAAGAAAAATTCGAAATCCCTCATTTGCTTGGTCTTATACTTCGCAATCCACTTATTCACTACACAGTTCACTTCGGTAGAGTATAAAGTGCATGTTTATAACACAAGAACTCATGCAGGACCTGTTGAGCTATTAAATTGTTCGTGACATTCGTAGGTGAATATTACTTGTAAAACTATCCGAAAGCTCCCGTGGAATTCAATGCGGTCTCTTTTTATCAATGCTGCCAGAGGTCGTCTTCTTCATGTGAATAAAATAGTTGAGCAAACTACTTTTTCCATGACCATTACTAACGAAAAAATATTGCATAGGCTACGACTAGGATGCGGCCGAAGACAGATAACCTTGCCATTCGCTGACTATTAAGAACTATATCGTTGATCACAACGTAAGATATTAACTACCAAACAAAATCTCACGTATTGTGTCGCCACAACGACAATTGACTCCTCTGACGCACAAAATGTTTCACCTCGCGCCAATTGCCAGCAAAAGACTGAATGGTTTGTTATCCATAACAAACTCGCACAAAGATTGTGCTATAGCTACCAGACAAATCAAATTCCCATGCGTTCCCGTGTAAGTCGAGGTAAAACATCGTGATATCAACTCGATAATATCCGATTGCAAGAAACGCATGAGTATAGTTCGAGAGAAATGAACCATCCGGATGAACATAAACCTTTTGCATCTTAGTTGTACACAATATATTGGTTTCGTTATTTACGATGTTGTCCCTTGGCGCTTCGTCTTGACTTTCTCCTGCAATTGATTCTCCTTCTAAGTCACTATCGTATCGTACCTTCCAGCAAACTTGTAAATTCAAATGTGAGCTTGACAATAGTTCAAATACGTCAAATGCAATTTTCCCATGTATCATGATGTCACAATCTAATTCATTGCACGCATCAATAACATCAGCAAAATCATTTCCAAAACCACATGACTCATCCCCGAGAGAAATGCCTGTGTCACGGGAATTCAATTCAATATCAAGAGGATCAGCAAATAAGCGTACAAACGCACGCAGCGCAATTTTATTTCTTTTGAAAAGATCGCTTGGAAATGGTAAGTGACGAATTATAAATTTCAGCGAGTTATTCAATAATTGGGCCCGGACTAATGGATCCGATACTGTCGATGATCCAGACTGAATAGGATTGATTATCTTTTCTATCAAACCACCAGTAATGATATTAATAGATAGACGACTTAGAGTTGTTTTCTCCAAACTCTTTGTGTTTGAAGGTGGCGACTTCTATCAAAATATGAATACGACAATGAGCAAGATATTAAAAGTAAACAAATAAATAATTAAAGGCTCTTATACGCTTACCATGCCTTCCAACGATACGCATAACAACTGCGCCATTACGTCACATAAGCGCGACATCGCATTAATTTCAAGACTTGTTCGCCCAATAGTGTGGCGTCGTTTAAGATATTGAAATCGGCGGGCCAATGCGCACAAGCAAGAAACAAGGTTTTTTCGGTGCAGGTTATTTCTCGATGGTTTGCTCGCCATTTCTTTCTGTGCTAACTCCATTTCACTACTTATCCTTTTTATATTTATGCATAATTCGAGAAAATCGATGTATAATGAAATAATACCGGCCTGGAAGTCCATCTCATCTTTATCTTTCAAGGGGGTGGAATATAGTAATGAAGTCAGTGTTGACATATTATTGTCATGTAGAAACGCAGCGTATCTCACCATTTATTTGTTCCCTCGATTGGAGAAAGGTCAGACACATCGATAAATGATATACCGCATCAGGCAGTCTTTCTTCGGAGTGGTTAAGACATGACCATGCCTTACCCAAATGTTGTAAGACCGCAAACCAAGGGAAAGATAGCTCGCTTGTTGGCAATCGACTTATCGTCGAAGAAGCAAGTTTTCCATTACAACATTCAAGAGCCTTTAAAACGATCTTATAACAATACCAATTATTGTTACCGACTAAATCGACGTGATAAATGATTTGTTTCTCAAGTAATTTGTTTCTGGGATCTGTATTATCAGCAAAGATGTCACTCATACGCTTTCTTAAAGAAAGGCACAGGCACACGGATCTGTAATGAAAAGCGTCATCATCATTGGGATATTTCAAACATGTGATTATTGAGTCAAGTCTTTTTAGAATCAGATATGGAGCAGATTGCAAGAGTATATCAACAACTCTAAACAGTTCCAAAGTTATTACCTCACTCGTCGACTTATTTTTCATAAGTGAAATAGCAGTATCGAAGAGTGTTGAAGCAAATGGAGCGTAGGCTCTAGATAGTTCGAAGACTAGGGAAGAGATAGCGAAGATATACTCCTTTATGGCAACACTTTCTTCGAGTGAAAGACAAATCAAATTACATATGTCCTTAACATAATTTTGATTAATTTCCGCATGAATCGTCTGAAGAAGAGATGACGACGCTTTCACACATAGGAAATAGGACGAATTCGTAAATGATTCGCAAGCCTGACGTCGAATTAATGCAATTGCAATGGGGATCACTTTCATAAATGTTTCATTAGCTGAAAGTTGTCGATAGTTCTCTCTTCGAAGTATTAATGTCAGTGCATTGAGTACTACCGTAATTTTCTCGAGATTTGCTTGGTCTATGATTTTAAATTCGGAGTTCGTATCATCATCCAACTTTGTCAAGGACGAAAATGCCTTCACACAATAGGAAAACATTTCATTGAATAAATCTTCTTTAGCTTCCTTCGAAGCTTGAATTGCATGTGACAGGATTGTTTCGAGTAATAACCCTAATCTGCAAACAGTGTTGGAATCGATAGCCCCTTCGATCCGATGAATAAGAAAAAGTACCGTTTGCGGAATATCTCTTGTGCCTTCAAGCTGAATCGACAAATTAACCAATGATTTGCATGCGTTGTATTCATCGTTGGCATTAACATTCGAAAGAGCCGACATTTTCAACGATTTCTTTAACGAAACGATACATTCGTTACCAAACCCATCAGGATCTACCACCAGACTATTGGCAAGAATCTTGAGAGCAATAGTTCGATGAGTCAACGTTGGAACTTTCCCAGAAACCCGTTCCATATCAATACAACCTAAAAAGAACTTTATTATTGTAGTTTCCGGATGAAGTGCTCGCGAAGACAGAAACGTTTCAACAGCAGATTCCAACTTTGGTTCAGTCAAAAGTGCATCCAAGCTTATGGTCGACGACAAAAAGTTGCACGCTCTTAGATACTCTCCTGACGTCATAAATGGTGTTAACATTGACAATTCGTTTATAAAACGTATTGTTTCATCGGTAACTTCATCTGCATCCTCACGTTTTTCAATAATGGCATCCACATTTTTCAACGCATTGTGCACCTTCTGCCGTTTCATTTCAATAAAGGTCGTCATGTTTGTTCATTACGTAAGAACACTTTACATGTTAACTGCCACAACGATTTCAATTTGAAATACGTTCGGGCTTCACGTAACAGCATATAAACACTTTAAGATGTGAGATAATGACAGAAAAAATAGGAAACAGAACAGAACGAATATTATCACACCTCCTCAAGTTTTGGTTGGATGGTTTACATTTATGTAAAGGAAATTTTTGTATTATGATTTGTTTTTAACACATAGAGATGTATAGTATCAGGTATCAGTATCTCACCTTTCCAAAAATACAAGAGTGAATATTGAACGAAAGAAGAAGTTGAAGCAGAACTTCTTATGGATGAGTACTTGTTATGCCCGTAGGTAATGATACAGAGTGAAAATATGCTTTTAAACGAGATGAAAACAAACACTTCGGATATTTTGGATTTAGGAGAGGTCTTGACTTGACGTCTGCCCGTGTCGTCGGTTTGATGTGTGTGTGTGTGTTGAGATAAAAGAGGAGAGAGAGATGGGAGAGATTCAAAGTACCAAACATCGCATAAATGAGAAGCCAAACGAATTCCGCACCCAATGAGATGGATGGCCTCGGACAAATCATGTATTTGTACCGGTATTCATTTTCACTTTACACATCCAACACCACACCAACTTCTCTTCCTACATATACTATCTTGAATTAAAACAACGTTTTTTGTGTCGTTCATTCACAAGAATAGGTGTTCGCTATGGTGTTATACATTGTCGGTCTTGGGTTAGGTGATGAGAAAGTGAGTGATTTGTTTGAAAAGGCAATGTGCACTGTGTCTGGAGTCTGGAATATGATATATTGAAATAATCTGTCTCACACGTCTTTCTTCACTATGTATAATAAAGGACATTACTGTCCGTGGTTTAGAGGCAGTAAAATCATGCTCGAAAATATTCTTGGAGGCTTATACAAGTATACTGCGAGTGAATAAGGAACGGCTTGAAACATTCTATGAGAAATCGATTACCATAGCAGATCGGCATACTGTCGAGTCAGAAGCCGAGCAGATCTATGAGCCAGCATTGACCGAAGATGTTGCACTGTTAGTAGTGGGAGATCCAGTCTGTGCGACTACTCATACTGACATTTTGATCCGTGCAAGAGATTACGGATGTAAGGTGGAACTGATACACAATGCGAGCATAATGGGAGCTGCAGGGTGCTGCGGTCTTCAACTTTATAATTTTGGCCATACAGTCAGTGTACCGTTCTATGAAGAAAACTGGAGACCGACCAGTTTCTATCCGAAAATAAAATATAATCGTTTGGGTGGCATGCATACTCTATGCTTGTTGGATATCAAAGTGAAAGAGCCTGATTTCGACGCGATGATGCGCGGCAGAACTGTATTTTTACCACCAAGATATATGAGCGTCAATACATGCATCGATCAACTTCTCGAGGCAGAAGAAACAATAGGTGAAAGTGCCTACAGTAAAGACACACTGTGTGTAGGATTAGCAAGATTAGGGCAACCGGACCAATGTATTATTGCAGGAACTATGCAGGAATTAAGAGAAAAGGATTTTGGTGAACCACTTCATTCGTTTATTGTATGTGGAGAAACACATGATCTAGAGGTAGAAGTTCTGAAGCACTACATGGTGAGAGACAGTAAATATTTATTCGAAGAGGATGCAAAATAATGATTCAGATTGAAAAGCCTAATCGAATAAACTCTTTTCTCCCTTCTTTCGCGGGATACATTTTCTCCCTGAGAGGAGATGTGATCCAAATATGACTACAACATTTGTTTCGAATCACCCACAATAGAATAACAAGAATTTACCTACTATAGAATTAAAAGAAGCTGCCGGAACCTGCTGACGGAGGATACGTAGGATCATCATTAACCTTAAATCCAGTGCTGTACCCCTGGTCGCTAAGGCCGTCGTTGTCGTTATTGTATCTATTACCTCCTTTGTTTGATTTTTCATAGTTTCCTTGCTGGCCCATATTCTTTCTTCGGAGCTGAGATTCTGCCTTGCTTTCTAAAAGGTCAACCGTATCAACAACAATTGTTGGCTTTGTTCTAGTTTCCCCTGTTTGTTTGCTGATATAGGTCGATATGTAGAATTGACCCGTTACTCCCACACGAGCACCCTTCGTTGCAAAATTTTGTAGATATTCTGCATCTTTTCCCCAAATCTGCAAAGAAAACCAGTCAGTTTCTTCTTCACCATACTTAACACCCAGAACCTGTCGTTCAATTGGGTCGTAATGTCGCGTTACTGCCAAACCCACATTCACAACGACGCTTCCACTATCGAAATACTTTGCAACTGGATCACTACCAAGCCTGCCCACTAGGGTAACAGTGTTAAATTTTGGAATGTGATCGTCGAACGGTCCGCTCATTTCACTCATTTCTGTCATTTTCTGGAACTCCCCTGGATCCCCAGCATTTTCATTAAACGTTATAATCGTTTGCCCATCCACATTACGTTTCACACTTTTGTTTCCCCGCCCATCCTTATCTCCCAACGGATCACTGCTAAATTCCCCACGCAAATCCGTCACATCCTCACCAGTGCTACCTAAACTACCGCTACCAGAAAAGAGGCTATTTTCATCGTCGTCCTCATCGAAAAACGATGACTTCAATAAAGATTCAGAATTTACATTGTTTTTACTCTCCAATCCCTCATGGACGTGTATTCTGTTTTGACGAAAGATCTTCGTCCTAGACCCACCAAAGGACTGAACTGGTATGGTAAAGCCTAGTTGCAGTATGAGATAGGATATCTTCGAATGCATTATTTTCTGAACGTAGGAAAGTGAAGTAAAATAATGATGTTTGATTTGTGTGGTGTGGATGTGGATGCTACCTAGACATGCGCTCTATTTGTCCAAAAGTACCAAAAAGGGGGAAAATTAAGATTTTTCTCTTCGAACCCATAACCATAACTTTCAGGTGCTTCTGCGTAATCGTCTGTCGTATTACCGGCACACACTTACGTAGGAAGTTACGTGTTACAAGTACGTAGGAATAAATGTACTCCGAGAATTCGAAAGAAAGAGCAGAAAACCTTTGGATGTGGGATCGCCACAGAAGTGATATCCGAAGTACATCCCCTTCTCATTTCTCACATTGCTCACAATTTTAATTTTGCATCGATTGCAATCACACAATTTTTACAAACACAAAACACAAACTAATTACACACATCATTCAATATGGGTAAGTCGTCCAGTGCCTTTAGCATTATATAATGAA
>Ga0115008_10002322_pt1 | contig 15776 bp, 9 predicted proteins | sample FraStrMetagenome_FD_87164 | JGI IMG/M metagenome (GOLD analysis project Ga0115008, IMG submission 87164) | Marine eukaryotic phytoplankton communities from Arctic Ocean - Fram Strait ARC3M Metagenome | ecosystem: Environmental > Aquatic > Marine > Oceanic | place: Fram Strait | collected 2012-06-18
AGAAAAGCATTGCGTTTAATGAAAATGGCAGAAAAATTTAGAATTCCTGTTGTTACATTATTAGACACTCCCGGAGCATATCCAGGTTTAGAAGCAGAAGAACGTGGACAAGGAGAGGCAATTGCCAGAAATATCTTAGAAATGACGCGTTTAAAAACTCAAATTATAACCATAGTTATTGGTGAAGGGGCTTCAGGTGGGGCTCTAGGAATTGGAGTAGGAGACAGAGTATATATGATGGAAAATACTTGGTATACTGTCATTTCTCCAGAATCTTGTTCTTCTATTTTATGGAGAAGTTGGGAGTTTAAAGAACAAGCTGCTGCTGCTTTAAAACTTACAGGAGAAGATATGAAAAAGCTGAAACTAATTGATGGAATTATCAAAGAACCAGTCGGAGGAGCTCATACAAATAGAGAAGATGCCTTTAAAGCTGTTCAAGAACAGATTATTACTGCATTTGAGGAATTAAAAGACTTAAACGATGTCGATTTAGTTTCTAAAAGAATGGATAAATATGCAGATATGGGAGTTTATAAAGGCTAGTTGAACTTAACAAAACAAAACAAAACAAAAAAAACGAAACCTAAATCTAGGTTTCGTTTTTTTTTATAACTCTCTTTAAATATCTAAAGAATTAAATATGTTTCTTAGCCCTGGGTCAGAGGGTCTTGGTGCATTTGCATCTACAATATTGCCTTGTGGATCAATTAGAATAAAACGTGGTATTCCATTTATTTGATATTCTTGTTGAAAACGAGTATCCTTCCCAGACCATAACTGAATGCCTCTCATATTTCTATCCTTCACAAAATTACTCCATTTCTTTTTTGCAGCTTCCCAAGATCCACCGCTTCTTCTAGATTCATCAGTAGATATACTAACAAACGCTATGTTTTTTTTATGGTATTCCTTTTCTAGTTTATCCAATGCCGGAATTTCCCTAATGCAAGGTCCACACCAAGTAGCCCAAACATCTATGTATACATAATTCCCTTTGAAAGAATCTAATGATTTTTTACCGCCTTTAATATCAATATAGTTTTCGAACTTTGGAGAAGGTTTTCCTTTTGCAATTTTTTTATTAGAACTATAATTATTTTTAAAATAAGCAAACATTTGTTTATTTTGAGTAGTAACCATATCAACAAGTGCGCTATCTATATCGGAGTATGAAAACAGAATACTATCATACTCTTTTTTCAATAAACTCATTTTTGAATTAAAAGCATCTTCATCTAAAGAGAAAATAGTGTTAAGGTTTCCTAATTTTTTATTTTTTTCAATTTGAGCAGTAATAAAATTAGTATTAGAAGCGCCATTTCCTGAATACTTAAAACTGGTCATAAATTTTTCTGAATTCCCTCTTATATCAATATCAAAACCATTTTTTAAATAGATTAGTACTCTTTTTTCTCTACTTGTTTGAAAGGAATAAATAGCTCCTTTTGCTACTTTTAAAGTATCTTTAAAAGAACCGTCATTATTTATAGAAATTGTTTTAACAACTCCTGTTCTGCCAGAAATAGTAATTAGAGAATCTTTGTTATTTTCTAATTTTCCGGATACAGAAATATATTCTTTAGAATGTTCATTTGTACAAGAAGCAATTAAAAATAGTGTAAAAAGGGCAAGACTTATTTTTTTCATTTTGTAGAATTCTTAAATTTACTGCAAAGATATAATTTAAAGATGTAAAAAAATAGTTAAAATCATTTGTATATACAGAACTGAATTTGCACTTTTGATTACCAATTAAATTAAGATATGAATACATTTCATTATATAGATTCTTTCCCTCTAGATCTCTCTAAAATTCAAGAAATTATTTCTTTGGATACAAAGTTAGTCCTTTCTGCTGCTGCAATACAAAGAATACAAAAATGTAGGTCTTATTTAGATGTTAAAACGAAATCGATTTCGAAGCCAATTTATGGTATAAATACTGGTTTTGGAGCTTTATACAATGTAAAGATTAACGATCATAACTTACAGAAACTTCAGGAAAATTTAGTAATGAGTCATGCTTGTGGCACTGGAGATGAAGTGCCTAATGAGATTGTAAAACTGATGATTTTATTTAAGATTCAAGCATTGAGTCATGGCCATTCTGGGGTGCAATTAGCAACTGTAGAAAGATTAATAGAATTTTATAATAATGGGATTATTCCCGTAATTTATGAACAGGGTTCCCTCGGTGCCTCAGGTGATTTATCTCCTTTAGCCCATTTGTCTTTACCATTAATTGGCCTCGGAGAGGTCTATTATAAAGATGAAAAGATAGCTGCAAAAAAAATGTTAGAAATTTTCTCATGGGACAAAATTAATCTTCAGTCTAAAGAAGGTTTAGCCTTATTAAATGGAACTCAATTTATGTCTGCTTATGGAATAAGTACTCTTTTAAAAGCACATAAATTATCCTACTTAGCAGATGTAATTGGAACCACTTCTTTAGAGGGTTTTGATGGAAGAATAGAGCCTTTTAACGAGCTAATTCATCTTGCAAGACCGCATAGTGGACAGCTAAAAACAGCAAGAAGAATTAAGGAGTTATTAAAGGATAGTTGTTTGATTTCTCAAGAGAAACAACATGTACAAGACCCATATTCTTTTAGATGTATGCCGCAAGTTCATGGGGCAACTAAAGATACAATCCGTTTTGTAACGAAGACATTTTTAACGGAAATAAATTCGGTAACTGACAACCCAAATATTTTTGTGGATGAAGATGAAATTATATCAGGAGGAAATTTTCACGGACAGCCCTTAGCACTAGGGTTAGATTTTTTAGCAATTGCAATTTCAGAATTAGGAAATATATCAGAAAGAAGAACCTATCAATTAGTTTCTGGCCATAGACATTTACCTCCCTTTTTAGTGTCAAATCCCGGATTGAATTCTGGATTTATGATTCCACAATATACAGCAGCAAGTATTGTAAGTCAGAATAAACAATATGCCACTCCAGCAAGTGTAGATTCTATTGAATCAAGTAATGGTCAAGAAGATCATGTTTCTATGGGGGCAAATGCCGCTACAAAATGTAAAAAAGTAGTAGATAATTTACAAACAATACTCGCAATAGAACTTTTTACGGCCTCACAAGCATTGAGTTTTGGAAATGCAAAAAGCTCTCCTTTTATAGAGAGCTTAGTTGGTTTGTTTAGAAAAGAAGTTTCAATAGTTCAAGAAGATAGAGTCTTGCATTATGATATTCATGAAGCAACTGAATTTATATCATCTCTTGAAATTGATACTAAAGAGTTGTTTTAATCTTTAAGATTCAGTTTCTGTTCTTATTTCTGGTTTTTTCTTCCCTTTTTTAATTTTAATGGTGAGCTTATTGTTCTTTTCATCTAAATCCATATTAATCGTATCTCCCTCAGATAGTTTAGAATTAACAATTTCTTCTGCCAAAGCATCTTCAATGTATTTCTGTATTGCTCTTTTAAGTGGTCTTGCACCATACTTTTTGTCAAACCCTTTATCTGCTATATAATCTTTTGCCTTTTCGCTTAGATTTAGTGTATAGCCTAAATCAGAGATTCTATTGAGTAGCATATCCAGTTCAATATCTATAATTGTGTGAAGGTCTTCTTTCTCAAGAGCATTAAAGACAATTACATCATCTATTCTATTTAAAAACTCTGGAGCAAAAGATTTCTTTAAAGCATTTTCAATTACAGATTTTGCATGCGCATCTGCTTGTTCTTTTTTTGATGAAGTACCAAAACCAACTCCACCACCAAAGTCTTTTAATTGACGAGCACCAATATTAGAAGTCATAATAATTATAGTATTTCTAAAATCAATTTTACGACCAAGACTGTCAGTAATATAACCATCGTCTAGAATTTGTAACAAGGTATTAAACACATCTGGATGTGCTTTTTCAATTTCATCCAATAAGATAACAGAGTAGGGTTTTCTTCTAACTTTTTCAGTTAACTGTCCTCCCTCTTCATAACCAACATATCCCGGAGGTGCGCCAATTAAACGAGAAATAGCAAATTTTTCCATGTATTCACTCATGTCAATTCTAATTAAAGAATCATCAGAATCAAACAATTCACGAGCTAAAACTTTGGCCAATTGCGTTTTACCAACACCTGTTTGTCCTAAAAAAATAAAAGAGCCAATAGGTTTATTAGGATCTTTTAAGCCAACTCTATTTCGTTGTATTGATTTTACAACTTTCGTTACTGCCTCATTTTGGCCAATTACTTTTCCTTTAATTAGGTCAGGTAATTCCTGTAATCTATTGCTTTCTGCTTCTGCGACTCTATTTACAGGGATTCCTGTCATCATAGAGACCACTTCAGAGACATTGTCTTCAGTAACAATTTCTCTATTTAATTTAGAATCATCTTCCCATTGTTTTTGAGCAGAATCTAAAGCAGCTTCCATATTCTTCTCGTCATCTCGCAACTTAGCAGCCTCTTCATATTTCTGTCCGTTAACTGCCTTTGTTTTTTTATCTCTTATAATTTCTAATTGAGTTTCTAATTCTAACACTTGTTGTGGAACTACAATATTAGTGATATGAATTCTAGATCCAGCTTCATCCAAAGCATCAATTGCTTTGTCTGGAAGATATCTATCGGTCATATATCTATTGGTTAATTTTACACAAGCCTCAATTGCATTATCCGTATAATTTACATGATGATGTTCTTCATATTTACTTTTTATATTTTGTAAAATTTGTATGGTTTCATCTACAGAAGTTGGATCTATAATCACCTTTTGAAAACGACGTTCTAATGCACCATCTTTTTCGATATTTGTTCTAAATTCATCCAACGTAGTTGCACCAATACATTGTATTTCACCTCTTGCTAAAGCAGGTTTTAACATGTTAGAAGCATCTAATGAACCTGTTGCGCCACCAGCACCAACAATAGTATGGATTTCATCAATGAATAAAATGATATCTTCATTTTTTTCTAGTTCATTCATTAAAGCTTTCATGCGTTCTTCAAATTGCCCACGGTACTTTGTGCCAGCAACTAAACTTGCTAAATCTAGAGAAATAATTCGTTTGTCAAATAAAATTCTTGACACTTTTCTTTCAATAATTCTTAAAGCCAACCCTTCAGCAATTGCAGATTTACCAACTCCAGGTTCGCCAATTAGCATTGGGTTATTTTTTTTTCTTCTACTTAAAATTTGAGAAACTCGCTCAATTTCTTTTTTTCTACCAACAACAGGATCTAATTTTCCTTTTTCTGCTAAATCAGTTAAATCTCTACCAAAATTATCTAAAACAGGAGTTTTCGATTTTTTAATGTTTTTTGATTTTTGAGCTTGCTCAAAAGGATTTGTTTTTTCTGAAGCATACTCATCATCAGAGGGAGTTTCTGCAATTGGGTTTAACGGGATATCTACATCATCAACATGCAGTTGTTTATACAATGCTTTTGCTTCGTCATAATTAACGTCATATTTATGAATTAACTTTGTAGAGGGATCATTCTCATTTCTTAAAATACATAACAATAAATGTGCAGTGTCAATGAAGTCACTTTGGTATAATTTTGCTTCTAAAAAAGTTGTTTTTAGAGCTTTTTCGGCCTGTCTAGTTAAACGTAAATTTGGCGTATCTGTATTTTCTATAAAAGTAGGGTCTACAGGATTTAAAAGCTCTAATTTTTTACGTAATAAAATGAGATCTACATCCAGTGCTGTTAATATTTCTATCGCTTTTCCTTCTCCTTTTCTAATCAAACCTAGTAAAAGATGTTCTGTTCCAATAAATTCGTGCCCTAAACGAAGCGCTTCTTCTTTACTGAAAGTAATTACATCTCTAACCTTTGGTGAAAAATTATCATCCATATCTCTTTTTTTCTTTCTATAATTGATGTGTTGTAAAATTAGTCCTTTTTTTTATTATGGTCGCAAAAAATGTGCCAATGCTATTTCACTGACAGATTAATTACAACACCAAGGTAAAAAACTCTAGGAAATAAAGCAAATAAATGACTGTTAAAAATTATAAAAAAATGTTGATAACTCTACTGAATTCTGAGCTTTAAAATCTTTGTAAATACTTACAGAAATTGTATCTTGCCTTGTTTTAAAAAAATGAATAAAATTTAATCAAATATATATATGGCAGACGGAGAAAAGTTAATTCCGATTAACATTGAAGAGCAGATGAAAGCTGCTTACATCGACTACTCAATGTCGGTAATTGTTTCAAGAGCATTACCAGATGTAAGAGATGGTTTAAAACCCGTGCATAGAAGAGTTTTATTTGGAATGCACGAGTTAGGAATTAAAGCCACTGGATCTTATAAAAAATCTGCGAGAATTGTTGGGGAAGTTCTAGGAAAGTATCACCCACATGGAGATACATCTGTATATGACTCTATGGTGCGTATGGCACAAAATTGGAGTGTGCGTTATATGATGGTTGATGGTCAAGGGAACTTTGGTTCTGTAGATGGAGATTCTCCAGCAGCAATGCGTTATACAGAGGTAAGAATGCAGAAGATATCTGAAGATATGTTAGCTGATATTGAAAAAGATACGGTAGACCATCGTTTAAATTTTGATGACACTTTGCAAGAGCCAACAGTTTTACCAACGCGTATTCCAAATTTATTGGTAAACGGAGCGTCTGGTATTGCCGTAGGTATGGCTACAAATATGGCTCCTCACAATTTAACGGAAGTGATCAATGGTACTATGGCTTATATTGACAATAGAGATATTGAAATAGATGAGCTTATGCAACATATCACAGCGCCAGATTTTCCAACAGGTGGTATCATATATGGGTATGATGGAGTTAGAGACGCTTTTCATACAGGTCGTGGACGAATTGTAATGCGTGCTAAAGCGATTATCGAAGAAGTGAAGGGGCGCGAGTGTATCATCGTTACAGAAATTCCTTATCAGGTAAACAAAGCAGAAATGATTAAAAAAACTGCGGAACTTGTGAACGATAAGAAAATTGAAGGTATTTCGAATATTAGAGATGAATCTGATAGAAATGGAATGCGAATTGTGTACATTTTAAAACGCGATGCTATTCCTAACATTGTTTTAAATAAATTATTTAAATACACACAATTACAGACTTCTTTTAGTGTAAATAATATTGCATTGGTAAAAGGAAGACCAGAGCAATTAAACTTAAAACAATTAATTCATTATTTTGTTGAACATAGACATGAAGTTATTGTTCGTAGAACAGAATTTGAGTTAAAGAAAGCAGAAGCGAGAGCCCATATATTAGAAGGATTAATTATAGCCTCTGATAATATTGACGAAGTCATAAAAATTATTAGAGCTTCTTCTAATGCAGATGAAGCTAGAGAAAGTTTAATTGACCGTTTTGAGTTAACAGAAATTCAAGCAAAAGCAATAGTAGAAATGCGTTTGCGTCAATTAACAGGTTTAGAACAAGATAAATTGCGTAGTGAGTATGACGCAATTATGCTAACAATTTCTGACCTAAAAGATATTTTGTCAAATGAGCCTAGACGTTATCAAATTATAAAAGACGAGTTGCTTCATATTAAAGATAAGTATGGTGATGAGCGAAGATCAGTTATAGAATATGCGGGTGGAGACATGCGTATTGAAGATATGATTCCTGATACAAAAGTAGTGGTTACTATTTCCAATGCTGGGTATTTAAAACGTACAAATCTTGAAGAGTATAAAGTTCAGAATAGAGGAGGAAGAGGACAAAAAGGTGCAACGACAAGAAATGAAGATTTCTTAGAACACTTATTTGTGGGTACAAATCACCAATACATGATGTTTTTCACCCAAAAAGGAAAAGTATTCTGGATGCGTGTGTATGAAATTCCTGAAGGAGGTAAAAACACCAAAGGACGAGCAATGCAAAACCTGATTAATATCGAACAAGATGACAAGGTAAAAGCATTTTTGGTAACACAAGATTTAAAAGACGAAGACTATATTAACAGTCATTTTGTAATTATGGCAACTAAAAAAGGTCAAGTTAAAAAGACCTCATTAGAGCAGTATTCTAGACCAAGAACAAATGGAATTAATGCAATTACGATTAAGGATGGTGATGAGTTATTGGAAGCAAAATTAACAACTGGTGATAGTCAAGTAATGTTAGCTTTAGCGTCTGGTAAATCCATTCGTTTCGAAGAAGCTAAAACACGTCCTATGGGTAGAACCGCTTCCGGAGTTAGAGGGATTACTTTACAACATGAAAATGATGAGGTCATTGGTATGGTTGCTGTAAATGACATGGACAGTAATATATTGGTTGTTTCTGAAAAAGGATACGGAAAGCGCTCTAAATTAGAAGATTACAGAATTACCAACAGAGGTGGTAAAGGGGTTAAAACTTTGAATATCTCGGAAAAAACAGGAAATTTAGTAGCCATTAAAAATGTTGACGATTCTAATGATTTAATGATTATCAATAAATCTGGATTAACTATTAGAATGGCTGTCGAAGATTTACGAGTTATGGGACGCGCAACACAAGGTGTTCGTCTAATAAATATTAAAGACTCCGATAGCATTGCTGCCGTTGCAAAAGTTGCTCACGAGGAAGAAGCTGAGGATGCTGAAGAACAATTAGAGAATGGCACGGAAATTGAAAATGATTCAAATGAAAATCAAGAATTAGAATAAAATTTATAATTACGAATATGAAAAAACAACTATTAGTAGCAACAATAAGTCTACTATCTATTGCTTCTTTTGCTCAAAAAAATGAACTAAAAGCAGTTGAAAAAGCGCTAAAAAAAGGTCAATTTAAGGAAGCAAAAGCCACCATCGCTACTCTAGAGTCTTCAGAAGATTCGATGGATCCAAAATACAAGGCAAAGTATTATTATTTAAAAGGTGCTGCTTACGGTAAAACAAATATTAAAAAGGCAGCTGAAGCATACAATACCTTATTTGAGTATGAAAAACAAACAGGAAAGCTTAAATATACCAAACAAGCCAAACCTAAGTTAAATCAGTTGGTACAATTTATTTCAAAAAAAGCAATTGAACAGTACAATGCTAAGGACTTTAAAAATGCTACAGATAGTTTTTATTTAACGTATCAATTAAGTCCAATAGATACCTCATTTTTATACAATGCTGCGCTTAGTGCTTCTATATCAAAAGAGTATGAAGTATCACTAGGGTATTATAAAGAGTTGCAAAAAATCAACTATACAGGTGTTGCTACTACTTATTTAGCGGTTAACAAGGCAACTGGTAAAGAAGAAAATCTAGGGAGTAAATCCCAAAGAGATTTAATGGTTAAAGCAGGTCAATATGCAACACCTAAAGATGAGGTTTCTGAATCTAAACAAGCAGAAATCATTAAAAATATAGGGTATATTTATGTAAATCAAGGGAAACCAGAATTGGCAATTGCTGCTTTAGAAGAAGCAAGAAAATCAAACCCAAAAGATATCAACCTTTTGTTAAATCAAGCTCAAATGTATATTCAGCTTAAAAGAATGGATAAATTTGGAGAATTGATGGTAGAAGCTGTTGAATTAGATCCTAATAATCCTAGTTTGTTTTATAACTTGGGTGTGGTAAATGCTGGCGAGAAAAAAATCGAAGAGGCTATAGGTTTTTATAAAAAAGCCATAGAATTAGATCCAGAATACGGAGATGCCTATTTAAATTTAGGGATTACAATATTAAATAAACGAATTAATGTTGTAAATGAGATGAATGATAATTTATCAAACGATAAAAAATATTCAGAATTAGAGACTCAATTAAAAAATATTTGTGAAGATGCTCTCCCTTATATTGTTAAAGCAGACAAACTTACTAGAACAATTAATACTGTTAGTACTCTTTTGAATATTTATGATACCTTAGAAATGGAAACTGAAGCAGATACTTTGAGACCTATTTACAAGAAAATGAGAACTCAATAAGTAAGTAACCTATTTAAAGCCACTAAAAATCCGAAACAATAAGAGTTTCGGATTTTTTTATGACTTTAATTATCCGTTAAATTATTTTTTTTATGATTCTTAATTTATGTGTATGCTTTTGAAGATCTTTATTAAAAATTCCACTGTGATCTAGGGTGTCAATTCTTACTTTGCCATGTGCATGAATAATGTTATAGTCATTTAAAATGATGCCTACATGTGTAATTTCTCCTTCTTCATTGTCAAAAAACGCCAAATCACCAGGCTCACTTTCTTCAATAAAACTTAAGACCTCTCCTTGGGTAGCTTGTTCTTTTGCATCTCTTAAAAGTGCATGTCCACAAAGTTTATATACCATTTGAGTAAGACCAGAGCAATCAATACCAAAAGGCGTCTTTCCTCCCCATAAAAAAGGAGTATTTAAATATATAAAAGCAGTTTGTGCAATTTTATTTTTTATTTTTTTTTCAGATAAAACAGCCCCTTGATAGGAAAATGTATTCGAGTTTATCTGTAGTTTAGAATTATTATAAAAAGGCAACCTTGAACCTAAAGGAATAGTGGTTAACTCATTTTTTTCATTCGTAATAAAATCGATTATTTCTCCTGAAAAATACTGTTTTTCAGTTTTTAATTTTAAAAAATAATCCTCTGAAATTTTTGTAAACTGTTTGTTGTCTATATGCCCCTCATACCCATCAAAAGTCAAACGAATTGTACTCCATTCTTTTTCTTTTTCAATAATTTCAAAAGTTTCACCAAACAAAACCTGACTAATCATCTCTGAGGTATTAGAAGCAGAAGCCCTTAAAGGAGCAGAACTTAAATTACAAATGCCATACAGCATAAATTAATTGAGTTTAGGTTAATAAAATTAAATTTTTTCTAAAATTAATGCAGATGCACCGCCGCCGCCATTACAAATAGCTGCAGCTCCAATTTTAGCATTATTTTGTTTTAAAATTGAAGTCAATGCAATTACGATTCTTGCACCAGAAACACCTAGAGGATGTCCTAAAGAAACGGCACCACCATTTACATTAACTTTATCATCACCAATACCTAATATTTTCATATTTGCCAATCCAACAATAGAAAACGCTTCGTTCAATTCAAAATAATCAACATCATCTATAGAAATATTAGCGATTGCCAATGCTTTTGGAATTGCTTTGGCTGGAGCAGTTGTAAACCATTTTGGTTCTTGAGCAGCATCGGCAAAACTCTTTATTTTTGCAATCGGAGTTATATTTAATTCTTTTGCTTTTTCTGCAGACATTAAAACCAGAGCGGCGGCTCCATCATTTATAGTTGATGCATTTGCAGCAGTAACAGTTCCGTCTTTTGTAAAAGCAGGTCTTAAAGCCGGAATTTTCTCCATTTTTACATTCTTGTATTCTTCATCTTCAGAAAAAAGAATGGGCTCTCCTCTTCTTTGTGGAATTGATACTGGTACAATTTCATCTGCAAACTTCCCTTCTCTCCAAGCTTTTGCAGCTCTCGTATAGGATTGAATTGCAAATGCATCTTGATCCTCTCTAGAAAATTCATATTTAGTTGCACACTCATCTGCGAAAACTCCCATTGCAACTTTATCATAGGCATCTACTAAGCCATCTTTTTGCATGCCATCTTCCATAGTTATAGGACCAAATTTAGCCCCGTTTCTAGCATGTTGGTAATGAGGAATAGCACTCATATTTTCCATACCACCGGCAACAACTATATCTGCAGCGCCGAGGGAAATGGTTTGTGCAGCCAACATGATAGATTTCATTCCAGAAGCACAGACTTTATTAACTGTTGTGCACGGAACAGTATCTGGAATGCCAGCAAATAATGCAGCTTGTCTTGCAGGGGCTTGACCTAAACCAGCAGAAACTACATTTCCCATAAAAACTTCTTGAACTAAGTTTGGACTTAGTTTTATCTTTTCTAGAGCTCCTTTGATCGCAATTGCACCCAATTTTGGAGCAGGAACAGAGGATAAGCTTCCCATAAAGCTTCCAATTGGGGTTCTGGCTACAGATACAATAACTACTTCTCTCATGAATATATAGTTTATTTTGTGTAAAATTTCTTGTGCTAAATTAACTATTTTTAATCAATTTTACTTTTATAATTCAAGTTGAATTTTTGACCTTGAATTTTTTATGGTAAGTTTGTTTTAATAAGATAAAATGTATGAGTAACATAGTAAATAAATTATACCAAAATAACAGCATTATTTATAAGGTGATTTTGTTTTTAGTAGCCACGGTTGCAATTGTCTATTTATTTCCAAAAGGGGGGCAATTTAAATACGATTTTACGAATGGTCAACTCTGGAAATATGATAATTTATATGCGCCTTTCGACTTTGCTATTCAAAAATCAGCTGAAGAAATAACCAAAGAAAAAAAAGAAATTGAAGTAAATTCTAAACGCTATTTCCTGTATGATTTTGATGTTGAAAAGAACGTTAATCTTAACCATAATGAAATAATTTCTCTTATTAAACAGTCAGATTCTCTTTCGGTAGAGGAGATTTTAAGTTTGTCAGAAATTGGACGAAAAGTGATTACTTCAATTTATAAAAAAGGTTTTTTAGATGTTATAAGTCAAGATAAGATTTCCAATAAAAATGAAATAGTTGCCATTAGAAAAGGAAACGAAGTAGAAGATTTTGTTTTTAAAAGTTTTTTAACTTCTAAGGATGTTTTAGAATTAATAAATAAAAGTTTGGTTAATGAACAAAATTTATATGGTAAAAAACTAATGTTAGATTTATTGTCTGAAATTATAAAACCAAATGTTTCTTTTGATGCTCAATATTCACAAAAGGTTCTTGAGAATGAAATAAAAAATATTTCGTATACAAAAGGAAAGATTGTTTCAGGTAAATTAATTATTTTAAAAGGAGATATTGTTGAAGGAAAAAAATTAGCCATATTGAATTCCTTAAAAAGTGAATCAGAATCTCAAGTTTGGACTGAATCAAATTACAATTGGATTATTTTAGGGTATACCATATTAGTATCGATTGCACTGCTAATGCTCTTGCTTTTTCTAAAGAAATATAGGGTAGAAATTTATGAGAATAATAACAAAGTAACTTTTATATTTTTCAATGTCTTTTCAATGATTTTTATACAAACTTTGGTCATAAAGTTTAACTCAGACTATTTATATGTAGTTCCTTTAAGCATACTTCCAATAGTTTTAAAAGCCTTCTTTGATCCACGTTTAGGCTTGTTTACCCATGTATTAACAGTGTTGCTTTTAGGATATATTGTTCCTGACAGTTTTGAGTTTATTTATTTGCATATTATTGCTGGTATTGTTACAATACTTACTGTTTCTGAATTGTACAAAAGAGCAAATCTTTTTATCTCAGTAGCCCAAATAACGCTTATTTATATGGTGACGTATTTTGCCTTTTCTATCATCAAAGAAGGAAATGCGTCTCAAATTAATTGGACTTATTTTATGCTATTTGCAGCAAACGGATTGTTGTCATTTTCATCAATTATATTAATTTATATGTATGAAAAAGTTTTCGGATTGGTATCAGATGTAACATTATTAGAGCTTTCTAACACAAATACAAAGCTTTTAAGAGAGCTGAATGAAAAAGCACCAGGAACGTTTCAGCATTCAATGCAAGTGGCTAATTTAGCGGAAGCAGCAGCCAATGAAATAGGGGCGAACTCAATGTTGGTAAGAACAGGAGCTCTGTACCATGATATTGGTAAAATATTGAATCCAATGTATTTTATAGAGAATCAATCTACAGGTGTAAATCCTCATAATGATTTATCACCAAGAGATAGTTCTCAGATCATTACAGATCATGTAATTAAAGGAGTAGAGCTCGCAAAAAAATACAAATTACCAGATAGAATTATTGATTTTATTAGAACCCACCATGGTACAAGTGCTACCTATTATTTTTATGCCAAAGAACAAGAACTAAATCCGGAATCAAAAGTAGATATTGGCAATTTTCAATATAAAGGGCCCATCCCTTTTTCAAGAGAAACTGCAATTTTAATGATGTGTGATGCTGCAGAAGCTGCCTCAAAAAGTTTGGTAAAACCAACAGCTATTTCGATTGGTAATTTAATTGATAAAATTATAGACAAGCAAATGGCTGATAATCAGTTTTTAAATTCAAATATTACTTTTAGAGAAATTGAAATTATAAAGAAAGTTATAAAGAAAAAACTGATGAATATTTATCATTTAAGAGTAGAATATCCTGACTAAATAAAAAAGGGTAAAAAAGTTAAAAAACATCTTGCTATATTGTTTTTGTAATCTTACATTTGCACTCGCAATTTTTTATTTCAAGCATTTGTTTGAAGTCGAAAGGAGAGGTGGCAGAGTGGTAATGCAGCAGATTGCTAATCTGTCGACCTTTTTGGTCGCCAGGGTTCGAGTCCCTGTCTCTCCGCTAAGAAATTGCATTCGGGGTGTAGCGTAGCCCGGTCATCGCGCCTCGTTTGGGACGAGGAGGTCGCAGGTTCGAATCCTGCCACCCCGACAAAGTTGTCGTAGCAACAAAAAAACTACGGGCTCTTAGCTCAGCTGGATAGAGCACCTCCCTTCTAAGGAGGCGGTCGAAGGTTCGAATCCTTCAGGGCTCACTTTAAGCTTCACAGAAATGTGAGGCTTTTTTGTTGGTTAAAACGTAGGTTTTATAGGGGATTACAACAATCCAATACTTCTATTAATATCACTTAACGCTTTGTAAATTTAAGTATTTATTTTAAAATAATTATAATTTTGACACACAATTGACACACAATTGACACACATTTGGCACACATTCGACTTTTAGACGTAAAACAAGTAAAAAAAAATACTTAGTATTCGATTTCAATAAATTCATTGATTAACCCAATCTTTAGAAACTAAACATTTTTCATTTCTTCAAAGAACCTCATCAGTTTTTTAAGCTTTATTTCTAATAAACTTAATTAATTTACTCATCTTTTTGCCAGACTTTAGTATTTTTAAAGAAAATATTAAGTTATGACTAAATATTCCTCTTTAACAGAGACATTCTTTAAAGAAATACCATTTAAAGATTTTATTAATTCTATTTCAGATGATACTCCTTTAAATAATTTTGATTCCAATAAAGAATATTACAAATCTCGTTATGACAATTTTTTTCAGTTAACTAATATTTCAGAAACCGAACTAAAACAAGTTATCAATTCTTTTAAAACTAAATTTATTGAAGATAATGGCTCTTTTGATGAAGAGGTTTTTAGGAACTCTTATTCTTTTGGTATAAATAAATTTATAGATGAAATACAAGACCATTTAAATACTTTAAGCAAAGGAAAAGCTTATACCATAGAAAGATGTAATAACAAATTTATTCATCATTTTGAACTTTCCTTAGATGTTACTTCGAGTAAAACCATTATTATTTCAACTAAGGATATTGACCAAATACACCTTTATTTTAAGACAATAAAAAATACAATTGAAACTACAATTTTAGAAGAGTTTGATAAACCAAAATTGAATTTAGAAGATAAAGATGAATTATATTACAAGACTATAAAGACTATAAAAGATACTTTCAATACTATTGATTTAGAAAAAGAATGGGAATATTGTTTTACTACCGAAGAAGATTTTAACAAATACACAACAATTCTTACGGACTACTTTAATTTAAACAAAAAAGTTAATTCTCAAAAAACACAAATTAAAGCCATAAAAGGTACAAAATCTAAAACCGCTAAGATTTTACGAAAAATTTATAATGAATCTACTGAAAAAAAACTAAGAGGGAATAATGATTTTTTTGAGATTGTTAAAATTTTATCAACCTTTAAAGACCTTTCATTAGAGAAAATTTATGATAGTTTGAGTAAGTAAACA
>Ga0115008_10002324_pt1 | contig 15760 bp, 8 predicted proteins | sample FraStrMetagenome_FD_87164 | JGI IMG/M metagenome (GOLD analysis project Ga0115008, IMG submission 87164) | Marine eukaryotic phytoplankton communities from Arctic Ocean - Fram Strait ARC3M Metagenome | ecosystem: Environmental > Aquatic > Marine > Oceanic | place: Fram Strait | collected 2012-06-18
GTGCAGCTCGGGTCGTTGGCGAGTGGCGGGCACTTCGGAGCACGACAGCAGACAACATGACCACGATGGGGACCATATACGGGCTGTCGGTGGTGCTGTGTGCTCTACTCGGGCCGAAAGAATTTTTATGGCGCGGGAAGCTGGGGCGCACTGGCACTCAGGTTCACACAAAAACACAACCACGGACCCAAGACGCACAAGCGCAGACAGTCGAGGAAGGGATAGACCGCAACGACAGTCAGAAGTCAGGAGGTGCGCAGGAGCGAAAAAAGATATTTGTTAGGCAAGGGAGGGACCGCCGCGCCGCGCAACAGCAAACTCCCCAGCGCCAGCTAGCTCCAGTCTCATCATCGTGCGGCTGCGCAGCGCGCGCTCTCCACGAAGAACAGAACCCAACACCAGCGGAAGTGGTAGCCTTGCGTTGGCGCGCCGTGCTCAGGTTGTCGTGGTCGTCATGCGGCGCCAGGTTGCGTGGCCGCCGCGGCCATCGTCACCGCCTCCGTCGCTGCTGCTGCTGCTGCTGCTGCTGGCGGGCTGGCTCCAGCTCAGCACAGCAGTATCCGCAGGTCCGCGACCCTGTTGCCGGCCGCCACCGTCGAGGCGCCGCTGCGAAACTCCCTGGTTTCGTGTGTGTAGGTTTTACCAAGTCGCAGTCCGATGAGGACGAGAAGGCAAAGGTGGAGTGGACGATCAGCGCGCCGACCAACCGAGTCTACGTCGACCACGATCTCGCTGGCGATACGTACCAGATTCGCAAGACGGACAACGCAGTCGGGTCTGACGCTAGCCCTTATGAGATCGAGCTGGACGGTGGAGGCACCGCGAACCTCTACCTCTTCAAGCTCGACGCGCTAGACACCAGTGATTCGTGCTTTGCATGCTTGGAAGAGGAAGCCTTTGCCCGTGAGTGCCTCTCTGAGACTCGATGCGCAGGGAAGGCGTTCGACACAGGTGGCATGGCGATAAGCGAGAAAGCCCCCGACCAAGTGGCTGATCTCGCCGATGTGAGCGATGCAGACCTCGACGGCCGGCGGATTGAGCTCACGTTTCATATGCCGCTGTCCAAGGGCTTGCCCATCACCAGCCTGGTGGTCCGACGGCAGGCTGTCGGCGACAATGCTATCGTGGACTACCGGATTGGGTGTGCCACATCAGACAACGAATGTGAGCCTGGCCTCGTCACTCCGATTGGTGATTGCAACGAAATGGCAGCCGATCAGAATCTTGGGCGCACAGAATGTGTCCTCCCAACGTCTGGTGGTGAAGAGCAGATCGGCTACGTCGTGGAGAAGTACGTCGAGGACAGTGCCACTGGCATCAAGAAGGCAAGAGGCGAAAGCTTCAGCGTCCTGCTGGGCTCGTGGGAGAATGGCAACGAAAAGTACATCACGCCGACGCAAGCGTACACGTGGAGCGTGCTCGCCATCAACGACAAGGTGGACTACACTTCTGAAACCTGCACCGTTGGCACCCAAAGCTGCCCGTGGAGCGCCACGATTACAAGGGCGCAGAAGCAGGCCACCCCCGACAAGCCGGGAATTCCGGCGGCTTCGGTCAGCGACACCGCGCTTACCCTCCAGTGGGGCGTGCCCAACGACAACGGCAACGCGATCACGGGGTACAGGGTGGCGTGCGAGGACGTTTCGACCTACACTCGACCGTCGGCATGGCAGCGGGCACCTCTATCCTTCTACCTTGGCGCACGTCCGAGCGCTCCAAACGCACCTACCCTGGACTTGATGGAAGCTACGCTTGAAACGAGTGGCACTCAGTCTATCGACATCGGTGTCAGCGACAGTGCAACCACAAGCGGCATTCAACTGGCGCCCGGCACAAAGTATCGGTGCCAGGTCGTGCCGTACAACGAGTTTGAAGTCGACAACGTCCTGCAGGGCGGCCTAAACGCCCCCGCCTTCTACTCGGCGTGGAGCTCTGTGGTGACCACTCTCGCAAAGGCGCCCGAGGCAGTCAGTGAAGTTGAAGAATGCACGGCCGTTCCGCAGGGCACAACCAGTGTGGGTGACATGACAGTGCCGAGCGACAACTCGCCGGCGGGGCAGTTGAAATACACAATCAAGTGGACGCCCCCGAGGCCCAACGATGATAGTATCAACAATCCAGGAAATGGCAACTACTGGAAGTGGAGGTACTTCTTCACTGGGACAGGGATCGCCGAGCCCGCTTCTGCAGTTGGGGCGACCCGCAAAACGAGCTCTGGCGAATCCATCAAGCAATATTACGACTTCACCGGCCTCACCTACAATCAACAGTACAGTTTCTGCGTCGAGTCGGCTGGGAAAGGTTGCGCCAGCGGCGATGCGTCACCGTGTTTCAGGTCTGGCACACCAGGCGCCTGCGCAGCCTGCAACACTCAGACCTTTCACCCCGGTTCGCCCACCATGGACGATTTCGATGATCGTGCGGGCTTCGACGGCAAGGCGACCTCGCTCAAGATCAGGTTCAAGGCGCCCACTGAGCTGTACGGCTCCACCGTCACCGGCTACTCCTTCATCATGTGCCCGAAGGGCCCCACATGCGACCCGACGTCCGCTTCAGAAGCGGCAAACAGGCGCTACATCTGCGACCAGACCTCCGCGCCGTCGGCGTGTGGATTCGTCCCACCATTCAACGGCGGCTGGTTCGAGTTCACGATCGATACGTACGGAGCCGGCAGTGGCAACTCAGTCCAGTCCGGCACAGAGTACAGCATCAGCGTACGCGCCGAGGACAGCGACAGTAATCGGATCGGCTTCGCCTCCTCGCCCTCCATCACAGGCAAAACAGCGCCCGTGCCAACGCTGCTCTCGAACGGCGTGTCCAGCAACGCTCGCGACATCAAGGTGCAGTGGGACAAGTACACCTATGACGGGGGCGATAGCTACGCAGACGAGTTCGACGTCTACTTGTGCAGCGGGGCGACGTGCTCGAGCTCTGGCTCGTCAATTGACAACGCAACCCTCAGAAACGGCAATGATGGCGGCGACTGCGCAAGCGATGACGGAACCGAAGACCCTGGGACCACAGACTGCAGCTACACCTTCACCGGCCTTACGCCCGCGACGGAGTACACCGTTGTCATTGTCGGCAGGGTCACGACAGGTCAGACCTCGGGCGACTCTTCCGCAGTTGCAATCACGACGACAGCAGACAGGCCTGAGAAGCTCGGTGCGCCCACGATTGAGGAGTCGAGGACGCGGAGCGCAGACGTCAAGTACACTGTGCCTGCCGCATCCGACTGGACACGCACGGCCAATCACCCTCAAGGCACCTGGTTCAACGGGGCTGGCATCGAAAGCTACATCGTCAAGCACTGCAAAACTAACTGCGCTAGCTCGTTTGACAGCTGCACGTGCTCCGAAATGGAGGAGGAGAACACGTTCGCCGCCGCAGCACTTCCACAGACTGAAGAGGTGCCGGCAACGGGGGAGTTCGACCCCTTCGCGAACTACCTCGTCTGGGTCGTCGCACAAAACTCGGTGGGCTTCTCCGACCCGTCCGACAAGCGTTTCGTTTCTCGGTCCGCCACAGACAACGGGGGGGAGGATTGCCGTGAGCAGCCCGATCAGCTGCTTGCACCCCTCCTCGACGACTCAAAAGGGCAAAACGGGCTAACCAACTCGTCAATCTGGCTCAAATGGACGCGACCCGCTTCCAATGGCGAGCCGGTCACCCAGTACCGAGTCTTGTGGACCGTCGAGACTCGCGCAGGTGGGGTCGGTGTGCCAGGCAGCGAGACTCTGTCAGCCCCGGACGAAGCAGAGGCATCACACGAGGTCGACGGGCTCCAGCCGGGGAACAAGTACACCTTCAAAGTCGCAGCGTACAATTCCGTGCCTCGTGGCGTCAATGCAGCGTGCGGAAGCACAGGCTCTGATGGATGGAGCATCCCATCTCCGATTAGCTCGCAGTTTAGCACCCTCCCCGTCAAGCCGCAGGCGCCAGGCGCCCCAACCCTGAGCGCCCGCGGAGGCACGTCCCTCACGATCGAGTGGTTGGCACCCTTCGACAATGGAGACGCCATCACTGAATTCTTCGTGTATTCGGAGGCTTCCGAGATCTCGCTAGACAATGGACAGCTCGGTGCCAAGGTGCAAGTGGACGGCCAGGCGACACAGGGCAGGTCATTTGCTTGGAACCCGCAGAACCTCCGCCCCGTGACGGAGTACACCTTCCGCGTGAGCGCGAAAAATGGTGCCGGAGAGTCTGACCTCTCTCTAGAGGCTGTCTTCACCACTGACGTCTACGAACCGGAGTACCCGCTCAACATCGTTGCTGCCGCGCGAACTGCCTCGTCCATCTCTCTGGACTGGTCGCCGGCCGTCAACAATGGCATCAACATCACGCTGTACGAGATCTGCTACAACGAGCTTCAGAGCTCTTCCAGTCCTGAATCTGTCTGCGGCAAATCAGACTCTGGATGGAAAGTGGCCTCAGGGACTCAGACCATCGACTCCTACCCTACCCCCGGGACCCCGCTCACCGAGTCCGCGGCGTACGAAGTCAGTGTGCGAGCCTGCAATGCCTATGCGCAATCGGAGCGGTGCCCAGAAGGTGACCCCAGCGAGGAGTGTAAGAGCGGAGCGGACGGCTGCTCGAATTGGTCGCCTTTCGTGAAGCTCACAACCACCTCGAGCGGCCTCCTCACGCCGCCGGCGCCCGTAGTGAGCCTTGTCAACGCCACCAGCGCCACCGCCTTCTTCAAGTGGCGCGTCCGTCCGAAGGACGACTTCGACACACTGGGCACGACGGCGATCGCAGTCTTCAAGCCCACGCTCACCGACAGCGAGACGGGCGGCGTTGAGGTGCTCGACCTCATCACAGGCGACGCCTTTAGCGAGGGGGAGGAGTACTTGCTCTCCGTCACCGGCCTGAGCAGCGCGACGAGCTACTCTTTGACCGTCTCCGCTGGCAACGTCGATGGATTCGGTGAGGAGTCAATCGCAGTCGTCTTCACCACCGGCTCTTCACCACCAGAGGCGCCCGACGCGCCCAGCTTCGACAGGACGCTGCCAAACGTCTTGCTCCACCTCTCTGGTGCAGCAGCCGACAACGGCGAGCCCATCAACCAGTACCAGTGGCAGGTCAAGTTATCGGACCAGTGGGGAAACCCGACCGACTGTGGGAGCGATCCCAACGATAGCACGTGCAGGGTCATCGCCGACACGTCGTACTCGTACACGTATCCATCGCAGAGCTTCGACGTTCGCGTTCGCGCGTACAACGCCCTCGGCCCCGGCGAGTGGTCCGAGGCGACCACCGTGACTCCCACGGACCTCCAGCCAGCCGCGCCGAGCTTGGACGCGGTCACGGCGGCTGGCATCGACTCGATCGAAATCTTGTGGTCTGCAGGCTCCGGCGCAGCAGCCGCAGACACGTACAGGCTGGAGATCAGCGAGGGAGACTGCGCGGGAGACGAGGGCTGCAGGTCGCGGCTCGTTGAGGTCGACGCGTCCGTGCTGTCGTACAACCTTCCCGCTCTGCCCGGCACCCTCCACACCGTCCAGGTCTTTGCGGGCAACCTTGCAGGATATTCCGAGGTGTCCTCGTCGCTGAGCGCTACCACGCTTGCCGCGCCGCCGCCACCGTCGCAGCCGCCATCACCGCCCTCGCCATCGCCGCCACCACCCTCGCCACCGCTGCCCTCGCCACCGCCACCCTCGCCGCCGCTGCCGTCGCCACCCCCGCCCACACCGCCTCCTCCGCCGCCCACACCACCGCCGCCGTCGCCACCACCGCCAGCGACAAGTTCAGAACCACCGCAAAACGTCGATCGGGGTAGTGGGGTGGATCTCGGCAGCGCCCTGGCCTCGTCCCAGATTCACGTGGTGTGGGAGGCGCCGGCAGACGACGGCGGAAAGCCAGTCACGGAGTACTGCCTCACAGTCACCGACCTCTCGAGCTCTCCCTCCGCGGTCGTCCTCCCCTCGACGTGCTTGGGCGAGTACCCTGGCGGTGGCCTCCCCAGGCGGGAGCACTACTTCACTACGGATGGAATCTTTCCGGGCCAGGAGTTCGAGTTTGCCGTCGTCGCCAGGAACGAGATCGGCGACAGCGCCCCCGCGACCGCGACCCTATCGACGGCGAGCTCGGTGCCTGATCGGCTCGACACGCCAGCCCTGCTGCGCACGGAGCCGCCAAACGTGCCGCTGCCCGACAACATCACCATCGGCATCCGACCTCTCTCGGTGCAGCGTCTGGGAGGCGGCGAGATCTTGCGGTACGAGATCTACGAGAGCGGCGCGCTGGTTCAGACCTTCGAAGCGGGCGACGTGGCGGGGAGGCTCGAGGCGTGCGGCTGCGACTACCTCGAGCACTCGCCGGCGCTGTACGACGTCTATTCGGAGTACATCTATCGGGCCAGAGCTGTCTCTACCGTCGGGAACGGCACGCTCTCGTACGAGCTCGTGATCGACGCCGCCGCCTCAAATGCGCCTGTGCCGGTGAACGTGCGCGTCACGTCGACGGAGTCTCGAGCCGTCACCATCGCCTGGAAGATCATCAAAGGCAGCTCGGACAGCGAGTGGGACCGCGTCCGCCTCACGCTGACGTGCAACGAGGAGGACTGCGACAGCGTCGTCGAGGAGGACGTGCAGGAGGTGCGCGAGTCTGCCTGCCAGGACGACGACGTGAGCTACTACAGCTGCTCGTATGTCGTCTCCGGCGCGCGGCCCATCACGCAGTACGCCGTCACCGCCCAGTCGGGCAAGGGCGGCGCATACAGCGAGTCGTCTCTGATCACCGACGACTCGCGCGTGACGACCCTCCCCGGGGCGCCGCAGCCGCCGGCCATCGACGCGGCGCAGCCGACGCAGACTTCGGTCAAGCTGAGGTGGACGGTGCCGCGCAACAACGGGCCATGTCACTGGCTTCGTCGCTCGGTACGCATCAGCGGGCGGCGCATCAGCGGGCGGAGGCGAGGGCGCGGTGCTGCTCGACTACGATGGGGCCGCTCACGCTAGCTCAGGCGCAGTGAACGCGTCTCTGAGTGACGACGAGCTCTGCGGGCTGGTGCCGACCGCGCCCGCGTCGTCCGTCGGGTCGACCCTCGAGTCCGAGCTGGTCGGCCTGCAGCCGGGCACAACCTACGACCTCTCCCTCGTCGCGTGCAACTCCCTCGGCGCGTCCACCAAAGCGAAGGCCTCGGCGCACACGCACGACGTGCCCGACCAGCCTGATCCGCCGTCGCTCGGTAGCGGCGTCACCAGCACCAGCCTCGACATTGAGTGGCAGCTGCCCTATGATCACGGCCTTGCAGTCAGCGGGTCGGAGCTCGAATTCAGTGGCAGCGCCACAAACTACTCGGGCGTGACCACCAGCAGGGTCGGGCTGCTGCCCGCCACGCCGTACGAGGTGCGTGTCCGCGCCTTCAACGACGCCGGCCCCTCCAGCTTCTCCGAGCCGGCCTTCCTGTGGACTGCCCCCGACGCGCCAAGCCGGCCGGTCCTTGAGGGAGGCAGCTGCGGGGAGCCTGTCGAGGGGAGCGGCCTGAGCCTCCTCAAGGGCGACCTCGTGGCCAACGGGCAGGTCATCACCAAGGTCGAGGTCAAGACGCAGGAGACCGCCTCCGGCCAGTCTACGGCCCGGGTGGACACTTTTGTGGGGGCGGCGATTGACGCCCCGAGCCTGGTGCTGACCCGCAACGGAGAAGGCTTTGTCGACTACCGAGACTACAGCGTGCAGATGCGCGCCGAGAACAAGCTCGGGTGGTCGGACTGGTCCGTTCCAATCACCTGCACCCCAGCCCCCGAGACGGACGCCCAGCCGCCCCAGAACCCTGAGGCAGAGCCGCTCGGCCCCGCCGCCGTCGAAGTCCGTTGGGAGATGCCGGCGAACAGCAGCTGGGACGGCTTCGTTGTCAGCCTCGACCCGGTGCTCGAGAGCTCCGCGGGGCGGAGGCTGCAGCTGGAGGATTGCGCCGTCGAGGCGCCGCAGCGCGTCGACATTGAGATCGACAGCCTCTTCTGCCCGCTCGCGCAAGGCGGCCGGAGGCTCTGCGAGCTCAACGTGACTGGCGGCACGCCAAACACAACCTACACCGTCAGCGTCCAGTCGAGGCTGGGGCAAGGGACGTCCTCCACCCCGCCGGAGCTGCCCGTCGTGAGGATGCCGCCGGGGCCGCCCCAGGAGCCGCAGTGCCTCTCCCTCTCCAGCGTCACGGACACCACCCTCCGCTTCGGCTGGCTGACGCCCCGCGACCACGGCATCGCGATCGCCGGCTTTCTCGTGACGTACACCGCCGCCAGATCCGAGGAGGGGACGACAACCGGCGTCGGCCCAGGCGGCGAGTCTTTGCCAAGGTCAGTCGACTGCTCGGCGGTAGCCTCGGCGGCGGCAGCTGCGGGATCAAACGCCGGGCCGGAGGGCGGCGCACTCGTCGCGGAGGTGAGCGGACTGCAGACGGGCACGAGCTACGCCATCAGTATCAGCACCTGCAATGTGGACGGCGAACTCTCCCTCGCCAGCGCCGAGCTGGGCGTTGGCGAGGCGCACACGCACGCTGTCCCTGACCGGCCAGCAGCGCCGCGGATCGACACGGGGGCGGACGTGACCCCGAGAGGTTTCACAGTGCTGTGGGAGGCGCCGTCGTCTGCCTGCCGCGGACAGGCGGGCTGCGTCGACGACCACGGCCTCGCAGTCGACGCTCTGGAGCTCGAGTTCGACGGGCAGGTGGTGGACGCGTCCCTCGGCGGTGGGGCATACGTCGCCACCGATCTCAAGCCTGCGACGGCGTACCCCGTGCGACTCCGCTTCAACAACAGCCTCGGCGCCTCAGACTGGTCGGATATCGCCTATCTGTGGAGCGATCCCACCGTCCCAGACCAGCCCGATCCGCCCGCCTGCTCCGAGTCGCTCCGCTCCGCGCGCATGCTCGCTGTCGTGCCCGGCGAGGTCGTCTCCAACGGCAAGGATGTCGTCGCTTGGGAGTTTGAGACGCGGCCGATGGCTGCAACAAGCGGCGAGGGCGACTACGCGTCAAACACCTCTGTCGACCCGGCCCGCCTCGCCGACTCCTGCGGCAGCCTCCTCTTCGATGGGGCGCCCTCGGAGCTGGCGACGCCTCCATCCGCGTGCGACGGCGCCGCCCTGCTCAGCGACGGCGTCGACACGCCAGAGGCGGAGTACAGGGTGCGTGCCCGCGCCGTCAACGCGCTCGGCGCGTCGGGGTGGTCCGATGCGACGGTCTGCTCGACGGCGGCCGAACCCGTGGAGCCCTTCCCCGTCGTCTTTCTCGTCGCCGGCCTCGGAGGCGCCGTGCTCTGCCTGGTCTGCGCGATGATTGCTGTCTGGAAGACCAACCTGCACAAGGTGGTGGCGCCCAAGCTGCGCCGGAAGAAGCCGAACGACGAGCCGCTCAAGACGTTTGTGACGCAGGAGGCGGTGCCGAACGAGGACGAGGACCCCGAGCTGGTGATGAACCCGGTGCTGATGGCGCACCTGGCGCTGGAGGAGGACCGGACGGCGAGGAAGGGCAAGGAGGCGAAGAAGGGAAGCAAGGGGAAGGCGGGCCGCTCAGGCGGCCTCAGGCGGCTCGGTCTCAATATCGACGGGTCGAAGCAGGGAGCGAGCAGGCCAAAGACGGGCAAGGAGCTCGTGGACGCGCACCTGGCGGAGCAGCGGGCGCGCGACACGGCGGTCAACGGGGTGGTGCAGCCCATTGCGGGCGGCGAGGCCGCCGGCGGCGGCGCCGCATCGCAGGAGGAGGGGCGTGGCCAGGCCAAGGCCAAGGTCAGATTCGGGCTGGTGCGCTGAGATGTGAGAACTGCGATGCGCTGACCCTCTTGGTCTACTTGCTTGCCTCTCTACGTAGAGCCGTACACGAAGGAGTCGTAACGGGTCGTACCAGGTACCACTATGGCTTTAGCACTTTACCAGACGACCCACTTGACCGTCGACGCGAATGGTGACGCATGTGTATGTCGTATGTCGTAGCTGTATGTGCATGTGTGTGTCTGCATGTGTACTACTGGAGGGGTATGGCTTCCTTTGCTGAGAACACAATAAAGTTAAAGCTCCCGTCCACCGCACTCTCTACGAATAACAACGTTCAGCACGTCCCACTCACGTTCCGACTTTCGTGCGTGTTGTGCACACCATACACGCCTGCGCGGCATCTCGAGACCCCTGACCTACATCTGTCGTACCGATGCCATCGATGCCTCGGAAAGGGTGTCGTCGCTGTCGGATAGCGTCTCGTCGAGGGTCTTGGCGGGCGGCCCGTTCAGAAGGAAGAGCGTCGCCATCTGCCCTTTGCCTTTGACCTCGCTCCGGCCACGCGGCTCGGCGCCGAAGCGGCGGCAGAGCAGCCGCTCGTAGGTGCTCTCGCTCACGAGCACTCGGCCCGGGGAGGAGGAAGAGCACATGCGCGCTGCGGTGTTGACAGCGTCGCCGACCAGGTCATACTGGAAGGTCTTGTGCCCGATGACCCCCGCAATGGCCTCGCCCGAGTGGATGCCCACCTGCACGCGCAGCTCGAGCCCGGCTGGCAGGAGGCCGTCCCTCCGCAGCTCGAGGTTGAGCAAGTGAGAGATGTTGACGAGCGCAAAGCCGAAGCTCGCCAGCGCGCATCCGCCGTCCGCGGGGTCCATCGGCCGCTGGCCCGGCTCGGCGAGCCCCGTCGCGGCGAGGTAGAACTCGTTCGCCGTCTTGCGGACGCGCAGCACGCCAAAGTTGTCGGCGAGGCGGTCGAAGCGGTCGAAGACGCGCTGGAGCAGCAGCACGAGCAGCCGCGGGTCGGCGGCGGGGTCGTTGACGAGGCTCGACAGGCCGACCACCTTGGCGAAGAGGAAACACGCGCCCTCGTGCTTGGCGGCGATGAGCGCGGCGGTGCGCCCGCCGGAGCTCGCGCCGAGCGAGCTCTCGAACTGCTGCAGGGAGGAGAGGAGGTGCGGCGGCAGCACGTTCCGCAGCAGCCGCTCGCAATGCGCCGTCTCCTCCTTGACCGCCTCCAGCACGCGGTGCTCGCGCAGCTGCAGGCAGCGCTGCCTCCACACAGCGAGCCGCCGGTCCTTATAGTGCAAAAAACCAAGAACGTGCGCGAAGCCCAGCCAGAGGCCGATCTCGAGCACCGTCTCGAGCACTTCGGACTGCTGCTCCAGCCCTCCGTACTGCACGCGCAAGTTGGTGTGGATGGCGGAGAGGTAGACGGCGGAGAGGCCCGCCACCGCGAGCAGGAAGAAGGGGCGGCGCAGCAGCGTGCCGAACTCGACGCTGTACGAGAAGAGCGTGTGGACCATCCCGAGCAGCGTCCAGTACACGACCGGCGGGCTGTTGCAGAATCGTGTGCCATCCACCCTCCTCGAGACGCAGCCGAGCCCCGCCGCCCAAGAGGACCGCGCCTTTGGCTGCGGGCCCGCCGCTCCCACCCAAGCGACAAACTCGTCGAAGTCCAGCGCCCAGTCGCTGTCCACGTCATAGAACGCCGCGATGTTGCGGAAAGTATCGTCTGACCCGTTGACTTCGAAGCCCCAGCGAACCAAGTCTGGCAGCGCCTAAGTAATAGGGCTAGGCGTCGGGTGAGGACATGAGGGTGGGGGTAGCTGCGAGGGTGAGGGCCAGAGTGTCGCCTCTCGCAGCTCGACATGAGAGAGAGTGCCGTCGGGTGGGCTGCGGTCCATTTCGTCGAAGAAGTAACGGACGGGCAGCGTCGGGACAGCGCGGCCGCACGGAGGGAGCGGCAGCCCGCCCTGCAGGCCGGGGCACGCCGTGTTCTGCAGCGGCGAGAGAGCGGCAGATGCGGCCAGTGCCGCCGCCGGCAGCAGCAGAAGCAGCACGGCGGCGGCGCGATCGAAGCGCCTTCCCCCCTTCGGGTGAGCGCGCAAGTAGGCCGCGAGACCCATCAGCGAGGGAACCAGCGCGATGTGGCGCAGCAAGAGCAGCGGAGCAAGCTGCACCCACCCGTTGCCCGGCGAGAAAATGGCCACCTCGCACAGCAGAGATCGCTGGCTCTAGCCGACGCTTGGTCGAATGCAGCCGAGGTGATTAGAGATCTCAGAGAAGTGATGGTGGGGAAAGGACTCACCTCGTACAGCCCGGCGACGAGCACGATGCCTACGCCACAATCGCGTCACGCACGTGTGGCAATCACATGTCACGCTCACTCGGACCGCGGCGAGAGAGCGCTGCCGAGGAGCACGAGCGTGCGCACCTCTAGATTCCTCCGCTCCTCGGCGTGCTGCCGCCTGTGCATCGATAGTGATGTGTGAGATACGCCGCTCTTGATGCCTCGTCTCTCCTCCGCGCGATGCTACCGCGTCCAGAAGGCTGGGTCGCTGCGACGGCGCTTCGGGCGGAAGAACCAGCCCTTCGGTAGCGCAGCCTCCGGACCTTTCGGGCTGTAAGCCGACGTGCGGCGGCTGCCCGCGGCAGCATCGCCCGGCTCACGCACCTGCACCGCCTCAGCCACGGACGTGTCATGGGCGTGCCGTAAAGCATGTCATGGGCGTGTCGTGGGCTGTATCTGGACGTGTTGCGGTCGCGGCGCCTGCTCCTCTTCCTCAACCTCGGGGATAAAGAAGTGGGAGGAACGACGCCGCTCGAGCCGCGGTACGCTCCCTCCCGGGCTCGGCTCGCTGCTGCCTACCGAAAATGATCGGAGCGAGCTCAAAGACACTTCCTGCAGCAGCCCCTCGGGCTCGGCTGGCTGCTGCCCGGGCTGGGCGATTGAGGGCCGCGCTGCTGCAGAGGCAGCCCTGTCAACCCGTCGGCTGCCGCGGGGAGGGCCGACGGCAGCGGCGATAGCTCCGCCACCCCCTCGCTGCGCGAATGAAAGGGGGAGAAGGAGGAGAGGCGCCGCGCCGAGTCGCCGACCGAGTCACGCCTCTTGCCCGTCCCCGCGGGGCTAGCCGCGGGACTAGCCGCGCTGCCCACGCTGCCGCGGTGCGACGACGAGAGCCGCGTGCTCGCGCGCGATTGCGAGGCTCCGTCGGGTGTCGAGAGCTCGAAGCCTGAGCGGCGCAAGTGGAGGGCGACGGGGGACGAGTGCCACTTCTGCCTGTGAAACCGTGCCAGTGGACGTGTCATGAAATGCCATCCGCAGATGCACACGTGATGCAGGCGCGCTGCCAGTTAGCGCTGCGGAGCGACGGCAGCTCGGAGGAGGCTTCGAAGCTCAAGTTGCCTACTCGGTGGGGCATCCGGCGGGCCGCGTGAGGGGTGTGTCGTGGGCGTGTCGGGGCGAGACGCGTTGTCAAGGGGCTGCCCGGCGGCGCCCTTCCAAGCACGTGCACGGCGCTGCTCAGGCTTGCGAGCTCGCCTGGCCGGATGCCCCGATTGATGCCCCGGAGCTGGCCCCACCCTTTGGCTGCCGGCGGCGCCACAGGGTCAGGGTCTAAGGGCCGGTACCGCCTCGGGCGCGCCGTCGCTTGCGTTGCGCCGGACGGTGGCGGCGTAGGCGGCCCGTTGAGGTGCGATGAACCCGCCCGCGGCGCGGAGGCGGAGGAGTGGCCGTCTGAGCGGCCGTCCGGCGACGGCGGGGGCGTGCTGCGGACGAGCCAGAAGGAGGAGCTGATGGAGGCGGCGGCGGCGGCGGGGTGCGGAGGCGCGTACTTGCGCGCAGGGCGGAGTCCAAAGCCTCTCTCCCCGAGGAGGGCGGCCGTGGCGTCCGAGGCGTGCACGCGCTGCGGCTCACCCGCCTCCTCCATCAGCATGGCGCCGTACACGCCGCCGCCCCACATGTCAAAGTGGAAGCGGACGGTGCCGATGATGCCGCCGACTGCGCCGCCCGTGTGCAGGCCGACCCGCGCAGAGATGTCGACGCCTCTCTCCGCGGCGACGTCGGCGACGACGCCCACCATCTCGCACGCCATGGTGGCGGCACGGACCGCCGCGTCGCGCGCCCGCACCTCCGCCTCCTCCCCCTCCCCCGGCGCGTCGACAGCCAGCCCCGCCTCCTCCGCGTCGTCGTGCGGGCCCGCCTCGCCGGGGAAGGCGCCTGTTGAGCACTCAGATCACGACGCTTCAGCTCATTGCCCGGCTGTGTGTGGAGGACCCGCCTCGCCGGACGAGGCGCCGGCGCAGGCGACGTACGCATCTCCGATCGTCTTGAGCTTGTGCACGCCGTGCCGCACCTTGGCTAGAGGCACCACTAATGAGTACACTTGAGATGGTCTTGAGCTCGTGCACCGCCCTGCCGCGCACCGCGAGGTCGTCGAAGCGGCCGAAGAGGTCCGACATGAAGACGATCACCTCCTCGGGAGAGAGCTTCGCCGAGAGGGCGGTGTAGCCGCTCAGGTCTGCCTGCAGCACCGTCACGCCGGCGTACCGATGGGCAACCTCGACCGAGCCTCCTCCGATCATGATGCCTGTTCACGGCGAGAGGGGTGAACGCGGGCGCTCTCCTCACACCTCGACCGAACCTCCTCCTCGGTCAGAGATGCCGCCGATCTCGCGTGCGATGGGCTCGGGCAGAGTGTTGAGCAGCAGCCTGATGGAGAACCGTGAGTGGTGAGTGGTGATTGACATCTAGTGGTTGGTACTCGGGCAGCGTGATGAGCAGCCGCCGGTGCACGTCGTCTCGCTTGCGCTGCTTCGCCGCCGAGTGTCGGACGAAGAGCTTGGCGTGCCTGATGTCACTCGGATCGCTCTTCTCGACTACTCGGTACTCGCCGAGAGGGGCGCGGGGAAGGCTGGCGCGTGCCGGAAGAGTGCGCGGTGGTGCGCCTCCGCCGGGGCGGCGAGGCCGAGGCCGAGGCAGACGAGCAGCAACTCCTCGCACAGGCAGCGCAGCAGCAGCACCGCGCCCACGTTGAAGCCGAGCAGCCCCGCGCAGAGGCCGATCGCGACCCGGCCGCACGCCTGCAGCGCCATGCCAATCACGACGAAGCGGAGCTGGACGCGCGGCACGAGGAGCGCGAAGCCGGCGAGGCAGGCGAGGGTCGCCTCGAAGTGCGGCGGTGCGCCCGTCTGCCGGGCGACGGAGAGGGCGAGCAGGCTCGGCAGCAGGGCTGCGGCGGAGAAGACGAGGACGGAGAGGAGGGCGGTACGGCTGGGCGAGACGCTGGAGCCGTGCAGGTGGATCCAGCCGCCCGCGCAGAGGGCGCCCGCTGCGAAGGAGAGGTTGAGACCGACGATGAGCGCGCGCTGGCTCGCCGGCGCCGCGACGAGCCGACCGCTCAGCACCTCGTCGAGGAGGTCGAGGGCGAAGATGCACGCGCCGAGGACGCAGAGGTGTGCCAGCTCGAGGCCACCCGCCGAGCCGCCCGAGAAGGAGAAGTAGCGGTACTCTCGCTCCGCCTATAGAGGCCGGCGGCAGGTCACGCACACGAGCCGAGGCGGGAGGGAGGGAGGGAGGGAGGGTGGGAGGGACCTCAGCGTCGTCGAAGTATGGAAAGACGGAGGAGGACAGCTTGGAGCACAGCGCCATGGACGAGGGTCGGACCTCCCGCGAGGTGTCGTCGCAGGCGTCCGGCACGCGCGAGGCGACGGCGAGGAGCGTGTGGACGCGGGTGAATCCAGAGTCACGGCGGGACGGCGGTGCAGGCTTGGGCGGAGTCGTGACAGCGGCACTTCCGGCGTCCACAGCTTCTTCCCGCCGCACAGCATTGACGCCCGGGAGCCAGGAGGACGGTCCAGTGCTGCTTTCGCCCGCACGAGGCGGCGCAGCGTCGCGGAGGCACATTGACGGACGGAGAGCACGCTGCGCCGCACGCTGCGCCGGGGCTGCGCCGGGCGGCGTGCTTAGCCGGCCGTGCAAAGTCAAGCGTCAGGAAAGAGTCGCTCTTCACATAAACGCACAACTCCGGACCCAAAGACGCACAAGCAC
>Ga0115008_10002326_pt1 | contig 15759 bp, 15 predicted proteins | sample FraStrMetagenome_FD_87164 | JGI IMG/M metagenome (GOLD analysis project Ga0115008, IMG submission 87164) | Marine eukaryotic phytoplankton communities from Arctic Ocean - Fram Strait ARC3M Metagenome | ecosystem: Environmental > Aquatic > Marine > Oceanic | place: Fram Strait | collected...
AGAAGCGATAGACATCTCGCCCTGATAGCCAAAACCCGACACAAAGCCATTGGTTACACTGCCCCGCGCCCGGTGCCGCTCAACCAGGGCAATTTGGCAAATATCACCCTGCCCGCAAATGCGTCCGCCCCGCACCGGAAGCTCGGCCTCCAGCGCCTGCGTTGGCGCTTGGTTCTCTACCACGCCAATCACGCGCACGTTTGCCACTTCAACACCACCATCAGGCGCGGGAATAGCAAACTCAGTGGCAGATTTTTTTACCCCCATGTGAACCGTATTGCGCGCCGTGGCCGGCCAGTCGATATGCGGGCAATCTGTCGTGATCCGCCCCGCCAGCGCTACGGTTTTGCCCCGTGCAATCACCCGTTCAATCGGCAGCTCTCTCAAATCAGAGGTTAAAATCACATCCGCCCGCCGGCCTGGTGCAATACTGCCCAATTCCCGCTCAAGACCAAAATGCGTTGCCGTGTTGATCGTGGCCATTTGCAGCGCGACCAACGGATCACAGCCGCAAGAAATGGCATGACGCACCACACGATTCATATGGCCGTCCTGTACCAGCGTTCCAGAATGGCAATCATCTGTGCATAAAATGAAGTTGCGCGGATCCAACCGTTTCTCAGTGATCGCGGTGATTTGCGTTTCCACATCATACCACGCACTGCCCAGGCGCATCATCGAGCGCATTCCTTGACGCACCCGCATCACAGCATCCGCCTCGCAGGTGCCTTCATGATCATCAGCCGGGCCGCCCGCGGCATAGGCGTGAAACGCCGACCCCAGATCAGGGCTGGCGTAATGGCCGCCAATGGTCTTGCCCGCGCGGGCTGTGGCCGCCATCTCGGCCAACATCTGCGGATCACCGTTCACGACACCGGGAAAATTCATCATCTCCCCGAGCCCAATGATCCCTGGCCATTGCATCGCCTCTGCCACATCCTCAGCGCAAATTTCGTAGCCAGTGGTCTCCAGACCCGGCGCCGATGGTGCGCAGCTTGGCATTTGGGTGAAAATATTCACCGGCTGCATCAACCCCTCATCATGCATCAGCTTCACCCCAGCCAAACCCATAACATTGGCAATCTCATGAGGGTCGGTGAACATAGTGGTGGTGCCATGCGGGATCACCGCGCGAGCAAATTCCGCTGGAGTCAGCATGCTACTTTCCACATGCATATGCCCATCACAAAGGCCGGGGATCACATAACCGCTCCAGCGCAACACCTTTGTCTCAGGCCCGATGCAATAGCTTGCGTCAGGGCCAACATAAGCAAATCGCCCGGCCAAAATTGCAACATCCCATCGCAAAATTTCGCGGCTGTGCACATTGGCCAATTGGCCGCCTAAAATAACCAAATCTGCTGGCCTGCGCCCCGCAGCAACCGCAACCAGATCGGCCGCGCATTCAGACCAAGCCCTAAATGAATTGTCCATGAGGTAGATTTTCCGATCTAGACGGGCTGCGCAAGTCCCATTACAGTTTTTTTCACAGCAAAATACCTTTGGGTAAAGGGTTTAGTATGAATATTGTTATTTTCCACAATCCCAATTGCGGCACGTCGCGTAATGTGGTGCAAATTGTTAAAGATGCGGGATTCAGCCCTACCGTGGTTGAATATCTAGATACCGGCTGGACAAAGCCACAGCTGCAAACCCTATTTGCCACCGCAGGCCTTAGCGCCCGGGACGCCTTGCGCACGTCAAAATCACCAGCGCAGGAGCTGGGATTGATGGGCTCTGATGTGACCGAAGAGCAATTGCTCGACGCTATGGTTGCCCATCCCATCTTAGTGAACCGCCCCTTTGTCGCCTGCAAAGGGCAGATGCGCCTCTGCCGTCCCTCGGGGCAAGTGCTCGAAATGTTGCCACAATGGCCCGCCGCCCCCTATGCCAAAGAAGATGGCAGCCCGCTCATCACGGCCGATGGCGCTGTGGTGCCGGGCGCCTAGCCAGGAATAGCTTATCTCAACGACACCAGGTTATCTGGCCGCAACCGACAAAGGACACTCCCATGACAGCCCCCGATCTGCGCCCCAATATGGACAATTGGCAAGAACGTGTCGATCTCGCCGCCGCCTTTCGCTGGACGGTCCGATTAAACATGCACGAGGCAGTGGCCAATCACTTTAGCTTGGCCATTAATCCCGAGGGGACCAAATTCTTGATGAACCCCAATCAAATGCATTTCTCTCGTATTAAGGCTTCCGATCTCATCGTTGTGGATGCCAATGATCCGGCCAGTATGGAAGGCCCCGATGCGCCAGATCCCACCGCCTGGGGTCTACATGGCGGGCTCCATCGCTATTGCAAACACGCGCGCTGCGCCATGCATGTGCATTCCCCCTATGCCACAGCCTTGGCTTCTCTCGCGGACAGCACGCTGCCGCCCGTAGATCAAAATGCCTGCATGTTTTTCAACCGCTATGTCATCGACAACAATTACGGTGGCTTGGCCTTCGAGGAGGAAGGCGTGCGTTGCGCCAGCCTATTTGAAGATCCCAAAAAGAAAGTCATGATCATGGGCAACCATGGCATTTTGATCATCGGCGAAACCGTCGCTGAAACCTTTAATCGCATGTTTTATTTTGAGCGGGCCTGCCAGACTTATCTCCTGGCTCTGCAAACCGGCCGGGCCCTACGCATTCTTGATGCCGAAATTGCGGAAAAAACCGCGCAGGAGCTGGAAACTTATCCCGAACAAGACGCCAGACATTTGGCCGAACTCAAGGCCATCTTGGATGAAGAGGGCTGCAATTACGCAGCATAGACCACCGGGCGCACAGGCCACAATTGCGCCTAGCCCAACTCCCGGCGCAAAGCCTGTGGCGTGGTGCCATATTCTGAGCGAAACGCACGGGTCATCGCACTGGCGTCTTGATAGCCGCAACGCACAGCAATCTCCGCCACTGAGATGGAGGTTTCAAGCGTCAATCCCCGCGCCCGCTCGAGCCTGATCCGCCGGTAAATGACCTGCGGCGCGGCGCCAAGCCGGGCCAGGGTTTGCCGTTCCAAGTGCTTTTGGCTGCGCCCAAGCTGCTGCGCCAATTGGGCAATCGGCAAAGGCTCCTCAATATTGGCCCGCATCAGATCCACCGCCCGTGCAGCAATCCCGCCGCGCCGATCCGGCCGCTGCGCATAGGCGCCAGAAAACAGATTTTCAACCCGCAAGCGTAGGGCCGCCCCCTGTTGTTTTTCGATCAATTGCATCGCCAGAGCAAAGGCTGTGGACGCACCGCCGCAAGTGATCCGATTGCGATCATAGATGACGGCCTCTTTTTGCACATCGACCTCCGAAAACCACTCAGAAAACCGATCAAGCTCGTCCCAATGTATTGTTGCCCGATGCCCGTCAAGCAGACCGGCTTGCGCCAACAGCCAACTGCCCGTATCGAGCCCCGCAAGCGTGTCAAACCGCCGTGCCGCCGCGCGCAAAGCCCGGCTGCTCGTCACATTGGCATGGGTCAAAAAACCATAAGACGGCATGACCATCAATATATCTCCACGCATATCGGCAAGCTGGGCATCCGCTTCCAGACGCAGACCCGAAGACGAGTGCACCCCCTGTCCGGCGAGGACCACAATATTCCAGTCAAACACCTGTTGCCCCGACAAATCATTGGCCGCGCGCAGCGGTTCGAGAACATTGGCCAAACAATGATTTGAAAAGCGATCAAACAGCAGGATCGAAATCTGAAGGGTCGCGGCAGAAGGATTTTTCGAATAGGGCATGATTTAGTCTATTACCGCATGATATAGCCTTGCAATAGCCCTAGCCTCACATCAAACAGCCGTAAAGGAGGCCCCCATGCTTTATGGATTATCTGCCGAACAAGATATGATCGCACAAACCGTACGCTCATTTGTTGAAAAAGAAATTTACCCTCATGAAGAGCTGGTGGAACGCACGGGCGAAGTGCCCAATGAAATTGCCCAACACATCAAAGAGAAAACGCTCGAGCTGGGCTTTTATGCCTGCAATTTTCCTGAAAGCGTGGGATGCGCGGGCCTGTCGCATGTAGATTTTGCATTGGTCGAGCGTGAATTGGGGCGCGGATCTATGGCGCTCAATCATTTCTTTGGTCGACCACAAAATATTCTCATGGCTTGTGAAGGAGATCAAATTGACCGCTATCTCATGCCCGCCGTGCGCGGCGAGCGCATGGATGCTCTGGCGATGACGGAACCGGGCGCCGGCTCTGACATCCGCGGCATGAAATGCAGCGCCCAGCGCGATGGTGGCGATTGGGTGGTCAATGGCAGCAAACATTTCATCAGCGGCGCAGATCATGCAGATTTCTTCATCGTCTTCATCGCCACAGGCGAAGACCAAACGGACAAAGGCCCCAAGAAACGGATCACGGCCTTTCTGGTCGATCGCGGCACCCCGGGATTTTCTGTGCGCGATGGCTATAAATCCGTCAGCCACCGTGGATATAAGAATATGATCCTAGAATTCGATGACTGCCGCCTGCCACAGGCACAGGTGCTTGGCGAGGTGGATGGCGGCTTTGAGGTTATGAATACTTGGCTCTATGCCACACGGATCACGGTGGCCACCATGAGCGTCGGCCGCGCGCGACGGGTCTTTGATTATGCTCTGCACTATGCGGCAGAGCGCGAACAATTTGGTCAGAAAATCGGAAAATTCCAAGGCGTCAGTTTTCAATTGGCCGATATGATTACCGAAATTGATGCGGCAGATCTTCTCACCCTAGCCGCCGCGGACCGTTTAGATAAGGCGCTGCCGGCCAACCGCGAGATTGCCTCCGCCAAGCTCTACGCCAGTGAGATGCTGGCGCGTGTGACCGATGCGGCCATTCAAATCCATGGCGGCATGGGCCTTATGAGCGACTACCCGCTTGAACGCTTCTGGCGGGATGCGCGGGTAGAGCGCATATGGGACGGAACATCCGAAATCCAGCGCCATATTATCAGCCGCGACCTGCTGCGGGCTTTGGGGGCATGATGACCCGGTGCCCTGCCGCCTGCAAGACGCAGCTTAATGCATAGGTAAGACATGCGAGACCTAACAAGACTTCTTAAACCCAAGTCTATCGCTGTCATCGGCGGTGGCGCTTGGTGTGCCTCAATTATCTCAGCGGCCGAGCAGATTGGGTTTGACGGTGTTTTGCATCCGGTGCACCCCAGCGGAAAACAGATCGCTGACCGTAAATCATTGCCCAGCCTAGAGGCATTTCCCGGCCCCATTGACGCCGCCTTCATCGGCGTGAACCGTCATGCCACCCTAGAGGTCGTGGCACAGCTGCGCAGTTTAAAGGCAGGGGGAGCCACCTGTTTTGCCTCGGGTTTTTCCGAAGCGGCTGCCGAAGATGCCGCGGCGCAAGATCTTCAAGCGCAGCTGATTAAGGCCGCTGGGGATATGCCAATATTGGGGCCCAATTGCTATGGTTTTGTGAATGCTTTTGATGGCTGCGCCATTTGGCCTGATCAACATGGGTGCCGCAGAGTGGACAAGGGCGTGGCGATTTTGACCCAAAGCTCGAACATCGCCATCAACCTAACGATGCAGAACCGCGGTCTTCCAATTGGCTATATGCTCACCTGCGGCAACCAGGCTCAAATCTCCCAAACCGATATCGCGTTGCAGCTGTTGGACGATGCGCGTGTCACAGCGATTGGCCTGCACATCGAAGGATTTGGCAATCTACGCGGGTGGGAGACCCTCGCCCAGAAAGCCCGCACCAAGGGCATCGCCTTGATTTCCTTGAAATCTGGAGTATCGCAGCAAGCCCAAGCGGCAGCTGTGTCCCATACCGCCTCTTTGACCGGCAGTGATACCGGGGCTAACGCCTTTCTCCACCGTTTGGGCATTCGCCGGGCGCGCAGCCTGCCAGTCTTTCTAGAGGCCCTTAAACTTGCCCATCAATTTGGGCATTTATCCAGCAACCGCATTGCTTCAATTTCCTGTTCAGGGGGAGAGGCCGCCTTGGCTGCTGATACTGCGCAGGGCACTGGGCTTGTTTTTCCACCGCTCAACCCGCGGCAAGTCAAGGATCTTGGCGCGGCCTTGGGGCCGATGGTAGCCCTGGCCAACCCGCTGGATTATCACACGTATATTTGGCGCAACCCCGCGGCTATGACACAGGCTTGGGCGGCGATGGCAGATGATGATATTGCCATGACCTTGCTGATCAGTGACTACCCACGGGCGGATCTTTGCGATGCCAGCGATTGGGAGTGTGTCACGCAGGCCGCGATAGAGGCCACGCGGCGCACCGGGCGGCCCTATGCGGTGGTGGCGAGCCTGGCGGAACTTTTGCCGGAACACATTGCCAAAACCCTGATGGACCATGGCGTTGGCGCCATTCACGGGCTGGATCATGGGCTGGACGCTTTGGATCTTTTGTCCCGCCCCATGGCACCGCCGGCCGACCCTGTGCTTTTGCCGGGCAGCGACCGCGACGCGGGGCTCCTCGATGAGCAAAGCGCCAAACTGGCACTGGCGGCCTGTGGTCTGAAGATCCCGAAATCCGTCGCCGTCACCGATCGCAGCACGGCTGGGCAGGCCGCAGCTGAGGTCGGCTTTCCTGTCGCGCTGAAAACTCTGGGGCTTGCGCATAAGACCGGAGCCAATGGGTTGGCTTTGGGCTTGACCACTCCGGCGGAGGTCGAAGCCGCAGCACCAAGCTTGGCCGATGGGCCGCTCTTGGTCGAGCGCATGGTGGCCGGGTCTTTGGTTGAAGTTTTGGTAGGCGTCACGCGCGATCCGGCGCATGGGTTTGTCTTGACCCTTGGCGCAGGCGGTACGATGACAGAAGTGTTGCGCGATCGTGCAAGCCTGCTCATTCCTGCAAGCCGCATGGAGGTGACAGCGCGGCTCATGGAGTTGAAAATAGCGCCACTCCTAAAGGAGTTTCGCGGTAAGCCGCCCCTTTGTCTAGACGCACTCCTCGACTCCATTGACGCCGTGCAGGCCTATGTGCTTGCCAATGCAGAGCAGGTGGAGGAAGTTGAGATCAACCCGCTGATCTGTACACAGGAGGCGGCGATTGCCGCCGATGCCTTGATAAGGAAAGCCCAATGAGCCCGATTAAAACCTATGTTGAAGATGGAATCTTGCACGTCACGCTGGACCGTCCAAAAGCCAATGCGATTGATTTGGCCACCAGCAAGATCATGGGCGAGACATTTGCCGCCTTCCGCGACGATCCAAGCCTCCGGGTGGCGATCATCACGGGCGCGGGGGACAAATTTTTCTGTCCCGGTTGGGATCTCAAGGCTGCCGCCGACGGGGATGCGGTGGATGGCGATTACGGGATCGGCGGTTTTGGCGGCTTGCAGGAGCTGCGTGACCTCAACAAGCCGGTCATTGCTGCGGTGAATGGTATCTGCTGCGGCGGCGGTTTAGAATGGGCGCTCTCAGCAGATATTATCCTCGCCGCAGATCACGCCAGCTTTGCCCTGCCTGAAATTCGCTCTGGGACAGTGGCCGATGCAGCCTCCATCAAAGTGCCCAAGCGCATTCCCTACCACATCGCGATGGAATTGCTCCTCACCGGGCGGTGGTTTGACGTGCAGGAAGCAAAATCATGGGGGCTCGTCAACCATTCCTACCCCGCGGAAGATTTGATGGCAAAGGCTTGGGACATGGCGCGATTGCTGGCAAGCGGTCCCCCTCTCGTCTATGCGGCGATCAAAGAGATCGTGCGCGATGCCGAGGACAGTAAATTTCAAGACAGCATGAATCGCATCACCCAAAGGCAATTGGCCTCAGTCGATATTCTCTATGCCTCGGAAGATCAGCTAGAGGGCGCCAAAGCCTTTGCCGAGAAACGCGACCCGATCTGGAAGGGCAAATAACGAAATCGATCTCCCCAGCCAGCTGGGTAGATCGCGCAATGCTTTCGTAATGCAAACTCAAATCACATGCTGCAGCCTTTTTTCGTGCTCAATGCAACCAAATGTTCTTTGCGCTCTTTTGCGGCTTTGGTCGCGTCATTTGCATTGGAATATGTACCAATAATCGCCGGCCAGAAGATCACCGCTGCAGCTACATTTGTGCCGGTAATGCCCTTTTCCCTGTGCGCTTTGCGCTCAAACTCATTCGCTTCTTGAATTTCACCGGCCAGCTGTGTGCAGCTGAGCTTGTCGTCGCCCATTTGCTTTGCATCAATCACCTCAGGCGTTGCACAGGCTGTCAAAGATGTCGCGATACCGGCAAATGCAATCCATCTTAAAGTTTTGATCATCAGATCTCTCTTTTCTTTCCCGATCAGAACTTCCTTGTTAAGATTGAATGGTTTACAAATAATCCCCAGTTGCAGAAAATACTTGGCTCAATTTTATGATTAGGCCCAGCCCAACTCACGCAGCGCCCAGCTGGAATTCCAAATTTTGGTCACATGCGCCACCCTCCCTGCATCATTCATTTTAATGACATAGACATAATGGGAATTGGGTTTTGCGGTCACCAATTAAAATAAACATTTGAAACTAATTTTGTAAAAAAAAATCTACTTACAAGAGATCCTGTCAAGGTGGAATCCCGTGAGACGGTCCAAATCGAGGCGCGACCTTATCTGTAAACCGGCGGGGCTTGGGAGGGTCTTGAAAAAATCACCCCTTCTCGCAGCCGCCTTTTGCCCCTATGACCCCCCTATGACCAAGACACTTCTTTGCATCGGCTATGGGTTTTCCGCCCGCGCCTTGACCCCTCTGCTTCACCCCCTGGGTTGGACCATCACCGGCACCACGCGCAGCGCCGAAAGGGCGGAGGCTATGCGCGCCGAAGGGGTTATCCCGATCATCTGGCCGGGCACTGATCTCGATGACACGCTCAAGGCGGCGTCGCATCTTTTGATCTCTGCCGCACCAAACCCAGATGCTGGTGATCCTCTGCTGGCCAGCATGGACCTCAGCGCCTATAGGTTTAACTGGGTGGGATATCTGTCAACCACAGGTGTCTATGGCAATCACGATGGTGCCTGGGTCGATGAAGCCACCCCTCTCACACCCAGCACCGGGCGCGGCAGATTGCGGGTTGCAGCTGAATCCGCTTGGCAAGCCACTGGCCTGCCGTTGCATATCTTCCGCTTGGCCGGCATTTACGGGCCAGGCCGTGGTCCATTTTCCAAAGTCCGCAATGGCACCGCACGCAGGATTATCAAGGCAGGGCAGATGTTCAGCCGCATTCATGCCGATGACATCGCCCAAGTCGTCGCCGCGTCAATCGCGCAACCACGCCCAGGAGCGGTCTATAATCTCTGCGATGATGATCCAGCCCCGCCGCAAGACGTGCTGGCCTATGCAGCCGAGCTCTTGGGCCTGCCGCTGCCGCCCAAGGTGGATTTTGACTCCGCTGATATGACCCCCATGGCCCGAAGTTTTTATGCGGAGAACAAGCGCGTGCGCAATGATTTGATCAAATCAGAGCTTGGGGTGCGCTTAAAATATCCAAGCTACAAGGACGGGCTGCAAAGCCTCCTGAAATTGGAAACCCCTCAATCCTAGGCGTTAGGCTCGGACTTTGAGAGAGGCGATGCCGAGCGTTTGCAAAACTTTGTCGTGAATATCCTGCGCAGACAGTTTGGCTTCGCGGTACATATCCGCCGGGCTGGCGTGATCGATGAAACTGTCCGGCAGAACCATGGAGCGATATTTCAGCCCGCGATCAAACACCGCCTCCTCTGCCAAAAGCTGGGCCACATGGCTGCCAAAACCACCGATGGCGCCCTCTTCAATGGTGATTAAAACCTCATGATCGGCGGCCAATTTAAGGATCATCTCCCGATCCAAGGGTTTGGCGAAGCGGGCATCGGCGATGGTGGGGACAATCCCTTGGGCCGCCAAAGTTTCCGCCGCAATACGCACCTCTCCCAAGCGGGTGCCAAATGACAGTATCGCAACCTGACTGCCCTTTTGCACGATGCGGCCCTTGCCGATTTCCAGCGGTGCCGGATTTTGTGGCAGGTCACAGCCAACGCCCTCACCGCGCGGGAACCGGAAGGCGATCGGCCCATCGTCACAGGCCGCTGCTGTTGCCACCATATGACACAGCTCCGCCTCATCAGCCGCAGCCATGACGACAAAACCCGGCAGATTGGCCAGAAACGCAATGTCAAAAGATCCCGCATGGGTCGCCCCATCGGCGCCCACCAAACCCGCCCGATCAATCGCGAAACGCACGGGCAAGCGTTGAATCGCCACGTCATGCACAACCTGATCATAGCCGCGCTGCAAAAAGGTGGAATACATGGCGCAAAATGGCTTCATGCCACCCGCGGCCAGGGCAGCTGCAAAAGTCACCCCGTGCTGCTCGGCAATCCCCACGTCAAAACATCGGCTGGGATAGCGTTCGGCAAAAAGGTTAAGCCCCGTGCCATCAGGCATGGCGGCGGTCACCGCGCAGATTTTTGGATCTTGTTGCGCCTGCTCAAGCAAAGACTTTGCAAAAACAGATGTATAGGAAGGTGCATTGGGGATGGATTTGGCCTGTGTGCCGGTCACCACATCAAATTTTCCGACCCCATGACCTTTATCACGCGCAGCTTCCGCCGGGCCGTACCCCTTACCCTTTTGGGTGATGACATGGATCAACATCGGACCGGTTGCGCGGTCGCGCACCATGCGCAGCACCGGCAGCAATTGCTCAAGATCATGCCCATCAATGGGGCCGAGATAGCTAAAGCCCAGCTGCTCAAACATCGTGCCGCCAACGGTCATATGTTTCAGCATCTCCCGCGCACGCTTTGCCCCTTCCTGAAATGGACCAGGCAAAAGCGACACCGCCCCTTTGGCTGCCGCCTTAAACTCTTGGAAGGGCGCGCCGGTATACAGCTGGCTGAGATAAGACGACAAGGCGCCAACAGGCGGGGCAATCGACATTTCATTATCATTGAGAATGACAATCATGCGTTTTTTCAAATGGCCCGCATTGTTCATCGCTTCAAAGGCCATGCCGGCACTCATGGACCCGTCACCAATCACGGCAATGGCATCGCCAATCCCATGTTCGGGCGCACCACCCAAATCACGCGCCACAGCAAAGCCAAGTGCCGCCGAAATGGAGGTCGAGGAATGCGCGGCACCGAAGGGATCGTAGGGGCTTTCACTGCGTTTGGTAAAGCCACTGAGCCCACCTTTTTGCCGCAGGGTTCGAATACGGTCACGCCGCCCCGTTAAAATTTTATGTGGATAGGTTTGATGCGATACATCCCAAATCAGATGATCTTTTGGCGTATCAAACACCGCATGCAGTGCAACGGTCAGCTCAACCACTCCAAGACCCGCCCCAAGATGCCCACCGGTTTCAGAAACCGCTGAAACCGTCTCCACCCGCAGCTCATCAGCCAAGAGAAGCAACTCTCTGTCGCTCATGATCTTTAAATCCGCAGGCGTGGTGACCCGATCAAGCAAGGGAGTGTGGGGAGGTGTTTGTGTCACGCGCATCCCCTTTTCATAGATCCCGCGACACAACAAATCGTGCCGCCACTTTTAAAATATTGGCGCGATCGCCAAAATCGTCCAATGCCACGCAGGCTTCATCCACCAAATCTTGCGCCCGCAGCTTAGCCCCCTCAAGCCCCAATAGGGAGACAAAGGTAGCCTTGCCAGAAGCGCTATCTTTTCCCGTGGCTTTGCCCATCATATCAATCGTGCCTTCCACATCCAAAATATCATCAGCAATTTGAAAGGCCAGGCCCAGGGCCTGCGCATAGCGGCGCAGCAGCGCTGGGTCAGCACCCATCATGACGGCGCCGGCTGTGGCGGACCATTCAATTAGCGCGCCGGTCTTGTTGTTTTGCAAATGTGCAATATCGTTCAAGGTCAAAGGCACAGCAGCAGTCTCAGCCGCCATATCCTGCGCTTGACCCAACACCATCCCCTCAGCCCCACTGGCCTTTGCTAACTGTGTGATCAGATCCAATTGTCGTTGTGCACCCAAGGAAGAGCCAGGCCGGGCCAGCAGCTCAAAGGCCAGGGTTTGCAACGCATCGCCCACCAAAACCGCAGTGGCCTCATCCCATTTCTTATGCACCGTCGGCTGACCGCGCCGAAGGTCGTCATCATCCATACAGGGCAAATCATCATGCACCAAAGAATAGGCATGCAGGGCTTCCACCGCCGCGCCAGCATAGACTGCCTCTTGTTCTGGTGCGCCCATCAACCGCGCGCTCTCAATCACCAAAAAACCGCGCATGCCTTTGCCACCAGTCACCGCATGGCGCATGCCTTGAGCGATAGGCAAATCACCAAAGGGGCGCATGGCCTTTGCAAGACAAGCCTGCGTTGCATCAGCCGCAGCCTTGAGATGGGTGGAAAAATCAGCCTGCATAATTGGCCTCGGCGCGCCCAAAGGCTCAACCAGCATCCAAAGAAGCAACGCCCATAGGTTGCCCATCGCCATTCAAGGTTATGGCTGCGACCTTCTCTTCGGCAGATTTCAACTTGGCTTCGCAGTGCGCTTTAAGAGCCGCGCCGCGTTCATAAAGGGTAATGGAGGCATCTAAAGCCACATCGCCCCGCTCTAATTGCGTCACAACCTGCTCTAGCTCGGCCATTGCGGTTTCAAAACTCATTTGCACAATCTGTACATCAGCCATGGGTCTGCTCCTTCAAAATACTCACATGCGCCGCAGCACTCGCTGCCAGGGCCTCCAGATCGTACCCGCCTTCTAGGCAGGATACCACCCGACCTTTGCAATGCTTGGCCGCCAATTCGCAAAGACGCTGCGTGATCCAAGAGAAATCATCTTCCGTCAAATTCATCCCCGCCAGCGGATCTTCAACATGGGCGTCAAATCCAGCTGAGATAAACAAAAATTCAGGGTCAAACCGCTCCACCGCTGGAAGAACCTCTGCCTCCATTACCGCGCGAAACGCCGCGCTGCCCGCCCCATCCGGCAAGGGACAATTCAATACATTGCCGTAGCCACCCGTCTCATGGGCATGGCCCGTCCCCGGGTAAAGCGGCATCTGATGGGTGCTGGCGAAAAAAATGCGGCGATCCCCTTCCACCAAGTCCTGCGTGCCATTGCCATGGTGCACGTCAAAATCTACGATCGCAACGCGCGACAGCCCGTGGTGCTCCAGCGCATGTTTGGCCGCCAAGGCCACATTGCCAAAAAAACAAAAGCCCATCGGCGTTTCGCGTTCGCAGTGATGGCCCGGCGGCCGCGTTGCGACAAAGACATTGTCCGCCTCACCGTCTATCACCATATCCACCGCCCGAAGCGCACCACCCGCCGCCCTCAGAGCCGCTGTCAGCGTGCCTGAGGACATATGGGTATCCGCATCCAAAAGGCTCCACCCATCTTGCGGCGCCGCGGCGCGCAGGGCGTTGAGGTGACTTTGCGGATGACATCGCAGTAGATCGTCATCAGGAGCCAGCGGCGCGGTCACCCTATCCAAACCCAAAGGCGCGAGTGCCCTCAACACATGCTCGAGACGCGCTACCTGTTCGGGATGACCGGGCGGGTTCACATGGTCCATGCAGTCATCATGGGTGATTATTTTTGTGCTCACAACGCATACCTCTGTTCCAGAACCAACATATATCCCGCACCGCGTACCGTCTGTAAATAGCGCGGCTGTTTCGGGTCCATTTCAATTTTCCGCCGCAACCTTGTGATTTGCACATCTATAGCGCGCTCTTGCGCTTGGCCGCCATCACGCCCAAGCTGTTCAACCAAATTGCTGCGGCTGAGCGGCACGCCTGGCGTGCTAGAAAAAATCCGCATTAACTGGCTCTCCGTTGCGGTCAAGCGCACCCGAACCTCACCTTGCCACAGCTCGCCTCGGTCGACATCATAATGCACCTGGCCCAGATGCATTACCTTTGGCAACGGTGCGACCTCTTCTTGCACGGGAACTCTGCGCAAAATTGCATTGAGACGCAGCAACAGCTCCTTGGGCTCGAAGGGTTTGGCCAGATAGTCATCCGCGCCAGCCTCAAGCCCCAAGATCCGATCTTCAGTCTCGCCCTTGGCGGTCAACAGCAAAATGGGCGTGTCGCTGTTCCGCCGCACCTCTTTAGTCAAAGAAATTCCATCTTCACCCGGCATCATCACATCCAAAACGATCAAATCGAAATCGAGACCAGATAATATCCGTCGTGCATGAACGGCGTCGCGGGCGGCGGATACTAAAAAACCATTTCTAATGAGAAATTTTTGCAACAAAGTCCGAATGCGCTCATCGTCATCGACGATAAGCAAATGGGCATCTGGAGTCATACTATATCTCCGCCGGTAAGCTGATCATAATGCTTCTTCAATTCTGGATCCATCATAGCTTCAAGTACGGTGCAAAAGCCATAGACAGCTTCCGCCCCCGCTTGGCGATAGGCGGTGCGCATACGGTCACGTTGGGCGTTAGAAAGCGCCTGCTCCAACTCTCTGCCCGCATCGGTCAAAGACAAATGCCGCTGGCGCTTGTCTTTAATGCCGACTTCATTAAGCACCAAACCATCGCCAATCAAGGTCCGCAGCACGCGGTTGAGGCTTTGTTTGGTCACGCCAAGCGTGGACAATAAATTGTTGACGGTTGTGCCAGGGCTGCGCTGGATGAAATGCAGCGCCCGGTGATGCGCTCGGCCATAGGATTTTTCCACCAATATGCGGTCTGGATCCGCCGTAAATCCACGATAGGCAAAAAACATAGCCTCAATGCCTTTGCGCAGCTGTTCATCCGTTAAAAACAGCAAACCATGGGTATTTTCTGATCTATTTTGCCCCTGCGCCATGATATGCCTTTCTGTTTCAATCAATTTCAATAATATGTCAGTGTTGTTGACATTCCAAGAATCAATTGTTAGCGATTATCACATTTTGCGCAATATTATGTCCGAAACGGACATAATATGCGACACAATTGGAAACTTAGCCGACCAAAGGGAGAACTACATATGGCTGGCGCATATGACGACCGTGACGGTGTCATCTGGATGGATGGCGAATTGGTGAACTGGCGCGACGCTAAGGTTCACATTTTGACCCATGGCTTGCATTACGGCAGCTCTGTGTTTGAAGGTGAACGCGCCTATAACGGAAAGATTTTCAAGTCTCGTGAACATTCTGAGCGACTTTTAAAATCTGGCGAATATATGGACATTCCAATTCCATATTCCGTGGACGAAATTGAAGCCGCGAAAGAGGAGGTCTTGACCGCCTCTGGTCTGCAGGATGCCTATGTGCGGGCGATTTGCTGGCGCGGTTCTGGTGAAGATATGGGGGTCGCCTCCGCGCGCAACCCAGTGCGCATGGCCGTGGCGGCTTGGGAATGGGGCGCCTACTATGGGGACGCCAAATTCAAGGGCGCAAAGCTTGATATCGCCAAATGGAAACGCCCAAGCCCAGAAACAATCCCATGCTTTGCCAAGGCCGCTGGGCTTTATATGATCTGCACCATGTCCAAACATGCAGCCGAAGCCAAAGGCTGTTCAGATGCGATGATGCTTGATTATCGCGGCTATGTGGCTGAGGCCACCGGCGCCAACCTGTTCTTTGTCAAAGACGGTGAAGTGCACACACCAAAACCCGATTGCTTCCTCAATGGCATCACGCGCCAGACCGTGGTGGGCATGCTGCAAGAGCGCGGCGTCACTGTGATCGAACGGCACATCATGCCCGAGGAGCTGGAAGGCTTTGAACAATGTTGGTTGACCGGCACCGCGGCGGAAGTCACACCTGTGGGTCAAATCGGCGATTACACATTTGAAGTGGGCGCTCTGGCGCGCGACATCGCTGAAAGCTACGAAAAACTCGTCCGCGCATAAGCACGCGACGGCACCGCAGAAAC
>Ga0115008_10002329_pt1 | contig 15740 bp, 10 predicted proteins | sample FraStrMetagenome_FD_87164 | JGI IMG/M metagenome (GOLD analysis project Ga0115008, IMG submission 87164) | Marine eukaryotic phytoplankton communities from Arctic Ocean - Fram Strait ARC3M Metagenome | ecosystem: Environmental > Aquatic > Marine > Oceanic | place: Fram Strait | collected...
AAAGATAATACACATACGACGCAAAACTTCATTTTTGGTGTGAAGAAAGATTCTAAGGAGAATGGAGAAACAAAATCAAATTTACATAAAACTAATGGGTTTACATTTGGTGGAAAGAAAGATACTCCCAAAACAACATCATCAAATACTGCAAGTTTCAAATTTGGAACTGAGAAAGTTGAGTCTAAAGCAACACTATCGCAATTCGATATTTCAACACCTGGAAACAAAAAAAGATCGTCCTATTTCATTATCATCTAATGGCGGCTTTGTATTTGGTGGTAAGAAAAAGGAGAACAAAACATCTCTCTCAACAAGAGAGGATTTAGTTTTGGTGCTAAAAAAGAGGATAGAAAGACTTCAATCCAACCTCACATAGGTGGATTTATTTTTGGCGCAGCAAAAAGATGGTAAGGAATCCTCCTCAACAACTTTTGAAGCCACAAATAAGGAACGCCAAATATCCAATTCTGCTGGATTTCTTCAGGAACGAAGAACAAAGATAAAAAAGTGACCAACTCATCTTCTAAAGTATATGTATACTCATTTGGTGGATTTTCTCTCAAATCTAGCATTATAATAGACGAAAGTAAGACATCAGGGAATGTAAAATCATTTTAATTTGGTGCGACGAAATTTTGGAAAATACCACAAAGGGTCACAAGTAGATAAGAATATGGTCATAGTTGCATTGATTGAAAATTTTCTATCTAAACACAATAATGATGGGCCCGAAACAAAGAATCTTAATTATTTTGTAGATCTTGCTGCAAACAATGACCTCCAATTATCACTTTGTATTTAACCTAATCCTGTATACTGGTATCGGCAAGTAGAGCAATAAATATAGTAAACATTAATTTTGATTTGGTTCTGATGCTGCTTCTGTATTTTTTATAGAAGCATTAGGAGATTTCCCTGAAGTCCTCACAGTTCTATCTAAATCAATAACATCTGGTTCCTTTGACACCTGTAGAAAACCTTCCTCCATATTATTTTGTATTTCAACGTTTATGTCACTCGTCTGCTGCATTTCAATGGATTCTTCTTCCATTGGGTCGTCTAGGTCATTTTCATCATTTTTATTTTCAATCTCACAATCATTTCGGATTCCCTTCATCTGTTTTAAGAAATCTGAAAAATCTTCAGTTTTATCCATATCTTTATCAACTTCCCTCAATAGCAACAGGATACAGAAAACATATACAATATTACCAATATTCAATGTTAATGGATAATATTGGCCTGGAAAGCACTGTGTGGCCAAATTGACTAAAGAAGCAAAAAATAAATAACACCATGGATTACAACAAGTTGAGTGAACAACCATTGACGATGATGATCCATATCTATGCTCATGAAAAAAAAGAAAATTGTGTTAGTCTAGCCACATGAAGTCATGAGGAACAATCAAATAAAGCTCACCTCCAAAGAATAGCACTCCAGTAAAGAGAACCAATAATCAATACTGCTTCTGGAAAGAAACTCAAAAGCAAATACCGCTCTGTCTTCACTTCTATACCAGCAGCGAAGAGTTCTAACCATCCCGTCTTGCCAGCTAAGGGGCTCATCTTATCCTCCCCAATTCCTATACCAAAGTTGACAGCCAATCCGAACACCAGCAAAGTGAAAGATAGAATTCGTACAGAATTTCTCGTCAACGCCCCACGTATCCTAGATGGTACGCGTATAACGCGATGGCCCTCGTCAAAAAAAAGTCCACAAAAATTAACACTTCTTCTTTTATGAATCAAGTAGCATATATCGAAGGTCACGAGAAGTAGGATTGGTATCTCTGTCGTCTGCAGCACCAGCAAAATGTAGTACACAATTTGGCTTGAGAAGCTGTTGTCGTCTAAAACTGGTTCCAAAAAAAAAGATTTCAATGCTAAAAACAAGTTTTCGAGGCCAAATACGATACAGGCGAAAGGCAGTAAATAGCGCACTGTCTTTACTTGATTATAGTGATTCTTGGAATGGGCTATGCGGGTTGTTCCATATGTGCATATGAATGCTATTAAAGCTAGCACAATGTGAATGCCTGCTAATAGAGGAGTCACTTCATAAGTCAGTAAATAAGTCATTTTCCATTTGAGTTGCTACAGTGATGCCACCAGTGTAAACTCTTGAAAGATCAAATTGTTTGTGTTTTTTATGTACTCTACGCGCAAAAGTTCTTGGTCATCAAAAATTTGCCTTCTAGTTGGTATGAATCTACACACCGTACTTTGAAACAGGAATTCTATTATAACTGAACATTTTATGTGACCATGAAATACAAAAATGTTAAAGCAAAAAAGAATAATAATTTTAAGAAGTGGATTACAAGGAACTTGATATTTCTAGAATCGGATAAAATTATGTTTCATTTTGAATTAGTTTGCCAACCGTCATATCAACCTCAATTTTTAGTTTCCCTCCAAGCCGATCCAAAGGCCCCTCTTTCAATTGAGATTCAACATCAATAGAGAGCTCGATTAAATTTTTGGAAAGGGCTGAGTTCTCTTTGAGCAATGGCCATGATTTCAAAAGGTACAAGAAAGATGATATAATATTCTCAGTTTTTTGTAAATTTTTTCCGCTATCACTTTGTCTACATAAGTGTTCCGACATTTTGGTTAATAGTTGTTCTCCGAAAAGAGAATGGCATTGCAAAAGGACCTGTATCATTGTATTGAGAATTGGTTAATCAGAATAAGAATTTTAAAAGATGATTCATTTGTGAAAAGAATAAACTTACCAGAACAGGAGATAAATTCTTTTTAATAGCAATGTTCATATCATCGTGTTCCCATGATGATGACATAAATACTTCACATATGGTTGAAGCACATTCATCCCATATTCCTTCAAAAGGCTCCTTAATATCATCTTTATTATTGTGCCCTGAAGACAATGAATTTAACAGTTCTAAGGAACATGCTGCAATGATTGCCAACGCTGCTCTTGCTTTTGGGGCATAATAGTTCATCATTTCTGCTTCGTAACTATCGTATGAAAGCCAAGATTTTAATATTTGCGAAAGCATAGGAAGTATTTTGCGATATCCACCACAATTGATGATTTCTCGTGCCACTCTTGAAATTGCCCTATCGTAAAGAAATGTTTTTTCATTCAAGACAGGCATCTGCACACTCTCTTCGTTATCTTTTTTTTTGCTCGTCTCATCTGTTTCACTAGGTGCAAGTATTCTCTTTGATTTTGGTGGATTTTCAAATCCGATACTATTCATAAGAAAACCAAGATAGTCTTTGATATTTGAATTCTTTCTTATGCGATGCATTACTTCGTAAACAAACTCGGCCATTGAATCCGAGATACCATGAGTAGAAGAGCATCTAGAACATATCTGTGAAAGAGATGTCAAAAGACTTTTGGATGGCACTGATAGCACACCTACTAATCCTAATGCTAGTCTTTGGACATGATCAGGATATTGCTCAAAAATGGAATGTTTGATTGATTTTGCTTTTCCATTGACTTGAGTCCTGATTTTGATTGTTGCAAAGATTTTTGGAGTTTCTTTCCGTAAGTTTTTAACAAGTTCGAGTACAGCATGGCTATCATATTGAAAGAAATTCTCATCGTCTTGATCAACAGATAGAATATTCTTTTTACCACTCATGTTTCTTTCGCATTCAGGACGAAAATAGCGAAGAATTTCAATTAGACAATGTATCATATTTGAGCTTACTTGTGGGCACTCAGCACCTAATGCCTCTAGATATGTCGGGAAAAAATGAATCATTCGGATCAATTCCATCCAATAGTTGTCGAACATTGATGGCAATTTGTGATCACCCACCATGTGGCGAAGGTAGATCCTTTCTTGCATAGATTCCATAAAAAGTCTCACAGTCAGTTGCAAAGCTTTGCGGCCAACAGTAGATCTACTCAGAGAAATGAATGAGCTTAAATTTATTTCTCTATTCGACTCGGCATTTTTTGATTCAATAGTACATTTATTGGTACTTAACCTTTTGGGAAAAAAGGCTTCTCCAAAATGCTTAAGGAGAGCAAAGCGGTTTTTTCTATTAAGGAGATAATATCCTAAACTTTCATCTTCTTCGTACATTGAATCTTCATAATTCATTGACCCTCTCATTGGAAGGAGCAATTGCGACACAACCTTCAACAAGGTAATGTTTGTTGTTCTTTGAATATCAATCCGACAAGATGCATCCATATCTATATCCATGTTGTTGCTATCATCATTTTCCATCCCAAAATGACTTTCTGACAAACGTGGCAACACATATCCAAAGATTTTTTGCACCGATTCTAATTGAACGGCACAATTATTATCACCACCATGATCATTTTCTAGAATCTTGTCAACATTTTTGTGTGTCAATGCAACAATTCCTCCAATCTCGCCAAGTAAAGAGGAGATGGAAGCATTTAACAAATCGTAATTGGAACCACTATCATCTGAGGTAAGGGACAAACTTATCCCGGCTGATATAGAGTTATTTCTCACTGGAAAAGTTTCCATAAAAACATCCAAAATATTTTTTGTCGCAGATTTTAGATTAGATAGTTGTTGAAAAAATTCCTGTTGTGGAGTATATACTTTTGATTGATTCCTTTTTCCACCTCGGGAAATTTTATTATCTACATCGAAATTACAATCAATCTTCATTCCATAAAAGGAACGACAAAAATTATTCCAAAAGTATCGCGTTGAATTTACTATTAGTAATGCTTGTTCCAAGTAAGCTTCGTGCATTGATATTCCCTTTGAATTTATTTCTTCCCCTTGTTGAGTTACTTCAATCCAGCAATCACGAAGTTGATACAAAAGATCTGTACGTTCCACCAGATTTGGCTTGAGTTTCAATTTGGACTGTTTTGTATTTTGTTGTGATTTGTCTGATGCTTTGTTATCATTTGTGTTTGAAAAAATAGATGGAAAATCAAGGTAAGAGGTTATAGAAGGGAGACGTTGTTGAGACGTAAACGATCGTGGCAATAGAATTGCATTGGATGCTGCTCCTCCTGGAAGAAAGGTCAAATTAGGTCGATAACTATCGTAAAATCTCCTTATAGATGAAGTAGATTCATTGAAGTCTATACTACTTGTATCTTCTTCGTCGTGATAGATGCCTTCACTCGCATGAGCCCGTAACAATGAAAAAAGGGATTTTAAAATAAGACACCGATTCTGATCCTTATTGGAAAGTTGAATGACGGCTTTGCGGTGATGATCTCCGGATGCAGTTGATCCTTTCTTTTGTTTCTTTTTCTTTTTTTGGATCAAAATATTTTTGTTGCTTGTAGTAGATGAAACAGAAGAAGATGAGGTTGATAATTGAGCCAATAGACGTACATAAGAAGGCAATAGAGTTGAAACCTTCTCTTTCATAAAAATAGGAACAAACGCGAATGTCATCTCTGCAACTTTCACACCATCCATACGAATGGCTTCATCTAAAGAGTTCAAGGCTGATGAAAGATACGCTGAATGAAGGGGTAAAAATGGTCTCATGATCATTGTAGAACTTCCTTCTATATGTGTACTCGATGATGAAGAGCAGACAATTTTATAAATGTGACGTAAACATGATATAGCAAGGGTACGAACAGTAGTATCTTCATCAACAAAGCATTTGGAGAGAGTTGGAATTAGGAGAGATAAATTAGTTTTAACAGCAATCGAAGAACACGTCACAATTGCATCTTGTATTCCCTGTAGAGATGACGATCGCATTGATGGGGATGGATGATTCAATTGAATGAGTAATGAAGAAAGTAATTTTCCTCGACTTGATATTAATTGTAAATCCTCTATTGAAGTAGCTACTCCAACTTTCTTCCTATGAGCTTCGCTGGGATCAACAGTTTGTTTTTGAACATGGAGAGCAGAAGTTTGGAAGGAAGTGTCAGTTGCATTAAGAGCCTTAGGTGCTCGTTTCCCTACTTTCGCTTTCAGGCGTTTGAAGTCCGTAGACTTTCCTTGATTTGATTTTCGTTTCATGAAAGATTCTATTTTCAATGATGAACAGTAACAACCGTTGTATCTATTTTAACCAGAGACGGTGCATCACTAAAAACTAACTTCTTGTGATGCAATTCTTAAATGTGTTTTTGTTCTCTTCTCACAAAGTTGTGAATGGATGGTAAGTGTTGTTATGTAGGATTCTACGTATTATGTGGTAAATGGTCTACACCATTTTTTTTCCTTCAGAAAAAACCGCAGAAATTATCAAAATTGATGCAACATGCAACATATGTACATCCCTCTCTCCGATCAAGCACATTCAATTTTCCCATCTTACGAAACGAAGAACATCTCTTTCTTATACAGCAATTATTTTATCCCGAAATGGTTCGTCAAAAAGTTCGGTTTATTTTGGTTCATTTCCAATTCGAAGAAGGGATACATAAGACTGCTTCTTCATCAACGAGTAAAAACAACGATGAGGAACCTATCAATGCATCAGATATACATAAAGCTATGAGAGAATGTGTTTCTTCTTCCTTCGGATCTATTGGGATAGGTGCTACTTTAGAAACCAGAGTGTTATATTATGATGATCAAGCACAACTAGCCCTCATAAAAACAAGTCGTGATGCAAGTAATATAATCCGAGCGACACTGACGTTCTTAAGTATTGTGAAAAAAATCCTTACTTGCACCACTATTATTTCTGTTCATGGATGTGCACGTACTGCAAAATATCATTTGATTCGGGAAACACGAAAGTATCATGAATACTTAATTTGGAATACATTAGAACCTTATTTTCTTGAATCAAACTTTTCAGGAAAGGAAGACGTGGATTCCATGGATTTAGAAGTAACACAATGCATGAAACATAAGCGTCGAGAATTGAGACGTAAAAAGAAAAAAATGTTTGATCAATTGAACGAAAGGAATGAGCATAGAATAAAGTCGGTAATTGATTTAATTCAAAAGATGGATTGAATTACAATTTTTATACTTTCCTTTATACCTTGACCAAATGATGCATACAGAACAGTTGTGACCCTATTTATTATTTATACCTTCACTGGACAAATTGATGAAAATAAATCACAAATATATAAGCATAACTTATGTTGGCAGTTATGAGTTTGTTTGAATTCTGCGACTATGAATGTATATACGTATCCATATGATATCAAGATCATATGTTTGATGAGCATATTTCATGCCTGAAATTGGAGTTGATCTATAATTCATGTATGAAATCAATCTTTCATGTGAACACACAAGCTTCTATAGTGAATATAGTTGGGGTAGGCTAACTTCATTAAGAAAATTATGTTTGGTTCAAAGAAATTATTCACAATTCCTTCGATATAGCAGCAAGATCATCCAAAGAAGTCGGATCCCACATTAATCCTTCTACATTATTTCCATCTCTTTTCAATTGAGCAAACACAACATTCTCATCTATATAAATTGGAATTTTACCAAAGTTGTATACTTGTTTGCCATCTTTTCTTGCGTTTGCATCTATCCCTTCTCTTCTTGGTACTAATAAAATATCATTTTCCATAGCAAAATCCTCTATAACCTCTCGAAAGCTAGTCATATCGACACTTCGACGAATGAATTTAGACCTTACCATATTTTGCGAGTTAAACATGTTTGTTTTCATCGTTTTTGTTTGATATTCTAAATCCTGTGTTGCTTGCTCCTTTATTTGCGACTCCCTTTGACGCTTTCGTAAGGCCATTTGATAGTTTGAGGTTTCACATCCGGGTGGCTCCAATTCATCAATGGTAGAATCCATTTCCTCTTGACTCATTACATCATCTGTACCTTGTCTTTTTTTTATTGCAAGATCAATCATTTGCAGACCTACATAAAAGTATCTAACAATTACATCATCTCTGCTCAATGATAAGTCGACGAGCAAGATTTGTTTCCAACCAAGATAAAATTGAGCCACTTCCTCTAAAACAGTCCCCATCAATTGATAATTCCTTCCTTTTGATGAGTTTGGACAAAAGAGCCAGCTATAAAGCGTTTTCGTCCAATTTAAACAAAATTGTCCCTCAAATAGACTTGATAAAGTGTGCGGCGGAAAAAGTTTTGCTTCATTAAATTTTTGAATCAAATATATAATGGAAAGATTCTGATTAGATGGATTGATTTCAAATGAGGAAAGAACCTGACTTAAACTTGGTAAGACATGCTTTGACATTAGAGAGTAAATAGTAGTAATAGGAAGGATCTTTCTCCATGGAGATAAAATAGAGTGTAACATCTCAGTATTTGGGTATTCTTTCGAACTAGTTCTGGATGTCAAATGATAACTTATGGCTGAAGCACATCTAGACAGAAGGGTTTTCAATTTTCTTTGAATATCTTTGAATAGATTAGCCTTTATTGTTTCACCGAAAAAAGGAAGCCAGGGGAACATCCATTTTTGTGGCGACTCAACGTCTTCATCATCCACTTGTTGATGAGATGGCATCCATTCACTCAGAGCACCGATCAATTTAGGCACAATCGTATCTATCACGAAGTCTTTCACTAATTTTTGAACAGAAACATGAGTAGAAGAGGTCTCGATTAAAACATCCTCATCTATGTTTATTCTTAGTTCAACCTCACATGTGTTAGCGGCAGCTAGAAGAACTTTGTATAATGCTATACATTTATTTGCATCATATGCATTCCATTTTGATAAAACCACTTGGCGAATTTTGGTTATAAAATGGCGAAACATCAAATCGTTTGTACTTCTTAAAACTTTGATTTTTTCAATTTCGATACGATCCTTACTGGCAAAAATTTCATGCGATGTATCAATGTCACTTTCTCTCGTTTCATAAGAATCGATTCCTGACAGTACTGGTCTCCAAAATTGAAGAGCGCTCACAATAAAATCTGGCTCATCCAAGGGTTTCCATTTTTTTATATAACGATCCAAGGCTGGACCTAATAGAGCCGGGAGTAATATATCATTTAGATGCAATGATTGTTGTTCTTCCGGAGAAAAGGTGCCTCTAATTTTTGATAATAGTGGTGGCAATGATTCCGAAAACGACTTGGTTTCAGCGTCATAATTTTCAACCAAATTTTCAATATTTTGCAACAGATCTTGAATTTGCTTCATACGATTTATTCTTGACTGTCTTTCATCTATATTTACCTCTAATGTAGCTATATTTTGCTGCACGCTTTTGATTTTCTGTTGGTTCGATATATGCATATGTTGCGACATCTGCAACCTTGACTCATACGCATTAACTAGTAAAGATACATTGTGCAATACTTCTTCTCCGAGATGTATAGTTCGATTTGTTTGGTCTGATACATTCGGGTCAGCAGTAGGGATAGATTGAGGCCCACGCATGTCAATAATTTTCATCCCCTCTTTCTTTTCATCCGCTTTAATAATCTCATGATAGGACACAAATTTATAAGGTTGTTTCTCATTCTTTTTCTTCTTTTTTTTCCAAGCTGCATTTTGAAGGATCTTATCAGTAGAAGGCAAAAGTGCTTCAATGGATGTTGACCTCTTTGACTTTTTCTTTTTAGAGTTGTCATCATCATCACTATCAACAAATTTCGTTCCCCGAACTTCGGCTTCTAGCTGCCTATTTGTTTTCAAACGACTCGCTTCTTTGAAATTCCCAAACCCCAAACCTAAATTAGCAGGACGCACAACTACTTCAACTGGTTTTGAAATTCCAATACCAGCCCCGCTGCCATGATTAGTATTGTTTTGATTTATAGAAGTTTCATCCATTGATTCTACTATTTGATTAGTCGTGATACTTTTTCTATTCCGTTTTCCAAGTCCTCCTGACCCAGAAAATCCCATTTTTGTTAACAATTTCATTCCAATACCTTTTGTATGCTTTTCCCATTTCCCAATATTTGGATCTATTTTTGGTTGCAACTTTTGCTTGTATAAGGCATTTTCCATAGTAGTGAAAGTGTTTGAATTAACATTTTTATCACTGTACGAGGAAGAATTGAAAAAGTCGTTCATGGAAGGTGGATTATCTCTATGTGTCTCTTTTTCATTATTGAATCCAAGTCCAATACCTGGACTAATCTCTTCGATATCATTATTATTCGTATGACTGGAATGAAAACCAATACCACTCAATTCCGACTGATTCGCATTGTCAAATTGCGTTTCATTTACTATTTTTGAAAGATTGTTTTTCTGATTTGATTTGTTTTCCCCTTTACCTCTGTTCAACAGGGACATAAATTTTGCGTTTGCATCATCCAAAGCTTCTGCTTTTTTCGTTGGACCAGCTTTACCTTGGTGATCCAGAACAACTTCATCCATATTTTTATCCTGCTTCTCTGGTGGTTGTTCAATCTTAGTTGTAGCTTTAACAAATGATACCTCTTTCGTTATGTCCGCCTTGGTCCATTTACTATTATTGGAATATGAAGATTCAGCAAAAACTCCGTACAAACTTTCTTCACGACGCTGCTGGGAACTCTTCTTTGGTTTAGGATCATTATCAAATGTAGTGTATCCTTGCCCTTTGCCGCGTCTTTTGCGTTTCCCACCTAAGCCCGTGAAGGAAAATGAACCGTCTTCATCGTAATCATTGTCATCATTTTCTGAGTTCACATCATTATCGTCATCTGAAGAGTTATGGTTGTGATCAGCAAACTCAAAGTCATACTGTTCATATTCATTTTCCTGTGACATTGTGTGGCCAAAGAGGAAATCAAAATAATGGTTCCCAACTATGGCTCAAGCATACCCACCCTAGCGTTCAAATAAAAATTATTTCGAAGGTGAAATATTTTACAAAGTAATAAATAACCTAAAAGCATATCATATCACCACTCTATATTACAACTAACTATCATCTATCATTCACACGTACGCTCCATTTCATTCATACGGCAGCACGTAAAATTCATTAATTGTAGTACTAATATCAAAAACAAACCTTTTTAGCTGCATTACCATCATCGTGTAAAACTCATAATTATTATGTTAAATGATGTAAACACAAAATCATTCCATGCATTTTTGTTGGAATACTCAATTTTATCAAACAAACATCAAAAAGATCTTTGTGAACCAATTCTATGAAAAATGTGTTCAATGTCACCTAGTTCAGTTTCTAAAGTACAGTTCGTATCATACTAACGCATTTATTGACGTTGTGTTCAATGCGACATCTCAGACCAATTATTCATCTCGATGTTCATTGGGCTGATGAAACATGGATTTTACAAATAGAAAAACACCCTGAAATAAAATTTTCCCGCATCGATAAAATGATAGCAATAAGTTACGCACCCCGATATTCGCTAGAACTTCACCAACTCTTTGATATGTGAAGTTATTTTTGTTGTTTGCATCTGATAAATTTGGATTGGGTTGTAATTCAGAACCTGTTCTTGTACCCATGACTACTAATGATGGTTTCTTAAAACACAAAATATCATTTTTGGATATTTCTAGAATTGTCATCGATATTATTTCCGACGATTGTGAATTGGTTGGATGAAGAACTTTACCCTTGTGTAATATCTGATTCATTGAAACGATATATAAATAGATGATAAAAAAATAACAAATTCAAGGTTGCAATTGTGATTGATGTATGATCTTACCTTCAATCCAAGCCCAACGTCCATTCCAAGAGTATGAGCAATCCAGTCTTGAGCTAATATTGTTTTTCTCAAATTATCACTTTTGCTTTTTCCTACATGTAAAAAATAACACTGTTTACCGTACCGAAATGATACAATATTCCAAGGGGCGCTTTTCTTAAGGGGTTGGTTTTGAAGTTCTCGTTCAAGTATTTGTAAAGCCTTTTTATCCCATACTGATGAAATATTAAACGAATGACTTACAGGGCATTTTGAAGTACTTTCAGTTTTACTCTGCAAATATGAAATCAGAGGAATAAGTGTGCACTGAGAACATTTTTTTGCGTCAAACGTAAAAGATCCGGCCAAAATTGCATCATTTTTCTCTCTGTCGATGTGCCCAACATTTTGGTTAAGAGCACTTGTTGTAGAGTTCATTGTAGATATGTTTTTGAAATGATATTTTGTAAGATGAGTGGAAGAAAAAATCACTGCCACATTTGTAGGATCGTCATTTGGGATAGACTGGAGTGTCAATGGGCAAATAGTCGGTTCGTCATTATCTTCTTTCATTTTTTATTCAGCGCAATTGTTACATCGACTTTTTGACAAGGAGTACAACAACCAAGATCCATCACTCTCGTCTCCTTTTCTCAAACGTCGTTCATCAATAATACTGTTATTAACGGTACAAAGTTGACTCTATCAACTTCACCGTTTTATTACATTATGACTGATAGTTCTCTAAGTATTTTAATCAGGCAACACACTCAACGGTCTTATTTACTCTTGCTTTTTTATCTGCTTGTTTTTATTCTTTTCTCATGTCTTCAGTACCATGGAGAGAGTATCTCTACTTTTATTTTATTGATATTCCCAATTTCCACACGATTCAAAAGTCAAGGAAGAAGCCAAGAAGCAAGAACAATCGCATTAAGTCCTCTTTTCAAAGCTCCCTTACACAAATCTTGTAAAGGAACAAGTTAGATCTTAATAAAAACGAGGAACCTCAGATTGTAATTTCTAGAACAACAGTATCAACAAAGAACAGATTCAGAATCAATCAATAGTGGCATACAATGAATGGTTTTGGCTACCTTTTATTGATTTTAAGCATAATGGCTATACTGTATTTCATTAGCTTGGGATATCAGCGATGGAAAAAAATCCGGGATTTTCATGTGATGGAGGAAACGAGAGCGCATACACATGAGCTAGCAGATATTGGGATGAATTCCCTTCATGGTAGGAACAATATTGAAGCAAATAGCGATCCTGAGAGAGATACCAAAGGGGACGGCTTAATTTAGGGATACATGAGACGGGATAAAAATGCAATGCTTGTCCTTCATTAAGATCATGTACAGTAAATTAGACGAAAAAGATTCATTCCTACACGTGACAAACAAAACACAGATTTTTAAAAGCTTACACCAAAAACAATACCATGATTTCTTCATATTAACGCATAATTCTACTTTGAAATAGTCAGATTGACGTTGAAAATAAAGTTTCTTTTAAAAGAGCAATTTTACGCTGTTGTATCGAAAGAAAAAAGAAGATTTTCTCTTCGTTTTCATAAATAATAATTTCGCATCAAAATGGATACCTCCAAATTAAACTTGATGAGAAAGTCTTTACTCTCGAAATGTCGCAGGTAGATGAGAGAAATGCTTTATATTACATCGCAACAGATGCAGGACATCTGAAATCTTTTCTGCTTATTCGAAGATAAATCAAGCTCAAAATTAACTGAAAGTATTTCGAACTTCGACTTTTTTGTACGAAGCAGGCCTAATAGATAGAATCCTCTTTCCAGTATTAGCAGTTTTCTTTTCCTTTAGCATCAGAATACTGGTCTCCATTTTTTCGTTTAATTCTACATCCGCACCCTTTGCCCCTTCACTGAATCCTGATTGCCTTACCCTTACTTCATGAAGATGAATTGTTTCTGTAGTTGTAGAATACAACTGAATCAATGGTTCCACACCATCATCACTGATTGATCTTTCAGGGTAAACATCGTAATGAGCATGAACTTTAATTGTGATGGATGTAAGTTTGACTACAATATCAATAGTTCCAATTTGACTCCTTTTACGTGAACGTGGTAATTTGGAACTTGGTCTCTTTGCTTGTGACCTACTAGGAACTACTATGACGCCTTCTCCTCCAAATAGATCTTGGCTATTGTGCATAGCAATGATTGTATAATTTTCACTAATGAGACTCATTGTAAATGATATATAATCGAACATTGGATCAAGTCACTTACATTACAAAGTATGCATCGGCGCCAGTCCCGGAACGACCAGCTGCAATGAGAAGCCTTGCAGTCATCTTATCCACAGTGGCACCATCAAAACTACGTTTCCTACCACCACCTTTGCTATTCGATCTAACTCTTGCGCGATGTCTACCTGTTTCCTCTGAGTCTCCTTCATTTCCTGATACGGTGCCTTCTTTATTTTGGTCGTCATCATCGGTATCACTTTCAATTCTAACTACATTTGCTTCTACCCTTCTTCCATGAGCACCCTCATCTCCATGTGAATCATTATAAAGAGTAGTAGTCCTTGCATTCATAGTTTCGGCCAACAAACGCACAAGTTCTTTCAAGTTATGAGCTGGTGGGATAACAGTACCATTCACAGTGATGATTTCCCTTCTCAAATCCTTCAGAGCTTGTTTCACGTCCTTTGGATTGCTACATTTTGCCATTAAAGCTTCATAGTTGCGTACTGGAGGGAGATTGATATTTTGTAAGACTTTCTTATATGAGTCACAGACTTCAAGCAAATGTCCCACAGATCGGAACTCAACAGTTTGATATGTTTTTCGTAGATCGGCAGGGAGAACATTTGTAAGCATGGATTCAAGCTCAGAGGAACTCTCATGACTTTTGTATGTAGTTTGAAGATAGCTTAAGTAGGACAAGATTAGATTTGCAAGATGCGAATCTGCAGCCTAGGAGGCACATGATGAGAAATAAATGCGTCATTTGAGATTTTTATTCAAACACAAGCACAAACTTATCAATTTGGTGGTAAAAATGTGTAATACGTAATTCGTTTTGGAAACGTACCTCTTCAGGAGATGACAAAAATGTTAGAGAAGCAAAAGATGTCAAATGCTCATACTCTGAAACGAGACCTAAAATCAATGAAAGAGAAAAATCCTTAGCAATCCAGACAATATTTGATTTGACGAGAAATGAATATAACTTACGATTGATCTTCTTCTTGATCTCTTTCCCTAAAACATCCACTGCTAGGATCTCCAAAGTTAAACCTAATATCAAAGCAGTTAATAACGGACGAATGCTACTAACATTGTTAGCTGTTGCAACAAAGCTTCTAACTAAGGCATCGGTACGGGCTTGAAGGACACGTTGAGGTTCCAAAGCAACTAAACACTCAAACTTATTCTCAAGATTGAAAGCATAAGTTTTTGGATTCGTGTCCTCTTCTTTGGGATTTTCGTAATTGTAGTCTCTAACACGTTTTAAAGAACGTAAATAAATTTCAAGACGTACTGCAAGATCGGGAAGCACAAACTGTGGATAATAGTTCTTATTTTGTTGCATGGCATGAAGAGAAGAACTGAGTGACTTATGTACCATTGCCTCATCTGGGATTGCTAAGATGCAGTTATGAAGGAAAGCATCCATGCGGGCAATAGATCGTTTGCTAATTCCTTTCATCACTCTCCTTCTTCTATGAGTAGATTTCTCGTCATCAGTGGTGGCACCCTCTGATTCGCTGCCATCAACAGATGGTTCCATCAAAGATTCCTCTTGGAGAGTTGTGGCATCATCCAGCAAGACTCGTTTCGTTAAATTCGTAATCAATGGTCGCAAATATGATGAAATATTCTTAGAATGTGGTTGATATTGATCAATATTATCTAGATATCGGGTTGCTCCGTCTTCAGCAAGAGATCGAACGTTCATGATTAATTTCCTAAATACCTATAGGAATTCAACTTTGTATGATTGAAGTCTTGTCTTGATCCTGTCGTAAGTGATATTTTAATCCAGTAGGGGGTCATAATGATTTGTGTACTCTTCGTATATCATATTTCTTCCTCTCCATGTGGATATGCACGACTATTCTGCTGAGGATACATAGATTTCTAATTTTGTTAAGCTTCCAATTTTATCTTATATAGATCTATTCATTATGTACAATACATTCAAATC
>Ga0115008_10002331_pt1 | contig 15737 bp, 18 predicted proteins | sample FraStrMetagenome_FD_87164 | JGI IMG/M metagenome (GOLD analysis project Ga0115008, IMG submission 87164) | Marine eukaryotic phytoplankton communities from Arctic Ocean - Fram Strait ARC3M Metagenome | ecosystem: Environmental > Aquatic > Marine > Oceanic | place: Fram Strait | collected...
CTTCCACCTCCTCCAATAGAACCCATTTTTACGGTTTCTGGTGCAGAAACTTCAAAAATGGCTCCAGTATAATAATTTAAACCTCTTGCTAAGGTTACATCTACTTCTAAAGTTGCCGTTTCTAGGCCTAACTCCTCTATGGAATTGATAACAAAACGCAACTCTTCTACTCCATTTTTTCCTTCTTCTGAGTTCTGCAACATGGTTTCTAAAGAAATTAACTTCTCGAAATTGGATCCTGTAAAATTAAATAAAGGCTGCACTTTTTCAATAGCTTCTTCAGTAATTCCTTTAGAAAGCATTTCTTTGACAACACCATCTTCACCTATTTTATCTAGCTTATCTAAAGCTACTGTAAAATCAATTAATTTGTCTTGAGCGCCAATAACCTCAGCGATTCCAGATAGTATTTTTCTATTGTTTATTTTGATTGTAGCTCCTGTTAAACCTAACTTACTAAAAACAGTATCATATAATTGAACAAACTCAACTTCTTGCCATAAAGATTTACTCCCAACAACATCTGCGTCACATTGAAAAAACTCTCTAAAACGTCCTTTCTGAGGCCTATCTGCCCTCCAAACTGGTTGTACTTGATAGCGTTTAAAAGGGAATTCAATGTCGTTTTGGTGCTGCGCAACGTATCTAGCAAATGGAACTGTTAAATCATATCTCAATGCTTTTTCAGAAATTTGAGAAGTAACTTTTAAACTGTCTTTTTCTGATAATAATTGTTCATCTGCTTTCTTTAAATAATCACCAGAATTTAAAATCTTAAAAATTAATCGATCTCCTTCTTCACCATATTTCCCCATTAAAGTGGATGAATTTTCAAAACTTGGTGTTTCTATTGGCTGAAATCCAAAGGTTTCAAAAGCAGTTTTAATCGTATGCATAATGTATGTGCGATTTGCTACTTCTGTCGGCGAAAAATCTCTTGTTCCTTTGGGAATACTTGGTTTCATTGTTGTTGGTCTTTAAAATTTAGACGATAGTTTGTTTACATTATCAATCCTTTAAAAAACAGGAATCTATTATAGATTTTTGCCTGCTAAAAAGTGATAAAATAAAAAAAAATAAGTGTTTCACATGCGTAAAATACCTGATTGAACTTCGTTGGCAAATATCGTTAAAAACTTACAATTGTTATAAAGTTGAATCGATTTTATTTCTATTTCTTAGTGTATGCAGAGAAGCATTTAACTCAAAGCCTAACAGAAGAATAATTGAGTTTAGCCAGAAAAACAGCATTAAAATAAGAAGTGTTCCAATAGAACCATATAATTGATTGTATTGTGCGAATTTAACTACATAAATTCCAAATAAATAAAAAGAAAATAGAGAAACAACAGTAGTCAAAAGTGCTCCAGCAGAAAAGAATTTTGTTTCTTTTCCTTGTTTTGTTCCGTACCTAAAAAGTAAAGAAACTATAGTGAAAATCATCACTAAAAATAACAAACCTCTTCCATAATAAAACAAGTGTAAATCACTTGTATTTAACCAACCTTTCTCATCTATTTTAAGTAAAGCTACTTGATATAAAATAACCAAAGCTACGGTTACAATTAAAAATAACGAGGTTAACAAAGAAACACCCAGTGAAATAAAATAGGATTTAAAAACATTTCTAACATCTTTTACATGATAGGAATATTCGAATCCACTAAAAACTGAATTTATTCCGTTTGTCATCAAAAAAATGGATAATAAAAAACCAAAAGAAAGTAAACTACCGTATTGATTGTTTATAATATCTCCAATAACAACACTTACCGCTTCAAATGTTTGTGGTGGTAAGATGTCTCTTATAAAAGAAAACAACCCTTCTTGAAAGCCTTCAACAGGAATGTAGGGTATTAAGGTTAAAATAAATAATAAGAATGGAAAAATTGCCATGAAGAAACTATATGCAATTCCACCAGCTCTGGTGGTTAAAGCTCCATGAACAATACCAATAAAATACATTTCTAAAACGTCATATATAGACATGCCTTCTAAACCTGGAATCTTAATTTTCTTTCCAAACTTCACTAAAACATTTACAATTGGTATTTTTTCTAGTTTGTCTTCTATTTCTTTACTCATATCATATATTAGATTATGTGCATCTACTATTATTGATTATTAAAAGTTCCCTCATTATAATTAATTTCTTTAAAGAAAAAACTCATTCTATATCAATTTTATATTTTGATAAAAGCCCAAGAACATTTTCTTTGGTAAACTTTGCTCCTTGTAATCGGTTAGTATCTGGATTGATATTGAAATTAACCGACGTTCTAAAGTCTGTTTTTTCTAAATTAGTTTGATCGAAAACAGTATTTTTAAGATCACACTCATCAAAAACTGAATTAATTAAAACGGTTTCAGTAAAATCTACTTCTTGTAAATTACAGTTCTTAAATTTTGTTTTCAGAATTTTTAATTGATAAAAGGATGAAAAACTTAACTGACAACCTGTAAAAGTAAATTGCAATAAAAAGGGATTTAACTCATTAAACTTTACTCCTATCATTTTACAATTCACAAAATTTACATCTTTAAAGGCAGTTTCTTTCAAAATTGCATTGCTAAAATTACAATGAACAAATTCACATTCTATAAATTGGATAGCAGATGCGTGAACGTTTTCGAAATTACAATTCGAAAATATACAATGGTCATATTCTCCTTTCTTGATTTTTGTTTTGGCAAAATCTATTTTTGAAAATGTTTCGTTATCGAAATAATTATCTATCATTCATCAACTGCTTTCAAGCTTAAATCTAGGTTATAAACAGAATGTGTTAATGCTCCCGATGAAATAAAATCGACTCCACAGTCTGCATATTTTCTTATTGTTTTTTCATTGATTCCTCCAGAAGATTCCGTCAAGCAAGAACGACCAATTAAAGCGACCGCTTTTTTGGTATCTTCGTAATTAAAGTTATCAATTAGAATTCTGTAAACACCTTCATTTGATAAAATTTCTTTGATTTCTTTTAAACTTCTAGCCTCTACAATGATCTTAATATCAATCTTTTTTTCTGCTAAATATTTCTTCGTTTTAGTGATTGCTGCTGTAATTCCACCAGCAAAATCGATGTGATTGTCTTTAATCATTACCATATCATACAAAGCAAAACGATGATTTTCTCCTCCTCCAATTTTTACTGCCCATTTTTCTAAAGCTCTAATGCCTGGGGTCGTTTTTCTAGTATCTAACACTTTTGTTTTTGTTCCTTTTAACAAGTTAGCAAAAAAAGCTGTTTTGGTTGCAATTGCAGACATTCGTTGCATTGCATTTAAAACGAGACGTTCCGCCATTAAAATAGATTGTGATTTTCCTGAAACATGAAAAACAATATCTCCATATTTTACTTCCTCTCCATCATTTATAAAAGTTTCAACGTTTAAGTTAGCATCCACATATTTAAAAACTTGTTTTGCAAATTCAACACCAGCTATAATCCCTTCATCTTTTACCAATAATTTTGCTTTCCCTACTGCATCAGAAGGAATACAAGATAATGATGTATGATCTCCATCTCCAATGTCTTCACGAATTGCATTGGTAATAATAAGTTCTAATTCTTTTTCAAATTGTGCTTTAGATATCATGGTTTTTCTTTATTCTGATGTAAAAATAGTAATTCGTAATTCATAATTCATAATTTTGCATCATGAAAATTAAGTTACTTGCTATTGGTAAAACTGATAATAAACAATTAATTCAATTAATTAGTGAATATCAAAACCGTTTAAAACACTATATAAATTTTGAAATAGAGGTGATTCCTGATATTAAAAATGTGAAGAATCTGAGTACCTCTCAACAAAAAGATAAAGAAGGAGCATTGATTTTAAGCAAACTTCAAAACACAGATCAATTGATATTGTTAGATGATAAAGGAAAAGAATTTACTTCCATAGAATTTTCTAACTATTTACAAAAGAAAATGAACTCTGGCATTAAACAGTTAGTACTAGTAATTGGAGGTCCTTATGGTTTTTCTGATACCATATATAAAAAATCAACCGGAAAAATATCACTTTCTAAAATGACATTCTCTCATCAAATGATTCGTTTGTTTATTGTTGAACAACTCTACAGAGGTTTTACTATTCTAAGGAATGAACCATATCATCATGAATAGTAGGATTCTTTCTTGCAATTTTATAGAGCAAAACTATTTCTACTATAAGGGTAGGTATTAACAAAAAGACACCCAAATAAACAAATAGAACAGTAGCAAAGCAAGCTCCAACTATAATTTCTAATATTCCATTTATTTTAGCCAACGGACCTAATTTATTTTCAAGTTGATATATTCCAATTCCAAAAACCAACTGTAAACCTCCAAATAAGATACTTTCAATAATAATTCTAACGGCAATTGATTCATCTATAAAATGAATACTAAAAACATCAATAAAATTACGAATAAGAAATAAAGCAATTAAAAGTACTATTACAATCTTTAAGAGCTTCTTATTAAACCTTCTTGCAATTGTATAAAAACCTAAAAAAAAGAGTGCAAACGAAATTGCCGAGACAATTTTAATACTAGTATACAATACCATATTTAAAAAAGACATATCTTCTGTAAACTGATAAAAATCTGCAGCAGTTTCAATGAAACTAATGAGAAAATAAATGATGCCAAAAATCCAAGCCAACGTTAATTTCTTGAAATCTTTAATTGTAAAAAGCACACTTTCCTGTTGTTCTTTTTTAAAATAATCTTCGCCTAAAGCACCTAAAATAATTTTAATGGTATAACTTCTAGGGTTTACCTCTCCTGCTTCTATTCTCTGAATGGTACGCACATTAATATTGCATTGAGCAACTAACTCTTCCTGAGTTAATCCTTTCTGTTTTCTTAATTCATAAATTCGTTTCCCTAATTCTGGTTGTTTCATCGTATATATATTTTTATTCCTCATACAATATTAGTGTTGTAGATTAAGTTGGCAATTTATTTTAGTTTCTTTTAACCCGACATTTGCACGACAAATCAATGGCAACAATACTTTTAGCGTTTTATGTTTTTTGCAATTTATATGATTTATTTTATTTTTCTTACGATAAGTTCCAAAATATTCATATTAAAATTCATTACTTTTGTTAAAATTAATCTGCTTCAAATGAAACTTGTCTTTGCAACAAACAACCTACACAAATTAAAAGAAGTACAAGAAATGTTACCCGATTCAATAGAGCTTTTGAGCCTAAATGATATTCATTGTTTTGATGAAATTGATGAAACTGAGACTAGTTTAGAAGGAAATGCTAGGTTAAAAGCAGATTATATTACACAAAAATTTGGCTACAATTGTTTTGCAGATGATACGGGTTTAGAGGTTGCTAGTTTAGACGGAAGACCGGGAGTATATTCTGCTCGTTTTGCTGGTGAGCCTGCCAATGCTGAAAATAATATGCAAAAATTAGTATCTGAATTAGCCCATGAAACAAATAGAAAAGCACAGTTTAAAACTGCTATTTGCCTAAACTTAGAGGGAAAACAGTATTTTTTTGAAGGTATTTGTAAAGGAGAAATTTTAAAAGAAAAACAAGGAAAAAAAGGTTTTGGTTATGATCCCATTTTTAAACCTGATGGATTTATAAGCTCTTTTGCAGAGATGACTTCAGATGAAAAAAATAAAATATCACACCGTGGTTTAGCTATTCATAAATTGATTGATTTTCTAAAAAAATACAACTCTTAAATTGTGATTCTAAAATCAATTACAAATCCACAAAAAAAGCATAGCTTGCTACTTGCATGTGTATGCAAAAAATAAAATAATTGAACGTACATAAATCCTATACAAAGCACTTTATACTATTATCAGTCTTACTGATTGTTTTTCTGCTTATAAATATTAGTTTAGGTTCCGTTCTCATACCTTTTCAAGATGTTTTTTTAATACTATTTGGCGATGAGACTCTGAAGGATAGTTGGCAAACAATTATTTTAAATTTTCGATTACCAAAAGCAATTACAGCCATATTGGTTGGTTCTGGATTATCAATTTGTGGCCTATTAATGCAAACATTGTTTAGAAACCCTTTAGCGGGTCCCTTTGTATTGGGTATTTCTTCCGGAGCAAGCTTAGGAGTTGCCTTATTAATTTTAGGTTCAAGTCTATTTGGAGGAATTTTCTTATCATTTTCTTTTTCTAATTGGGCTACAGCAATTGCAGCAAGTTTAGGGGCTTTTATCGTTTTATCTGCAGTTATAATTGCTGCAAAAAAAGTAAGAAACACCATGTCTATTCTAATTATTGGATTGATGTTTGGCTCACTAACTTCAGCCGTTATTTCTGTACTTGCATATTTTAGCGAAGCAGAACAAATCCAACAATATATGTTTTGGAGTTTTGGAAGTTTAGGAAACTTATCTTGGACAGAGTTAACCGTTTTCGGATTGCTATATGGTATTGGAATTCTTGCAACATTCTCGATAATAAAACCCTTAAACAGCTTTTTACTAGGTGAAAATTATGCAAAAAGCCTTGGAATTAATATTAAAAAAAGCAGAAATATTATCTTACTAATTACAAGTTTATTAACGGGAGTAATTACTGCTTTTTCTGGGCCAATTGCATTTATAGGTTTAGCTGTTCCACATATTGCAAAAATGCTATTTTTAACATCAAACCATAAAATATTAATTCCTTCATCAGCAATTATTGGAGCTATTGTTCTATTAATTTGTGATTCTATTGCCCAACTGCCTGCAAGTGAATTTACCTTACCAATAAACGCTATTACTTCCTTGTTTGGTGCGCCGGTAGTGATTTGGTTATTAATTAAGAAAAAGAAAATTTACGTATAGATTGAAAAATTTAGATAAACATATCGTTCTTAAAACTGAAAATCTGTCTGTTGGCTATGAAACTAAAAAACAACAAACTGTTGTTGTTCCTGATGTAAACATCGCTATTGAAAAAGGAAAATTTATTGGGCTATTAGGAAAAAATGGAATAGGGAAATCGACATTATTAAGAACTCTTTCTAAAGTTCAAGAACCATTAAAAGGAACCATTTTTATCAATCAAAAGAACATTCATGAATATTCTCATAAAGAGTTAGCAACTTCATTAAGCTTGGTCTTAACAGAACGTTTGCCAGAAAGCCAACTTAGTGTTTTTGAATTGGTCGCATTAGGAAGACAACCCTATACAAATTGGATTGACACCCTATCTGAACAAGATCTTGAAAAGGTAAATTGGGCAATTGAACAAACCCAAATTGAGCAATTAAAAAAGAAACGTTTTTATGAGTTAAGTGACGGACAATTACAACGAGTTCTTATAGCTAGAGCTTTAGCTCAAGACACCGAAATAATTATTTTAGACGAGCCAACAGCTCACTTAGATATTCATCATACAATTAAAATATTTTCACTGCTAAAAAAATTAGCTGAAACTACACAGAAAACGATTATTATTTCCACTCATGAGGTTAATTTAGCTATTCAATTAACAGATAAATTAATTTTATTATCTGATAATAAGGTGTATAGCGGAACCTCTAAAGAACTTATAAAGGAAGATGCTTTTTCTTCTTTATTTCCCTCAGAATTAATTAATTTTAACGCAAAATTAGAACAATTTGTCATTCACAAAAATAATTAGTCCTTACATTTGAAAATTGTGTACTATTATTCTTAAAAACAGATATTAAACAACCCAACAAAATTAATTTTAAAAAAATGAAAAAAACACTTTTTGGAGCAAGCCTATTAGTCTTGGCTTCTTGTGGATCAGTAAAAAATGCATCAAAAAAAGAGGATGTAAACATAGATCAAGCTGAAAAATACTCAAAAACAATTACTGCAAAAGATTTAGGTACGCATTTATTTATGTATGCTTCAGATGAATTTGAAGGAAGAAATACAGGTGAACCCGGTCAGAAGAAAGCAGTTGAATATTTAAAAAAATTCTATGTAACTGAAGGAATTGTATCTGGAATTGGTGGTGATGATTATTTTCAAGAAGTTCCGGCTACTTGGCTTAACAAAAATTCACGCAGAGGAGGATTAAAAGATTCTGAGAATGTTCTTGCATTTATTAAAGGAACTGAAAAGCCAGATGAAGTTGTGGTTATTTCTGCTCATCTAGATCATGAAGGAATAAAGAATGGAAAAATATACAATGGTGCAGATGATGATGGCTCTGGAACTGTTGCGATTTTAGAAATTGCTCAAGCATTTAAAATGGCCGAAAAAGACGGCAAAGGACCAAAACGTTCTATTTTATTTTTACATGTAACTGGTGAAGAAAAAGGGTTGTTAGGTTCAAAATATTATACAGAAAACCCAGTATATCCATTAGCAAATACTGTTTGTGATTTAAATATTGATATGATTGGTAGAACGGATAATCGCCATAAAGAAGATCCAAATTATGTTTATTTAATTGGTTCTGATAAATTAAGTACAGAGCTACACAATTTATCTGAAGCTGTCAATAAGAAATATACAAACATCAATTTAGATTATAAATATAATGATGAAAATGACCCTAACAGATTTTATTACAGATCCGATCATTATAACTTTGCAAAGTACAACATTCCAATTATTTTTTACTTTAACGGAACACATGCAGATTACCACCAACCCACTGACACACCTGATAAAATTAATTATCAGTTATTAGAAAATAGAACTCGTTTAGTTTTTCATACAGCTTGGGAAGTTGCAAATAGAGAAACAAGAATACTTGCTGATAAAGCAACAGCTAAAAAATAATAAAGTAACTAGTCTTACTTTTTTATAATTTAAAACCGATCAAATTGATCGGTTTTATTGTTTTAATCAAAATTATTAACAGTGCAAAATTAAAATTTAGTTGGAATAAAAAACTTTATTCCAACTCAACAATAACTTCATTTCTACGAAATAAAACTTCGTAAGGCGGGTTGTAACCCAAAACAGAAAATGTATTGTTATGCTTTATATTATTTTCAGCTAATAAAGAAATTAGTTTTGCTTTATACTTTTCAATTTTTTTATCATTTGCCCAACCTCCAAAAGTAATTACTGCCATTTTCTTTTCAGGCATTTGAATAAATTCTATGTTTTGATTTTCTGGTTTTGGCAGGGTTTCTTTTGAAAATTCTTTTGGCACCATAAACATCATAGTCATTTCATCCTCTAGGGACATAGACACCGGTGACGTCATAGATATTGATTCATTTTTCTCATTTGCACCAAAAATATAACCTCCTAAAATAGAGAAACCTTTTCTTGAGGCTTTGTTGTATTCTCCCATTTTTAATGTAACAGATGTAAATAAACTTGCTTCGTATTTTCTTATTTCAAAATCATCATATTTTTTGGTAACGATGTATGGATATTCTTCGATATTAGAACTGCTTGTATAAAAGTAAATCTGAATCCCTAAAAAGAAGATAAATAGAACTCCTAAAATTATTGCTAGTGTTTTCATATGTTGTTAATTTAATGTAATATTTTAAATAGTAATTCCTTTAAAAGATCTCTTTGAGATTGACTAGCACCAACACCTTTACTTTTTACATCTGCATCTCTTAAGAATGCAATTGTTTGGGCAACTTTTCGCATTGGATAATTTTTGGCTGCCAGAAAATATTCATCAACAAAATAAGGGTGTACTCCTATTTTTTTTGATACAGAAAGTTTAGATTTATCTTTTAACCCATGAAATAGTAAAAGCTGTGTAAAAAATCCATTTAGTAATGAAATAGTCATTACCAGAGGATTACTTTTTGGATTTTCAGCAAAATAATTAATAATTTTATTTGCTTTTACTACGTTCTTTGCTCCCACTGCTTTTCGTAATTCAAAATTATTAAAGTCTTAGAAATACCAATATTTTCCTCGATGTGTGAAGGGTTAATAATGGTTTCTTTCGGTAAAATTAACATTAACTTATCTAATTCGTTACTAATTTTACTTAAATCAGTTCCTAAAAACTCCACCAACATTTGTGCAGCTTTTGGTTCGACCTTATAATTTTTCCCAGCTAAAACTCTACGAATCCAATCAGAAACTTGATTTTCATATAATTTTTTACTTTCGAAAATCATTCCTGTTTTGGCAATAGATTTATAAAGCTTTTTACGTTTGTCTATTTTTTTATATTTATAATTTAAAACTAATACTGTTGTTTGTTGTGGGTTTTCTGCATAAGAAACTAATTTCTCTATATTTTTACTTAAATCTTGAGCTTCTTTTACAATGAGAACTTGTCTTTCTGCCATCATTGGGTAACGCTTTGCAGAAGAAACAATATCTTCTATTGAGGCATCTCTACCATACATAATTTGCTGGTTGAAACCTTTTTCAGCTTCGTTCAATATATTTTCTTGAATAAAATCAGAAATTTTATCAATATAATAGGGTTCATCCCCCATTAAAAAATAAATAGGTTTTATATGACCACTTTTAATATCAGAAACAATACTTCTTATTTCGTTCATTTTCTTACTTTTGATTGATGCAAAAACTCAATCTACCAACATATAATTTTAAAATCAAAAGTAACGAAAATAAGACGCTAATTTTCGATATAATTAGAAAAAAATATATGGTATTAACTCCGGAGGAATGGGTGCGTCAGCATTTTATTGCTTTTTTAATAGAAGAAAAAAAATATCCAACTTCTTTGATTGCTGTAGAAAAACAATTAACAATCAATAATAGAAAGAAAAGAACTGATGTTTTAATATTCAACGCTGATGGAAAACCAGATATTATTGTAGAATGTAAAGCTCCTAACATTAAAATTAATCAAGATACATTTGATCAAATTGCTAAGTATAATTTAAAGCTAAAAGCTAATTTTCTAATTATTACTAATGGCTTAGAACATTTTTATTGTAAAATGGATTTTGAAAATGAAACGTATATTTTTTTAAAAGAAATTCCCTCTTATCAGTAACTTTTAGAAGTAAACTAATTTATAAACTGTAATTTTGCCATATTGAAAACAGCAATCGTCATATTAAATTGGAACGGAAAAAAACTACTAGAACAGTTTTTACCTTCTATAATAAAGTTTAGCTCTAATGAAGCTAAAATTTATGTTGCAGACAATGCATCTACTGATAATTCTATAAATTATATAAAAGAATATTATCCATCTATTGGTATTGTAAAAAACAATAATAACGTTGGGTATGCAAAAGGATATAATGATTCTCTAATTCATATTGAAGCCGATGTGTATTGTTTAATAAATTCTGATGTAGAAGTTACAGAGAATTGGTTGCCTCCAATTTTAGATGTTTTTAGAAATGAAAAGAATACAGCTATTATTCAACCAAAAATTCTAGATTTTAAAAACAAAACAAAATTCGAATATGCTGGAGCTGGTGGTGGATTCTTAGATTTATTTGGATATCCTTATTCTAGAGGACGCGTTTTTAATCGTTTAGAGACGGACAATGGCCAATTTAATGATATTAAAAATATTTTTTGGGCCTCTGGTGCCTGTTTTTTTGTTCGCTCTAAAGTATTTAAGCAATTAGCTGGTTTTGATGAAGATTATTTTGCACATCAAGAAGAAATAGATTTTTGTTGGAGAACTAAAAATATTGGTTATGATGTAAAGTATGTTGGACTTTCTAGTGTTTATCACTTGGGTGGAGGAACTTTGAAAGAAACAAACCCACATAAAACATTTTTAAATTTCAGGAATAGCTTATTAAATATTGTCAAAAATGTTCCAAGAAATTGGTTCTTATTTGTGATTTTTTCTCGTTTAACTTTAGATGGAGTTGCAGGTATAAAATTTTTTTTTGAGTTAAGACCAATTCACACTTGGGCTATTGTAAGAGCACATTTTAGTTTCTATAAAAACTTCTTTAAATTTTTAAAGAAACGTAAAAAAATTAAGAAAAACCCTAATTATAATAAGCATACAAGTATTGTTTGGCAATATTTTATTTTAGGTAGAAAAACATTTGATGAATTAAAATAATTATTTCTAAAAAACCCTCTTTATTTATTTTTAAGATACTAGCCTTATTAAATTTAAAATTTAGTATCACAAAATTGCTAAGCTCCCTTTTCCCTCTCTTATTACTTCTGGTTCATTAGATGTTAAATCGATCACCGTAGAAGCATTATTATCTCCATAACCTCCGTCAATTACAATATCAACAATATTTTTCCATTTTTCAAAAATTAATTCTGGATCAGTTGTATATTCTAATACATCATCATCATCTCGAATAGAAGTCGATACTATTGGGTTCCCTAAAGACGCTACCAAAGTTCTTGCTATGTCGTTATCAGGAATTCTAATTCCTACTGTTTTACGTTTTTTAAATGATTTAGGTAAATTAGTACTGCCTGGCAAAATAAAAGTATAGGGCCCTGGTAGTGATCTTTTTAATAACTTAAAAGTTGATGAATCTATTTGCTTTACATAATCTGAGAGATGACTTAAATCATTACAAACAAATGAAAAGTTGGCTTTTTCAAGCTTAATTTTTTTTATTTTGGCTATTTTTTCTAATGCTTTTGTATTGGTAAAATCACAGCCTAAACCATAGACTGTATCAGTTGGATAAATTATTAAACCCCCATTTTGTAAAATTTTTACAATTTTATCAATTTCTTTTTGGTTTGGATTCTTATTGTATAATTTAATAAATTGTGCCATACTATAAAAATACAAAAAACTCAACATGAAATTACACGTTGAGTTTATTTATTAAAGGAAGTTTATTTTTTTAAAGTTTTTCTACCAATCGAAATCCTTCACCGTGAATATTTAAAATCTCTACTGTATCGTCTTCTTTTAAATACTTTCGTAGTTTTGCAATGTAAACATCCATACTTCTGGAAGTAAAGTAATTGTCATCTCTCCAAATCTTTGTTAATGCAAGCTCTCGAGGCATTAAATCATTTTTATGAATTGCTAACATGCGTAACAATTTACTTTCTTTTGGCGATAGCTTTTGTGGATCACCATCAACTCCTTCAGACAAATGACGTAATTTTGAATTGAAGAAAAATTGGCCGATATTAAACTCGAACTGTTCTGATTCAGCTGTTTTATCTAGTTCTTTACGTTGTAAAATTGCTTTAATTTTATATAATAAAACCTCAGAATCGAAAGGTTTATTAAGATAATCGTCTGCTCCAACAGAATAACCTTTCAAAACATCTTCTTTTAAGGTTTTTGCAGTTAAAAATATGATTGGTACCTCTTTGTTAGATACACGAATATCTTGTGCTAAAGAAAAGCCATCTTTTCTCGGCATCATTACATCTAAAATACATAAGTCAAAATCACTGTTTTTAAACATGATTAACCCCTCAATTCCATCTTTTGCGTGCGTTACATTATAATCATTTAACGCTAAATAATCTTTTAAAACTGTTCCAAAATTTGGATCATCTTCAACTAATAAAATTTTCTTACTTCCCATGATATAGTTTTTTAAATTAATGGTAATTTAACTGTAAATACGCTTCCTTTTCCTTTTTCACTTTCAACAAAAATTGTTCCATGATGATTGTCTAAGATTTCTTTTACATAAGCCAATCCTAAACCATGACCTTTTACATTATGAATATTTCCTTTTTGCTCTCTATAAAATTTATCAAAAATGTGTTTTTGAGCACTTTTTGCCATTCCAATTCCTTCATCTTTTATTTTAAAAATAAAAAATTTATTTGTGTTTTCAGTGAAAATATCAATTTTAGGTTCCCCTTCAGAATACTTTAATGCATTTTCCAAAATGTTAACTACTAAATTAGTAAGATGAACTTGATTTCCAGATATTTCTGACATAATTGCCTTAAAATGAGTTGATATACTTCCATTTCTATTATTTATTAGAAGGTCTATATGTGTAATTGCATCTTCAATTAAGTCGTGACCATCTAATGCTTCCTTACTAATATCTATCTGTTTTTTTTCTAATCTGGAAATTCTTAATACATTTTCTACTTGAGCATGCATTCTTTTGTTTTCTTCTCTAATCATACCAACATATCGCAACACTTTGTCTTTGTTATCAATAATTTTTGGATTTTTTATAGAATCTAAAGCTAAATTAATAGTGGCAATTGGAGTTTTAAACTCGTGTGTCATATTATTAATAAAATCTGTTTTAATTTCTGATATTTTCTTTTGTCTTACCAATTGATATAAAGAACTTGAAAAAGCAATTATAATGATGATTATAAAAAATAATGATAATAGTAAAATATTAGAAATACCAGATAAGATTAACTTGTTTCTATTCGGGAAGTCTACATACAACTTGTAGTATTCTCCTTCTATGTTTTTTAGAAGCGGGTAACTTTCACTCTTATTTTTATCAATAGTGTAGTATCCTGATTTTAATGGTGTTGCCAATCCTTCGTCGGTGTAAACACCGTATTTATAATCAATATTAATGTTTCTTTTTGATAATTCTTCGCCTAATGTGGCATTTAACTCTCTATTGGAAATTCTTTTAGTTATTGGCAAATTTTCTTTAACCCCTTCAAAGGCCAATGCAAAATCTTTTTTTTCTTGCTCTATACCTTTCATGTAAAAAGAAAACCTTTCTTCGCTTTTAGACCCCAACAAATCTCCCTGACTTTTAATGGAAGTTGTTCTAAAAAAATCTTTCTTTGTGGTTACTCTTTTTACTATAATAGAATCATTGTCTAAAAAATCTGTAGGTATTTTAAAATTTTGCTCTAAGATTGTTGTACCAACTGAAAAACGTTTGTTCCCTCTTTTATCAAACTGTTGAAATAAATAGTTTTTTAACTTTGCTTTATCCGCTAAAGCAATGTTTTCAAAAATATCTTTGTTATCTTCATATAATTTGTCTTTTTCCCTAGTTTTTATTCTATCGGCAGTAGAAGCTAGTGCTTTAAACACATCATTTTTAAACTGTGCCTTTTTACTTTCAACTGCATTATTTATCCAATATAATTGCACAGTTATAATTCCAATAAGAGAAATACTCATTAAAAAAACAATAAGAATAAAGATTTTTTTACCCATGTATCAAATTTAGTGTATTCAAAAATGGGGAATGAGGTTTTTATCAAAAATTAACTAATTTATCGAAACTTTAAGAAATTTTTAAGAAAAACAATGAATTAAGTTTAATTCATTGCTGCTTTTTTGTTAAAATATTATGAATTCTATTTACTTGAATTTTGGTTTTTTCAAGGGAAGAATTATTGATTACATAATGAGATTGTATTGTTTTTTTTTCTTCCGACCATTGGTTTCTAATTCTATTTAAAACTGATGTTTTTGTTGAATTATCTCTTAAAATCACCCTCTGTACTCTGGTATCTAATGGAGCTGTCACAGTAATTATAAAATCACAAAATAGATTACTTTTATTTTCTAAAAGAATAGCATTTTCATACAAAACATAATTTTTATTGGTGTTTTTTAAGACAAACTCCTGAAAGTGTAATAAGACTTCTGGATGCACTATCGAATTTAATATTTTTAGTTTCTCTTTATCTTTAAAAACAATATCAGCTAAAAAAGTTTTGTTTAATGTATTATTTTCATAAGAATTTTTCCCAAACTCTTTTATTAATTTTGATTTAATTAAAATGGAGGAATTCATTATTTTTTTTGCCTCAACGTCTGCAATGTAAACAGCAATATTAGAAAACTCTTTAAAAAAATTTACAACAGTAGTTTTTCCGCTGCAAATGCCACCTGTTAATCCTACTATAATTTATTTATGGATTAAAAAATCAATTTTATTAGGAATTACCTTTATA
>Ga0115008_10002333_pt1 | contig 15737 bp, 9 predicted proteins | sample FraStrMetagenome_FD_87164 | JGI IMG/M metagenome (GOLD analysis project Ga0115008, IMG submission 87164) | Marine eukaryotic phytoplankton communities from Arctic Ocean - Fram Strait ARC3M Metagenome | ecosystem: Environmental > Aquatic > Marine > Oceanic | place: Fram Strait | collected 2012-06-18
GATCGGCGGGTTGTTGCTGCTCATCAGAGTTGTCGTCGGGTGATGGATCGTCATCTGATTGATCGTTTTGTCGATCCTGGTCACGCTTCGATTGTTGCTCCTGCTCCTGATCCTGATCCTGATCCTGATCCTGATCCTGATCCTGCTCCTGCTCCTGCTCCTGATCCTCGCCTTGTTGTTGCTGCTCGAGCAATTTCTCCACCAGCTGCTTATTGTGCAGACTGTCCTCGGATTCGGGTGCTAGTTCAAGCGCCCGTCGGTAGGCGTCGACGGCAGCCTCGAGATCGCCGGCTTTGGCCAGACTATTACCGCGATTGTAGTGCGCGTCGGCATTGCTAGGCGCGTCGGCGTGGTTGAAATCCTCGGCGGCGCTGGCATAGTCGCCGGCGCGGTAAGCGGCACTCGCGCGCCATTGGCGGTCCTCAAACAGCGCTTGCGCGGTCTGCGCATCGCCATTGTTAAGGGCTTCGGCGGCTTGTTGATCACGGCGTTGCCAGAGGTCGAGCCATTCGAGTGCGACGCTTTTTGATGGGTATAGCAGCGGCACCAGCGCCAGACATACCACCACCACCGTACCTCGCCGAAAGGCACTGATAATTAATGGCAGTAACAAAAAGATAAGCCAGTGACCGCGGTCGTCCCAGAGGTCAAACTCTCGCTCTAGCTGGCGTGTTCTATGGGGTATAACTTCTTCGGATATGGCCATTAACGCGTCGATATCGCTGTCATCATTGCCCAGTGAACGGTAGATGCCGCGATTGTTCGTAGCCAACTCGCGAAGCACTGATGGGTCCAATTTGGGCACCAATATGTTGCCTTTATCATTTTTCAAAAAGCCACCATATGCCAACGGTATAGGGGCTCCCTCGGCAGTACCAACGCCCAGTATTGAAAGTCTGTAAGACGTCGCGTCGCGCATCGCTCGATCGATCGTACGCATCGCTACGCGGGCTACGCCATCGGTGATAAGGATCAGATCGCCGCGTTCGAAACCGGCATTCTCTGCGAGTTTTAGCGCACTTTCGATGGCTTCCTCGACTTGACTGCCGTAGCTGGGCATCAGCGCCGGCGTCAGAGTCGGTACTATGCTGACAATGGTGTTGGCGTCCTCGGTGAGTGGCGAGACCACGTGCGCACTGCCCGAGTACACCACTAAACCGGTATACCCCTCGTTGCGTTTGGCGAGGATATCGATGGCCTTATAGCGCGCGCGTACCAAGCGACTCGGCGCGATATCCTCTGCCAACATCGAAGGGGATAGATCCAAAATCAGTATTAGCGCCGATTCCTGCTTGTGTACTGGTTGCGGCAGTTGTTGCCAAGTCGGTCCTGCCAGTGCCGCGCACGCCAGCAGCCAGGCGGCGCACCAGACCGTGGTTTTGCCCATGCCGCTGGGTTGCAAGGTCGCTTGATCGCCCTGGATCAAGTAGGGCAATAGCGCCGGATTGATGAGTTTTTGCCAGTTGCCGACGCTTTTCTTTTGCCACCGGCGATGCAGTGCAATAGCCAGCACCGGCAATAACCCCAAAAACCATAGCGGGCGTAAAAAATGAAAGTCAGCGAGTACTTCAGACATACAGCCTCCGGCGACTGCTAATCAATGCCAGGCACAGAGCGAGCAGAAATGCCGCGCCCAACGGCCAATAAAATAATGCCGCAATCGGTCGAATGGTCTCAGATGACTGCTCGATGGGTTCGAGTTCGTTGAGTCGTTGGTAGATAGCGGTAAGTTCGGCTGGGTTGCGGGCGCGGAAATAGTTACCGCCGGTGGCTGCGGCGATCTCGACGAGTGTCTCCTCATCCAAATCGGCCGCGGGATTGCTGATCTGTCGGCCGAAGAGCCCCCATACTTCCTGGCTCTCGGCGCCGATACCTATGGTATAGATCTTAACCCGCGCACGGGCTGCCAAACTCGCCGCTTTGAGCGGGTCCAACTGCCCCGCGTTGTTGGCGCCATCGGTGAGTAAAATCAGTACGCGATGGTTTTCCGGTCGCTCCTGCAAACGTTTGATGGCCACGCCAATCGCGTCGCCAATAGCTGTACCCTGTCCGGCAAAGCCAATTTGTGCTTCGTTGAGAAGGGTTTGCATGGTCTGCCGATCGAAGGTCAGGGGGGTTTGTAAATAGGCTTTTTCGCCAAACAGAATTAACCCGAGGCGATCGCCGTCGCGCTTTATGACGAAGTCACCGACCACCGATTTAACCGCGACGAGTCGGTTTACCTGACGACCACCGATCTGCATGTCGTCGCGCTCCATGCTGCCTGAAATATCCACTGCCAGTAAGATATCTCGCCCACTGGTCGGCAGGGCAACCGGTTCGCCGACCCATACCGGGCGACCTAAGGCCGCCAGCGTACTCAACCAGCAGAGCCAAAGGAGCAAGAATATGAGCAGATTGCGCCATTGACTGCGGGCCATTGTCGGCTGGCTTTCGGCTGCAGCGACGAGCATTGGAGCTCGTAGAGCGGCGACCTGGAGTGGTTTTTCAGCGCGTAGCCAACGATAGACGATGGGCAGGGGCGTGAGTGCTAAAACCCATGGCCAGAGAAAGCTCAGCATGCATGGCCCCGAGGATGATCGGCGCGATGTTGGCTAATCCAACGCCGCGTATCGCGGGCTAGGACAGTGCATAGTTGTTGGTAATCATCAGCGGTTGCGTCATTGTCCGAGGCATACAGGGCCCTTTGTAGGGCCTCTTGGTCACAGTCAAACAACTGGAGATGACTGCTTGCCTTGAGGAAGTCGATAAAATCTACAACCCCGAGGCTACTGAATCGCTGCTCACCATAAACGGTGTTTGCGGTTTGCCGCAACAGCGCAAAAAGGCGTTGTAGCTGCTGTGGAGAATGTTCCTCATCGATGATGCGCTGTAGTTGTTGCAGCGCCTGACGCCGATAGAGGCGCGAGCGATGGCGGTGATTTAATCGCCAGGCTAGCCAGGCGATTGCTGCGAGGCACAGTGCGATAACAACAAACCACCCCGGCGCTAGCGGCCAGATTGAAATGGCCTCGGGCAGATGGATATCGCGCAAATCGGCGAGTGGATCTGGATTATTCATCGGCGATGGCTCACTTACCGTCTCGCTCGATTCGAACGTTTACCGTAAGCGCGAGCGAGAACGGGTAGGATACTGTCACAGGTATTAAAGCTGAGAAGCCCGGCAGCTAATCGTTCGGCGGTGGCGCGCAGATCGTTAACACGCTCTTGGTAAGCCTCGGCGTAGTGGCGTCGCAGTTCGCCGCTGCGGCTGTCGAGCAGCGTCTGGCTATCGCCATCGCCAACCGCATAGACCGAGGGCGGCGGCAGTTCGACCTCCAGGGGATCGAAAACATGGCATAGATTGAGATTACCATGGCGCGCCAATTCAAATAAGTGGCGGTGGCAGGACGCGTCAAAATCGTGAAAATCGCTGACGATAAAGAGCGTCGAACCGGGCAGTACAAAACGTCTCGACTCCTCGAGGATGTCGGCCAAACAATAGCGCTCGGGGTGAGATTCCAAGAGTTCACTACTAAAATCTTGCAGCGCATGAATATACTGCAGCACTGCATGATGGCTGCGTCGAGACTTGACGTCTACCTGCTGTTGTTGACCAAATACCAAGCCCCCGGCACGGTCATTGGCGGCTATTCCTGCCCAAGCGAGGGCCGCTGAAATTTCACATGCGACCACCGACTTCAGGCGTTGGCTACCGAAAAACATTGCGCCGCGCAGGTCACAGATTACCAAAATAGGTCTTTCTCGCTCCTCGCTAAATATTTTTGTATGCGCCGTTTGGGTGCGCGCGGTAACTCGCCAGTCGATCGATCTAATATCGTCGCCGGGTTGATAGATGCGCACCTGATCAAAATCCATGCCGCGACCTCGAAAGCGCGATCGATGACCGCCGGCGGTTGCTTGGCGGGCCATCAAATTCGGAAAGTTGGTCAGTTCTCGTGCTGCATAGCGAAGACGCACCATGTCTTTGACGCTTGCGGTCGCGGGATTTTGATTGGTATCGACAGTGTCCGACATAACAATGCTCTAAGCTGACGGCACGGTTCGCAACAGCAAGTCGATGACGCGATTCGCAGAAACGCCGGCCGCTTCGGCTTCAAAGCTCAGTATCAGGCGATGTCTCAAGATGTCGTGGGCGACGCTGCGGACATCGTCCGGCGTCACGTAGTCGCGGTTGTCGAGCCAAGCCAGCGCGCGACTGCATCTATCCAACGCTATCGTCGCCCGTGGACTGGCTCCGTAATCGAGCCAGTCTGCAAGGTCGCCGCCATAGTCACTGCTGTTGCGTGTAGCGAGAATAATCTGCACCAGGTAAGCCTCGACGGGCTCTGACATATGCACTTGCAATACCTGTTGGCGCGCGGTAAATAGCGTTGCCTGGTCAATTTTGGCAATCGTTTGCGACGCGGTCTTTAGGGTTTCCTGGCGGGATAGCTCGAGAATTAATTGCTCGGTATGCGGTGCCGGATAGTCGACCATTACGTGCATTAAAAATCGATCCATCTGGGCCTCGGGCAAGGGATAGGTACCCTCCTGTTCGATGGGGTTTTGGGTCGCCATAACCAGAAACAGATCGGGCAGGTTGTAGGTTTTTTTACCGACCGTGATCTGCCGTTCTGCCATCGCCTCGAGGAGCGCCGATTGGACTTTTGCCGGGGCCCGATTTATTTCGTCGGCGAGCACCAAGTTATGAAACAGCGGGCCCGATTGAAATTCGAAAGTGCCTTCTTGGGGGCGATAGATATCGCTGCCGGTGATGTCGGCGGGCAGCAGGTCGGGGGTGAACTGGACGCGGTGAAAGTCGGCTTCGAGTCCCTCTGACAGCGTTTTGATGGCCTTGGTCTTGGCGAGCCCCGGCGCCCCTTCAACCAGCAGATGGCCGTCGGCTAAAAGCGCAATCATCAGTCGTTCGATCAGCGCCTCTTGGCCAACGATTTTGCCACTCAGCCAAGTTTGTAATTGATTGATTCGCGATTGCAATGCATTACTCCTGTATCGATGTTTTAAGCCCCGTTAATTTGTCGGTCGGCGGCCACAGCTCGTGCTTAGCTCTTGTTCGGCGGCGGCGCACTATATCACCGCTAAAATGCGCTTTTCCTGTGCATTGCACTCCATTATAGTTATATAGTGATGGTCGGCGAATAAAATCCACAGAGGGCTTTGTTTCGGGATCCTTAACAGTCTCCGAAGCGGTCTGATGGCACTGCCAAAGCTGTGCATTTTTATTCGTTACCAAAGAAATACCAACTGGCACAGGGTTGCAGATATTAGCTATGGATATGCAAAAAAACAACAATAATAAGCAACATTTACTTCAGGCCCTGCGGGCACTTTCACACCAACATGTGGAGGCTACTGAACAGCAATTATTCGAAGACTTTATCGCCCATGCGGTGCAGGATCATTTGGATATTGATTATTTGAATCGCCCGTTGGAGATGATTTTTTGGAATCTTAACGGACTTTATCGATGCATGCGCGCGCCCAGTGAAGACTGCTTTGTCGACGGCAATTACACCGGGCAAATAGAGATATATAACCCCAGCCAAGATACCCATGGCTGGGAGAGCGACCACACGCTGATTTACATCAATGGGCCGGATAGGCCTTTTTTAGTCGATTCGTTGCGCATTTCGTTAAATGCCCGAGGGCCTACAATTTACAATCTTCGCAGTACGCCACTTTGGATCGGGCGCGACGACGATGGCATGGCCACATCCATCGCCGCCAAGGAGACGTCTGGAACCCGACTCGAGGCGATCATCACGGTTGAGATTGAACCCCGAGAGACTGAGGAAATCGCACCGATTCGGCAACAATTAGTGGATGTTTTGCACGATATAGATTTAGTGGTGGGCGATTTTAGTCGTATGCGTAGCGAATTGGTCAACGTGATCGACGAATTGGAACGCCTGATGCCAGAGTGCCACGAGCGCGATGAGAGCCTGGCATTTTTGCGTTGGATGTACGACGGGGCGTTTGTATTTTTGGGCTGTATCGCTTTTACCTTAGAGCAGCGAGAGGGTCAGCAGACGTTGTGCGAAGTGGAAAATAGCCGCTTAGGACTATTTTTCGGCGACCGGGATCAACCATTGTCGCGTCCGCTAGATCAACTCAGCAGCGGCGTAAAAGCACTTTATAGCGACGACCAAGTTCTCAGTTTTGCGACATCCTCGCATCGCTCGCATATTCACCGCAGCGGCTATGCGCACTACGTGGTGGTGAAACGACTCGACGAGAGTGGTCATGCGATTGGCGAGTTGCGCTTTATGGGATTGCACAGTTCGCGGTTTTATTCGTCGAACAGCGCGCGCATACCGATATTACGCAGTCGCGTTGAGTGGCTCCTTGAAAACGCAGGATTTGCCGTCGGCAGTCATGATCACAAATCGTTGCGGACAATCGCCGATGGTTACCCGCGCGACGAGTTATTGCAAATGCCGGCCGATGAGTTGCTTGAAACGCTGATTGGTATTTGGCAAATTTATGAGCGCAACGCAATTAGGGTATTTGCCTACCGCGATCAATTTGAAAAATTTGTCAGTTGTTTGGTATTTATTCCACGCGAATTGTTTAGTACCCGGGTACGCGAGAAAATTCAGCGCGAGTTCGAGGATTACCTCGAGGCTGGAGAGAGTACCTTTGCGAGCTTTTTTCTGCCTGAATCGATGCTGGTGCGGATTTATTTGCTGTTTCCAGTCTCTGCGGCTGGGTCGGTAGAAATGAGTATTAGCGAGCTTGAGGCCTTGGTCGCCCGAATCGCTTCCAATTGGAATGACGACTTTGCCGAGGTTGCCAATCATGAATTTGGACCGCACCGCGGTTCGGCGCTGGTGCGGGGGTTTTCGCAGGCATTTTCAGAGGCCTACAAAGAGCATTATACGCCGCAGCAAGCGTTGCAAGATGTCTATTTACTGGAAAACCTCTCGGCTGATTCGGCGTTGGGTATTGGCTTGCGCACGTCGGAGGTGGGCGACGATCTTCACTTGAAGTTATTCCATCGCAGCGAACCGGTGGCGCTCTCGGATATGATTCCAGTGCTGGAAAATATGGGTTTTCGAGTTTTGATGGAGCGCCCCTATAAAATATCACTGCGTGATCAGGACGCCATTTGGGTGCAGGATTTTGCGCTTCAGACAACCCTTGAGGTCACTGTTGAGATCGACGAAATCAGCGCAAATTTCAGCGCCGCGCTGCGCTCAATATGGTCTGGAGATGCTGAGGACGACCGTTTTAATCGATTGCTCATTGCCGTTGGCTTAGACTGGCGCAGCGTCGCCTTATTCCGGCTGTATGCGCGATATTTAAAGCAGTTGGGAGTGTCTTATAGTCAAGATTTTATTGCCAATACGCTCGCTGAACACCACCGGATATGCGCTGGCCTTATGCGCTTTTTTGAGGCCTTGTTCGACCCTGCAAACAGGCCGGACATGGACGATGGCGCGCTGGCAGAAGAAATTAAGACAGGTCTGATGAGCCAGTTGGATAAGGTCGAAAATATCAGCCAAGACAATGTTTTACGTGCGTATATTGAGTTGATGGAGGCGACGCAGCGGTGTAATTTTTATCAGCGATGCGCGTCTGGCGAGGCCAAACCCTACCTATCGGTAAAGTTTGCTACCGAACAGATTGCGCGGGCTCCCAAACCTCGACCGGTGCGAGAAATATTCGTCTACTCGCCGCGCTTTGAGGGCGTTCATTTACGCGGCGGTAAGGTGTCCCGGGGCGGTTTGCGCTGGTCGGATCGGTTGGAAGATTATCGTACCGAAGTGCTCGGTTTGGTAAAGGCGCAACAAGTTAAAAATGCGGTGATTGTTCCAACCGGCGCAAAGGGCGGCTTTGTTGCCAAACAGGCGACAATAGCCGCTGGTCGCGACGCCTGGCTAGCGGAGGGCACAGCCAGTTACCAGCTGTATATTCAGGCATTACTGGACATTACCGATAACTATCTCTCTGGTGAAATCATTCCGCCACCCGATGTGGTCAGACGCGATGGTGACGATCCCTATCTGGTAGTGGCTGCCGATAAGGGTACGGCAACTTTTTCCGATGTCGCCAACCAACTCTCTGAGCAACACAATTTTTGGCTGGGCGACGCCTTTGCCTCAGGCGGCAGTCATGGCTACGATCACAAGGCCATGGGTATTACCGCGCGGGGAGCTTGGGTAGCTGTACGTCGGCACTTTCGCGAACTCGGTGTCGATATTCAAAATCAAAATTTTAGCGTTATTGGCATCGGCGATATGGGCGGTGATGTGTTTGGCAATGGCATGTTGTTGTCGGAGCACATCCAGTTGATCGGTGCATTTAATCATCTGCATATTTTTATCGACCCAAATCCCGACGCGTCGCGCACCTATGCCGAGCGCCGGAGACTGTTCGAGACCGCCGGTAGCAATTGGCAAGATTTTGATCGGTCGCTGCTTTCGCCGGGAGCGCGGATCTATTCTCGAAGCGCTAAAATGGTCGAGCTCAGCGCGGAAATTAAACAGCGCTTTGCCATCGATACCGATCAAATGACCCCCAATGAACTGATCAGTGCGCTGCTGATAGCCCCGGTCGATCTACTTTGGAATGGCGGCATTGGTACCTACATAAAAGCCAGTACCGAGAGTCACGATGCGGTTGGCGATAAGGCCAATGATACCCTTAGGGTCAACGGCGACGAATTGCGCGCCCGGGTATTGGGCGAGGGCGGTAATCTTGGGATTACCCAACTCGGCCGTATCGAATTTAGTCGCTTGGGTGGCATGTGCAACACCGACTTTATAGACAACGCCGCCGGAGTCGACTGTTCTGACCATGAAGTGAATATCAAGATCCTGCTGAATGCCAAGGTGATGGATGGCGATCTCAGCGTGCAACAGCGCAATGAATTGCTCGCATCCATGACCGAGGCGGTGGGTGATAAGGTGTTGCGCAATAATGCCCGCCAGACCCAAGCTATCAGTCTGGCTCTGCATCGGAGTGAGCAGCAAAATGCCGAGTACCAGCGCTTTGTGGTATGGCTCGAAGACCTGGGGCTGTTGGACCGGAAATTTGAGTTTTTACCGAGCGAAGATCAGCTGAGCGAGCGAGTTGCGCGCAAGCAACCACCCTGGACTCGTCCCGAATTGTCGGTGCTGGTATGTTATTCCAAGGTCATGTTAAAGGAAGCGTTACTGGACGCTGACCTGCTGGCCGATGCTTGGTTGGCCGATGCGGTTGAAAAAGCCTTTCCACGAATGCTGACAGAGTATTGTGGAGGGGCCATTAACAGTCATCAATTGGCCGCAGAAATCGCCGCCACACAACTGGCTAACGATCTGGTGGATCGCTTTGGTTTTAGTTTTTTCTATCGCCAGATGGAAGCTACTGGCGCCAGCGCGGCCGAGGTTGTCAGGGCATTGACGGTGGTTGTTAATGTGCTTGGGATCGACGAGTTGTGGGTGTCGATCGAATCTGATGAGAGCGGCGTGTCGGCGACGCGACAACTCGATCTGTTACACATTTTAATCAAGTTGGTGCGGCGCGCGACGCGTTGGTTCTTGCGCAATAAAGTCAAAGGTCTGGCTTGTGCGGTGGGGATTGAGCAATTTGCCAAGCCGATGCACCAATTGTTGCAACACTGGGATGGACTGCAGCCGCAGAGCTGGCAGTCGGTAGACGCCGACACCGATCAGACAGCCGTCGAAGGCCCGATTGCCGCTATGCAGACACTTACTGAAAATTTGTTTTTGAGTTTGGGGATCATCGAGATTTCGTTGCACTCAAAGCAACCGGTGGAACGAGTCGCCGAAATTTACGCGGCGATCGGCACCGAACTACTGCTCGATGAACTGATGGTGAGAATCGTTGAGTTCGCGCCGCAGTCCCGCTGGCAGGATCTGGCGCGCGAGTCATTTTTCGATCAGTTGGAACAGTACCGACGACAATTGACCTCGGCATTGTTAGCGCGCGGTAGCGGTGATGCAGTCAGCATAATTGAGCAATGGCGTCAGCGCCAATTGCCGAGCATTGCGCGCTGGCGCCGTTTGATGGACGATCAACGCCGTCACAGCGATACCGATCTAGCACTGGTAACCGTCGCGCTGAGCGACCTGTTGCATGTGATCGAAGACCTGCAGCGAATGCCGCAGTTCGATTGAACACACACCCTTAACGCAGCGCGGAACATAAAGGACATTGCGCAATAAATCAGGTACATTGCGCTGCATATCGGCGGATGCGCTGAGTATTAGTCGGTGTGCTGAGTGTTAGCGGATGCGCTGAAGTTGGCTGGTGTGCTGAGGGTTAGCCGGTGCTAAGCAAGAGCACCCGCCAACAGCCCCTTAACTGTTATTTGTCAGGGTTGTTCAGAGTATGCGCCGCCTATGCGGTGGCGCACCGAGTGAGGTTAGGGGAGATTGCTAACCTTTTGTTGAAATGCCTGCTGGTTAAATCCAGACCAAAAATCTTCGCGACCCTCGCGCCAACCGCGCGACCAATGATAGGCCATGATAGAATCGATAGTGTAGGGGCAAGTGCTCAGCGAGCGCCCCTGAACAGATGCTTGATATCCTTTAGAATACGAACGATTGGCTAAGTCTCTTTTGTGTTTTTTCATCGACTACTCCTGCAAAGTACTGGCGTACTATGGTGAATAATACAAATCGAAAGACACCGCACTCAATGTTTCCGCGGTTTTTTCGCAACGTTTTGTCTAAATAATCTCACTATATTTTTATTCATCGTTTTAACAAAGTTTGTAACAAAAGTTTTATTATGTGCTGCGACGTTCTGCACTGCCCTAGTAAAACCAATTACCGAAAGTTTGTCGAATATCTTCTTTGTATATAGACGTTCGGCTTTATTCCAGAGAGTAATGAAGGATTCATAATGGTGTCTTACCGCGATCGTCAAAGCCAATGGTTAGCGACTTGCCCGAAGGGTTTAGAGTCACTTTTGGCGAGTGAATTAGAGTCACTGGGCGCACTCGATGTCAAACAAACAGTCGCAGCTGTGTACTTTGCCGGAACCCAGCAGATGGCCTACCGCGTGTGTCTTTGGTCGCGCCTTGCCAATCGGATACTGTTGTCCCTCGACAATTTTTCTCTGGACAGCGTCGAGCAACTCTATGATCGCTGTGGAGAAATTCCATGGGAACAACACTTTGGCGCGGATAAAACCATCGCGGTAGAATTTTCTGGTACCTCGCAGCTGATCGATAATAGCGTTTTTGGCGCACAGCGCATCAAGGATGCGATCGTCGACCGGTTGCGCCGCATTGTCGGCGAGAGACCCTCGGTGGACTTGAAAAATCCCCAGATGCGGATTCAGGCGAGGTTGCATCGGGGTCGTGTCAGCGTCGCGCTCGATATGTCTGGAGCCAGCTTGCACCGACGCGGTTACCGCTCGGGGCAGGGCAGTGCGCCGCTCAAAGAAAACCTCGCGGCAGCACTATTGATGCGCGCTGGTTGGACGGATATTGCCACTTCTGGGGGTGCCTTGATCGACCCCATGTGCGGCAGTGGTACGCTGCTGATCGAGGCTGCGATGATGGCTGCGGACGTGGCGCCGGGACTGTTGCGACCGGTCTTTGGTTTTCATTCATGGGCGCATCATGACGACGCGTTGTGGAGCGAACTTGTGACCGATGCCGAGGCGCGCCGCGATCGAGGTATCGGCCAGTTCAATCTGGACATTAGAGGTTATGACGCCAACCCACGGGTGCTCGAGGCGGCGCGACTTAATATTGAAGCGAGCGGCTTTGACGATCACCTACGGGTCGCCTTGAAGCCGCTCGATCAGTTTGGCAAGGCCAGCGGTGATAGCGGGTTGCTGATTACTAACCCACCCTATGGCGCTCGGCTCGGTGACGCTGAACAACTGGAGCCGCTGTATCAAAAGCTGGGGGCTGTGCTGCAAAAGAACTTTCACGGCTGGCGCGCAGCAATGTTTACCGGCAACCTAGACCTTGCCCGACAGACCGATTTAAGCCCCAGTCGGCAGTACCAATTTTACAACGGCACCATTCCCTGCAAGTTACTACTGTTCGATGATATGCGCTCTAAATCGGCGCAAATAAGAGCGCGCTTAGCCACGCCAGCACCAGTCAAAGTGCTTTCTGAGGGCGCGCAAATGCTCGCTAATCGGCTGGTTAAAAATCGTCGAAGGCTGGCCAAGTGGTTGGCTCGTTCGGGCAATGATTGTTACCGTTTGTATGATGCTGATCTGCCCGAGTACGCGGTGGCTATCGATGTCTATGGTGGCGCCTTTCACGTGCAGGAATACGTCGCGCCTGCGAGCATTGACGAGCGCGATGCCCGGCAACGGTTTGCCGAGGTTAAAGGTGCGCTAGCCAATTACGCACCGCAGGCCAAGCAGGCGACCCATTATAAAGAACGTCGCCGCCAGCGGGGTGATGACCAATATCAGCGGATTGATGATAAACCCAGTCAACCATTGATCGTCACAGAGGGCGATGCAAGATTTGAAGTGAACCTAGGCAATTATCTGGATACCGGTTTGTTTCTGGATCATCGACCGCTGCGAGCTCGGCTTGCCGATGAAGCGCGGGGCAAACGCTTTCTCAATCTTTTTTGCTACACCGCCAGTGCTTCGGTGCAAGTTGCTCTTGCTGGTGCTGCGAGTTCGCTGAGTTGTGATATGTCGAATACTTATCTCGACTGGGCGGCGCGTAACTACGACTTAAATCAGTTGTCGCCGGATAGGCATCGACTACTGCGTGTCGATTGTTTGGAGTGGTTACAACCTCAGGAAGACGGGGAGTCGGAACTCTATGACCTCATACTGTTGGATCCGCCAACTTTTTCCAATTCGAAGAAAATGCAGTCCGCATTGGATGTTCAGCGTGATCACGGTCACCTTATCAGGGATACCATGGCTAAATTGGCCCCTGGGGGGAGCCTGTATTTTTCCAATAATTTTAGGAAATTTAAGCTTGATGACCTGATTAGTCGGCAGTTCGCAGTAGAAAATATTACCGCTAGTACTTTGGATGTCGATTTTCAGCGCAATCCGAGGATTCACAACGTATGGCATATTCAACGCAGCGCCGGATTTCAGGGTTAGGCGGCGGGTCGGTTGCGCATGATTTTGACGTCTGGTTACCGCGAATCGCGACTCTACTAAAACGCGCACCACACCATTATTAACAGTAGCTTTATTAACAGCACCATGTTTAACCGCACTATTGTTAACCGGAGCATCGTCAACGGCACCACAATCAACGGCACCACAATCAACGGCACCAGCACCAGCACGAACGCCATATAAAGTGCCAGCATGGATAAAGCGCCAGCGCGGTTCAACGGTTAGTGTTTATACGTTAACAGCACAGACGAGTTAACAGCGCTTATGCGTTGAGAGCTCTCACGAGTTATGGCCACTTATACGTTAAGAGCACACAGGAGTTATTAGGCGCGCCAGATACAACTCACCACACAAGCGAATGCGCAACTGAGGGGGCCGCGCGACTTTACAAAGTGCGCCACGCAATCACGGGTGTCTATTGCGAATCGCTTGACCTAGACTAGTTAAGTCCCTCGTACCCAGCCGCTCAGGATACTCGTGCTGCTCAAAAATGAGCGCTGCTCAGAAACCAGCCCTGCTCGCTAGTGTACGTAGACATTTGCCACGCGCCGATAACCCAACAGAGGAGTGTACGGATGTCAAAATCTAACCATAAAACTGGCTCTGCGCGCGCAAAACTGCGCTTTTGGGGTTGGGGCTATGCCGATGAACAGCTTGGCGACGATGAGCTACAAATGATCGATCTGATGCTCGAGGAGTTAATGCCGGGTGGATCGGTCGAGGTGGACGAACCGCAACTGGACGATTTTGAATTGCCGCCACCGCGGGTGGAGGTACCGCAGCAGTTTTTGGTTTTTACTTCGATATCCAAGTACGACAGATTGGTGCATAGCTTCGGAAAATCCTACGCCGATTTGGTTAGGATGTTGCTGCGCCGCGTGGATAATCCGCCCGATTGGGTCTGCTTTCCCCGCGACGAGAGCGATATCGAACGAATCCTAGCGCATGCCACAGAGCACAATATCGCAGTCATACCATTTGGTGGCGGCACCAGCGTCTGCGGCGCGGTGGAACCTGCGGTAGGGGATAGCTATCGGGCGACTATCAGCCTCGATTTAGAGCATTTTAATCGCGTTTTAGAGATCGATCAGACGAGCCGAGCGGCGCGGGTGCAAGCGGGTATCTTGGGTCCCGATTTAGAAGCCGCTCTGCGCCCGCATGGGCTGACGTTGAGACATTTCCCTCAGAGCTTTAAATTTTCTACCTTGGGTGGGTGGATTGCGACCCGTGCTGGCGGGCATTTCGCGACCCTGTACACCCACGTCGATGATTTTGTCGAGTCGACGCGAATGATTACGCCCCGCGGAATCATGCATACGCGACGACTGCCGGGGTCGGGAGCGGGTCCCTCGCCGGATCGTATGGTACTCGGATCAGAGGGTATACTCGGGGTGATCACCGAGGCATGGGTCAAACTGCAGCAAGTGCCGCGATGGCGAGCATCGACCAGTCTACGCTACGCGAATTTTAGCCATGGAGCAGACGCAGTGCGGCGAATTGCGCAAGCCGGTCTATACCCCAGTAATTGCCGCCTTTTGGACGAGACTGAAGCGCACTGGAGCGGACTGGATGGTCGGCGAGGTGCGCTGCTGGTAATCGGTTTTGAGTCTGCAGATCATCCGCAGACGGCGAGCATGGACAGGGCATTGGCGGTGTTGCAATCGAATGCTACCGAATCCGCCGATATCGTCTACAGCGACACCCAGCAGGACGCGCCAGTGGCAACCGATGGCGCTGTCGCGCAGTGGCGCAACGCATTTTTACGCATGCCTTACTACCGAAACCGACTGGTTGCCCGCGGCCTTATTGTCGATACCTTTGAAACCGCCATCACCTGGGATCGATGGCAAGTTATGTATCGCACGGTGGTGTCGGGCATGCAGGTAGCAATGGTTGAAATTAGTGGGCAACCAGGACGGGTTTCGTGCCGTTTTACCCATGTTTACCCAGATGGGCCGGCGCTGTATTTTAGTTTTTTTGCGATTGGTAGCCGGCGTGGGGATTTGCAAGCGGCGTTGCAAATGTGGCGCGAGTTAAAATCGCGTGCTAATCAACTGGTGATCTCGCTGGGTGGCACGATAACCCATCACCACGCGGTTGGGCGCGATCATCGCAGTGGTTATCATGCACAGTCCCCAGAGTTGTATCGCGGGATGTTGGCGGCGGCCAAAGTCGAAGTCGATCCCCAAGGTGTTCTCAATCCAGGGGTATTAATCGATCCGATCGGTCGAAATGTCGGGCCCTCGGGGGTGCTTGGCGACCCTTAGATTAAGTCGTTGATTGACTGATTGAGCGCGTAATTAAGAGCATGATTGAGAGGATAGTTGAGAGGATAGTTGAGAGGATAATTTAGAGGATGACGCGATACATTGACCTACTCAGCTAAGCGAGCCGGGTATAGTGGCTATATACACCGCACGCTTTAACCAAGCGCTCTAACCGCGCGTTTTATGGGCGCACTCTACACGCCCATTCGAGACAGGCATTCGACACGCCCATTCGTGACAGGCATTCGAGACAGGCATTCGAGACGTCGTGGTTTGGGCAATGGTAGCGGGCCAGAGCACTTGCAGTAGGGCGTCTACGGCCAGGTGACCACAAAGTCATCGACCTCAACAGGGGTCATTTTACGATCCCAACTGGGCGGTGTACCAAGGTATAAA
>Ga0115008_10002334_pt1 | contig 15725 bp, 8 predicted proteins | sample FraStrMetagenome_FD_87164 | JGI IMG/M metagenome (GOLD analysis project Ga0115008, IMG submission 87164) | Marine eukaryotic phytoplankton communities from Arctic Ocean - Fram Strait ARC3M Metagenome | ecosystem: Environmental > Aquatic > Marine > Oceanic | place: Fram Strait | collected 2012-06-18
AATATTATGGTGTTTAGACCCGACCCCAAAAATCTATGTTTTAACTTACAGTAACGTCCAGTAGCGAAACACCAACATTCAGCAATTCTCCTTCTTCAATCTCAGGGCTTCCTTCAAACGGTCTTTCGAACTCATCAGTGTCGAACAACTGCATGAGCGCAGAGAACTCTCCATAATCTGTAACGTTGAACTTGATGATGTTCATGGAAATCTGAGGGAGGAATGGATACTCGGCAGTGACCGTGTAGTCGAGTGGGAATTGGCAGGAGACTTCCATTGAAACTTTGGTAGTGTGACGCGCCGTCAGCTGGTTCCCGAAGATGATCCCTCCTCTTGCTGTGATAGTCTCGTCGGCTGCAGAATGGGATGAAATTCAATGGTTATCAGAGCGCCAACAACATGTGACAGGTTTTTTTCTTTAAAAAAATCACGTTTGAAAAATGCATTTTTTCTTCTCATTTTTATAATACAAAATCGAAAAAATTCCTACTTTAGCGAGTAGAATTTAGCTGTACAGTAATTGTATCCCATTTCCTAAACTGGCTGTCGAGAGTGAGTTGACAAATGTCACATGCGTATCAGTGAGTTCGAGCGTGCTTCCGCAGCCGAGGAGGTCGGGCGATATTTCCCAAATGTAGTGCTCCCCTAGAATTGACCGTTAGACCGCGTTCTAGCGTTTTGCCGATTTCAAGCGCGATTTCCGCTCTCCACGCGTATCTTATCATCGATAAGGGTTGAACAAAAAGCGATAAGAATCTTGATTTTTCATGATTTCAAGCTACTAGCGACACCTATACTCAGAACTGAAAATTAAAAAAAGGTTAAAATATTATTCGACGACAATTATTTGATGATTAAAAGAACCTTGAGTTCTCCGTCCGCAGCTAGGATCAGAAAGCGCCAGTGCCCCGTATTTTTCTTCATACTCGTCGATAAGCGACTTTTCAGCAACAATTGTCATATTATCCGGGTGGCAATGCGTTTTGAGACCGGTCAGATCTCCTCCGTGAATCGGTGCTACTGGCGTGTTGATGAGCGAGTCGATCGAGACTTGCACGTCGGGAAGAGGAGCAGGTCGGAAAGTTGGTCGAGGAGCCTCTGCCAAATCAATAGTCTCTTCAGATTCGGAATCCTCGCCGCGCCAGATTGGTGGTGGTTCTAATAATAGATAATAAGAAATTGAAAAATTAATGAAAATCGTCTGGATTTATAAATACCAGTTGCAATTATAGAGTTAATTGGTTGATGCTGAATAAGCGAGGCGGGAGTAGTCCATCTTCTGGTAGCCAAGTTGGCAAAGTCACCAGCGCCAGTTGGCACGAGAGTTGGAATAACGAGGTTGTGGAAAAGATCGTCGACCGACTCTTGCTGGGGTCGGTCCAAAATTGGTCCTAACGTCTGCGTTGCTTCTTCTTCAAGTGTCATGACACCGTTTGTGAGGCAATCGCCTTCTGCGAAATTCCGTAGTTGTTCTGAAGTCTTCGCTTCGTTCCAGATAGTAAAGTCCTAGATTCGTTTGAAAACTAGAAACTGGTTTTGATGTTTTTACCTCAATTCGAGCATCCAAATCGCCACGAGTACGCTCGCACTTGCGGTTGCATTCTGAATCGTGGCTGACTTGAACTTTTCCGCCGCCGATGAGCTTCACGGAGTTTTCTGGTTTCAAAGACTGCATCGTTTCGCCGTTGACCATAAACTTGATCGACTCATCTTAATTTTATTTTATAATCATTTACAATAATATTTCATGATATTATCATGTTTTTCTTACCGTTTGCAGACAAACAAATAAAGTACTCAACATCTTGTTCGAAGTAGCTGGCAATCTCGTACATTTCGTTTTCATTGCTGTTTATAATCAGTCTGTTCTTGTTTTGGTACATTAGCAGTTTTGATTCTTCGTGTCTGTAGCTGAAGATGGTGCCTTGAAGCTTTACGCTGTTGAGTGTCATTTTGAAACATATTGAGAATTCGGCAAGATCAGGCATCTTGCGCCGCACGACGACATATCCTTGACGCTGGAATTTCCAATCGGTACTAAAACGATTGATTAGTCATTTACGAAGATAAATTTTAGAATAGCTTCGCCATACAGATGAATGTTCGTTTGCTAGTGGAGAGTCAATCCAAATAGAAAATTATTATTATTTATAATTTATTAAATCTGTTATCATTATCGTTTTTGTTTGACCTTTTTCTAACATTGAAATTTCTAGAAAAGAAAAAAGTTAAAAAAAAAACAAGAGGATAAAACTGAGGGAACATCTCTTTTCACGCGAACCTTGATCACGTGATCCACTCTGTATTTCAGCCGCGTGGTCAAGTAGATTATCCTATTTTGTTCACCTTTTAGCAAGTGACCTTAATACCGCGTGCAAAATGAGTAAAATCCACTCATCGTGAAAATATGAAAAGGTAACATAAAAACAATAAATTTATTTTTTTTGTTATCTACTTATATTTTAAAGGTCGCTGTACTTTGAGGAGAACTATTAATAATTTTGGAAATGCATTATTTATGCCGCCAGGGTAAAACTTACTTGACACAATTATCTTCAAGATCAGCCAAGCAGACTTGTCCTTCGATCTGGACTCCGCTCTGAATGGTCGCCTCATTCGTCTTATCCAAGTATCCTTCATTGCATACACACGTGTACAAGATCCGTTTATCGATACATTTCGAATTCGCGGAGCAAACATTTCTCATTTTGCATTCGTTCAAATCCGTATCAATTGGGCCAAAGAAATATTCAGTGTCGGAATCGTCGTTGTTCCAGTCTTTGAAAAACTGATTCAGCTTCGAAGGTGCGAGGACGGAGGGCTTTGCTGTGATGGTCACAGACAGAACGGCGTATTTATCGTTGCTGAAGTGATATGGCTCGGGTTCCACATCGATTGAGAGCAAAGAAGCGGCTTTCAGACTAACTGGAGACTCCGATCGTGCTATGGACTGTTCTTCGTTGATTGACGAGGTGACGAACGAGCTGAACGTATCCATTGTAGCTCCAATAATATCCATTCCGATTTCAGAATTGCTCACAAAAAGCATCGTGTCTGTGGTGGTTGCGTAAGTTTCAACCTGCATCGCGGTCTTGTCGGTTTTGTAACCATCAAGAACGGTTGAGACTGTAACAGAATAGATCTCGCCTTGCTCGAGTCCAGTGACATGGTATCCCAACTCGCTTGTACTGATTGGGAAGTTGTCAACGTGACCGCCAGACACGCTGAGGACGTCGATTGTGTAGGTTGCATCCTCGTAAGGTGATTCCCAGGTGATCTCGAAATCGGTATGTCCGACGTTGGTCACTTCAACTTGAGACGGACTTTCAGGAACGGGAAGCTTGACCTTGATCTTTTTGGCTTCAGATTCAACGTTGTTGGCAACAGCGTAGACCGAGAACGTGTAAGTTCGACCAGGCTCGAGTCCATCAACCGCTGCAAGCGTGTCCGTGATAATGAAGGGACCAAGTGGCCACGATTTGCGCGAGTTTGGCGAGTAATCGACCACGAACTTAACCTTTTCAGCGTTAGGGTGGGTCCAGCCAATCGAGACGGAGGTGAAATCCTTTTCGATGACGACCAGGTCGTCGATTGCTTGAGGAGGCGTGGCAATGGGGTCGTAGATGGCGCCTTCAGAATGAAGACCGTTTGAAATTGTCTCAATTTCAAAGTTGTACTGTGTACCCGGGTCCAGATTCGTCAGCGTAATTGTAGAATTGATCGAAAGCTCTTTGAGTTTACGCGCATCAGAGTCGGTTGGGTAGTACAAAATCTGATACATCGTTGCCTCGCCATCTGGCGGCGTCCAGGATAGTGTGACATTGACGGGATCACGTGAGATGACGACCAGGTCTCCAAGGGGCGCTTCTGGGAGGGTGATGATAGATCTTTCCGAAGGACGAAAGCTCAATAGACCGTAAGCAGTTGAATGTACTTTGACAGTGTATTTCTTTCCCGGTTTGAGTCCTGCGACTTCTCGCTGCTTGTCAGTGCTGCGCTTTGGCTGGATCATCTCGCCCTCTGGAGGGACAGTTTCAAGGTAAAATCCATCCAGGTATCCTCGGTGCTCACGCTGCCAGTCGAGAACAGCAGATCTTGAATCGACAGATTTGACTTCAATCGCTCCAGGAGTCTCAGGAGCTGAAGAAAAACACGTTAGTGATTGTTGATATTTACGCATTGAAGAAGAATCAGTTACAGAAAATCTCAAGACACGGGCGCTGCGGCGAGAAAGAAAGGTCGTGATGACAGCGTTAGTTCATAGTCGGCGCTTATTTACCAAAAATCCTTCTGTTGGAGGTTATCCCAATTTAACGGAGAAGGTTTTGGAGCTAATGGAGCCGACATAAGTTGATTTTTATCAGTTATTTAACCTTTTCGGGGAAAATGGACTGAGCGAAGCGAAGCAAAAAGCGCGAAGCGAAGCTTCGCGTCTAAATGTCTTTTACCGACAGAGCCAATTAAGTATTTCAAATGTGAAAAAAGCTCGCTTTATCACGTTTTTCTCACGATATAAACTCTAATCAACCCTTTAGAAGCTTTCGAGACGAAAAAAATGTCCACCACCGTAGTGGTAATCGTTGCACCGAGTGAACACGTGTAATACAAAAATCGTTTTTAGAGTCATATAATTTCAGTACTCACGGATTCGCGTGTTAAAGATGGTCGGCGCTGATTTTTCATTTCCAGCGGTTGACTCGATCGTGAAGTTGTATTCTGTTCCTGGCTCGAGACCAGTGACTACTCGCCGCGGCTGGGTGTTGTCGGTGCGCGACTCGCCATTCTTCTGGTACACTGGAGCTTTGATTTCACCGTGGTTAGGCTGAAAATAAATCGTTAAGTTCAAAGGAGAGAGCAAATCTAATCCTCGGATCGGCTTTTATTAACCGACCACAATTAGAGGGTCAGTGCAAATGGCAGATTTGATCCGGATGATCTGCTTAATCGGTTGAGTAAAATTATAAGTGCTACTAACGCGTCAAAAAGATAAGTTAGTTTATTAGAGGTGTTATTCTTTGAAGTCAAAGCTGAGCTGGACGAGTGTGGGTCAGCGGTTAAATATGATCTATTTAATTCACCTCGATAGAAACGACGTAGCCATCAAGCGATCCAGCTGGTGGAGTCCAGTAAAGAACAGCTCCGAAGACTTGACTCGAGTCAACTTCTTGCGGTTGTCGGTAGAATTTTGAAGTAGAGACTTTCGGCACAGGGATAGGCTTCGTGTTGAATTTGACGACTTCGCGCTCGCCATCTTCGGGAACAATGTCGAGTCGGTAGAGTGCGCCTGGCGATAGATCGCGGAAGGTATGGGATCCACGCCGACCCTTAAAAAAGAAAATTTAGGGTTAGGTCAGATAATATAACTTTTTTTTTCCGAATGAACTTGCTGCCAATGTTATGAATAAACCGAAAAAGTTATTTAGAAGTCAAATATTTTCGAAAACTAAAACAAAAGCACAACGCAATAATCTTCTTCATATGCAGCAGGGCGGCTGATAATGATTTCGGAAACGGTGCTGAGAATACTCAAAATGATATCTTGCGGTCAACTCGGGCAGGCAAGTGCTTATCGCCGATTTGTTTTTACGAGAACACATTCACGTGATCGAGAACGGCGCTTTAAAAGGTTGGGAACTGCCGCACGGCTATCTTTGAAGAGTGGGGAATAGATTGAGACTTATTATGTGAGCGTTTCTCAGATAATTTACATAAAAAATGACTGTAAAAGCATTTGGGACGAAGTCAGTATATTCACAAACAAAGACGGTTTGTTAGTCAAAGCTATCGTTCCGCTCGTCAAATAAACTGTTTCTAACAAAAAACCCTCGTAGGTCGTGGCCCCGCGCGTTGGCCTTGTGGGATTCGTTGTTTTCCCGCGGCTGCCCTGAAACACAAGCGAGCAGATGTGTCTGTACGTGTGTTCAAAACGCCGGGCTGAGCCGCAGGATCTTCAGAGAGTAATAACAGCAAGAATTCTTTGCTTATGCAAAGAGTTATTTGTCGGCTCACGATATCATAGAAAAGTATTTATGAACTTACAACAGCTGAAAATTGATAAATGCAACGTTGTTGACTTACCGTTTCTGAAATAGTGAGCTCTCTCGCATCCAATCTGGCTAGGAGAATTTCCGCGTTGCCACCTTCCGACCAGCTGATCTCCGCCGAGTCCGTATCAGTCGTGTATTGAACTGCGCCAAGCGCTGGGGCTTTTACGGGTTAATTGTTTGAAAGCTTCAGCAAAAGGGTTAACCCGCTGTGGATGATTATCAACACGTGTCCTGCTATACCAAGCAGCCATAACAGGCGCATCTTCTGTCTTTTTGTCTTTATCGCTTCTTATCGAGTCTTATTAACCTCTTTGTGTGTTTGTTTTAAAAAAATAAACAGGCAAAAATTACAGGTTATCACTTAAAAGAGGCCAAAAGATCGTCCTGGTTTTAATCTTCGTTATATAGAAATTTATAAGAAAGACTTCGATTGTCAGTTTTTATAAAAAAATGTCTACTCGTATTAATCTACGGTTATGTTTATGCACGTCCCAATTTTATTGTTTATCTTTCAAGTATTTTTAGAGATCCGATTTAAGATTTTCGATATTTACAATCTGAAAAGAACCAGCGTTTTAGAAAAGCATTGTCGGCAGGTTGAAGATAATCTGAAAGAAATAGGTTAGCGAATGTTTTCTTCCTTGCTATCAAATAATATTGTAAAAAATTAATAAGCGTAAAAGTCTTGAGGCTGTCTCGAAAATGTTTGAGCTGGACCGTGCTGCGGTGAGAACTAAGGTGATGATGCAACTACATGACCGCACTTGGTTACACTGTGCATCCGGTTCTAAATGGCACCGGCGGTATCTCGGAATTTAATTTTGCTCATTTAGAAGAAGTTAAAATCATAATTGTTAAATTAAAAAAAGAACGTTATAAAAAAATAAAATTTTGGAAATATAAATTCTCGTCGAAAAAGCGTCCGGAAAGACCTAAATAGCTTTAAAATGCAAATTTAGATTTTGGAATATTAAAAAATTAAATATTTCGGCCTCTTTCGGAATGCGTTCCAAAATATTTGGACACAAAGCGGGCCCTGATCGTGGCTTCCCGTCACTATCTTATCGTTTTAAAATCTCCACCAACTCGTTTTTTGAACATTTTTCAGTAAAGATAATTATTTTTTAGATGCGAAAGCATTGTCGTTATTATCAAAAACAGTGTGTAAAGACCAGTTTTACAATCAATTAAAGGATCATTGATCCCTGCTTAAGTGTTCTAGCAATTTCAGACGTTGTGACAATAATACCGCGCCTTTACTCAAAAATGCTTAATAAAGATCAAGTAACTGAACGAAGAAAGAGACTGTTTTTCAAAACATCGGAAAAAATGTTCGGACTACATTTGCGAAATAATGCTAATTCAAAGGACATCTGCTAAGTTCAAGAGTTTCAATAAAACGAGCATCTAGTGAACAATTTATATTATGTCAAAACAATTTTAACGCTTTTGGAATAATAAGTTAAAAAAGTCTAAACTCGAAATTCATTTGTTTGAGAAATTGATTTTTCTACAATCTTTTGATTTTTAAATAGAAATGCATATTATAAAAACAGACTGTCTTAAGCAATTTTGTTCAGCGTTTTATTGTCTCAGCTGAGGAGTGTCAAGTTCTGAAGAGTTCTAAGCCGAGTGACGAGCGGATTAGTGATCACTCGTTTTACAAGAACTCAGAGTAACTTCTTATTTAAAGTTTTATCTACGCAAACAAATGATATTCTCCGTTAGCTAAATAATAAAACAATACTTTGAGTTCTTGTGGAACGCAGCAGAAAAACTAGAAAGGTTCAAAAAAGCCACGGACGTTGATCCTTTTCGAAAACGTTACTGAGCTCTAAATTAAGGCGGGCTAAAGTCCGTGCTCTTCTCTTGAGCATTATCGGGATCAGAACGCGGTCAGAAATCCAAAGCTACGTTTTCGCGTCTAGATCCGGTCAAGATCATCCCTTTTCTGAAGAAACAGTTTTTAGAAGAGCTACAGTTTTCACTTTATTCAACTATCGAGACATGGATATAAAAAGGAAGCGAATCAGCTGGTCGAAAGTGCTGATTATTCAGAAAAGAGAATCAGAAGATTAGACCGGTACATGTCGGACAAGATAAATGTGTGATCCGAGTCGGTAACAAGTTATGTTTTTCCTCAAAAGAGCGTTAGAAGATTGCTTATCAATACGACGCAAGTTCTTTTCTCTTAAATTGGATTGATTTTTTAGAAAGAAAGCGATAAAAAGACACTTTCTTTAAAAAAAGTATTCTTTCGCTTATCTTCTAAAAATCTTGTAGGCCTTGTAGGGACCTGGACTTTTTAGCGAAATATGACAGTATTTATCTACAGTGTCTTTGACGTGAGAGCGCGTTATTATCGTCGAAATTTGCATTCAAGAGTTTGTGGAATATTTTCACCCCTAACGGCCTCGAAATTCAAAACTGCTCCAAAAAAGTTTTATCGTTTTCAAGTTAAAAATACACGAGCGTTCTTTTTGAACACGAGGGCCACAAAAAGCATCAACAAATATTCCGATGATGAGATATTCGAATTTTCAAAATGGTCAAGCGCAAGAGCTGTTTATGTCTTTACGCGCAAGTTTATTTTAACACACGAACATTTAGAAGCTCTCGTAGAGCAAGTAACATCAACCTATTACAGACATACAACTTACTGAAAGCTTTTGGCTTTTAAAAAAAAAAACTAAAAACAGAGTTACGTTTTGCGACTTTCGAAGGGTGGAGTCTGTCATGAATTTTCACGCTCAAATCGGATCAAACGTGCTGGATGTCTATATCCCGGCTGGCGACTTTCGATACTAAAATCCAATTTTCGCCACAAATTCCAAAACAAGTCAAAAAATACACAAAATTACGCAAAGCATATAAATCCAATGTGAAATCTGTAACTTTTTCTTGCTTCCCGAAAAAGTGGGGGATCAGGTCAGCCACTGTAAAATTGCAGGACCAGAACCGGAACAGTTTATGGCACTTTTTGGAGTTAGTAAAAGATAATCAAAGAGATGAACTCGGTTAGCGTTACTTATTCTTAAGAATCCCACTGTTACTTTAACATGTTTATATTTAAAAAAAAGGAAACAAATGAGTTTCAGGTACAACTTAATTTTGGCGACAATTGTCGATTTTGCTTACAAAACAATAGTTTAATTTGATTGAGTTCTTTTCATTTACTCTATTCACACTAATAACAAGTCACTTATTTCTGTCACTTTTTTAAAGCCCAATGTTGTTTTTTGTTTTTATAGACATCGAGTGTTTTAGGGTGTCAACGAGGTTTGAAGTCGTTACGGAATGAGCTGTCAAGAAACTGTTTTAAACGTATAACTGAGGAATCTGATGAGAATTTCTAAACAAAACCGGAAGAAACTGACGAACTTTCAATCCGAAAAGAATAGTTTATAATTCCGTTATTTTTTTATTAACGTAAAATTTCTACGATTTTCTTATTCTAAAAAAGACTTTTATCATCGATAAAACAAATTTTCGGCGCTTTCTGGAAAAGCTTCAGCTTTAAAAAGAAATAATTATGCTAAAGCGAAGCCGCAAATCTTATCTTCAAGAAAGAAACAAACAAAAAATCATTATCAAGTCCGATACTTACAAAAATAGATGCACAGAAGTCTTCTTTCTCGTTCGAAAAATCTCTTATTTTCTCCTTGGCATCGTTTTTTTTTTCTCAATAACTTTTTGAATATTTTTGTGATTTGAAATTTTAGCCAGCAAAGTATACGAATATCATCAAAGAGAATCCGGCGGTGGAGAGGATGCGCGAGAGTCCGACAGCGATATCATGCGTGCTCGTAGCAGCTCGCTAGCGCCGCGGTTCTTGCATGCACGCGCGCGGGTTGCGCGAGTTCCAGTGGGCGCGGGAGAGCGCGTTTTCGAGAAGAATCGGCGGTGATTTTGGACGAGGATGACTAATCGGTTTTTATCAATGCTAAGCAATCAAGATTTTAAGAAGAAGAATAAAACAAACAATAAGCGTAATTTCCGAAACTAAAGCAACGATTTTCTTCGTCCAACTCGGTTATGCAGTATCTTTCTAATCCCCGGTCGCACCTCTCCCGTATCAGTTTCCCTCTCCGTGGTTAGCGCACTTATTTGATCTCGCTCGTCTATCTTCGAAGTTTTTTTGGAAGGGCTGCTTATTAAAAAGAACAGCATGTTCTTCTCCAGACGACGTAACAAATCGTGCGGTCCTCAAAAAGATCTGCCTCGCGCGGAATATGGTTCAATTACGCAGCAAAAGCGCGATAAAGCTTCTAAAAGTACGCTGATGATTACTGACGATTATTCCGCATAAGCGGACTTCTTAGGCGCGAGAATCTCGATTACATCACACCCGCTCTCTACCGGATAAACGTACTCAAAACTTGCCACAACGAACCGACAAAAAGAAAGAGGCTGGATTAAGGAGAGCACGTTGGATAAAGACGTGTTGAGGAGATTTAATTTTGACCAATTCTCATTCTCCGATCATTACTAATAAGATAACTAAAAGGGCCGACGGATTGCTGAATAGATCTTATTCGATATGGATCAGAGTAGAATATCTGTTGCCACTTTAGATGGCTTCCGAAGTGTTCCAAGAAGAAGCATTCTTTCTAATAAATTGAGTCATTTCAACAGGTAGTTCAATTTAAATATCGCAAAAACAAACTAAACTTAAATGTTCGAGCAAATGATTAACTTTGTAGCCGACCAGAAGCGCTTGAAAAGTACGAAACGGGCTGGAAGAAAATCCATTTGGCAATGTTTACAGTTTCCTTGTCGATTTTAATTGGTCTTGGTTAGTTTTATTTTAATAACAATCATTCTATACTTTCTGAAAGCACTCAAAATCAATCCGTTTGCCGCTGACTTTGAAAAGGCTGATAGCTTGCTTAGGATAATCTACTTTCAAGTCGTCTGCTGGTGCTCAACTGCCTGGATATATAGTTAATTCTAACGTCATAACTTTTTTAGTTTTATATCTTAAATTGAGGCTTTTATCGACTAACTTCTGGAAAACCATCGAGGCGTAGAAATATCCTACGGCGATGCACGATCCGCCCTGTGGGGAGAACTTCAGCTGCACGATCGACAATGATAAGAGCGGAAAGTTTTTGGGGTGAATTTTGACACTAATCTTTTTTTCGAAATCAATAAAATAAATTGTTTAAAATTTATTGAATCAAAAACCAACAGTGTTTTTCGCCTGTTTCAGGCATTCAGCTTCGAGTAGTAATTTTCTACCAGTAACGTGTCCCGCCGCGAGTAAACCGGTAGTAACCACTGTCCCCACGCCACAGGATAGAATATCTTGACCACCTTGAGTAAGCCCACGGATTGGAGTTTCTGGACGCGATTTGATCAGATTCTCGGGCAGGTATCTTTTTGGAATTATTTATTTCATCCAGAGCGCATTTTGGGCGTTTTCAACAACTCTTTCCTTGTGATATCATGATCAGCCGAATAAATTGATCCTTCCGGACAGTTTAGATAGTGCTTGTGCGTCAGAGGCGTTCCAACATTGATATAATCCACGTGATCAAAAAAGTCAATTCCATCCGGTTTCAAAAACTCTGCCGCCTCTTCGACAATCTTTCTTCCGAGACGTTCCTTTATCGCCTTGTATTCTTCTGGCCGTTTCATTCTCTTCTTTTTGTCTGTCTCACCCCATCGGTTCTCGTGTTCAGGCTGCAACTCCTCAAACCAGCGCCAGTTGGCCAGCGTTATGATGACCCCAGTAGGTCCTTTTTTGCTGTTAAGAAAAAGAAAAAAGGACAAAGATTAGAAAAGGTTCTTAACGCTTTCCTTTTGACGGATTGCGTTCCTTATACGTCGGGTCCTTCATACTCGGAAACGAAATAAACAGAAGAGGCGACTTGCCTTCTTTTTATAAGGTTCAATCGATTCTAGTTCTTTTGACTTATTCGTCGTAAGAATAGATTTAGATGACTTTGAACCATGGCTAGGAAGTCCGTCGTTTCTAAATCCATGAATTCATCGACTTGAGTGGATTAGATTCGATTAAATAAGCACTAACTATCGCTCCTAACTTGCATAAACAATTCTATTAGCTTTCCACGCCATCATCTATCACCAAAGCGCCTAATCAGCTTAATCCCGGGCCTGTCTTGTCGAAATCGTATTCTTTGGTATTGTAGCACCACCAGTTTCGTTTTGGAAGATCACCTTAAAACAATACATTAAAGCTAATAGGCAAAAATCATAAAATGACGGCACCGTAAGATATCATTGCATCATAAAAAAAATATGACTCGAAACTGTTCGATCGTGTATTTTTTGCGATGCTCCAACTCATCAAACATGGCTGATAAAAATTTTAGTTCTGAACACTGGGGTAGTATTTGGTCGACTACTGATAAGCCCAAAAGAAGAGAAAAATCTGGAGACAAGTGATAAGACAGAAAAGCAACTTTGACGACAAATTGAGGCGTCAGATTTAGAATGATCTGTTGCGCAATTATCGGAAAATATTAATTTGGCAATCACCTGCTGCGCAACTCAAGAACATTTCACGTTGACTGATAAAATATAAGCATGCCAGCAAAAACAACAATGAGAACGAACATAATTTGGGTTATAGGAAAATAACGAGTTTTTCGTTGACAAATTACGGTATTTTGAATCTTTCGCTTTTTATAGAAACTCGACCCTAAAACGTGATTTTATTTTGGCTTACCCACAGCTTTGTCCATGCCGAAGAAAATGTACATGGCACCTACACCGGGAGTCAGGTGATCAATTTTCAGCCTCAGCTTCTCGTTTGCGATCATCATGTTCGTGAACTGAGCATATGGCTTGATGATTTGATCTGCGGCAAGTTACAATTATTGAGTTACGAACACGTTTTTGGACGCAAGCAAGCCAGCAGTTAAAACGGAATTAGTTTACAATTTTGAACTTCTATTTTGTTCATTTCTATTTCAAGCCATAGCCAGACAGATGCAGTGGAAACTACTTTTTTCGCTTGAAAAGGGATAAAATCTTGCTCAAATTTTTTTGTTTCTCTTTTCGAAAACGTGGCGAGCTTAGTTTCCAAAATAAAGGATTCCTTCAAGACAAAAAGACAGTAGATCCCAGCCTGGAATGAAAAAAGGTTTTCCGCCACTCTTGGCGCCTGTAGGAAGCACAGTTACTCCGGTCACATTTCCGCCAGTCTCGTTGATTTGAAGCACATTAGCGCGAGTTAGGATCTTTCCTCCGCGCGCGGCAATCGGCTCTGCCAAGTCCATTGTGAGCTTTGAAGAGCCGCCGATCGGGAACACGCCGCCCTTGCGGAAATGGTCGATAAGAGCAAGCCCGATGAACAGCGGTGCCTTACGTGGCTGCGTGCTAAATAACAAGTTAACAGTTGACCGCGAAAACCGAGGCTGAAGTAAAATATTTATGTCTCACACATATTCACGTAGAATGTCAACAACACGAAATTTATGGTGAACATGTTCCTCATTTGACGTCAAACAATAAAGTTGTCCATAATATGTCCAACTTGGAGTTGATAAAGAGATCTACTTTTCGACGGGAGGGGTCAAAACTAGGACAAGTTCAATAGAAGCCGGGTTTTTTGAAAGTGTCTCCAAAAATATTTTTTTCGTTTGGTTGAATTTCAGTGTTAATAAACGTCCAAGTGACTTTCCAAGAGGTGCGACTTACCCGTAGTCGCCGAAGCAGTAGTTGAGGATGCACTGGAGCTTTTTATTCGAAGTGAGGCTTAAAACATGTCAAGGGAAATAAAACGCAACTGACTAGTCACCTGTCTAGATATTCCTTCATTGTTGTTGTAAATGCTTTATTGTCGAAAATTCGATTGTGAAGGCCAAGAGCAATGAGAGGCTTGAGAAACCAGAGGGGCAGGATTTTATAAAGACCGAGATAAAGGCCGGACTTTTTAAATGCTCTTAAATCGGAGAAGAACTTTTCAATACTTTCAGCTTCGTCGGGGAATTGCTCAAGGAGAGAAGCTTGCGTGTTGTCGTGGTAGGTTGACGTTTGTCTTTTTGTGAGGATATTTATATTAGAAATTGCTAGAATACCAAGTGAGATAATCTGCTTATCATAAGCTATAAAAAACGAAAAACCATAAGTTGGTCTGAAGATTTATTGATTTATATTTTTTTGTTTCTGAAACAAACTGAATTAACATTTTTAACATCAAAATTTTGTTAAAGCTTTTTAACTGTAACATTGTAATAGCCAGTGCACATTAAATTATTTTCCAAAATAATCCTCAATCCTTATAAATTTGAATCTGTCTTGCTCTCCATTCTCGTCATTGAGAACAACAGTATCAAAATTGTCATCCAGCTCGCTCCACTTCAACTTCCCGTCCGAGAGAAAGTTAAACATAGCTCCAGTGGAAGCGGAGAGATCCTTCGCCGAATCGCCGACGTAGTGAACACCAGTGTCGAATTCTCGACCATCTTTCTCCCATGTGTGCGTGCATCCTCCTTAAATTCCGCTTAACTTCCACGCGCCCAGTTAAGGTCACAGCTTTCATTTTAGACGGAAAGAAGGCGAAAAACGTACAAGAAAAATAAAAAAAGGCGGGCTAAATATGTTTGTTTCCGAGATCATTGTCGGAGTAAATTCCATAATAAAATGGCATTTTTATATGATATCTCCTTATTAGAAATCTTCCCTTTTAAGCTAATAAAACAATGCGGCATTGTCAATGCCTTTTAGAAAATCGAGATTCTACCTGCAACGTAGTGTTTTTCCAAAATAAGGACTTTCATTCCACATCTCGCCAAAAGGTTTCCTTTTAGTGAGCTGCTAAATTGAAAGTCTTTAGTGCTCGACCACATTTCGGTTTGTGGCAGCCCGCTCCTGTCGTAAGCCCGCAACCACCGGAACCAATAATAATTACATCCCAGTTTTCTTTTTCCGTTTTTTCAATTGTCAATTCGTCTTCAAGAAGTTGTTTCTTTGACAGTCCAGAACTGCAAACGGCTCTCTACATTTGTTGGTTTGCATTTTTATAAATTAAAGGGGTAATATGATTTCAAAAGCCGTGTCTTAGTTCTCTGCGATCTAGCCATGGTGCAGGATATTCTTGGTGGGTGAAGTAGTACAACAAGTAGCCACCAACAATTGTGACCCCAGCTGCAGTCGCCGTTTTGGGGTTGTTGACGACCCAGCTCCCAACTGGTCCACCGACCTTGATTGTGTTGTAAACGAGTTCAGAGCTCATTTCCAAACGAGAGTTTGTTTAGATTCTTACAGCAGAAGCTGCGTACAAAATGCTTATATAATATAATTTGGAATTTCCAAAAAATCGCAACACTTTTCCTGTTTCGCATAAATTGCCATAGAAGATTTTCCAGCTGCGGCGGCGAAATCGTAAAAACCCATTTTTTACGAAAGAAGATAACGATATCAACTAAATAATAAATTGTTAAAATATATACTTATAAATAAATTGAACAATAAAATAATTCTTCTGTCCTAGTTCTCTCTTTTTACAACGGAAAAAGCTGCAAAGTACAAATAGCTGAGCGGGTCATTCCAAATATTTATTTTACGGGGAGGTCAAGTTGACAGTATAATTTTCAATCATCGTCGTTTTTTATCTGTTCCTCATATAACAAAGAAATGCGAATGCTAGAGGCAATATAATGCTGGAAGAATTTTTCTGCTGGAAGACAGAATAAGCTAAGAGTCTTC
>Ga0115008_10002336_pt1 | contig 15714 bp, 14 predicted proteins | sample FraStrMetagenome_FD_87164 | JGI IMG/M metagenome (GOLD analysis project Ga0115008, IMG submission 87164) | Marine eukaryotic phytoplankton communities from Arctic Ocean - Fram Strait ARC3M Metagenome | ecosystem: Environmental > Aquatic > Marine > Oceanic | place: Fram Strait | collected...
TGGATTGCTGGCCTAATGGCTGACAGCTACCAAAGCCAGCCAAAGCCTGAATCAGGCCTAGGTTGTTGCTAAGAACTGCAGCTGCTTCGCCCTCGGCACTATAGAAGACTGCCACATCACGCTTGTTAGCTAAATTATACTGCGCCTTTAAACCACGGCCCTGCGAAATAAACTCTTGCAGCTGAGTCACCCGCTCAATCGAAGTCGGATCCGTCGCCAAGGCCGCAGCCAACTGATCTGCACAAGTCAATTTTGTATTTTGAATAAAAGCTGTCTGCGCATCATAACCGAGCCCCTGCCACAGCTCCTCTGTAATGTGCGGCATGACTGGGTTCGACAATTGCAGGACTTGCCGTATCACTAAATCTTGGATCGCCAAACAGTTGTCTCGCAGCGCTTCGCCCGACTTTAACTTCCCCTTGGAGGCCTCGACATACCAGTCACAAAAATCGCCCCAGAAAAAGGCGTAAATCTGGTGGGTTAGTGGCGCAATTTCATAACTCTCAAAGCATTTTTCAATCTCTCGCGTCACTGCAGTTAAGCGCCCCAAAATCCAATGATCGTAATCATCCAATAAACTGTGGTCAATCCGACCGAGAATGACATCTAAACTGGAGTTATCTGCCATCGGCCCCGACATCTGACGAAAACGTACCGCATTCCACAACTTGTTACAGAAATTACGGCCAATCTGCACCCGATCTTCCGAAAATAGAATATCTGAGCCTGCAGGTGCAATATTACAGATTCCAAAGCGCAGCCCATCCGCACCATATTTGGCAATCAAATCCAACGGATCTGGCGAATTACCCAGCGATTTTGACATTTTGCGACCCTTTTCGTCGCGAATCAGTCCGTGGATGAAAATATTTTTAAACGGGATACGCTGCGCAATTTCCGCATCGCTCAAGTCCTTAGAATCATCGCCATATAGCTCCAGCCCAGCCATGATCATACGTGCCACCCAGAAGAAAATAATATCGAAACCGGTGACCAGCGTGGAGGTCGGGTACCAATAATCGAGTTCCTTCTGCTGCTGCTCATCCGGATGAGGCCAGCCCAAATTTGCCATCGGCCACAAATATGAGGAGGCCCAGGTGTCCAGAACGTCCTCCTCCTGCTCCCAATTCTCTGGGTCTGTCGGACCGTCGACCGAAACATGCACCTGCTCTGGATTGTCAAAATCAAGTTCACTTCGCTCGATTCCTTTTTTGTACCAGACTGGAATGCGATGCCCCCACCACAATTGACGACTGATGCACCAATCCTGAATACCATTCAACCAGTGCAGGTAAGTTTTCCTCCAACGATCGGGATGAAATTTGATAATACCACTCTCCACTGCCCGCTTGGCCTCTTCCACTTTCGGGTACTTAAGAAACCATTGCTCAGACAGGCGAGGCTCGACCGGAACATCGCCGCGCTCAGAAAAGCCGACGCTATTTTGGTAAGGCTCACGCTCTAGCAACAAACCCAGATCTTCCAACTTTTCCACCGCAGCTTTGCGCGCTTTAAAGCGGTCCATCCCGTCAAACTCTTCGCCTGCCAACGCATTCAACCGCCCGTCGGGATCAATCACGTCAATGACTGGCAAATCGTGACGCTGTCCAATCTCAAAGTCGTTTTTATCATGGGCCGGTGTCACCTTTAAGCAACCGGTACCAAATTCACGATCCACATATGCGTCGCCAATGATAGGAATCGCTTGGCGTGGAAATGGGCGCCAAACACTCTGGCCAATCAGGTGCTTGTAACGCTCATCCTCCGGGTGCACTGCCACCGCACTGTCGCCCATCAAGGTTTCCGGCCGAGTGGTCGAAATCTCTAGGTGCGTGCGCGCACCATCCGGCTGCACCAATTGGTAGCGCATCTTGTAGAAAAATCCGTCCTGCGGCTTCATGTTGACCTCTTCATCTGAGATCGCGGTCTGTGTCGCAGGACACCAATTGACCATCCGCTTCCCACGATAGACATAACCACGCTGGTAAAAGCTGACAAATGCCTGCATCACGCCCTTGGAATAGCCTTCGTCTAAGGTAAAACTCGTACGACCCCAATCACAGGATGCGCCCAACTTTTGCAGCTGATTGAGAATCACGCCGCCGGACTCCTCTCGAAACTCCCACACTTTTTCCAAAAAGCCCTCACGCCCGAGGTCGTATTTCGTTTGCCCAGTAGCAGCCCGCACTTGTTTTTCAACCTTGGTCTGAGTCGCAATACCAGCATGATCGGTGCCAGGTTGCCACAGCACTGACTTGCCTTCCAGCCGCGCACGACGAACGAAGATATCCTGTAAAGTGTTGTCCAACACGTGCCCCATGTGCAGCATACCGGTAACATTCGGCGGGGGTATCATAATGGCATAGGGTTCCCGCGCCGGATCGGCTACCGCTTTGAAGCATCCAGCTTCTAGCCAGTTGGCATACCAGCGCTCTTCGACTTCTTTCGGTTCGTAGGCTTTTGCAATCTCAGACATAACAAGGGAAAATTAAGAAAAAGAGCCAAACTGAGCGGCTGGGCCAGGCTTTCAAGCTAGAAAGACTGTAATTAATCCAGTCAGCTTACGATCCGTTTGTATGAGTAATTCTAAAGTATTCGTAATTGGCGGCATCACTGGCGGCATTGGCTCCGCACTAGCGCACCGACTAACAGCAAAAGGGCATCGTGTGGCGGGCTTCGCCCGCAGCGCAGTCGCACTGGAACAACTGGCCCAATCTGAGTCCATCTCCACTGCGGTTTGCGACGCAACCGATCCGGCCGCCATCAAGCATCAGCTGCAACAGTTCGCACAAGAATTCGGGCAAATTGATAGCTATGTTCACTCCATCGGTTCCATTTTCCTTAAACCCGCTCACTTGACTACGCCTGAAGATTGGATCCAAACTCTCAACCTTAATCTAAGTTCCGCGTTTTACGGCCTGCGTGCGGCCACACAGCTGATGATGAAGCAAGGCAGCGGGAATTGCCTGTTTTTTAGCACCGCAGCCGCGCAAGTTGGAATCGCTAACCACGAAGCCATTGCCGCCGCCAAAGGCGGCATTGAAGCCATGGTGCGTTCGGCCGCTGCCACCTACAGCGGACGCGGGCTGCGCATTAACGCCATTGCTCCCAGCCTGACCGACACCCCACTGGCACAGCCGATTATCGGCAGCGAACGCGCACTTGAATTCTCAAAAAACATGCACCCATTGGGTGAGATCGGCCAAGCCGATAATGTAGCCAGCTTAGCAGAATGGCTCATCTGCGACGAAGCGCGCTTTGTGACTGGACAAACTTATGTGGTCGACGGCGGCCTCTCCACCGTATTGCCCAAACCAAGGGCCTAACATTCGGTCCGGCATGCAAAACAAACGCGAGCTACGGATTAGTCTAAGCTTACTCTGCTTCAGTTTGATCAGCGCTGCGCTAGCCCACAGTTTGCATGCGGCTGATGCCAGCTCGATCAGTAGCTGGGGCAGCTATCGCTACGTCTACAAGTTCTGGTTCAAATTGTATGATGTGGAATTGCTGGCTGAAAGCGCGTCTCTGCCTGAAAGCATTCTCAATGCTTCCAACGAATTTCAACTCGTATTTCGCTACCACCGTCAAATTGACCGCGCCATCATTTTAAAATCAGCTGATAAAATCTTGCGGCGCAATCTTTCAGCCCAGGACATGGCGGAAATCGCCGAGCGCGTCAGCCACATACATGCAGCCTACCGCAGCGTCGATGCAGGCGATCGCTCCAGCTTACACTATCGCCCAGCTAGCGGAACCACCCTTAGTATCAACGGCAAAGATCTGATCACTATCCCCGGGGCTGATTTCGCACAACACTACTTCAAGATCTGGCTCGGACCAGAACCGATCTCTGACGCACTCAAAACTGCACTCTTAACTTCACCCAAGCAGCGCCCATAGACAACAGAGCTCTCAACAACTTCCACACAACAAGCTGCCAGCTGTCCACGGCTAAGGATTTTAGCATGATCCACTTGCTGCTCCGCACTGCCCGATCAGCACATCAATTACACCTGCACAATTAACGAATTTAAATTCGCTAATCACAATTCGCGACACACAATTTTAAAGCTTGTAGTTTAAGTCACCCGCCGACATATATGCATCTTTACCGCGATTATGGCTACTACCAAAAAGAAAACCACTTCCAGCACTGCGCCGAATGCCGCACAGTCGCCCGACTTTTATTCAGCTCCCATCAATAAGGCGCTCAGCCCAGATGAAAAAATCGACTTATACCGCGACATCATTGGTATTCGTCGCTTCGAAGAGCGCTCTTTGCGCGCTTACAATCAAGGAAAAATTGGTGGCTTCCTGCATCTCTACATTGGACAGGAGTCGGTGGCAACGGGCGTCGTCTCGTTAATGGAAGAAAATGACCACATTATCACTGCTTATCGCGACCACGGACACGCCTTGGCCGTCGGGATGTCGATGAATGAATGTATGGCCGAAATGTACGGTAAATACACTGGCTGCTCCAAAGGAAAAGGCGGGTCCATGCATTTTTTTGCACCAGACAAAAACTACTGGGGCGGCCACGGCATCGTCGCGGGCCAAACTCCTCTCGGAGCAGGGCTGGCCTTTGCACTTAAATACAAGGGGCTCAAAGGCTGTGCAGTATGCTTTCTAGGTGATGGCGCAGTCAACCAAGGCTGTTTTATGGAAACCCTTAACTTGGTTTCACTGTGGGACATTCCGGTTGTCTTTATCATTGAAAATAATGGCTACTCCATGGGAACCAGCCTAAAGCGCTCCTCGGCCGCGGAAAAGCTCGCCCAGCGTGGTGAAGCCTTCGACATCGAATGGGAAGCTTGCGATGGCCATGACGTCTTTGAGGTACGCGAGGCCGCCAATCGTGCCATGACTCGGGCACGCGAAGAATTAAAACCCTTCTTACTCGAAATCCGGACTTACCGCTACCGCGGACACTCAGTCGCAGATGCCAATCACGAAAAATACCGGACTAAGGAAGAAATCGAGGATTACAAGCGCACCAAAGACCCAGTCAATGTGGTGCGTCAGCAGTTGATTGACCAAGGCATCATGACTGAAGAGTTAGCCAAAAAAATCGATCGCGAGAAAAAGGAAGAAGCCGAGGCATCGGCTAAGTTCGCCGAAGAAAGTCCCGTCGCACCACGCAGTGAAATCCAAACGGATGTTTACTGGGAGCACGACAACGACAGCGAAGGCAAACTGAAGGGCACCTACTTCTTTAACGATTAAACAGCCTTCGTGGCCCATCGAACGACTCAACTTTAAATTTCTCAAACAATGGCACTCATTACCTATCGCGAAGCGATCAAACAAGCCCTCGACGAAGAACTTTCACGCGATGAAAACGTCTGCATCATGGGCGAAGAAGTCGCAGAATACAACGGGGCCTACAAAGTCACCGAAGGCTTGTGGGCAAAACACGGCGACAAGCGCGTGATTGACACACCGATCTCAGAAGCCGCATTTGCTGGTTTGGCCATCGGCGCATCAATGCTAGGCATTCGCCCGGTGATCGAGATGATGTTCATGTCCTTCAGCTACGTAGCAATCGATCAACTCTTCAACAACGCCTCTTTCTGTCGCTACATGTCAGGTGGCTTAATGAATGTACCGATCGTGGTGCGTGGCCCGGCTAATGGCGGCGGCAACGTCGGAGCGACTCACTCACACACACCAGAAAACATGGTGGCCAACCACCCAGGCTTAAAAGTCGTCTGCCCCTCCAACGCCTATGACGCCAAGGGCCTGATGAAAGCAGCCATCCGCGACAACGATCCAGTCTTCGTGATGGAAAACACCCTGCTGTATGGCGAAAAATGGGAAGTCCCCGAAGAGGAATACGTTGTCGAGCTAGGCGTGGCCAATGTCATGCAAGAGGGAACTGATGTAACGATCGTCTCACACGGTCGCTGTGCTATCCTATCACTACAAGCGGCCAAGACGCTACAAGAGAAGTACGACATCAGTGCAGAAGTTGTGGACTTACGTTCGATTCGACCACTGGACGAGGAAACCATCTTAAAATCAGTGAAAAAAACCCACCGCGCAGTACTTGTCGAAGAGAACAAGCCCTACTGCGGTGTGGATGCACAAATCTCACACTTGATTCAATATAAAGCATTCGATTATCTGGATGCACCGGTTCATCGAGTTTCCGCAATCGATGCGCCCCAAATTTACAGCGCTGAACTCGAAAACTGGCAAATCCCAAATGAAGAGCGCATCATCGCACGCGTGCTACAATGCTGCGGCCTAGAGGCTTAAACGCCAGTTGATTCAACAGCGCTCACGACACCTACCGCATTAACCTTAAATGCTTCGCCATTACGACCGAAGCTCAGTCTTAAATCTAATTTTTTAAAAGCTATGGCTACACTCATCGATATGCCCAAACTCAGCGACACCATGACAGTCGGCACGCTGGTCAAATGGTTAAAAAACGAGGGCGACCCCGTTGAAAACGGCGATATGATTGCCGAAGTTGAAACCGACAAGGCCACTATGGAAGTGGAATGTTTCGACGATGGCGTACTGCTCAAACAATACTGCCAAGCCGGTGATGAAGTACCTGTCGGCGGCCCAATCGCCGCGATCGGTGAAGCCGGCGAAGCGGCTCCCGAAGTTAGCAACGAAACAGCTCCAGCCAATGCACCCGCACCCGTCGCAGCACCCGTCGCAGCTGCAACCGCCCCTGCAGGCGGTCGCGTCAAAGCATCACCACTAGCCAAGAAAATTGCAGCCGACAAGGGCATCGATCTTTCAACCGTGCAAGGCACTGGCCCAGGTGGACGCATTCTCAAAGAGGATATCGAGAACGCCAAAGCCGCCCCAGTGGCACCTGTCGCGGCAGCAGTTGCACCAGTCGCCACTTTAGAAGCTCTGGAGATACCGGTCAGCAACATGCGCAAGAGCATAGGCAAAGCACTGGTGGGCTCCAAAACACAAGCCCCACACTTTTACTTACAGATCGAGGTCGACGGCGCTCCACTGGCCAAACTGCGTGCTGAACTGAATGGCAAACTCGCAGGATTGGCACCCGAACACGGCGGCACCAAATTCTCGGTCAATGACCTAACTCTCAAAGCAGCTGCTGAAGCCGTACGCCGAGTACCAGCCATCAATCGCTCATGGGAAGGCGATACCATCAAGCAACACCCGAACGTGCACCTGGCATTCGGTGTCGCCATAGACGATGGCCTCGTCACGCCAGTTATCCGCGCCGCCGAAACCAAAGGCCTGCGCGAGATCAGTGCGGAAGCTAAGGTGCTCATCAAGAAGGCACGCGGCAAGAAGCTGGCGCCAAATGAAATGAGCGGCTCAACCCTGACTGTCACCAACCTTGGCATGTTCGGCATCTCCGACTTCTACGGTATCATTAATCCGAACAATGCCGCAATCCTGAGCATCGGCGCCACCATCAAAAAGCCAGTGGTGAATGAGAACGACGAAATTGTAGTCGGCCAAGTTATGAAAATCGGATTATCCGGCGATCACCGCACCATCGACGGAGCGGTCGGCGCCCAGTACCTACAAGTGCTCAAGGAAATAATCGAGACTCCAGCCCTAATGCTGGTCTAATTCAGCCTAATAATCTTCTAAAAGCCCGCGCTTGGCGCGGGCTTTTTTATGCCCGCCCAGCCGTGAGTCCTTCAGCCACGAAAACGAATGATGGACAGCCCGCCTTGCAAGCAATTAGCTATTACATTATGGATAGAACAGATCCAATCATTTCCGTTCAAATCTCGGTCTATGCACTTGACGGCAATGTTCGTGAGGCGGGTTACACCTACTTGGACACCTTGAACGCCGTCGCCGCGTACAACGTGATGCGGCAGCATGTCCACCGTTATCTGGGGCGGAGCCTCAGTCTCGTATGGCCGGCACTACAATCCGCCTACCAAGCGGTCGCCAGCCAGCACCGGGTTATCGTCAACACTGTCCTCTGTAACGCAGCTCCGCTCCCGGCTAAAGCCTCCGGCCAACGCTAGCTACAAAACACATATTTTCTAATCCTCAAACTTGTCACCTGCACTTATACATGATCCTAAGAGTCACCCAATACGGCGAACCAATCCTGCGTAAAACGGGCACCGCCATCACTGAATTCGATGAAGCACTGGCGGAACTAGCCGATGACATGGTTGACACCATGTACGACGAAGATGGCATTGGGCTGGCGGCGCAGCAGGTCGGCGAAGCCTTACAATTTTTCGTGCTGGATGTACGTGGGCCAGAGGGCCAACCCGCACCCTTTAAATACAGTTTCGATGGCAAACAACCGCCACTCGATTTGATCATGCCGATGGCATTGGCCAATCCCAAAGTCACCATCATCGACGCCAGCGAAGACACTTACGAAGAAGGCTGCTTATCATTCCCCAACGTCAATGGCGATGTCACACGCCCACAAGGCGTGCGCTGCGAATTCCAAGACACTGAAGGCAACAGCCACGTACTGGAAGCTGATGGCCTACTAGGCCGCTGCATTTTGCATGAAGTGGACCATCTCAACGGCATATTGTTCATTGATGGCATGAATAAGCGCCACATCCAAAAAAACGAAGCGCGCCTGAAAAAACTAAAACGCGCCAGCCGTGATTTCCTGAAGGGAAAATAATCTAGCTGACAACAACAACAACAACAACAACAACAACAACAACAACTGCCCTAGCGTACTTTTTCCATGCTCTAGATACTTAAATAGGCTGGCTGAGAAAGTGCCATGCGCCGCAAAAGTCCACAGATTCAATAACACCAATTGAGAATTTAAAATAAATTGCAGCGAATTTGCCCTACAGCTGTGCCCCTAGCTATCAGCTTAGCTGTCCACTCAATTGAATAAAGATCCTAGGTGCATATCTGCACCACTGCCTGAGCGGTTATCCCCCCTCAGGCAGCGGTGAAAATGGTTTCGAGACTTCAGGGGAAACATCCCCATCAATATATCGAAACATGGTCTAATCTGATTTAATTCTCACATCAATCTGGGCGAAAACTTACTAAAGATAAACCAATACCTAAAGAACGCCGTGAGTCGATCATGGTCAAAATGATCGGCCCTAAAGCGGTCTCGGAGATCTCACGTGAAGAATATAACAGCAGCGGGATGCTTACGCAATTAGACAGACAAGAAGGCCTTAATTTTTTCAGCATCAACCTCCGCACGTAGACTCGAGTGAACGACCGCACCGCCCTCCATCACCAGAAAGCGATCACAAGCATCCAGCGTGAAAGACAGCACTTGCTCGGCGACAATGATTGAGATGCCCTGCATGTCACGGATCAGCTTCAATTTTTGCGCCATTTCTTTGATAATTGAGGGCTGAATACCTTCGGTCGGTTCATCCAGCAGCAAGACCTTAGGTTCAGTCACCAAGGCACGAGCAATCGCCAGCTGCTGTTGCTGCCCTCCCGAAAGATTACCGCCTTTACGCTGCCCCATTTCATGTAAGACCGGAAAAAGCTCATAGATATAGTCGGGAATCTTTTTACTTTGCGCAGTTTCCAAGCCGATTCGGATGTTATCGGTCACCGTCATGTTAGGAAAAATCATACGACCTTGCGGCACATAAGCTAAACCAGCTTGCACTCGCTTGAAACTGGGCAGATGCGCCACCTCAAGCTTGTCGACCTTGATACTACTGCCCGCCCCACTGGCTAGAATCCCAATAATAGATTTAAACAGGGTGGTTTTACCCATCCCATTGCGCCCCATGATTGCCAAGATTTCACCTTTACCGAGTTCGAGCTCGAGGCCTCCAATGACTTCACTTTCACCATAACTAACTTTTAAGTCTTTGATATAAAACATAATATTGCCTGTTGAATTGTTAATGGCCTAGGTAAACATCCTGCACGGTGGCATCATTGCGCACTTCTTCCATAGTTCCTTCTTTTAGAATCTTACCGAGGTGTAACACCGTCACTCGATCGGCAATTTTAGCGACGAAGTCCATATCATGCTCGATGATGATAATGGAACGTTCTTGCGCGATTTTACGTAACAGGATTGCCGTGGCATCACGCTCTTTAGCTGTCATCCCTGCAACGGGTTCATCCAGCATGATTAGCTCAGGATCCTGCACTAATAACATGCCAATTTCCAACCACTGCTTCTGACCATGGCTCAATAACTCAGCCGAGGAATCCAGCAGCTCAGTCAGAAAGATTTCATCCGCTACGGCATGAATGCGCTCAACGACCTCTTTACTGCGTCGGAAACCCAGCGAACCAAATACCGTACGCCCAACGGGGTAAGAAATTTCCAAATTCTCAAATACAGTCAGCTTTTCATAAATTGACGGTGTTTGAAATTTACGGCCAATCCCAGTCCGCACAATCTCGTGCTCGCGCATGTGGGTCAGTTCAATGTTGTTATAACGAATGCTGCCCTCAGTTGCTTTAGTTTTGCCGCTAATCAAGTCTAGCACCGTCGTCTTACCGGCACCATTCGGACCAATAATGACCCGCAGCTCACCTTTATCGATATAGAGATTAAGATTATCGACCGCTTTAAAGCCGTCAAAGCTGACGGTTAGGTCTTCGATTGCTAATAAAAAGTCTGTATCACTTGGCATCTGTCACCTCCTTTTCGATTATAATTTCCTCTGCCGGCACAGCATCTGCGCCCGCTTTGACTGGTTCTTTAATAAACCATTTCCTGATATGATCTTGGTAAATCCCCGCCAGTCCCTTGGGCAGGAAGAGTACGATCCCGATGAAAGCACCACCGTACAAAAACATCCATAAGGTCGGATAAGCTTCGGAAAATGCAGTCTTGGCCGCATTTACCATTAAGGCACCATAGACGGCACCCAAAAGGCTTTCTCGACCACCAACTGCGGTGAAGATCACCATATCAATCGAGGGCACGATACCGACTAAATTGGGCGACATAAATCCGACCTGCAGCGAGAACATCGCACCACCGATCGCACTAATAACGGCCGACAGGCAGAAGATGAACACCTTGAATGAGGTTATATTGTACCCCGAGAAGCGGACGCGAGTTTCTTTGTCGCGCTGCGCCACTAACACCCGACCCAGTCGAGTTGCCAATACATATCGACTCAATAAAATGCATAGCAGTAGTAATACGCTGGAGAAAAAGTAAAGTGCCACTTGGGCTGATTGGTCCCGAATATCCCAGCCCAAAATGGTTTTCAGATCGGTAATACCATTAATGCCACCAAAGTAACCCTGATTTCCCACGATAAAGTACCATAAACAAGCCACCATCGACTGAGTTAAGATCGCAAAAACCACACCAGTCACTCGCCCCTTAAAGTAAAATATACTCATAATGAACGCCATCACCGCAGGCAGGATGAGAATCAACGCGATGGTAAAGGGCAGGCTTTTGAACGGCTCCCAAAACCAAGGCAGCTCGGTCACCTGATTCCAATCCATGAAATCCGGAATGCCAGGAGTAGATTGAATCGCAGTACTTTCTGGGTCAGATGCTTCTAGCTTCAGAAACATTGCCATGCAATAACCGCCTAAGCCAAAGAACATCCCTTGCCCCAGACTCAAAATGCCAGCATGGCCCCAGCACATCACTAGACCAATAGCAACGTAAGCATAGCATAGATATTTACCCACTAAGTTGAGGCGAAAAGTGCCCAGCGCTAGAGGTAAAATAAGCAGCAGCACCGCTGCCAAAATCAAGAAAGTTATCACCCCTTCTTTATTCTTAAACAGTCGGTCATACATCAGCTTCGAGAAGCTGGTCTCCGTATATTTAGATATTGAATTCATGTGCCTTAATTATTGAGGTTCAAATTTATGTTCTGACCTTGTCAGAGAAGAGACCCTTGGTGAATCGCATCAATACGATGAAAATAATCACGTAGAGTAAGACCTTGGCCAAAGATCCAGTCATGAAGAATTCCAGAATCGAAGACAGCAGTGCTAAGAAGGCACCAGAAATAAATAGCCCCAACAAACTACCGAGTCCGCCCACCACCAACACGAGGAATGAATCCACAATGTAGTTGGTCCCAGCTGAGGGTGAGGTCGACGCCATGGTGGTAAAGAACGCCCCTGCAATGCCTGAGATACCACAAGCGATACCAAAGGACACTCGGTCTGTCATCTTGGTGTTAATACCAAGCGCTCCGGTCATTTCGCGATTTTGAGTGGTGGCACGCATGCGTAGCCCCATCCGAGTTCTAGTCGTGTAAAGTACTAATCCGATCGTAAGTGCGGCCGTTAAAACTAGCAGTACTAAGCCGCTAATGGGTATATCGATAGAATCACTAACCGACCAGGACCCTAAAAGCCATTCGGGTAAAGTGGCGCTTGTTTCGCGTGCGCCGATGAAAGTTCTGAAACATTGCTGCATAATGAGGCTCAAGCCCCAAGTGGCTAGCAAGGTATCGAGTGGCCGTTTGTACAACCGGCTTATAAGTAACCATTCGACCATATAGCCTACGAAGAATGCCACTCCAAAGGAGAGCGGAATCGCGAGAAAGACATAATAATTTGTCAATGCTGGGATATGTTCGGTCACTAATTGCGAGAATAAACACATCGTATATGAACCCAGCACTAGAAACTCGGCGTGAGCCATATTGATGACACCCATCTGCCCAAATATGATGTAAAGCCCCAAGCCCATAAGTACGTAAATGCACATCAGGCTGACGCCACTGAACGACTGCATCACAAGGATCGAATATATTTCCTGAGCTGTGTAATCTCCCATGGTAAAGTGTGTCCTATTCTAAAATTAAATTTGCTACTTGTATTATATTTAATTCACGTAGCAGTGGCCCACTCAAAGGTGGGCCACTGCAGTTTGACGTGAGTTAAAAACGTCGGGCTAATCGCTTACTGATAGCCTTTAGGGAATGGATTTGGCTCAATTAACTCGTCAGAGACAGCCACAACTTCGAATTGACCTGAAGGTAACATCTTACCAATCTTGGTACGGCTCCACAGGTGCTGATTTTCGTCGTGTACGCGCACATATCCTTCAGGTGCATTCGGCAATTCGATGCCACCGTGTGCGGCATGAATTTTGTCAATATCGAAACTACCGGCTTTTTCAACCGCAGCTTTCCAGATCCAAGGACCGAGATAAGCAGCTTGAGTTACATCACCAATGACGGAATCTTTGCCCCACATTTCTTTGAAAGCAGCGACGAAAGCCTTATTATTTTCGTTTGGCTGAGACTGGTAGTACTTCATGCTAGCGTAAAACCCAGCAGCATTTTCGCCACCAATTCCGAGCAATTCATCTTCAGTCGTCGAGATCGTTAGCATGTTATACTTCTTAGAAGTAACACCTGCAGCCTTTAACTGCTTGTACCAAGCTACATTACTACCACCCACAACTGCGGTGAAGATCAGATCTGGCTTCTTGAGTTTAACCTTATTAATCAAAGAGCGGAAATTAGTGTGACCCAGCGCGTAGTACTCTTCACCTACAACCTTACACTTCGGATCTTTCTTCTTCAGGAAATCTTCGATGTGCTTGCGAGCAATCTTGAAGGATGTTCGTGGCCAAATGTAGTCTGAACCAACCAAGAAGAAAGTACGAGCACCCAACTCTTCGTAGGCCCAATCAAGTCCCCAGATGATCTGCTGAGTCGCTTCTTGCCCCGTGTAAACTACATTCTTAGATGCCTCCAAACCTTCATAGAAAGTTGGATAGTACAGCATGTTGTTTTCTTTTTCGAAGATCGGTAAAACCGCCTTACGCGAAGCAGAAGTCCAGCAACCAAAGACACAAGCAACCTTGTCCTTAATGATTAACTTTTTGGACTTTTCTGCGAATGTAGGCCAATCACTGGCACCATCCTCTTGAATGATTTTAATCTGACGACCTAAAACACCACCCATGGCATTGATTTGCGAGATAGCCAAACGCTCAGCCTCAACCGAACCTGTTTCGCTAATCGCCATTGTGCCGGTAATGGAGTGCAACTGACCGACCGTGACTGTAGTATCAGTCACAGCTAAACCGGTAGTACTGACTGCTGCAGTTGGATAGTCGCTAGCCGACAAGCTAGTCAGAGCAATTGTGGCTAATCCACAAAAGCCCAACAACTGCTTTTTAACGCTTTCTTTTATACCTGTAGTTTTCATCTTTATTTTTTATTTTATTATGCGACGGCATGTAGCCGTTCTGCCTCTGCGTAGAGATTCATTTGGAAAAGTTCTGAAATTTGCGCTGCAGTAAAATTAATCGGGCTCTCGACCAGCACATGACGATTAATTTCATCCAATACCCAGCGCGCCTTGGATTCGCTCGGCGCACTGGCTCCATTACGCCGAAATACGATGGCATCCAGCGCACTTGACTCTTGCCCCATGCCACGCTGAAACGGGCCACGCAAGGCGTTGAGTAATGCCTGCTGCGGCACATTAAAATATTTTGCTTGCGCCAGAATAGTCGCCAGCTCTTTGCGATTTATAGGCTGATCGCAGTACTCGGCCGCCTCAATCAGAGCGGCGATCAGCTTAATGTGTTCCTCGTGCCGCTCAAAATCAAAAGATTCGCCCACTAAGAGCACTTTTTCTGGATGCATGTGAACCACTTCATCGGACAACGCGGCACACCAACAGACGCCCTGGATCAATCCGATAGAACTCCAAGGTTCACCGGCACAATAGCCATCAATATGCCCCTGCATCAAACAACTGAAAACCTGCGGCGGTGGAACCACCACAATTTCCACATCTAGATCGGGGTCAATTCCACCCCGCTGCAGCCATTGCCGTAATAGGTAATTCTGCGTCGAAAATTTAAGCACCACCGCAAAACGAAATTTGCGGCTACCCTTAAGAGTATCGATTACACGCTTCATGCTGCGTGCATCGCGAGCACCCAAATTCCACAGCTCGTTCGAAAAAGAAATCGCACTCCCATTGTGTGACATCATTAAGCCTGTTAAACAAGGGGCACGAGCCCCACCCAAGCCACAGCTTAATTCATAAACCATACTTGCATGCGCATGGGCGGCATCCAGTTCAGAATGACGCATCTTCTCACGGATCGTTGCCCACCCCGCTTCACAAGACAAATTGACATTAAGTCCCATCCGTTCAAAAATCCCTAGCTCAGCCGCCACAACTATAGGCGCACAATCCGTCATTGGCACAAAGCCAACACTCAATGGCTGCGAAGCACGCGTAATCGCAAAGGCCTGTGCGACTGGCTCAGCCGGAGTAGATTTTGCGGTTTGCATGCCAACCCTATAGCAGGCGACTCGCCAAATACGGGAAATGAGCTAGAATTAAGGACTCATAATATTTAATAATCCGTCGCATATAATTTGATTATTATTAGCAATCCTCAGATTAGGAACAAATCTTGCTATAAACACAAGATGCACAACCCACTTGATTCGAGGCAATTAGCCAACTTCTGCGAAATTGCCAACGTAAATAGCATTCGCAAGGCCGCCAAAAACTTAAACCTCAGCACCTCGGCCGTCAGCCATTCCTTAAAAAGGCTAGAAGAAGATTTAGGCTGTAAATTATTCGAACGGGACACCCGCAAAATAACACTCACTTACGCGGGGCAGCGGCTACACGCACTTGCCAATGAGTTAATCGGCAACCTGAGCCAAGCCCGCTACTTAGTCAGTCAGTGGGCCGAAGTGCATCAAAAAACCATCCGTATCGGCGCCAGCCCAGTCGCTTGCCAGCACATCTTACCCATGGCACTGCGTGAGCTGAAAGAAAGCTTCCCCGGCATGAATATTCAAA
>Ga0115008_10002338_pt1 | contig 15709 bp, 9 predicted proteins | sample FraStrMetagenome_FD_87164 | JGI IMG/M metagenome (GOLD analysis project Ga0115008, IMG submission 87164) | Marine eukaryotic phytoplankton communities from Arctic Ocean - Fram Strait ARC3M Metagenome | ecosystem: Environmental > Aquatic > Marine > Oceanic | place: Fram Strait | collected 2012-06-18
CGCCTCGACACGGGGTTGCGCGCCGCGACGGGCTTCGCCGCGACTCGGAGGCTCAGCATCGGCTCGGCCATCTGTAGTGTGGTTCTTGAAACGTCGTCCACGAGAGTGGACACGTGGACCATTCGTTTGTCGTAGATAACCCTGGTAGGGGTACCCAGTGAGCGGGAAGCGTCAATACTGTGCGTATGAGAAGTGAGTGAGATAAAAATATCTAATGCTTATTATGCCCGAGGGGGCCCCTTTTCCTCCTATTTCCAGTCATCTTCAGTGGACGAGCCTAGGAGTTAGTAGACCCTCCTTCCAGTTCGACAGCGCACGATTTGGCCCATAACCAACCAATTGCGCGGGAAGAGTGACGCGACACAGGGGCAATGGAATATTTCACAAAAAAGAATATTTTATATTTTTTGACGGCCCTGAGCATCTCGGAGACAATTATTCCTCGTCATGTCCAAGAAAATGGAATCAATTTCCGAATATACTTCTCAGAAACGTGACTGTGTTTTCGGTTAGAGAAACATGACCAGGATTAATAAACCCTGAAGTCTGGTCGTAACGCAGAAGGAATAATAAGCGTTTTGATGATGATCTCGAGGTTGAAAGAGCACATTGGCCGCCTGCATCAGCCACTCCACCGCGCGCCACTACTGCGCCCAAATCAAGTCAATTCAGCGAAATGTCTGAAATCATGATGCGCCATCTACTCGGCTCCGATAAAGCGCTCGAGCACGACCCTGGGGCCGAGGGCCCCTCTGGCGAGGGCGACGCCTGCCTCGTGATGATGTTCCTCGTCATCTCGGCTGCCATCGGCATCCTCGTCTTCGGTGAGCACTCCGCCCCTCTCTCGTCAACCCGACGCCTCCTTGCGTGCGCAAATACCTGATCTGTCATTCTCCTCTTCATTCTGCAGAGAAATTCTTCCGCCCTCCCTCCGAGGAGAAGTCCACCGACGACTTCATCGAGGAGCAGAAGGCCAAGGCCACCGAGGAGGGTGTCGAATCCGTCACCGACGGCATGACCCCCGAGGAGCAGCGCGACGCCGCCAGCCAGGCGAAGTGGCTCCAGCCCTCCAACGACGACCCCAGACTGAAGGCTGGTCTTACCCTTGCCGTCTTCTTCTGCATCTGGGTGTTCCTCCTCACCCTCTCCATCATGGGCACCGGCTTCAAGCTCCTCGGAGGCAAGTCCTCTGCCAAGATGTTCGACGTCGCCGACAACCCGATCTCCGCCCTCCTGATTGGTGTGCTCGCCACCGTGCTTGTGCAGTCCTCCTCGACCTCCACCTCCATCATCATCTCCATGGTAGGCGCCGATGAGCTCTCCGCCAACATCGCCATCTTCATGATCATGGGCGCCAACATCGGCACCTCCGTCACCAACACCATCGTCGCTATGGGACACTTCAACAACCCCGACGACCTCCGCCGCGGTTTCGCCGCCGCCACCGTGCACGACGTCTTCAATATGCTCAACGTCGCCGTGTTCCTTCCCCTCAACTGGATCTACCCCTTCCTCGAGAAGATGACCTACGAGATGGCCAAGGATCAGGAACCCTGCGACGGCGAGAAGTGCGAGAAGACTGAGTTCCTCAAGCCCTACATCTCCCCTTACTCCAAGGGCGTCGCCAACTACAACAAGGATGTCGCCAAGGCCATCACGCAGAACTATTGCGCGGGCAAGTGCGACACTAGTATTTCATCCAGCGGCATGAAGCTTGTCTCCAAGGAGGTCTGCGTCGAGGATGCCAACGGCAACTTTGACTGCTCGGGCGTCCACGCCAACTACGAGTCCAACTGGATGAGCAAGGGCTACCTCTACAAGAAGCGCGCGCCCGGCTACATCGTCGGCACCGCCTCCGGCAGCCTCGCCGAGTTCCACTACGACAAGCCCGCCACCGGCTGCTCCGATCCCGTCGACTTCTTCGCTGATGATGAATATGCCAGCACCGTCGCGGGCAGCCTCACCACCGGCACATGCTACAAGGTGTGCGCAAAGGTCAAGAAGGATTGCGAAAAGCGCCTCCTCAAGGGTGGCCTCACCCTCGACGAGTGGGACATGACTGACGACGGCGCGGGAACTTTCCTCACCATCATCTCTCTCATCTCCCTGTGCTCTTGCCTCTTCTGCATCGTGTACATGCTCCAGATCATCCTGAAGGGTACCGCTGCTCGCGTCCTTCAGAAGGTCGTCGGCTTGAACGGCTACCTCAACATCGCCATCGGCACTTTCATCACCATCATGGTGCAGTCCTCCTCCATCACCACCTCCACCCTCACGCCTCTCGCGGCCGTGGGTATCATCACCCTCAAGGACATGTACCCTCTCACCCTCGGTGCTAACATTGGTACCACCCTCACTGGCATCATGGGTGCCACCGTCGTCACCTCCAACCCGGTCCAGGCGTGGCAGGTTGCCCTTTCTCACCTCTTCTTCAACATCTTCGGTACTCTCCTCTGGTACCCCATCCCCAAGATGCGTGAGGTTCCCCTCAAGTGCGCCAGGTTCCTCGGCAAGTGCACTGCCCACCCTGAGTACGGCAGGCTTTTCCCTCTGGTCTACATCTCCATGGCCTTCTTCATCATCCCGGGCATCGCGTACGGCATCGCCTCTGCATAAACAGTCGTCCTCTTGATGACAACGCTTGGTGTGGGTCCGTAATGACCCGTTCTTAACACTACTAGCTAGTACCGAAGGTATCTTCGAATAATTCAGTCACTCATGACTGATCTTTATTAATGCCATAACCCTTTCCATAATCTCACCTTGCACCTTCAAGTTGCTAGTATACTAAAATCAGGTGCGCGCTGACCTCTTGCTGGTCGTGGAATCATGTCGCGCGTTCGAGCTCCTCCACTCCCTCGGCATCGACCTGCGCCGCCTCACCCAGCGCCAGCTCCGGAAACCGCCCCCCGATCTCCGTCGCGCCAGCCCCGCGTCTCTTCCACTTGGCCACGTTCAACCAGAGGGGCGTCAGCATCATCGCGCCCGCCACCAAACCCCGCGCCCACGCCAGGTCCCCGTCGTCCGCGAAATCGGGTCCTGACGCCAGGCTCGCGTACCTCACCCCCGCGGCGACGAACAGCGACAGCGCCGCGATCTTCGCCGCGAAGGACGCGTCGTCGTCGTCCCTCCAGATAGTCGCGAAACCCTCGACGTCAAACTCGAGCCAATCCGGGAACGACGCCGCGAACGACTCACCCGTCGACTCGACGCCAACCTCGCTCGACCCCTTCACCCCCGATGCATCGCCCCCGTCGACGACGATCCCGTTCTCGGCGAGCCATCGATCGAACGCGTGTCTCCCTTCCCCGTCGTTCACGCCGTCGGATTCGGCTCGAGCGGCGGATGCGAGTTTCCCCGCCGCCGCGCACATCCCCGCGTTGCCCGCCATGGTCAGCGCACCCTGCGCGGTGACCAGCCACTCCAGGTCGGGCGCGTTGAAGAAGAAGTGCTGGACGCACGCGCACACCCCCGAGGCGTGCAGCGGGAGCATGCCCCAGGTCAGCCACCTCCACTCCTTCACCCCGACGGCCGCCGCGTACTCCCACACCAGCCCCATCGCCACGAGCCACTCCACCAGCGAGAACACGTGCACGCCCCACGTGGGCACCGAGAGCGCGTTCGCCGGGCCGGGCGGTGCACCCGGAGCGAGCGTGCTCGCGGCCGCCGCGGAGACCCCCCTGAACCCGTCCACGAGCGCGGCGATCGGCGACTGGTCTAAACCGCCCAAAACCGTCCCGTCGGATGCGAAACCCAAAAGCCTCGAGTCCAGCGCCATCAGCGCGAACGTCCCTACGAGCGCGATCCCCGCGGCAGCCTCCACCAACGCACCGGGACGAAGGGTCCGCGTGAGCCCCTGGATCCTACTCCGTCGATCGTTCGTTCCCGCGTCGCCGTCGCCGCCCCAGTTGGCGCGCTCGGTGGACGCCACCCCGAGCCTGGCGTCGCCGAAACCCTCGCCGTCCCATCCCACCAGCCCGTCGTCGAATGACTGCGCCGCGTTGCCGTACGTCTGTGCCCGTGTCGTGCGATCCGCGTTTGATCCTCCATCGTTTGACGCGTTGTCGTCATCCGCGTTGTTCGTCGTCACCATGGGAAGCGCGGGGAGGAACGAAGGGAGCCGCACGGGCTGGTTCGGGTCCGGGAGGTTTTTTTCGCGTCTGCACCCGTCCTTGAACGCGAGCATGATGCGGAGGTTGGTCAGGGAGATGGCCGCCTGGATGAGGAAGTGCAGCGCGTCGATGTTGGACAGCACCGTGCCGTACTGCTCCTGGGTGTACGCCTCGGCCGGGATGGAGACCACCACGAACAGGAGCAGGGTGGCGAAGGACGCCCTCATCTCGTCCGTCGAGCTCGGCACCTCCCAGATGTTCTTGAGGAACAGCAGGTACGGCGCCACGGAGAGCGCGAAGAGCGGCGAGGCCAACGCCCACCAGACGCTGTGCTGATCCAGGATCGCCGCCGCTAGGATCCGCGCCGCCTCCGCCGCGGCTCCGGGCGACGACACCTCCGTCACGAGCGCGTCCGTCAGCTCAACAGGCGTCGCCCTCGTCGTGATCGTTCGCGGCGTCGCCCGAGCTGGCCGGGACGACCTGTGAACGCGCGAACCGGGACCCACGCGATGACACGCGCTGACCGGGACCGGTGTCCGCGTCATGAACACCCGGCGCGGCGGTAGGCGCGGACCGGCCGCATCGGCCACGCCCGCACGCACCACCACCACCGCGACGCCCATCTGTGCTTCCAAAGCCAAAACCCGGGCGAGGATCTCCAAAAATCGGCGAGCTGTCTGCTCAAACTTTCTTGGGTCCTTTCTTGAGTCATTCCCTCAAACTGGTGGGCTGGCCAATCACGTGCCGGCAGCGAGAATATGGAAGGTCGACAAAAAAAGCCGGTTCAAGGGCGGACCTTTTGGCGCGAGTTAACGAAGGAGGTGGGTGTCTAGGGCACGGGTGGTGGGCGCAATACAGGCGCGCGCACGACCGTGGGGGGTTTTGTCGCGACGATGTGGCACGCGACCGCGACCGGTTCGATGGTCGCACCGGTCCGACCGCTCGGAAGGTATCGGCTGCGCGCCAGGGTGAGCGCGTCGCGCCCGGCATCGCGCGGGGGTTCCGAGGCGGAACCGTCGAGCCGGCTCGTCCCAGCATTGAGCCGACGTCGTGTGTGGGACTCTCGGGGCGCGATTCGTGTGGGCGCGGCGACGCAGAGGTACAACCCTTGGGTCGACCCCGACGATGGGCCCGTCGCCGAGGATGCGCCGCTTCGTATCGATCAACCGGTCGGATACTCCTGGGGCGACGAGCTGGACGACGTCAGGATAGACGAGGACGAGCGCGTTCGTGCCGTCCGGAAATGGCAGGAGGGCTCCTACGTCCCCGACGACGACGACGACGAGATGTACGAGCCGTCCCCGGACGGCGATACCCTGTACGGCAAAGGACCGAGCTCCAAGAGGCTTCGATGGCCTCCCAGCCTCGGGCACGGCACCGTCCCGAGGATCGCGCGCTCGCTCTGGGCGCTCGTCGCCGTCGTGGGAGTCGTGTGGGCGGTGTGGTCCAGCGTCAAGCACGTCATGTTCCTCGACTTCACCACGTTCGACTTTGGAAACTTGAGCGCGGCGCTCGACGCGGCGGCGCTGGAGGCGCTCGGGGGGCTCGCGGAGGGCGCGCTCGTGTCCACCGTCGTCGCGCCGGTGGTGGCTGCGCTCACCGCGGGATTCTTCGAGCTCAATTTGCGCTTTTTGACCATCATGACCGCGGCTAACCTCCCGCGAACCCTGGCGCCGGCCACCGCCAAGACCGTGGCGGACAGGGAACGGAGGATCAAGGCCATGAAGGAGAGCAGGGCCCAGCACCTGGCGTACGCCAAGCTCAAGAAGTCCACGTTCAGCGCGTGCGAAGCCAGGCACGCCGCCGCCGCTCACGCGTGCGCGGCGTGGTCGAGACCCGTCGTCGCCGTCGTCCTCGGACTGGCCGTCTGGCTCGCCGCGGTGGCGGTGTCCGGCGGGTTCGGCGCTCTCGTGGGTGTGGAGCAGGCTATATACAGGACCGGTGCGGCGGGACAAAGTAAGGCGCTGACCACGTTTGGCTTGGCCGCGTGGTACGTCATCGGCGCGGCTCTCGCGGCGCTGACGGCTTGCCTGCGACGGCGGCCCGGGGCTTACGCGGCGGACGCGCGCAAGGAGATGGAACGGCGGGAACAGGAGTACCTCGCCACGCTGCACAAAGGGACGTTCCTGTGCCAGTGGCGCTCGGACGATTACGCGACGCCGGGTGAACGGAACAAGGTCAACCCCGACAAGGCGCTGACCAACGCGGTCGTCGCGGCGGCTGCGGTGGGCGCGGCGGCGCACAGGCGGCTTCCCCCGTCGGACGCCGCGGCGCTCGTGCTGGACGCGTCGGATGCCAAGACGTCGGAGAAGCTGTCCACGGCGTTCAGCTACTTCGGGGTTGGGGGAGAGACGGACCGGGCGAATAAGTCGAAGGGTCCCGCCGGTCGGTTCATGTCGTGGCTCACGTCGCCGATGGCGCCCGTGGATGAACCCGTCGAGGGTGAATACTCGTACGGAACCGTGTACGACAGCATGTCCAACAGCTTCGACTCCCTCGACGACGACTCCCTCGACGACGGGTACTCGTTCGAGGACGAAGGGACGGAGGAGTTTGAGGAGTTTGAGGGTAAGGTTGTGCAAGCGGCGCCGTACCTGCGCGGCTCGGTGGAGCTCGGCCGGAAAGGGAAGGGTGCGGATTGGCGGTACTGGTGGGACAACGTCAAGGCAAAGGCGTCGAAGCGCGTGGCCGCCGCGAGGGGTGCGCACGGCGCGGGCGCGACCAAGGCGGACTTGGAGCGCGAGGCCCTCGAGCTGAACGAAGGGCTGGGCTTCCCGAAAAAGTCCGTGCTCGTGCCCAACCAGCACACGCACGTGGTGGAGTCGCTGAGGGGCGCGGGGTCGCCGTGCACGCCGTACGCCGCCGACGTCGCGGAGGTTCTGAGGAAACGGGACCCCAAGGCGCCGCCCCTGAACCTGGTCTACCTGGACCACTGCGGCGCGGTGAAGCAGCGCGAGCAGCAGCTCTGGGACGTCTTCTCCAGGCACTCCGTCGCCGACGGCGGGGTGCTGGCGGTTACTTTTTCCACCCGGGGAAAACGCCTGGGCTGGAGCAAAGCCGCCGCGGTGGCGGCGTGCGCGCGGGGGCTCGTGGAGGCTGCCGACGCGCACGGATACGAGCTCGAGGGCGGCGCGGCGGACGCGGCGCTGGAACCCCACTTCCTGGACAGGCTGATGGACTACACCGTTCACTTCGGCGACTCCTTGGCGCCGTCGTCTTCGTCCGAGGAGGAGGAGGATCCGAACGAGTCCGCGGAGTACAGGCAGACCACGACGACGGTCGCGGAGAGCGACGGGGTGGCCGCGGCTGCCGCGGCGCTCCGTGCGCATCGCTCCGCGGTGGACGCGGCGCTGAGGGAGTACACGCGGCAGTGCGAGTCCTTGGGCGGCGTGGAGGCGGCGTTTCGGGAGGTGGTGCGGGGTAACCCCGTGGAGACGGAGGCTAACAGGGCGGCGGCGCTCGCGGCCCGCGCGCTGGCCAACGCGCTCGTGGTGTGGGCGGATGACGTGCCCGCGTCTAAGGATGGACGCGCGGTGTCCTTCGACACGTGGGCGAGCAGGCGCCGGCGCAGGCTGTGCCGGTACCTGCACAGCCGGGTGGCGGGCGAGGAGTGGGACCGGGTGTCGCCGCCCACGCGCGAGGACGGCAGGCTGCTCCAGAGCCTGGGCAGGGAGGTTGTGAAGTCCGCGGGCAAGGCTGCGGACCTGGCGCAGCCCGCGGTGGCGGAGGGTGTGGAGTGGAGGAAGCTCGAGGGGGACATCAAGGGCGAGCTGACGTACCCGAGGTGCTTCTTCCTCTACAACTCGCTCATGTTCTTCGTCTTCCGCGTTCGCGTCAAACGGCGGGTGCGCAAGGGGAAAGGGGAGGAGCGAACCTTCGAAGATAGGCTCAAGCTCGCGCCGCGATAGTCCGGCATTGTAACACGCGTCATCACAACGAACCGAACGAGTCCTCAAATATAAAATCCGTCAGACAGGGGGTAGTAGAATGGCATCTGATCGACAATTAACCGAATCGTGCCCGCGGAGTAGTGCCAGAGCTCGCCGCACGGACGACTCGGGCTCTGAATCATGGGTTGCCTTTTCTCCAAAGAAGACAAAGGCTCGAGGTACGCGGTCGGCGGCGAGACCGAGGACGGTAACGCCGCCCCCGCGCGCAAGCCCACGTCCAGCACCAAACCGGATGCCAAGACCGAGCCCCTCATCGCGAAGCCCAAGCTCGACCCGAAGGACTTCATCTACGTGAAGCGCACCGGCGAGAAGCTCGTGAAGGCCCCCGGGACCATCAACGGGCAGCAGTTTGTCATCGACAGCTGCGAGGACTGCGAGATTTACATCCTGGACGAGTGCGACTCGCTCATGATCGACGACTGCGTGCGATGCAAGATCGTGGTGGGACCGACGACGGGGAGCATCTTCATGCGCGACTGCTCCGACTGCACGTGCGTGTTCATGTGCCGACAGTACCGCTGCAGGGACTGCAAGGACGTCGACACCCACCTGCACGTCACCACCCGCCCGATCATCGAGACCTCCACTAACATGCGCTTCGGGTGCTGGGACTTCCACTACGAGGGGCTCGAGGCTCAGATGCGCAGCGCCGGCATCTCGGAGTGGCAGAACTTCTGGAGCCACATATACAACTTCAACCCCGACGACGCCACGTGGTCCCTCATGCCACCCGACCGCACCGCCATCTCCGTCCTCGAACCCCTCCCCGACGTTCCCGAGCTCGAGGGCATCGCGGCGGCGCTCGCGGATGGCGCCAGGCTGCCGCTGTGCGTGCGGACTCTGGGCGAGAGGCCGCCGCCGGGTTCAACCAAGGAGGGTTGTCTGATCCTGGTTCCCGCGTGCGACGCCCACATGGCCCGGGAGATCTGCGACATGGCACACGCGGCGAAGGTGTCCCTGGTTCGCACCAACAGGTGCCAGTTCACGGAGGCGTGGGCGACGTCGTTCCTGACGGGGGGCGGCGCCGCGTATCACCCGGAGCTGTGCAAGGGGAAGGCCATCGGTTTGGAGTTTGGCGGCGAGGGTTGCGCGGACGCGATGCGAGGGGTGGCGTCGTCGGGAGGGTTCCCCATGCTGGAGAACCCCGACCAGTACGCGGAATGGCGGTACATGGGCGTGGAGGGCTAGTCACCGATCTCGAAATCATTCTCGCACGTGGGAGTGAATTTCTAATAACAACCGACTACGACTAATCGAGCGCGTACGGAACGCCCTTTTCTTCCTCCTCCTCGTCATCATTCTCCTCATCCTCCTTCTCATCCTCTCTCACTCTATTATCCAATCGTCCTCGCCCGCCGAGTCTGGCTTCCGCAGAGTCGGCCATCGATCTGCGTGGTTCCGCCGAAACCACGCGCTCGTGAACAGCCTCAGCGGCGGCGCGTTCGTGCTGAGCGTCACTCTATCCCCCATCTTGACCTCGTGCGTCACGTGAGCGCCGTCCAGGTACACCGTCCCCACGCGGCTGTTCCACCGCAGGCACATCTCCTTGCCGTCCTCGTAGAACCCGTGCCCGTCGCTGGGGGGCGGAGCGTGGTCGTGGTATATGGGCTCGCGGTCCATGAACTGCATCCGCCGTGAGAGATAGTGCATGGGTTCCCCGCCCGCGCTTCGCATCGCCGCCGTGCTTCCACTCGCGGTGCACGTTCGTAGCCCGCTGCTCCTGACGTGGAACCAGAGCGGCGGTCCGCGTTTCTTCCAGTCGGTTCTCGCCGGATCGTTCTGGAGCTTCTCCAGGTCCGACTTTGGCATCGCGAGCCGCGCGTTCAGCCGCCCTTCCGCCGCCGCGTACTCGTCCGTGTACTTGGGAACGGCACCGCCCACGTGGACGCTGTACCGCGACACCGCCCCGGGCGACGGGTGCGCTATGAGGACGTCGTTGAGCGCGGGCGCGAGTTCTTCGCCGGCGACGACGCATCGGATCCTCGCGAGCTCCGTGGGCGATACGTCGCCGTTGAGCACCTCGGTGAGTGTTTTCTCCATGTCGCCGCTCGCGGTCGTGGCGCAGAGGTGCCCGGTGCTTCGTCGCATGTCCACCGGTTCGCTGGACCGATAGAGCGTCGCGAGGTCGTTGATGGACGCCCTGTCGGTGTTAACTCCGAGGAGGGGCGGGCCGCGGTGGTCGCGGAGGAGGTGGGACGCGATGAGGGTGGTCCCGTCGCCCCCGAGCGCCAGCACGAGGTCAGCCTCGCGCACGTGGTCCTGCGTCGCATCGTCGCGCATGACGGAGGTCAGGTCAACGCCCCGCGCGGTGAGCCACTCCGTTATCCTGTCCACCTGCATCATGTGCGTGTCGTGCCTCTCGCGTAACCTATCCATGCGAACAGCCTCGTAGGACAGGGTGTGTCCCGCCGCCGCCGCGATGCGCTGCTGCGCGGTGTACGCATCGAACGCAGTCTGCTTGATGAGCACGAGCACCCGTCGGTAACTCATCGATTGCCCGGTCGATGCCCTCCGTGGCCCTCGCTCGGCCTCCCCCGATTGTGGAAAAGGTAATTCCACGTGCTCGTCGTCTCTCCGAGCAGCCGAGTGTTGTGGATGTTCTGATGGAACTTTCCTCGTGTGGCCTTTTTAGTCTGCGAAGGGGCGATTTGGGGCGATTTTTTAAGTTAGACTAGATTGGGTCCATGGTAGAGCAAATGGTATGGCGTTGAAGCTAATTGGGTTGAAATACACGTGGAAATATCGTCGCTTCCAATGGCCGACGGACGATTTCACAGGCGCGTGTTTGCCAGCTGGATTTCAAGAACCCTCGTCGACGCTCACTTGCTTCGACGCGGTGCACGTCAGAGATGGCCGCGGCTGTGAGTATCGGATTCCGGGTGGAGCGTTCGCTTCCCCGCGTGAGCCCGCGCGTCGGTTCGCGCGATGCCTCGTGCGCGCGTCTTCGATATTGCGCGAGGCCCCTCCCGCGCTCCCGCGGTGCGTACTCTGAGAGGGGCCCGAACGCGGTGCGGATCTCGGCGTCCGCGGGCGCGTCGGGAAGCGCCCCGTTCCGCATGATCGTCCTCCGTCACAGCGACAGCTGCACGCAGGACGCAGATCTTCGCGATCACGACAGGCCGCTCACGTCCTGGGGCCGGACCGCGGCGTCCAAGCTGTGTTCCGAGCTGGTGTCCAAGGGCTGGGCCGAGCCGGACTTGGTGCTGTGTTCCGCGTCCACGCGCTCGAGGGAGACACTCGGCGAGATGGTGCGAACGCACACTCCCCTCGGCATGGCTGAGACCCACTTCATGGGATCGCTCTACGCCTTCGCCGCCATGGACGGACTCACCGCGGATCACCTCCGGGAGACGGTGTCCAGCCTCGTGGAGAAGGACGGGGGCGACGATCGCGTGCGGACGGTGATGGTCATCGGGCACAACAAGGGCTGGGAGGAGGCGGCGACGGACTTCGCCGGTGAGAGCGTCAGGCTCGGCGTCGCCAACGCCGCGCTGCTCGAGTTCGCGGGCGAGGGGGCGGGGACCTGGGCCGAGGCGTTTGATCAGAACGCGTGGAAACTCGCTCACGTCGCTCAGCACGGCTTGGCGGAGCCCGAGAAGGAGTGCGAGACGGAGTTTGGGGGCGACGGCGACGGACCCATGCCCATGCCCGCGTGATGGATCACGTTCGGCGATTGGGTCGGTTGTGCGTTCTGTGTTCGATTTCGTTTGGGGTGTTGGGGGTTATGGGTTGTACCACCAAAGATTTCTACCAGGTTGTTCTTCTACTGAATACAAATACGATTCGTTTACCTACCGACGCGTGTCCTATGAATGAGTGTCGCACGTTCACCGACCGCACGCGCCGACGTCGTATTCCGCGCGTCTAGAAGGATGAAAACTCGTTCGCGGCGCTTCCGAACGGGTTCCCCCCCGCGCGCGCGAGCTCCGGGGCGTCGGTGAGGACGCCGCCTTTTCCCATCCTAAACGCTCGGTCCGTCACCGGCGAGATCTCCTCGACGTCGTGGCTCACCACCACCACCGCGCGCTCTTTCCGTAAGTCCGCGAGTAGGCTCACGACCTCGGCCCTGGCTTTCCAGTCCAGCCCCGCGAGCGGCTCGTCCAGGCACAGCACGTACGGATCTCGCACGAGTTGGATGGCGAGCGCGAGCCTTCGCTTGTATCCGCCGGAGAGGGACGTGACGGGTGTGTCGAGCGGGAAGTTGGACATGCCCACCGAATACAGCGCATCCTGCAGCTTCAAGGCCAGCGCGCGTCGCTTGGGGAACGCCTCGGGTTTCTGTGGCCACCCGAAGGTCAGCTCTCCGAGCATGTCCTTGCCCAAAAAGTGCCTCTCCGGGAACTGAAAGACCAGCCCCACCCGCTCCAGACGCTCGGCGGCGCTCATGTGACCGTACGCGGGCTGGTCCGTGAATGTGATGACACCCCCGGTGGGCTCGCTGAGTCCGGTGATGAGGTGCAGGAGGGTGGACTTGCCGAAACCCGATCGGCCCACGATGAGGTTCAACCCCGTGGGGGGTATGCGGAGGTTCACCTCCTTCAGCACCACCGTGCCGCTGTTCACGGGGGTGAACTCGAGGCGATCCACGACGAGCCCGCCGCGGGATACGTCCGCGGCCACGGCGAGTCGCGACGATCTGTGCCCACGACCGGGTCTCTGCTGACCAGAGCCCTTCAACGCCCCGACGATGTCAACCCTCGTGCAGGAGGACGAAGAGCTGTTGCCTCCGAACATGGTCGCCGCGCGCGGTCGGCCGTGACGGTCGATGTTGCGCCGTGCACTCGCCACCGAGGACGAGCACGACGCGGTGGTCGATCGAGCCGCCGCGGTGTTCATCTCCGACGTGGCCCGACGCCGGGAGGGACAGTGTGAGACCGGTGGCCAACTTTTTGGTTATCGATTGCCAAAAAAACTGCCTGCGATCGGTCCATCCGTCCAGTCTATTAACTCAAGAACTTATATGGGGATTCTCAACTGGCGATTGGCCCTATCTTTGTTCAAACAACTCAAACGAGAGGCGGAGGCGATACGTAGCCGTTCGAAACGTCGGTCGTCGCATAAGGAAGGCGCTCCGAGCGGCTCTGGGAGCCCTGGCACCTCGAATCGACCGTTCGTCGTCTTTGAGGCGTCACCGTCATGCACGCGGTCGCGCGAGCGGCGGGTGCGGCGACCCCCGCGGTCGCCAACCGCGCGCGTCCCCGGCGATGCAATAATCGACACGCTAACCGCCTCGCGGGAGCGTCGACCACGGCGACCGCGACGCCGCGCCCGCGATGGAACCGCGACGCCGTTTCCGATGGGACCCTGAGGGAGCGGGTCATCGCCATGGCCGAATCCGCCGCCAGCACGTCCGCCGTCGACGGCGTCGAGGGCGATCGGGCGACGGGATCGGAGGCTGGCGCCGTTAATGGAAGCGCTCCGAGGGAATTATCGTACAACGGCGCATCCTCCTCCGGCTACGAGGAGACCGAGGAGTGGTACTACCCCGACGACGAGGACGAGGAGGAGGAGTGGGACGAGGAACCCGACCCGCATCCGTGGGCGTTCCCGGTCACGTCCGCGGCCGCGCTCGCGGGTTGGTCCGTCTACGTCCGCAAGAAGAAATTCGCCGACGAGGCCAAGCTGTCGAAGCGCGAGCGGGCCAAGCTGCAGAAAGAGCGCGAAGCCAAGGCGAAGGAGTTGGAGGCGCGCAAGGCACCCGTGGACGATCGTCCGCTCAAGGTTCGGTACAGGGAGATGCGCGCCGCGCAGATCGAAGCCGAGGAGGCCAAGGCCCAGACGCAATCCGCGGCGAGGGCGGCGGAGGTTGAGGAGCTGCGCAAGGTTGCCGAGTGGCAGCGGCGGGTCGACGCCGAGCAGCGATCCGAGCGCATGCAGGAGGCGTTGAAGCGCGAGGCCAATCGCAGGGCGTGGATCGAGTCCGCCAGGGTGGAGAAGCTCGCGCTCGAACGCCAACGGGAGGAGAGGCTCGCCGAGGCCAAGCGGCTTAAGGAACTCGCCGACTCGCCCAAATCGGAAAAGCAGTTTCGCAAGGAGCGCGCCGCCGAGGAGAGAAGGGTCGCCGCCGAGGAGAAGAAGCTGGCCGAGGCGGCCGCCAAGGCTAAGGCTGCCGCCGAGAAGGCTGCCGAGCTCGCCAAGGAGAAGAAGGCGGCGGACAGGGCGCGCGCCGCGGAGCTCAAGGCGGCGGCGAAGGAGAAGCTCAAGCAGGTTGCCGACGCCAAGAAGCGAGCCGAGGCGGAGGCCAAGCCCAACGCGGAGAAAGTCGCGGCCGAGACCAGGGCCCGGGTGGAGGGGCAACGCGCCAAGGATGTCGAGATCAAGGCGGCCAAGGCGGCGGAGGCTGCCGCCAAGCAGGCTGAGGCGGCGGCTGCGCGGGACAGAGCCGTCGCCGAGCAGCGCGCCCGCACCGCCGACGATAAAGCAGCCAACGACGCCAAGGCCAAGGTTACCCGGGAGGTGAACATCGAACGGGCCAAGGTCAAGGCGGCTGAGGTCAAGGAACAGACCAAGGTCAAGGCGGCTGAGGTCAAGGAGCGCGTGCAGAGGGAGGCGTCGGAGACGGCGACGAGGGCCAAGGCTGCGATGGACAAGGCTGGCGCGGAGGCGGCAAAGGCGAAGGCTCGGGCGGTGGAGCGGGCGAAGGAAGCCGCGGCGAAGGCGAAGGCGAAGGCTGCCGAGGTCAAGCAGGCGAAGCCGGCTGCCGAGAAGCCAAAGTCCGATCCCAAGGCTGACAAGGCCAAGGCTGAGGCTGCCAAGAAGGCTGACGCTGACGCTGCCAAGAAGGCTGAGGCTGCCAAGAAGGCTGAGGCTGCCAAGAAGGCTGAGGCTGCCAAGAAGGCTGAGGCTGCCAAGGCGAAGAAGCAGACGGCCGACCCCAAGAAAAAGTCGGCGGAGTCGTCGACGCCCGCGACTGGCCAGTTTGTCGACGCCGTCAACGTCGCCGCCGCCCGAACAAAGACTGTCGCCGCCGATTCAATCGCCGCCGTCAAGTCCAGTACCGCGCGCACCCTCGGTCCCATCCGGGAGGAGATCACGGAGTACGCCACCGCCATCGACGCCAAACCACCCGCGCCTGTCGCCAAGCTGTCCACCATCTCCGGGCTATCGCCCTCGACGCTGGTGGGCACGGGCGTCGCCATGTTCGGCGGCTTGGCGCTCGCCATCCTCCTCCCCGGCGGAGGTTCGGGTTCCGATGTCGACCGACCGGCGCCTCGGGACGGACCCTCGGGCGGGGACCCCGACGCGCGGAGCAGGCAGAGGGATGTGCTCGAGAAGCAGCTCGCGGAGGATCGCGAGACGCAGAGGTCCCGCGTGGCGTCCGCGTTGGGCGACGGCGAGGCTCCTTCGAGGGACGACGTCAGGGAGAAGAACCGCGCCGCCGCGAACGACGACGATTTCGACGGCGCCGAGATGGGCGAGGCGCCCGAGTGGGACGAGAAGGAGGTCAAGGCGATGCAGAAGGAGTACCAGAAGTTCCTCAAGGGAAGCAAGGCGACGGAGAAGCCGTGGTGGAGCCTCGGGACGCGTAGAACTCAGAAGTGAGACTTATTGGAATGTGATTTTGACAAACATGTTAAGCCAATTTACACCAAATACTCGTTTACATCGGCCGTAATTCAACTTATTTATCTGTTTATTATTTTTCCG
>Ga0115008_10002344_pt1 | contig 15688 bp, 13 predicted proteins | sample FraStrMetagenome_FD_87164 | JGI IMG/M metagenome (GOLD analysis project Ga0115008, IMG submission 87164) | Marine eukaryotic phytoplankton communities from Arctic Ocean - Fram Strait ARC3M Metagenome | ecosystem: Environmental > Aquatic > Marine > Oceanic | place: Fram Strait | collected...
GGCGCAGGCGCAGGCGCAGTTGATAGATCAGCCATTTTTATCATGCGAACGTTCAGCTAAACAATTCAAAGTTTCGAATGAAGACACATTGTAATATTCTCCCCCTGTAGATCTGCATGTACGCGAGACGCGAGCAACCCTCTCCTCCTTTCACAGTCTCAACTCTCACATTCTTATGTTTGTTCACTCACAAACGTAACCGTAACCATGGCACCCAAAAGCAAACAGAAAAAGAAAGACCCTACCCCGCCTACCAAAGAAGAAGAAAAAGATGTAAAAGATGTTGAAGAAGAAGCAACCGAAGACTCAGATGTAGATTTAGAAGGTAGGGATATCACAGTGTTTGTGTAACATGGATATTATGACTCTGTTTCAAGGATCATTTTTCCAGAGAAGTCGCTTGCTACCTCTCTTTTCTAGCTTGAAAGGAGAGTGAGATCCGATCATTGTTGTACGTTCATTTGCGTATGTACTGCGTTCGGATTTTCTATACCTGGCAATTAAACTAGCACCGTTGAATTAATTTAAGGTTTTAATTGTCTTCTCATTTAATATTTATCAAATGAAAGGTGTTGACGACGAAGATGATGATGATGGGGAGGAAGAAGTAACGAGTCAGGAGGAGGACTATGCCGAAGAAGCTTTGGCTGCGAATGATGATGATGTAGCCAAGAAGGAAGTACGGATTTACGAAGCGGCACAGCGAGAGCGGCAAGAGCTTATGGCGTCTGAAAAGGTCGAGTTCGAGTCTAAGTTGAAAGGTGGTGATAATTCGAAAGTGTCGGAGGCAGAACGTAAGGAACATCGAATGCGGTATTTGCTGGCACAGAGTGAGGTTTTTGCTCATTTTCTAGCTGGATCAGTGGCCGCAGATTCGAAAAAGAAAAAGAATAAGAAAGGCGGTGGACGTAGTAAAGGTCGTATGTCCGAGGCTGCGGAGGATGCTGCTTTGATGAAGACTGCTCAAAGTAAGCGCCAGGTTACAAGGTTGTTAAAGCAACCGAGTAATTTGGCTTCGTTCTGTAAAATGCATCCTTATCAACTAGAGGGTTTGAATTGGCTAATTCGTTTGCATGATAATGGGATTAATGGAATATTAGGTAAGTGTTGAACGTATCAGTATATTGTCGTGTGTGATGTATATTTATTCGCTGAGTATCTTTCATTCTTCTTCATGAGCAGCCGATGAGATGGGACTTGGAAAAACTTTGCAAACAATATCACTTCTGGCATATTTAAGAGAAAGTAGAGGAATTCGTGGACCACATATTGTTATCGTGCCCAAAAGTGTTGTAGGAAATTGGATGAAAGAATTGCGCAAATGGTGCCCACAGATTAAAGCTTTGAAGATGCTTGGTACCAAGGCGGATAGAAAAAGGGTAATAAGTCAGGAATTGCCGATTGACCCAAAAACAGGACAGCACAAGTTTGACGTATTTGTAACAAGTTACGAAGGCATTTTGAGAGAAAAGGGACCGTTGAGGAAAGTGAACTGGAAATACTTAATTATTGACGAAGCTCATCGAATCAAAAATGAAAACTCAAGTCTCTCGAGAGAAGTCCGCCAACTAAAGACGGAGTTTCGTGTTCTCATTACTGGGACACCCTTGCAAAACAACTTGCATGAATTATGGGCACTTCTAAACTTCCTCTTGCCAGACATTTTTGGAGATTCTGAACAATTTGACGAGTGGTTTAGTTTGTCTAGTGGTGAAGGTCACGACAATGTGGTGCAGAAGCTTCATACCATACTTCGGCCATTTATGCTTCGTCGTGTGAAGAAGGACGTCGCATGCGCTCTCCCACCAAAGAAGGAAACAAAACTGTTTGTTGGTCTTTCGAATATGCAACAGGAGTGGTACACGAGGATTCTTCGAAAGGATGCATTTGAACTGAATTCGCTAGGTAAGAATATATTGGATTCAAAATATTTATGAGCTCTGATTGTTGCTCACTTTATACCCATACTTATTTGGAAAGGCGGTCCTGACAAAGTTCGTTTGTTGAACATTCTCATGCAATTGCGCAAAGTCTGTAATCACCCATATTTATTCGATGGCGCGGAGCCTGGCCCTCCTTATAGCGATGGACCACATCTTTGGGAGGCCACAGGAAAGATGATGTTACTACATAAACTCTTACTGAAGTTGAAGGAAAAGGGTTCACGAGTTCTTATTTTTAGTCAGATGACGCGCGTTTTGGACATTTTAGAAGATTACATGAGATATGTCGGATATCAATATTGCCGTATCGATGGTAACACAAATGGCGATGTTCGTGATGAGTCTATGGAAGAATTCAATATGCCAGGAAGTTCAAAGTTTTGCTTTCTATTGTCAACCCGTGCTGGAGGCCTTGGAATTAATCTTGCGACAGCAGATATTGTGGTTCTTTATGATAGCGATTGGAACCCTCAGGTTGATTTGCAGGCAATGGATCGCGCGCATCGCATTGGTCAAACGAAACCTGTCCAAGTTTTCCGCTTAGTTTCCGAAGGCACCGTAGAGGAAAAAATTATCGAACGTGCAGATAGAAAACTATTTTTAGATGCAGCTGTCATTCAACAGGGTCGTCTCGCTGAGCAAATGGGCAAAGTCGACAAAAAAGATCTCATGCAGATGGTACGGTTTGGGGCTGATCAAATTCTTAACACAAAAGGGGGTACGTATACAGACGAGGACATAGACGCGTTGATATCCAAAGGCGAAGAAAGAACGGAGGCCATCAATGCCAAAATTAAGACTGATGCTCAACACAATTTAGCGACGTTTAGTCTTATGGGAGAAGAGAATACGAGTATGATGACTTTTCAAGGCGAAGGCAAGTCATACAACACATTTCGATCTCTGTTTTATTTTCTTTAACCTTTGTATTTCAAATAGATTATAGCAAAAAAGCGAGTAATTCGAGTTTCATTAACTTACCACAGCGCGAACGTAAACGAAACTATGATATCGATGAATATTTTGGAGAAAGTAATTCAGGCAAAGCTGGAAATCGCGATGGGCCTTCTCGAAAGCGCAAGAAAGGACCAACGATGCAGGATTTTCAGTTTTTTGACAAAGAGCGCCTTGATGAAATAGCAGCTATGGAATTACAACTAAACATCAATAAACAAGAACGCGTCAACATAATTAAGGAGCTGTATGGAAGGGGTAAGTCTGCCCCTAGTATCAATAATACGAGAGTAAATGTTGCACCAGGTCGGTCTTGTGAGGAACTGACTCAAAGAGCTAAGGAATTAGAAAAGACTCTCACTGAGTTTGATCTCAGCTCCGAAATTGTTGCTGAACGCGAAACTCTTCTCAACAATGCCTTCCCTGATTGGATAAAGAAAGACTTTAAGGCCTTTTGTTCCAGTCTTGAGCGACGTGGCCGTTATGATGTTGCCAACATTGTAAAGGACGTGTCACTAGAATGTGGCAAAGATGAGGCTGAGGTTAAACGATATTTTGTCGCCTTTTGGACTAATTACCAAAAAATTGGAGATTGGAAGAAGATTATTGAACGCATAGAACGTGGAGAAAAAAAGATCAGTAGAGCGCGCGAAATTCGGGAACTTATCCAAGATAAAGTCGAAGATCATGTCGAAAAGGTTATGGGGGAAGAAGCTGTGACCGAAATAATGACAAACAAAGATATCTTAGATCGCGCATGGCAGTCTATGACATTTAACTATGGACCAGGTTTAAAGGGACGTGCATATACTGAAGATGAGGACGCATTCTTACTTTGTATGATGCACCGCCATGGATATGGTGCGGCTGAACGAATTCGAATGGAAATTCGTCGCGCGTGGCAATTCCGTTTTGATTGGTTTTTCAAATCTCGAAATTCTATTGAGATCCAAAAGCGTTGTGATGCTTTGATTAGGGTGCTTGAACGTGAAGATGAAATTATTCGAAGGAAAGAAGAATTGGATTTGTCGAAGAAATCAAATGGTGAAGCTTCCAGGGCAGCTGAAGCAAATGTTCCAGCTCATTGACTCTCCGAAATGTTGCCTGAATTGATATCATTATATCATGAGAATGAATTAATTTCTTTACTTGTTTCACCTATATTTTTGGTCTTTAACACTGTGTGAGACTTCATCTGAGCATTACCTGCTCTTATCACTTATGGTGGTAATAGTAATAGGGTCTACAGGTCTACAAGACCTTTCACTTCGCATTGAGCTAAACTGAAAACTGACACTATCACTGCAAAATTCAAAACCTAACTGCAAAGTAAGCATAAGAACTACGTGTTGAAATATACATATGTAGATTGATCACTATTCATGACACACTCACTTCACCGTACAATGGCGACCCCAATTCCAGATGGCATGGATCCAAGTAATATTGTCTATATAGCAGCCGTTGAAGGAGGAGGAACAAGTTTCACATGCGCCATAGGTCGATTGGACATCACTTCCTCAACTCTACTGGATGTCGTATCTTCGACCAATATCCCCTCCTCCACGATGCCTCCATCGGATACCATCTCTGCTGCATGCGGATATTTTACGAAACAAGGAGAGTTGTATGATATTCGAGCTTTAGGTGTGGCATGTTTTGGTCCGCTTGGATTGGATGAGAACGATGAAACTTACGGGTGCATATTATCGACGACGCCAAAACGGGAGTGGGCCGGAGTGAATGTATTGCAGCCATTTTTGGATGTACTTTCGAAGAATAAAATTAATAGTATTCCGTATAGGTTAGATACGGATGTTAATGCTCCAGCGTGGGAGGAATTCGAACGGTTTAATGCTTCTATTGGAGAAAAAAAGAAAATTGGTTCGTTGGCGTATATTACGGTTGGTACTGGAGTTGGCGTGGGCCTAATTGTGAATTCAAAGACTGTGCATGGTATGATGCATCCTGAGGGAGGTCACGTGTGTGTATCGAAATTACCAGATGATAAATTTGATGGGTATAGCTGGGGAAAGCACTGTGGTGCTCCCTACGGAGGAAAGTGTACGGTAGAGGGTCTTGCAAGTTCCGTGGCGTTGTTGGAAAGACTTCAATTGAGTGACAACGAATACGAGAACGATGACAAGAATGATCCTAGGGCTGTCTTAAAAGACTTACCTGACGATCATCCTCTGTGGGATCACTGCGCTAACGCTCTTGCAAATCTTTGCGTCACCTTGTCGTTGCTCGTTAGCATTGAACGTATTGTGTTCGGTGGAGGTGTAATGAAACGGACTGTGTTGGTATCGAAAATACAAACGAAAACGAAACAAATTTTGAACGGATATCTTGGTAAAGTTCATCAGCTGGGATCGGGAAGGAATTGCCTTAATGGGAGTGACCGGTGTTCAACTGATAGTATTTCGTCCATCAATGATTTTATATGCACATCTGCAGTTGGAGACGATGCAGGTTTACATGGGGCATTATCCCTCGCCAAACTGGCTTATTTTCAACATAATAATGAAAAGGAGACACTCTTATCTGCCAAATCCAGCGATTCGGTTCATTGGAAGTCGTTCGTACTCGGAGCCCTGTCGGCGGTCGCTGCTCTACTATCTATTCAAGTCACTTCAAAGAATTTCAGTCGAGTGAAATAACGTCAGAAAGTTGTGGATTTCGAAATACTCAGAATTTTGGGGGGAGCGGGGGGATCGTGCTTCTATATACTACATGATAATGTGTAAAAAACTTGCCACTACACTCTAAATATATTACATTTAAAGTTCTACTTTCCAAATACTTTTAAAAACGCATAGAGTATCATGAGAAAAACAGCAGAACTGGATTGAACGATGTTCGATGCACAGGCGTGTTGCGCAAGACGTAGTCACAAAGGTAACTTAATTATATGTGGGATAGGATGCCATGAGCATAATTCCGCATTGCCCTGCGTCATCCTTGGTGGAATCCCTTACCAAACGGATGTATCCACTTTCTCCCCAAGTCTCGCCCCACGAGTTTTTCACCAACCAGTAGTCAGATCCAGACTCTTCATCGGTACCGTAACCGACAGCTAAGACACCATGATCTAAATTAGTTCCACATTTGCTGCTGAAGACTCCAGATCTATAGAACTGGAAGAAAAGCTGGTCGGCCTCGATGGCAATGGCCACGGGCTGCATAGTCAACGCTTCCATAAGCGCTTGGTTGCTCTCAGGAGTGACATCAACAAATCCGGTCACAGCTGAACCCTCGACATTGTCACAGCTAGTATCTGCACACGTCTGCTGCTTCCCGGCGTAAGGATAATCCTGATAAGTACAAAGACCTTTCTCAGTCTTTTCAAAAGCAAATGCAGAATCCATAAGACCTCCATTGCAACCCATGTCAGGTTCCGCACCCTTGGTGTCACAATCTACCAACTGTTGCTCTGAGAACTCTACGAGTTCTCCAGAGTGAATAGCAAAAGCTCCTTCAATTGCTCCGACAGCACTGAAAGACCAGCATGAACCGCACATACCCTGATTCTTAACAGATGACACAGCTCCTTGCTCAACCCAATTCACGTATGTCGGGGGACCACCCGCAGTAGCCGTAGCCGTAACCTTCTCAGCTTCTTCACCCTCATCAGCTAAAGCCCTCAACTTTCTCTTCTCAGCAACTCCATCGGTTTCATCTGCCATGATCTCCTCTACAGGATCCACCTCAACGACCTCTTCCTCCACTACTTCCGGCTTAACACCAGCACGAACAGGAGCCGCATACTCCCCAATCTTCACGAACGATCGAAATTCTTCATACGTCATGTCCGAAAACTGGTTGTGACCAAGTTGGAATCCACTCTCATCAACATTGTGCTCCATAATCATGAGGTGATTCTTCAACCAAATGGCACGGCGCTTGGCCTCCTCCTCTACCGAGGCGTACGATTTGGCGAATTGGCTGCTCCAGTCGTTGAACAAATTCTGTACTCCGGCAGAATCGGCTGTCGACTCAGCGTTCGTGGCTGCGAACATGACATTGTTGGCTTCGGCTTGGTACGCGGCGGCGGTGGTGCTAACTAGTGCGGCAACGGCGGCAGTGAGGGCGTAGTTGCGTGTCAACATGGTAATCGGCGTGAAGGGTGAATTTCTAAACTTTATCTTTTTGTGTCGAAGACGTGAAGGGCATCGCTGATTCTTCTGAGTTCGTGGGATGTGTTTCTTTTGTACGATTGGATGTGCACTCCCGCTCCCGCGTTGGTGCTATGTCCAGGTCGTGATTTTACGATTCTCTCGCAGGATGCGACGTTGAGTTGAGAGTAAATTCTGATGACGAAATATTAAGTTCTGGTTTCGCAGAGTAGAGAATGGCTAATGTTATTGTCAAAAGTGTTTTTGAAAAATGATTTTTTTCGTCAAAATCTTTTCACGCGCGGAAATTAATCTTACCACTTTTTGGTTGAAGCAATGCTTCTAATAAATGTGTTCGATTGATACTTTTACGTAACTTTCCTCATTGTCTTGAAAGCTATTGAATGGTTTGCCAGACTCATAATGTTTTGTTTCGAACAAATTCATAGCGTGAAGTAATCATTACAGTGTGTTGCTAAATCCACGGGTCAACAGCCGAACGGCGCGCGCGCCGCGTACTGATGAGTTCCGACTCAATTTGAAGTTGTATGTGCTCCGCAAAAAATTTTTAGGCGGTGAGGGGCTAGACTACAGCGGTAGTATGCGCCAAGTCCGTCAATATCATCTCTGAAATGAGCGGTCCCCATTCATTCGGCTTTGGGGCTCCGGTGTTAGTAATGTAAATCCTTTGAGGAATCGTGCCCTAGTCGAGACTCGCCCTCGGGTAGAAGTACATCGAAAGATGTTGTCATGAGATGTTTTGCCAAAAACGGTAAGTCGGATGGCTCAAAAATTACTCTGTAGTTACATTAAAAGCTATTTTAGAAGTGTGTTACAATACTGCGAGTAAGGACGCGGATGCTTTCGAAGTCGTGGTGATGACGGCTGGTATCTTTAAGATAATGGATCCAGCACGCAGTACGTTTACTCTCGATTCAGCGATTCAGAAAGTTGTGGGCCGACTCTTTAATTTCGAGAGTGAAGAGTTGTACTTGCAAACTTCCAGATGTATCCGTCAAATCCACTTGTTTCCTTGTCCTATTCAACAAATGTGTGTTGGATTAATTGGTCACTTGGCTGATATTTTTTGAAATTGACATCTTATTCTTAGTTATTAAACCAAACGCCCCTTAACATATACCAAATTCTGACAAAAACAATTACTCTTCACATCTAAAAGCAAATCGATCTAGCTTCGAAATAGCTAGCAAAACATGCTAGAGAAAGGTCTGATAAATGATCCAAATATGTTGCTATCTCAAATAAGGCAAAGAAAAACACTATGACATTGCCGAAGCCATACTTCCAGCAACACAAGATGCAAACATAATTCCGCCAACATGATTATTACTCTTGAACCTATTTGCTAAATTGTCTGGATCCTCTAAATCAGCAGAACATATTTGCCAAAGCAAATGAGAAAAAGCTGCAAACGATCCAATATAGTACACAGGTTCAGTGAATCCTGCTCCGAAGCCAGCTAGATTCCAACCAAGAAATGTCATGCCAGAAAAACAATAGAGAGTTGGTTTTGTATGTTCACCAAAATGCAAGGCTGTAGACTTTAGGCCAAGTTTGGCGTCATCGACCTTATCCTGGTGAGCGTACAAAGTATCGTAAACAAGTGTCCAGCAGACGCCAGATGCATAAAGGGGGAGAACAACAGAAGGATCTAACGACCCATGCGATGCAGCCCACCCCATGAATGCTCCCCAATTAAATGTCATTCCTAAAAAAAGTTGTGGCCAATTGGTGTATCGCTTCATTAATGGATAGGTAGCAACAAGAGGTAAAGATGAGATACCCAAAATCAGGCAATATTGCATGTTGGGGAGGGATAGCAAGACACCTAATCCTACTGATAATTGTAAACCTAGAAAGCCGATTGCTTGATTTGTACTCAGCTTGCCACTTGCTAGAGGACGGTTCTTCGTTCTATGGACGTTTCTATCAAAATCTTTGTCCCACATATCATTTATAGTGCATCCAGCTCCTCTCATCACAAATGAACCTGAAATAGAAGTGGAAAAAGAATCAATGTCAAATGTAAAACAAGTCAAACAAAGTACGAAAAACTTACCGATAGTGAAAAGGGCAATAAGGGAAGGATCTGGCGCTCCGGCCAAGTAATCCCAACCGCCCCCTGGCTGCGAAGCTGCAAGCGCAGTTGACCACAGACACGGCCATAACAATAAAGCAGTACCGATTGGCTTATCGACTCGCGCCAACAATGCGTAAGGTCTTAGAGAATTCGGTAGCATCCTTACGAAAGACGAAGTATTGTCGCACTTATCTAGCTTTTCTCTACTGTTTTCAGTGAAATGTCGACGTCTGCCCCCAGAGACGCATCGCACTTTTGGGTGAGGACTCGTAATCACATCACTCTTAGCAGAAACTACTTTCGCGAAATTGGAAATTTTGAAATGTAAAGATTGGGTAGAACGTTTAGCATTCGAACAAATTATTGGGCTCTTAGTGATGTAAATTAAGCGGCGAAACTGGGGCGCAAAATGGCGGCGACAAGCATGGATCATAGGGTTAATGCGACCTCCCATCAGTAAACTCGACATGATAAAATTTAAAATGAAGGACCGTCGAGATCTCCATAATATTTGTTAGATGTGATTCTCTTCTACACTGTCTCAAGTTGCGTTCACGTGTTTGTGCAACTCTATTGTGCCCGAACAAGATGTTTATTTGTGTGTAGCTGTGTTATATACTTCACACTTCATTTGTCAATTACCAATTTTACCAATAGCGATAGCGGTATCGGCTGGTTAAAAGAAAAGGGTGCGAGAAGGCTAAAATTGGTCCCCTGACGTCAACAAGTTTTACTTTAGACTCTAGACTCTAGAAACCTAACGTTAGAGAGATGGTGAAAGGTGAAAGAGGCTACCTGCGGGTTTTTCATTGTAAGAGAGTTGTTTCCAGTAAAATTAGAAAAATCTACGTGCAATATTAATATATGGCCAACGATCAAATTTATGCCAGCAGCGGAATAGCTTTCACACGACCTACTCAGTATGGATAGCAGTTAAAACGTAACATTGCAGCTTTCGACATTCAAAATTGGTCTACAAATCCCATACTCGAAAAAATTTGAAGTTTCGATCGGTAGGCACATCAAATTCAACAACATCTTCCCCGTTAAAGTTTCCATCCACAGCAAGTCTGTGTCGAACAAGCGTTAATTCGGTAAAATTTGCGGACCCAGGTATCAATCCAGTCCTTACGATTATTAGGTCGAGACTAATATCTGACCATTTACTTTTAAAAAATGTAAGATTAATGTATCCTTCAAAAAATTGAATTCTAACACTTACTGCGATGTCCATACGCGGACGCCAAATTTTGAAACCTCGTATTTCCCAACGACAGCTTGTTTATCGCTGTGGTTTGTTCGTTTCATCTTAACAAAGCGCGGGATCATCTCATATGGAGGCGAAGCTGAAAGCGCATACAAAACATTTCCATTTTCCTGAAAACATAAATAACGATAGTGAATTTGTTCAAGTACAACTCCCATTGGTATTTCTGTCCACATATCTCGTTGAATCCTTTTGATTTGTTTGTATTTTAATATGTAGATGCCATTAAGGCGGACACGTGGGCGGTTAATGAACATATTCCTGTAGCTATTCCATCTCTCCACATTTAAAACTTTCTTTTTCGATCTGTTTGTATTCATTTTATCAATCTTTATAAATGTTTTTTCATTTGGTCGTAATAAATTATATATAACTTACTGCTTCAAATATACTCGCTCGCACAAAAATTTAAACGCCATTTCTCCAACAGTAAAATGCTTCCAAAACGGCGAAACGCAGGCACAAACCCCGAATGAGTCCATATCCATAAATCCCATTAACCTATAAAGAATTTCGTCTGGGAGGAGCATAATATGGCCTCCATGTCCTGCTTCAATTTGTTCTACTGATAATCTAACTTCATTCATCTGGTAACCAGATGAACCAATCGTTTCATCCAAGTTCACTTTTGGAAGTGCATCAAGCACTTCTTCCTCCTCGTCATCTTCTTCAGAGCCATCATCCTCGCTATGCTCGTGGTCTACTATCTCGCCAGACGAAGCAACAGCTCCTCCTTCTCCTTCTCCTTCTCCTTGATTGGCAAATAAATTAGCAGAAATATATCGATGTGCTTCTTCCTCTTGTCTCGTTGAAAGTTCCGTAGCTCGTTGCAAATAAATCTCCTCTTCGAACGCACCAACGGTTAGACCCCTCCTTGCCGCAATTTCCTTTTTTTCTCCAAGTGAAAGCATGTGCCAAATTGGCCAGGTAAGTTCCCAACCATCCACTCGCAGAGGCTCCTCTACAATCGTCCCCGTCCCCGTCTCTGTCTGCTCGTCTACTGCCGTCATTGCATCAAAGTTGTCATCGAGTTTTCCCGGTCGAGGACCGTGTACTTGTCCTTGCAGTTATGATGCGGAAAAAAGAAATAAAGGAGGCGGGGGCTCTTCCCCTTTACCTCTCCTCTATGACAAAGAACAAACAAAGAACTCACTGCGTCTGTGTCTCTGTAGTGACGAAGTGACGGTGTGATGTACCATTTCGAGTGTACGAACTTCCTACAAATTATAAACTAAAATAGCTATCCATTTCGCCATCTCTTCCCTGACGTTAAAATATAGCTAATATAGAGAATAGAGGAACAACGAGAATCTGAACTGGAATCATCGAGCAAAGTGCCATGATGACGCCAAAAGATCTACACACTACACATATCTTCTTGAAATAGGAGAGTGAGTAGTAGTATTAGTAGTAGTAGAACAAGGTAAATGTTTGCAGCACGAACCCCTGCAATGCACTTCCTTCGAAACAATCGCATAAGCTGCAACAACCGTCCTACCGTTACGTCAACGGCCATAATCGCAGCCGCAGCGACTTACTTGGCATCTTCTTCCAATATCCACTTCTTCTGCAGCTCATCTTCATTTATCGTATCCGCTGCAAACCGCCCTTCGAACCGAAACGTACCGTTTGTAGTAAGTCGTACAAGATCTTTCAGTCGTGGAGTGACGAGTGATATTATGTCGGGTGGTGGTGAAATTAGTAGCAGTAACGTAGGAGTTTCTCCGCCGGTGGCACGGAGGGAGGAAGATCGTGTCGTTATGGCAGGTAAAGTGGATGATGGATTAAATCGTGGACCGGATGAGGCGTTGTTATTGAATCCCCCGCGTGCTGTACCGGACCCGTATGGTTGGATGCGTGATGAGAAGCGTACCAATGAAGAGGTATTGGAGCATTTAAAAGCTGAAAATGCCTATACTGAGAAACTTACAGAGCACTTGGGAGGTTTGAGAGATAAGTTGTACGATGAATTTGTATCGTCAATTAAAGAAACGGATTTTACTTGTCCTGCTGCATGGGATGAGTATGTTTATTACTCGAGAACCTTCGAAGGAAAAAGTTACAAGACCTTGTGCAGAGCGCCCAAGGTTGTCGATGTTAAGGCTGAAACAGACAAGGTAAGTTGAGAAATTATAAATTTTTAAATGAATACGTAAAATATGCGTAAATTATGCACATGATAGCTTATTTGGTATATTCTTTTTATGCTTTATCGTAATAATGCGAGTCTAGTGGTCTGGAAAAGCGGATGACCCCGTTATTCCTGGTGAGATATGCTATCAGGATGAAAACAAGCTTGCTGAAGGAAAGAATTATTGTGGCGTTTACACGAAGGTTTCGCCTTCTCACTCATTGGCAGCTTACACTGCAGATTTTATTGGGGGTGAAACATACCGCATTTTTATTAAAAATATTGGTACCGGCGAGTTGATTGAACCAGAAGATGCATCACCCGAAACAGACGCAAGAATTGTTTGGGGCATTGATGATTCAACTTTATATTACTTCAAGATGGACGATGCTCATAGACCGTATCAGCTCTATAGGCATAAAGTTGGAGAGTCTTATGATAATGATGAGCTATTATTTGAGGAAAAAGATGATCTCATGTGGTTGGGACTGTCCAAATCTAATGACGAAAAGTATTTATTTCTTGAATCTGGATCAAAAGAAACTTCGGAAGTACTTTACCTTGACCTTTCTGATCCCACTGCCACTCTTCAGAGCATCGGTGGACGATGCAATAAAGTATTGTATGAGGTCGAGCATAAGGATGGAAAATGGTTTGTGTCAACCAATGTGGAAGGAACACCAAACATGCGTTTGATGACATGCGATGCGAAGCCGAACTGTGCGGACGAATGGGAAGAGGTCAAAGATAGCGCTGGTGCGACATTGTTTAATGGAGGGATCGAAAGGACTTTAGACGACGGTAAGTTTATCATTCGCATATACTTTGATAATGAAAGACCACTGTATAATCAAGGCAAACCTCGCTTCCAGTGACTCCGTTTAAAGAACACATGTTGGCATTAGGGCGCGAAGGTGGTCTACCAAGAGTTTGGTTCATCCGATGTGATGACAGTGGCAATGTTGACACCTTTGAACAATTATCATTTGACGAGTCTGCTTATGATGTGGGATATGGTGGAAATTATGAGTATGATACGAATGTAGCTGTCGTTACTTACGACTCATTAATTACACCAGCACAAACATTGGAAATATCTGTTGCTGATTTATCGAAGCGAAAAGTTTTAAAACAGAAAGAAGTTCCTGGATACGACCGCGAGATGTACGGGTATGAACGCACTACTGTGCTATCTCGTGACGGAAAAGCTGAGATTCCTGTCTCAATTGTGTATCGAAAGGATCTACGGAATGCGGCAATAGAAAGTGGGAATACGATGCCGACCCATCTGTACGGTTACGGTTCGTACGGTTCTTGTATGGAAGCCTATTTTAGTGCGACACGCTTGTCTTTGCTTAATCGTGGAGTTATGTATGTTATAGCTCACATTCGAGGTGGAGGTGAAATGGGAAGACATTGGTACGAGGAACCAACTGGTGCGAAGTATTTATGTAAACGAAACACTTTCGACGATTTCGTCGATGTAGCACATTATTTAATTGACTCGAAGAAGACCGAACCGTCAAAACTTTCATGTGAAGGAAGATCCGCGGGAGGCTTACTAATTGGAGCGACTATCAATCAAGCGCCAGAGTTGTTCAGGGTAGCTATTTTAGGCGTCCCTTTTGTCGATGTAGTGCCGACAATGATTGACGAAACTATTCCCTTGACTGTCGTTGAGTGGACGGAGTGGGGCAATCCCAATTACTGTAAGTTTTTTGAGTACATGATGAGTTACTCCCCGATTAACAACGTTAAAGAAGGAGTCACATACCCAGCTTGTCTACTAACTGGTGGTCTGCATGATCCACGTGTGCAGGTAAGTGTTCTTATTTTATAATTTTTCAAATCTATTTGAACAAGACCTTATCTTGCAACATGATTTGTAGTATTGGGAACCAGCAAAATTCGCAGCTGAGTTACGACATCAACAAAGTGATGAGTCGGGTCCTGTTATTTTGAAGATGGATATGGCGGCAGGCCATTTTTCTGCTAGTGATCGATACAAATATTTGAAAGAACTCGCTTTTGACTACGGCTTTATGCTCGATCAACTTGATTTAGCGTAAGTCTAAATTTGTATTTTAGAGAGAACGGCATATTTTTGAAGGTGATTGAGAAACGCGTCGAAGTAGTCGTAAACCTCTAGCAAAAGAAGGGTATGGAATAAATTACGAATTCTTCTCGTACTTGTCATTCCAAAATTATGTGACATGAAAGCAATCCCGTTTAAAAGGCGTCAATTATTTTCATTCCCTTGGTCGGTGCACAAAACACTAATCTTATTTGAAGTTTCGGTCATACGTGTTGAGCAACTAGAGTATTACTCGCGTTGGTTAAAGCCCACTATGAGCTATAGTGTCCCGACATGTATCGACTGTTGCCCTCCGTATTATTCTCTTTGTATTTGCTTTTCGGCTTGCATAGTATGAGTAGACCTTACGACGCTATCAGTGCTATGGCCAATAGATTAGATTAGAGAAAAAAGTGTTAGCAGACATGATGTCGTTTCTTATTTCCAGTCAATAAAGGGCAAAAAGGAAGAGATAACTAAATTGAACTGGCAGATATCGATAGTTCTTCATCATGAAGGTTGCACCCGCCGATAGAAATCTGCAAGAAAAATCCATTTGTAAAATGGCCTGAAGCCTGAAACTGTGTTTATGATGTAAGAGGCGGTCCAGAACATTTTTCTTGGAAGTTGGAAGGTCATACCAGACTGACTATCAAGTCAAGGGGTAGATATTCAATCAAAATTTCGTTCAAGCGAAGACAGTGCTAACATGTAAAATAGATTTTTGAAAAAAGGTACATAGATACAGTAGCGATACATGAACAACAATCAATATTAATTGTGACACAAGTTTTTTCTAAATTATTGTGCTGCGCATACTACGCTTCGTCGAGGTGGTGGGCTCTCCCTACATCTCTAGAGAGAGAGAACGAGAGAAAGATATCATCAAATCTGAAAACTTACAGATATTTGGTAAAAACTGGATGTCTATTTCTGACATCAATTGATCAGAAGATCAAATTTCGAGCATGTGTACCTGCGCATGATGCAAGTGCGGAAGAATATGCAAGAGCTATGAAGTTAATTGTAAGGAAGTATAATGTTGCTGGATTTAAGGTTAAGCAAGTGAATGCTGACAATGAGTTTCAACCATTGCTCAGTAA
>Ga0115008_10002347_pt1 | contig 15669 bp, 9 predicted proteins | sample FraStrMetagenome_FD_87164 | JGI IMG/M metagenome (GOLD analysis project Ga0115008, IMG submission 87164) | Marine eukaryotic phytoplankton communities from Arctic Ocean - Fram Strait ARC3M Metagenome | ecosystem: Environmental > Aquatic > Marine > Oceanic | place: Fram Strait | collected 2012-06-18
ATAATTTAAACTTCACCGAAGATTATATTGTAACAAAAAAATTCGCTTGATTTGATTTATTGTTTTATAAGCATCTATATGATCTAGCCAGCATCAAATGGGTTTAAAGATATATATGGTGGTTGTTTACTTTGTTCAGTCCTGGAAGAATGGGCAAGTGTTAATGATAAGGGTAATGTATTTCATGATTACCTTAATGACTTTGAATTCTTATTACTTTTAAGTTAAATTCATCTCCAAAAAACAAGTAACATAGTATACATATAACAAGGGAATTAGACAATTGATTGGTAGCCACCTTCTTTAACCCTAGAAAACAATGAACCTCCGTCTTGTTCCTTTTTATCTTTATTATCATCATCCTCTGCAAACATTGCAGCTAATTTCTGTTTCACAAATTTTGAACGATCTTTTGTTAGTTTTTTCATCATACTTTTTTGTACCGTCATAGCATCACGGAGAATTAGCATTTCCTCTTGACGAGCAAGCGGCACAAGAATATTTCGAAAACACTTCTCAGCTCCGTTGAATAATGGGACCATCAAGTAAACTATGGTAAAAATGACTACTGTGTAAAAACCCGGAATTTTTCCGAGATAACTTTCTGTCCAATCCATTGCTAAAAAAAGGAAACCAAAACAACTCCAGTACGTTAGCCAAAAGGTATCGTCATCGCCTTCGGGGGTGATTACTGCCGCAATAGATGCTAAGAAGGGGTAAATTGTCCCGACAGAAACAGTAATAAATCTTTTGAGAGAAGCAGGAAAGAATAGAAAGATAGCCCATAAAATCCAAATATGAGATGCACTGATAACTGTATTGACGAGCATATTTATCCATCCATCGAAACGTTTCGTGATGGGTTCTAGGGCAGGAGCTAAGTACGGTTTAGTTATTTTTTCGAAAATAAGAGCCGCTCCGTCAGTGTAGGGCAGTAGCAACCAGAGGAAAAACAAAAACTCGAAGTGGAAAAAGTATATGTAGAGTGTTGTGTTGGTTTCTGCAAAATCCTCGATCCATTCGGCTGCGTAAAATACGATGCCCTGAGATATCCAATATTGCAACCAAACCTTATCATCTTCTTCATCTGGTGTACAAACGGCACGAATAGATTCATAAAGAGGATAGACACATCCTATTACCCTAACAGTTAGAGGTGAAAATATAATTTTACGAACATTGAGCGGAACGATGAGAATGAAAATAACTGCACAAGCAATGAATATTCCGTGATTTTTCAACTCAGTTCCTCCTGTTCGAGGGAGCCTCTGAACCGCTATGTATGTTACTGCAACAGCTATGATTCCAGCTATGAAAGATTCTATGAACTCCGGTGACATTTTCTTTGTTTGGCACTACTATTTTTTGACCTTTGATGCGATGTCATGCGTCAGAGATAATAAATAAGAATAACCTTGACATGAAAAGATCTAAAGATTCATACTTTTAGTTACTGGGCCACATACTGTAAAGATACGAAAAAAATCAACAAGCAGCCTGAAGCAATTCTTTTGCACCTTAAAACAATGTAGAACATTTTCAGCCCTCATCAAGTTCATAAAATGGAATAATGTTGCAGTCATTGAACAAACTCTAAAAGGAGCTCACATCATGCAAAAATGAAAAGAAATGACAAAAAGATATGTATATTCTACCTTGCCTATGAAATTGTTTACTCTTTTCAAAAGAATATGCATGAATCTGTAGGTGGTATAGTACTCATCAATGAGTATACAAATTGTAGCTAGATTTTGTCAATGCCGATGAAATAATGAATATGTTTTTCTCTGCAGTTAATTTTATATTCTATATTGTTTGTTGGTTTATGAACTTTTGTAGGATGCTCAGGGATATGTCCGAACAACGATTCAAGTTATTTCATTCTTTAAACTGTTTAGCAAGGCTTCAAGTAGATTCCTGCTGTATGACTTCGTCATCTGCTTCATCATCATCGTCGTCGTCTTGACCAGCAAGGAAAGGATTCGAAATTTCTTCTGTTCCTGCATCTGGGCATACTAAACTAACTTGTGTTCCTCGTACAACCACTAATCCTAATTTGCGGAAGTTGCTTGTGATTTTGTTGGGGTCGTTTACATCTGTTTCATTTGAATTTCAAGAAGCATATATTAATAAGGACAAATATAAAAAGAGCAATGCAAAGACGCATCATTCTAATAATAATCTTATTTGCGTTCGAAAGAATTCTATGGAAAGAGTTCTTACCTCGAAGAAACTCATCACAATCATCCAACACCAAATTTACTAATTCATCGTATCCACGTAATGTACCTCGCAATTCTCGTCCTCCAGAACATTTCACAAGAACCGTCGAATCAACGAGCTTTGCCAGTTCTAGAATAGATTCTTTTCTAGAAGATCTATTATTGTTTTCCCCTTTTCCGCCTCCGCGTCCTCCACGATTGTTGCTCATGGTTGATTTATGTTTTTCTTTATGGGCTCCAATTAATCAACTTGGGCGTGGTGGATATCTATGTGAGATTTTTAAGTACGGTATACTGCTGATTTACCAGCATTTGACCTTTGTACAATTTTTAGCGTAGAAATAGAACTTCATATTTTGCAATTCTTGCACACATCACAAGCTTGGGAATTTCCATCACGCCAGATTCGTCTTCCTTAAGATTCATGCTTATAACCAAGCTAGTTCTCTCAAGAGCAACTTACGTCTTACATTACTAACAGCCCAACTAGCTTTCAATTATAGAAGCTATTAAATCAAGTTTGCAATGTTTCAAAAGAAAAAAAAACACATAAATCTCATCATCCACTTCATTCTGTTCCTTCGCATGGAATTGGTGTTTTCATTCCATGCTCCTCAATATTCTAATGCAAAAAAAAAATCAGGAATACAAAGTGGTTTCATCAAAAAACAAAAATGGTCAAACATGAAAAAGACAGCCTTATTTATCGAGCTTCCATCTGAGAAAGAAAATAGTTTGCATGAGAATACTTCAAATGATGCTTCGTTGTTCAAGTCACTTCAAAAACGACAATCAGAACTCAAAAAAGGGATTGGAAAACGATTTCGAACAAAAACCCAAAAAGGATTTTTGAATATTCATAGTGATCCAGACTCAGAACCATATTGTCTTGATAATGTCATTGGACAATTACCAGAAGGTGAAATTGTAACTTCTTTCGATATTTGTGATGATTGGGTTTATCATGATGGAGGGAAGTTTAGTGAGCAGGGGTGGAGCATTCGTGAATTTGGAGGATTTACATGGTTAGAGCCTCTTGAAGAATAATCGACAAGACGTGAGTAATTTGGGGACCCAATATGAAATGAAATGGGAAGGAATATAGGAAGAACACTTTTTATGTAAAGAATGAATGCATCCACTTTCATATTGATATTTGGAGTTGTGTTTTTATGAAAAATAAATGAATAATAAATATACATATATTTATGAAACATGGGAACCAATAAAAATAACGATCCTCTTCCTTTATTACAGGAACTACATTCGTCTCCATAGACAAATTAGATCCTAGTATAAAATTATGACTTTGATCTCTTGGACTACAATGATAATTTTCAAATAACGTTTGTTTATAATTTGCAATCATTTGAATAAGGGAACAAAAACAGCATTTTTGGTTTCCAATGGAAAATGTAAAGTCCAAGAACATTTCCATAACTCTATTTTATGACTCATTTTTCATGTGTATAAATTTTGTTGATATCGAGAATGTGCTGGGTTATTTGGGTAAGTGATATGGAAAGAGTTTAGGAAATGAAATAATGACATTCACACATATTATTTTTTTCAAAACAGTGGAAAAAACAAGCAGATTGGAAGTTATTCATATCAACAACATTTTTTTATACGCTACATTTAATAGACCAAAGAACGATCTCTGTGACTATCCTTCTTTGCGGCCTTTTGGTAGTCTTCAATCACTTTCACCACTTTGCGAAGATTTCCAAGAGTTACCTGTCGCAACATTCTTGCATTCCTACATAATACCCTTCTACATAGATGATGAAATCCCGGGTCTACAATTTTATTGGTGTAAGTCTGCACTTTTACTTGTTTTCCTGTTTCCTCGTCTATCGTTTTTTCTATCTTTGACACGACCAAATCTACTACTGGAGCCAAAACATTGGACAATCTTGTAGAGCATGCTGATGTGATTTGCTCCTGTGAATGATTCAATTCACTCGACAAATGTGTCAAGCTCTGATCTGCTGCGCCACTTCTATCAGATCCCCACCGGTATGTAGCTGGTGAGACACAACTTAGCACTAGATTGAATTCCTCAATCGTAGTTTGTAGTTTTTCGGCCCATGCTAATACTGCTTCAGGGTCATCAGCATTAATACCGTCAGATGGGACTGTTGGAACGCGATTACAGAGTCTAATGACAGAGCACTTTATTTCTTCCAACGACATCATTTCGAACTCATCCTCGAATTTGGGTGTCGTATTGTTTTTTTCATCATCCTCTGACTTCTTTTTCCCGTTTTCTAATCTCTGTTTCTTATTCATCTTTCCAATCAATGCATCTCTTTCGTTATTCGATCTACGTTTTTGAGCAGTCAAGTCAGAGCCATTTTTGATTGCGCTTGACATAGTAATCTTGGGCTGTATATATGTACTATTTTGTAGCAACACTGACGAAAATTCGAATGCTTCACTAATGCAGGCAAAGTAATTAATAAATAGATAGCGGGCGGGGTATTCTTGTTTGAGTGGACTTTGATTGACCAAATATTATTATTTTCGTGTTTCACGAACCAAATACGTAATTCACTACCAATCCACGTGGTTTGTTTATAACTGGTCCTGAGCTCTTTCTACATACGTAATCATGATCAGAAACCTTCGGACGAAGTGCAAGTTGAGCTTACACTTCATTTAAATCTAACAAGAAGGAAAATTATCCATCGATGGCATCATCATGTATCCTTTAGAGATTTATTCGTAATCAAAAGCACCAAGAAAGTGTGCAAATATTCCCTCAAATATGATATACGAAAGCGATAAAGCGAATCTGTTTCATCAATTTTACACATAAAAGTTCAAAAGGACTATGCTCGTGTGTTTTGATATGTTAGTGTACTCAAAAAAATAATTCTTCGGACAGGTTAAAGACAGTGTTCATCAAATCATTCTTATCATATATATAAACAGATTTATTTTTTGTATTCTGAAACTATCTAACTTCGTTTTTTATGCAGATTAAATCAAAAAAATAACATCAACCTTCACTTTGTCTATGTAATGATTGTTTTTTTCTTGTAATATCAATTATTGTCATACTTCTTAGTAACTTTTATCTGATGGGAAATATTTAGCATTTTTGTGAAGAAACTTTTGGGAAAATTTGAAAACTGCATTTCGATGAGATATTCTTTGTTGCTGTTCTTGAAAATAGGGAGAAATTGTTTACCATGCTCCGCCACCGCTGTAATTTCCTCCACCACCACCACCACCACCATAGCCTCCTCCGCCATAGCCACCACCTCCGCCACCGTATCCGCCTCCACCGCCACCACCATAGCCTCCTCCGCCGTAACCACCGCCTCCTCCACCGCCACCACGACGGCCTCCACCTCCGCCGTTGTCTTGGGTTCGGTAATCCCTTCCTCCGAAGTTGGACCTTCCACGACGTCCACCTCCTCTGTTGCTCCCTCCATAGTCACTCATGGACTTGAACCAGGTAGGAACTTCTTGATCGTTCTCTTCAAATAGCTCACGGAGCTCTCGAGCAATTCCGACATTGCGATCATTCATGAAGGAAAGTGCAGCACCAGTGTTACCTGCACGTCCAGTACGGCCAATCCTATGGACATAATCATCAATATTTGTTGGCAAATCATAATTTACCACCTGTGTCACATTAGGAATGTCCAATCCACGACTTGCTACATCTGTAGCTACCATTACAGGAGTCCTACCATTTTTGAAGCTCCTCAAGGAATCCTCTCGCTCGCGTTGAGATTTATCTCCATGAATAGAGCATGCCGGGAATCCTTTACTGCAAAGGACATCTTCAATATAGTCACAAGAACGTTTTGTTTCTACGAAAATGAGAATAAGCCCTTCTTCAATTGTCAACAAGAAGCGCATTAGAGTGTCGAGTTTATCATTATTTTCAACATACTCCACTGTTTGAGTAACATCTTTTGAGGCACTTCCAACTCGACCTACTGTAAGAAAGATGTAATCATTAAGGAAATCGCTTGCTAGACGCTGTATGTTTGGAGGAAAAGTTGCACTAAACATCATAGTTTGTCTCATCTCGCCGTGAGGCATTCCTTCTTGTTCAACAATTCGACGAATCTGAGGTTCAAAACCCATATCAAGCATTCTATCAGCTTCATCAAGCACGAGAAATTTAATATTGTCCATTCCTAAACGACCGCGTTCAATTAGATCTACTAAACGACCAGGAGTTGCAACAAGAAGATCACATCCGCGTTCGATTTGACGTAGCTGTTCCCTTACTTCGGCACCACCATAAACTACAACTGATGCAATACCAGTCATGTAGCTAAACTTACGTGCTTCATCTTGAATTTGTGATGCTAACTCACGTGTAGGGGCTAAAATAAGTGCCTCGGGATACACACGGCGGCGAGCGTTGTCTGGAGGTTCCTGTCCACCTTTCCTAAGCATACTCATAATGATTGGGAACAAAAACCCAGCTGTTTTTCCACTTCCAGTTTGGGCACATGCCATCAAATCTCTGTCTTCAACTCCGATGGGAACGGAGTACTTTTGTACTGGGGTTGGTTTAGTATATCCACAAAGTTTAACGTTATTCACAAGAGCTGGTCCAATTGTTTCTTCGCTGTAAGTGTCAATAGGATCGGGAACGTTGGCACCTGAAGTTTCTACTGGAATGTCATCATAGTTATCGAAATTGATACCTGTTGTTTGCACATTCTCACGATGAAATAACTCTTTCTCAAGCCTTTTATCAGGTCGCATATCACCATGATAGCCTAATTCATTACGACGAGCTCCATCGCGGCGATAGCGTCCACCGCCACCGCCACCTCCACCTCCGTCGTAACGTCCTCCACCAGAGGAACGTTCAGTGTCAACATTTGCCCAGCGACTATTTGATGTCATAGGAGGAGGGCCTCCTGTATTGTTTCCGCCATTAGAAGCTCGATCATCGCCTTGGTGAGAACGACGATCCCCACCTCTACGATCGGAATAACCACTACTAGATCTTCTATCGCCATATCCTGCGCGTCCTCCACTTCCGTAGCCTGCACGTCCAGATGGGGGGCCTGAGGACCCTTCTGAGGATCCACCACCCTGATTTCTCAGGTGCGGTGGTACATACTTGTTACCTGTTAAGGGTTGGTCCGTTGTTTTCAAAGCGTTTGTTTTTTTATCAGTTTTATTCATATAGTGATAAATGAAAAATAATTATTTCAATTTTGATTTTGCAGTTTAATATTTGTTATGATGTGAGCTTTTCCACAGCTTCTTTCAATCAGTCGTGACGAAAAAAGCGGAACATTCAGGGGTATTCCATGATGCTCCAAGATGGCCGTTCTAGAATTCAAGAGCTTTCATGAGCCATCCAAACCTTTTCTCACCAACACGATTCAAAACATTTCTCAGGATGAAGTTTATCATGTCCCACGTGAGTAAAACGCAAAAACCAAAAAACGCACTTTTCAGAAAATGAGTTAGGTACTATTCATACCTTTGTACGACAAGAAAACCAAACATTTCAAACATGAGATTGGGGTATGAGGAATTTTTTCCAAGAGTTTAAGTATGGGAATTCCAGTGTATCAATTTTTGCAAATAACGTATACCAAAGAATAATATTCAAGTACGAGAGAACGATAAGCTTTCTCTTTCGGTAAACAATGAAGTTAAGCCAGAGACCTGAAGAGATAATTGCACTGCATCATAAAGGTTAACATCCAAACAGTATCATTTGGGGGAAATCCAACTCCATGACAGATGGTGTGACGAAGATCTCCAGCAAAATTCAAAAAGAATGGAACACAAGTTCCTCAAATGTAAGCAGAGTTAGAGTTTACGCACCATTTTGCATTCCAAAAGCACTGAAATCACGCTGGGTATTTGTGCTTTTCACTCAACCAATTCAAGCCTTGACCTTCTAAAATTTTCAAAATTCTTGTCCAACACAACACTGGCTGAGATTTGTTACACTTACATACGGGATCATATGTTGGGTTTCATACTAAATTGTTCGCACGTCAATTTGATAGTAATTTCCCTACCGTTCATTCGATGCTGGACATGTCTTATATACTCGTAAATGAAGGACTGCTATTGGTGAATGTCCTAAATGATTTGTTCACTCAATTTTATGAAATAACCTATTCACGTGAATTTCATGATGATGTCATCTATTCACAATTCAATTTCATTCCAGAAATGATTGTTGCTTGACAAGTCTGGCTGGTTTGCTATTTGATAGATAGATTTCAATGCATACTAATTAAAAGAAAAGCTTCTTGTTCAGTGCAGGTATGATTGCCTACTGTTTAAGATTTGATGAAAACAAAAAATAAAACGAGTCGAGATATGCCGCATGTTATTTCATTGTTTTCTTTTGAATTTGTTGTCCCAACAACAAATTAGACGACGTGTGGATAACTTTCTCTTCCTCTTGTGGAAACTGCGCGGGACTCATTTTGCTTCTAAATATTTCTAAAATATTTAAAATCAATCACACGGCGGTATAATACTTACAACGAAATATATAGAAATTTTGTTCATATGCTTTATTCTGCTAATCAAGAACATATGCTCGCTCGTTAATGGTGTCATATGAACATCATACTACTACAGAAGTTTAGATTAGATTTCATCAAAACAAATGAATTTCTTGGCATTGTTGCTCACATCATTCACGTGCCGGAAATATTTCGATAAAAAGGTCACAGAGCCCAGACACATTTCGAGTGAAGCTCAAAACTTGTCTTGCATCAACTCATTCAACGTATCATTCTAATAATTGAAGTAGGAAAAATGAAACAAAATCGAACTACCCTCCTCTCTCTATTGTGTCTCGTATTGTGCGCTCCTTCTACATCAACTTTTTTCCCTCGAAGCAACTTCGAGAAGAAGTTTCAAGCTAATGAGCCTGCAGGTGCTATTGCATACTCTCTTAACGACGAGAAATTTCTAAAGGAGCTAGTTTCATTGAAAGAAGCAAAAGATATGGAGTATCGAACTATTGAAAATTATAATCAAGAAGTAAATGAAGTCCTGTGTGAAAATCATCCGTCACCTTCAACATGTTTTTCAACTGTGTGTGAGTACACAGCGGGAAATATATGGTTTCTCCCCAGGGCCGGAGTAAAATTTCGCGAAAAAATGGCAATCAAGCAAGTTTCGACTGAAAATCATCAGGCTACTGTTGAATGCGAGGCTGATTTTTTCGATGGGAAGAAATGGATCAACTGTGCAAAAACAACTTGCAAAATAAATTCAAGAACTATTCCTCTTGATAAAAAAGAATGTGTGGACGTGATCTTCCAACATCATCACCAAAAATTAAGCGATGGATTTTGTGATAATCCGTTTGAGCTCCAATTGGACGTAAAGACGAATCTTATGATACGCTTACCACTTATTGCAGGCAGGGTTTCAAAAATGATCAATTCTACCTTTCAAGACGCTGTTGCCTCTTTCGTTCGAAACCATCACGGGATACCTCCAAATGCTTTCAAAGTGGTCTAAGTTGAGATCATAGATATGCGCACAAAATTCATAAAAACCCTCAATTCCCAATAGTGTAAGACATGATTAATATCGGAGTAGACCTTGTTACTTTTTTACATTGTATAGCAAAAGACGGTATTTTAGAAGAGAATTGTGCAAATAGCCCGCTACTAAAATTTTAATAATTGGTATCTTTAAAAATGTAAACAGATATTTCCTGAACAAGATTTCTTATGAGGACATTTGATGATTTATCTTAACACCACAGGATAAACTCGTACATATTGTAGAAAAAATATTCTTATTATTCATTATCAATTGTGTCGGAATCCTCTATTGGTATCTGCTGCTCTTCTTCCACAATCTTGATATCGTACTTGCTGGCTCGTTTTGTCCAACCCTCAGCAAAACCTATTGTTCCATCAGGTCCCTTGAATGATTTCACATTAGAATGAAGTCAGTTTTGTTTCAAGAAAAAATGTAATTGCGTTCTTCCGACAAAACTTACCTTTGCCAAACCTGATTGTGCTACAATTTTGCCTCCCATATTCCGTAACTCTTTCTTCACCGTCAAATTCAGCCGAGGTCTCTCTTTCTTTCCAATCTGAATTTTTGATGTCAGATACAAGTCGGTTGTTCGACAAACTATGGATGTGATTGTTTTTAAGGTACGGTTTAGTCTTCAAACTGTCAGGATAGTAACATTATAAGTCAGAATTTATTCTTACCTCCGTAGATTTTTCCTTCATGAAGAATCCCTTCGACTTTAGAGCGCTCATTCAACAGCTTAGGGTCACAGCTTATCACTTCCTTTAAGCTGATTTCATATTTTTCAGTTTTGTCGTTAGCAGCAACAAACGTCGCTGTGAACTCTTCGACCGAGATATTCAAAAGATAACCTAGTCTTGTCGTTGCTGAATTTCTGCTAATTATCCTCACATCTTTTGCTGTCGTGTTAGATCCTTTTCCTTTCGCAAAAGATACCAAATCACCTCTTCGAGGGGCTCCGCCAGTATCTACTGATGAAGATGAGCCAACTCCACGCACCGCAATACCAACACTGCGGTAGATAACATGATCGTAATGCGTTGGATGGCTGTCATTCTCTGAGTTTCCAGGCAAAATCGGATCCTCAGGTTCCTCTTCATTTTGTGCTGAAGGGGTTTTTTGTTCTACTGTTATTTTAGAAACCTTTGTTGATACATTTTCAATATCAGAAATTTTATCCATCTTTGTGGATTTATTTACATGACTGTGGGGATCAGAAAGTAATAGGATCACACCTAGTTCGCTCATGTGTGATCCACTTTCTTTCTTCTTCTTAGATTCATTTATATCGGACCATCTTCCACCAGGGCTTTTAGTTGTGTTAGCGCTCAAAGATGACGCATGAGCAGGCGTATTTGAAAGAGACGTATGTGAAGGTTCCATCAGAATCATTCCAGTGCATGCATTCTTTTCTGCTTTGGAGGGTATTTGAAGTGTTCCGTTTGGGAGCACAACTATGTTCATCGCAATGCGCTTTCCGTTTTTTTCATTTTTACCAATGTCAAATTTTACTTCATCTCCCTTTCTGATGAGTCCATGATCATGTTGCCTGCCCCGATGCTTTCGAGTTTGCTTTTCTGGGGAATCTTGTAATGGTTGATCAGTGCAGTCTTTGGCAACTACACTGGACATATGAAAAAAAAGTACTTCCTTTTTCAAACCATTGTCATCTATTTGTGTGATGAAACCAAAATCTCTCTTAAGAAGAATTTCTGTAACTAAACCTGAACCAGCAATGTTAAGAGGTTTCAAATGCGATTCATTTCCATCTCCCACATTACGTTCAACCATCTTGCGCTCGATTACTTTTACGTTAGTCGCTAAGTAAGCACCCGTTTTTCTTGACTGGGTAACATTACATTCAACCACATCACCAACATCAGGGGCACCACCATTATTATCTGAAGCGATGGAACTCCTTTCAAACCGAATTGTTTTCACGGGTTTGACTTTCCTTACACTTCTTTTCTTTGCCGAGTTCTTGTTGTTATTGGTGATCTCATCTGTGGGACTCGGTACTACAAATGAAACATTATTATTTTCTTCTTCCTGAATAGGTGAATTGGCTCGGTTAGATTCTGAATCTTCGAAATTTCTGGCATCATCAAAAGTTAGATTAGAAATTTTCATTTTAGCATATCCATTAATCAACGGATCTGGTGAAACCGCATCCTTGCTTCCACCAACAAATTCAACATGTAGACCTTTTTGTTCTGCCATTGACATTACAACTTGAGCCTCATTCACTCCAAGGGACATAGGGTAGACCACTGTTTCTCCATCAACTTTAATAGCATTTAATAGTGCTGAAACTATTGGATGCCGTTCATCATGCGACATTGCCGTAACAGGATTATCTAGTTCAAAATATCCGGATTTATCTTTATGCACTTGTTTCACTATTGCTCGCACATTTTCTGAAATCAAAATATCTACAGCAAAAGAGTCATTTGGTTCTATACATATACGTTGCGCTTTCATATTCTCCAAATTATGCGATTTGCTATGCCTTCCCCTAGAATAATCATGGGAACCAGCATTTGTTAAATATATATCAAACGTTACTTTAGATCCAACCATTAATTTTTGCGCATCTGAGCAATTTGAATCCTTTGAAGAATATCTCATAATATCAGTTTGAAGAGAAGTCGGAAATATCTCATACAAGCGAAAATAAATATCTACGGCCCTTTCTGCACATGTAACAAAACCGTAACCTTCTTTCAAAGCACTAACAGTGCCCTGAAATCTTCCCGTACGTGACGGCTCCAATAATCGTATATCTTTTCTTTCATTAAGATTCAATTCACTGGTATCTGCTTCGTTTGCAGGAAGCAGATATTGAGTTGGTTTTGCGTGAAAGGACCCATCTAATGTTTCTTTTATCACATCAAACAACAGTACATCACCTTCTCGAATCCAAAGTCCGACCTGAGATCCATCGCGATTTGCTGCATAGGTTCCACCAGGAACTTCGTTTACATCCAATATTACTTCCGTCACCACACTATCTTCGAATGATATTGGATTTTTCAATCGTATCTTCCCTTTTTTTTCCACAATATTTGCTCTTCTTCGGTTCGGGTTTGCTGGAATGGGTAAAGTACATACTGAGCCAATTGCACCCGTAGAGACAGTCTGGTAAAATTGAACAGTATCTTTTGGCAAGAATTTGATTTTTCTTGCAACAAAACGATTGACGTGCTGATTCCGACCATTCGCCGTTTCCTTGCACACGAGAAATTCCATATCTTGACCAACTGCGAGAGTGTATTCATTGTTTAAATTTGAGTCAGGATCTTTATCCGGAAGTTCAATATAAGTATACTGAAAGTAAATATGCTCCCTTCGAGATGAGGAACGTAAAAATCCATCTTTATCACTCAAACTCACAACCACACCCTGTTCGAGAGAAGCCTCGGCCAACATTTTTTTCTCTTTTAATTCGCGTTGTCTGTCACGTTCACTTTGAATTAATCGAATATTTTTGGCTAGTTTTTTGTTTGTACGACGTTCGATTACTGTTTCGAATTCTACAAGATCTCCCTTTGATAATCTGGATGGTTGATTTCTCTCGGGATCATAATCATCTACAGAATAAGGAATCATAACGCTTTCATTTGACCTTTTAGATCCTTCATTTTTAGCATTTCCCTCCTTATCATCATCGTTCTCATTATCCTCACTTTCTATGATCAAGCAGATTGTTCCATCATAGGGTGAAGTACGAATATCTGTAGATCGTGAATGTTGAACTCTTGCAGCATTTTCTACTATTCCTTGTTTTTTCAAAATGTTATCTTCATCTGGAAGCTCCCATTTCACAGTACCTTTGGGAAGTACATTTACACGGAACGCTGCTAGCTTTTCTTTATCTGAATTTGAACCTCTATTAGTACCCTGAGATGAAGGACCAATGTCAAAATTGACTTCCATACCAATTTCCAACTCACTTGGATGAAAAGAATTTCGATCCATTTCTGAATAATGAAAAAAAACGTCCTCTTCTCTTTGTGCACATTTGATGAATCCAAAAGATTCTAGAAGGGAAACAATCATTCCTTCTTCTCTGGGAAGTCTTTGATAGGAGATATTGCGACGAATTCCTCTCTCACTTCCATTCAAACCTCCACTGTTGCCACCACGACGTAGGCTACCGGTTTCTCTTCTATCTCCTCTCCTTTCATTTCGCCTGCTGTCTGAAAAATCCGAATTGCGCCCACTGTTATTATTAGTGTTCACATAATCTCCTAAAGAGTTATTTGAGCGACTATTTTCACGCCTTCCTCTCCCAAACGAATAATTAGACATTTTTTAGTAGTACGTTATTTTTATTCTTTCTTCTTATGCTCAGATTGCTTTGAAATTAAGTTTTAATATCTTCCTGAAATTGATCCTTCCCGCGTTTTCAAAAATGTGATGATTGATGATTTCTTGTATCTAAGGATAACAATGAAGATTCTTGAGTGAAAGTTTCTCAATTTCGGAAGTATTTAGGGATGCAAATTAGCTGCACTTCTTACAAAAAAGTTTCTCGATTGACTTTTTCAAAAAAGATTGACACTAGGACGTCAATATCAGATTTATTTGGAATTAGTGTCAGTTCAGCTTAAAAGAACAAATTCACAGAAGAAAATGATATTTGATGCTGAAGGGATTATTCTTTTTCAGCTTAGGGACTGACAAATCGAGTCAACTGACAGATTTGAGAGAGTTCGGCAAAGGCTTTGTTGAGTCCTATCCTTTGATCGAAGACTGAACAGAGTTGCAGCAATCCACACGCATAGAGATTGAAACCAACGAATACTTCAGAACCGTAGGTTACGTACAATTTAGTATTCATTTCTCTTCTTTCTCCGAAGATTTTATTTTGCGTCGAGTCTACTTCTTCCATGTGTCAGCTATTTATTACCGACTATAATTTTTGAATCGTAAGTTTCTACGAGATGAGAGAAAAAAAATATCGCTTACCAATTATCAATGGCTGATTAGAGCAGTGCGTAAGATATGTAATACTTATCGGGTTATGAGCATAAACAACTGAGGGGTGAGATTTTAGTCTCAATAGAGAATCTTGATTCTTTAGGTTGACACCACTCGCCAAGAGCAAATAAATAGAGTGCCTTCTAATGATAATCAATATATAGGTGAAATGCAATATTGAATGCATACATCCTATTCTAAAACATATTTAGTTCATTTTCATTTGATCAACTGTAAATAAAATGAACAAATTTAGCATGACAAGGCAGTCCATCTCGCATTTAAATCGTGTTCTTTAAGATTCAGCGATATATTTTGTATTTGAATTTGTTAAGTATATTTGTTGTGCATGAATATATAATTTTACAGAAATGTGCATTTTGAAAATGAGCCACATGTTTCATTATGTTATACACCTATTTTATATAGTCAAAAAGAAACAATTTTGAATAGATTCACAAACACAACGACGATGCCCCTAAATAGTTCCGTTCAATATTTGAATAGTTGGAACTAAATAAATACCTAGTTAATAAAAATTAAAGCGCGCGTTCCATTTTATTGCCATTTCTTTGCAAACAAACTAGTTGAGGTATCTTCATTGAACTGGTTGCTGATGATGTCCCAAGATGCACTTCCGACAATGGCAAGTGAAGAATCACTGGAAGTGGTTTTGAAGAGTACACCCAAGAGACGCCCACCGCCACCTCCAGAGGATGATCTGAATAAAACACAAGAGGAAGAAGAACTTGATGAAATTGTGAGGAGCATTGAAGGTTATGGCGATGTTGATGTAAATCCCAAAAAAAGCAATACTCGCAAATGCTGCATGATTTTGTTGTGCATCATTGTTCTCCTAATAATTATTATTCCCATCGCTGTTCTGAAACCATGGCAAAAATCATCTGATTCGGACACTGATAATAATGACACTGATAATGAC
>Ga0115008_10002348_pt1 | contig 15668 bp, 9 predicted proteins | sample FraStrMetagenome_FD_87164 | JGI IMG/M metagenome (GOLD analysis project Ga0115008, IMG submission 87164) | Marine eukaryotic phytoplankton communities from Arctic Ocean - Fram Strait ARC3M Metagenome | ecosystem: Environmental > Aquatic > Marine > Oceanic | place: Fram Strait | collected 2012-06-18
TATTGGTTTTAATATTTGTTTTTGTCACCTTTCAATGCATTTTTTACCATTTTCGAAGCTTCTCAAAACCCATAAAAATGAATGAAGAAACAGAGAATGGAAAGTTGTCAACACTGGAAGACGAGCTCAATTCAACTTTATCAAAAATCGTCGACTTGATTGCTTCCGACTGTAAAACGGATTTTAACAAGCGATTTCAACAAGTATAAAAAATTTCAACCAAATAAAGAACAATTTATAGCTCGAGGAAAAAAACAACGAAGAAATTCAACTTTCAAGACATCTCAATTGTGAAATTCAAGCACTGAAAAAAGAAAGAAAATTCATCGATTCCAAAATCGTCAAACTGACTTCAGAAAATGTCATCATCGCTCAAAACGTCTCAACACATAATGCAAGAAAACAAGAGTTAGAAAAAGATCTGTCCTTGAATATCCGAGCTCGCATGCAAAAAGTGTCGCCAATTATTTCTGAAAATATTGCCATTTGCATCGAATGTCACAAATTAATTAACTGCTACAAACCGATAACGAATTCAGCAAACAAAAAATCCTCAATTTTGAGAGCTTTTGAAAGAATTCGATGCGACAGCTGCCAATAAATTGTTTTTACTTTTTTTTTTCTTCTCTTTTTTGAGTTTTTGACCAAGATATTTTTTTTACATGAAATCCGTTTTTACACAAAATCCGTCGCACTCGGGACAAACGACCCGTCATTAAATGAAGTTCAAAACAGGTTCCAAAAACCCACGAATGCCAAGATCAAAGGACACGTGTAACTTTAATTTTGTCACACCGTGTCCGCTTTCTATTCGTTTCATTGTCAAAAATGTTCACATTGCCTCACCAACCACAGAAATCATAGCGATGAATCGATACGTTCCAGCTAATAAAACTGACTCAATTGACTAATTTTTATTTCGTGTTTTAATTTAAACTAGGTCCTGTTCATTTATTCAGTCATATTTTAAATTACAATGAGTTTCAACTTTCTCTCTCAGAAGAGTCTTCTCTATTCTGCGACGTATACTTAGTTTGTTTTAATTGGCTGAATAATTGAGAAACTACCTTGAATATACTGTTTCGAAAATTATCAATTCGTGATTTTAAACTTGGACGTCGCTTTTTTCGTTTCATAGGCTGCAATGCGAATTCCTCAGTCGTTGTCTTCCTTGATTTCAAAATTTGCGCTTGCTCAAAAACCACGTGAGGGCGCTCATGAGCAGTCATGATTTGTAAATCTGTCCCGAAATAACATAGCCTTCCATTTGCTTCCTCGTCGGAAATCTGAGCGACATCAATCGGTGCAATTTTGCCAGAAAATCTTTTTTTCTGAAAAAAAATTCTAGGTGTATGAGCAAGAAAGCTAATTTTACTCTTCAGGGGAAAGGTCGTTGAAGCCTTCAGTTAGTTCTAAAAGTGCAATTGTGACGTCGATCCTGTGCAACTTTTTTGACGAGCCTATTTTCATAACTGGGATTGACATGTCGCGAACTAAAAGAGTATTGACAAATAATAATGATTTCAAAGCAACCTAATTGCAAGTCAGCTTCAAGATGGCGATTGTAAAATGGAACGGCGATTTGCAAAAATTTTGTTAAATTGTTGAGTTGTACGAATGCATCGTGGCGGCGTGGCGAAGCCTCAAAATTACATGACGCATTGATTTTGCGGTGCCTGGTGGTGCGCGGATGATCTGGAAAACATACCTGCGCATCGTAATTCGAATTGAAGCTCCTCCAAATTGAGGAGAACTCGTAGTAATGCGATAGCGACACGTTCACTTAACCGATATTTTTACTTTTACTCCTCAAATCATTTGAGGACAAAAACTGGCTCTTGCCTTACCCATTTTTAGCACGGCTTCCAAATCATTCTTGTCCATCTCTTCTAAAATATGTTTTAAAGAAATCCTCGATTGAGTGGTGTCAAAGCTCATATTCTTATTCTGATGCGGTGACAATGTCGTCATCAAATTTAATGCCTGGCACCTATTCAGAATAGGCTATTCTACGAATCGGCGACAGAAATGATTTTCTGCACGAATCAAATATGCATAAAGCAATCCCTTTTTCAATTTTACTTACTCTGTGAGTGTGCTTTTGGAGCCATAGGCAGCTTGAGAGTGTATCTCTTAGTAGAGTTTTCGTGAAAATCAGATTTTTATCCTATTTTATTTATAAAAATGGATTTTATTTTTTGACAGAAAATTTTACGCAAAATTATTATTCCTGAAATATTTTAAAACTTCTCTTTTTGCTCATATTTTATAACCAGCTTTCTTTGGAAAATTAAACTTTGTGGCCCTGTATTACTCCAATATTGAGTCTCTGAATTCTAATCAAAAGTCTGAGACATGGTCCGCGCGAGAGAGAAGAGGTGTCGTTTATTCACTACTAAGTCCCTCTTCAATATTCCATCGGGATAAATACTTTGCCGTCATGATGGACTTAAATAATCTATCGGACTTTTCTCATCCCAAGATAATTTCTCTGACGAAAAGAGCTTATCTGAAAACTGCCCTTTTTGACGTTCATATATTTCTTGCCTTTTTGTGAAAATGCTAGAATTTCTACAGAAATAGGATCGACGTATTAAGGGGTCATAAATTATTTAAGCAAATGACCTGTTTTCTATTGAACGTTGACAGAAGATCCTTGACTTACCATCTTCGAGCGTTTTGTAGTGGGGCTGGTTTATCTCCAGAAACTTGAGCTGCGGTTTTTTCATTCTTACGCCGCTCCACCACTTCTTTAGAATCGTTAAAGCATCTTATCAGAGATAATTATCCATCTTCACCCTTGCGGGGAAAGAGACAAATTAATTGGTCACTTCAGTTTCGCTTAAAATAGCTGAGCGAAGCGAAGCTAAAAGCGAAACGAAGCTTCGTGCCATAAATAAAAATTTAAATATTTTGACGCGAAGCTTCGCTTCGCGCTTTTAGCTTCGCTTCGCTCAGCCATTTTTAGCGAAATTAAGGTGGATAATTAATTGGTCACTTTCCCCGCAAGTGTTAATATCCGCAATATTTTAAAAAATATCAAAATTTCTTAAAATCGCTGCCTGTTCTCTCTTCTAGTAAGCTTTCTTCACTGATTGTGCCGAGTCCCGAGTCTCCATCTCGACAAACACTCGATTCCTTCAATTTTCGCCAAAATTGACTTTTCTCAATCAGATTCATTACAATCACATTAAAGTGAATCCGTTTCTCCGCACTTCGGAAAACTCTAATTACTATCGATCGAGCTTTTCTCTCGCAAGGTCGTCTGCTGATACTGTGAATTTGCTTTATTTACAGTCAAATGAGTTGTGTCTTTCAGCTTTCGTGAAATCTTTGGCAGAAAAGGAAGGGCTTTGTACAGAAAACAGGGGTTGAAGCAATTTGTACTAGCGCTCAGGGTTAATGGTCCACCTCAGGATCGCAGAAACCGCAGCTTTTTTTGCATTTGGTTCGAACGAACGCTTTTAGCTGTGAAAAATTGTTAAGAATTTCGAATTTATCTTTTATTTACCTGTTTCTGGGGATGATCACATTTCCCTTCCTGTTCCCACCTCCAGCAGCTGTTCTGGTAAAGATCGACGCAGTCCTCCGCCGTGGCGCTGAGTGTTTTTTTGCATAAACCGCAGCTCTCTTTGCACTCCTGTTCCATCCAAGAAGCGAAGTTTCCCTCGCAGTAGCCAGAGTTCCTAAACAAAGTTTGGTCACTTGTAAACAGAACTCCTTCTTAGATAATAAACAACTTAAACCACGAGCGCCTGTTTTCCTGCGTCAGCAGTTTGAAATGTGCCTACGTCAAATCTCTGACATCAATAATTGCCTTATTATGATATATTAACCCGGGGAAAGCGACGAATTAATTTTTCGCTCTTATTTCGCTAACAATGGCTGAGCGAAGCGAAGCAAAAAGCGCGAAGCGAAGCTTCGCGTCAAATTTCAAGATTTGAGGTATTTTTGACGCGTTTTAAGCTTCGTTTCGCTCAGCCATTTTAAGTCAAATTTATGTTGACAACTAATTGGCCACTTACGCCGCAGGGGTTAAATTTTATATTTTAGTTTCGCTACAATTCGCCGCATCAACTTACATCCACTTGGCGCAGTAGGGATAATTATCCTTGCAGACATTCCCACTGTCTCCTTTCTTCTGAACTACCTCACGAGGGCATTGTACAGTATTGCAAGTTTTCTTCTCTTGTGGCTCGCCAGGACATCCAGAGCCGTTAAGACAATAGCGTCGGCGGGACATCACACCTGAGCCGCATGTTTGAGAACAACCAGACCATTCGCCCCATTTATTCCACTCTGAAAAAAAAATCCATTTTCATTCCAGCCAAATCGTCCTTACCAGGGCATTCGGTCCGGGTGCATGTTCCAAGTTCTCTCGCTTCTCCTGGACAGGCACTGACTTGTGGAGAAACTTCGTTTGTTTCTTTGCTCCGGCAGCTTCTTTTTCTGTTATGATAACCTTCTTGTCCGCATTTTCCGGTGCACAGCGACCAGTTTTCCCATTCTGTCCATTCATAAAGCCGACGTACCTAATTTTCCACATTTAAATTTTGAATTCAAGAAGCTAAAAAAGCGTTTCTAGCCCCAAGCTCGACAGTATGAACATAAAAGGGACTAAGGAGGAGATACAGTTGGAATTCCAAAACTGTATCTCACGACAAAAAACCATCAGACCAGAATTGAAACGTCAAATTCCTGATTCTCGAGGACGAAAAATCTCAAGGCGCATTTTTTACAAGCTCCTTATTTGAAATTATGTTAAAAATGATAATGCGCAACTAGCAAGTGATAAAGAAATGTCATTTTCGACTGCGTTTTGCATTTTGAAAAGAATGATCGATCTCGCGTGTATTGGACGCTTACAAAGTTGGAATTTGCTTGTCTGGTCGGTGAGGAGTTAAACGACTTGTTAACGGAAACGCTTCTCTTCATGCGGCTGAACTCGGGACTGTTGAGTTCAGTACGTACCGTCGAGACGGGCTGCGCTTGCGTTCGCCACGAACGCGGGAAGGAGCGCTCCTTCTTGTTTGCAAATTTCAGCTGGATAATTTTTGAATTTTTGATGTCCAAATGTTCTTCTAAATGAGCCTTTTTGGAGTTTCACAAGATTAAAAAATGACTGATTCTTGAATATTCCGCTTTATTTAACCCTTGCGGAGAAAGTGACCAATTAATTGTCAACTTTAATTTCGCTTAAAATTGCTGAGCAAAGCGAAGCTAAATGCGTGAAGCGAAGCTTTGCGTCAAAATATCTCAAGTTTTGATTATTGACGCGAAGCTTCGCTTCGCGCTTTTAGCTTCGCTCAGCCATTTTTTGCGAAATTTAAGTGGACAATTAATTGGTCACTTTCCCCGCAAGGGTTAACAGAATCAAGTCGAAAAATCATTTTGAAACACGTTCCTTGAATTCCTGTGCATCGCTGCATTTCATCTGTAACTCATTCCAGACTCCGTCAAAGACCGAAACGTAAACGTGAAATTTGACCTGGTCGGAGCATGAGCCCTTCCAGTTGAATTTAAATGGTCCACTTTTAAGGTTGTCGCCGTTACGTGTGCGCACCGTGTCCCGCGCGATCGTACATTTTAGAGGCTGGTGCTGGCGCTGCGCCAGATTTGTCAGTTTGAAGGCACCGGTTGGCTTTGAGACTCCATTTGTTGTCGTGAGCATCAGCTCGTTATACTGACCGTTTACGACTGAAGGTTATGTTTTAACAAACTTATTTGAGGCATCAGAAATTGAAAAGCCGCGATCGGCTTTTTGATATTTTTTGAATTTCATTCGAAAAATTTTACTTATTAATAATTCGATCGAGACGACTTTGCGAAGATCATTCTCTTTGAAAAAATCGTTGTTCAAATTTTACCTATCGAGTAATCCTTCCATCCGTCGTTTTTAATGAAATCAACAGAAATCCCAAATTTATCACCAAATGCGTCTTTGGAATTCATCGTTGAAACAACCTTGCCATATTTGACGGGGCCGCATGATTCCGGATTTGAGTATGCTCGTATGGTCTTTGTCTAGGATTGAAAAAATAAGAACTGGTTTTAAGAGGTTGAACATTTAAGCGGCTTTTTCAATAAAAATGGTTAATCTAAAAATTAGTTAGAATAATCAATTTTCAATCCTTTCCGAAAATACACCACAAAGACTCCAAATCTTCATCCTTCGTTTTAACTAATAAATTTCTCTTAAAAGAATCTCTGCTTTACTCCTAATTTTTCACGAAAACTTCACTCTGCTAGAAACGTAAAAAATATCCGTTTTAGCGGTAGCGCTAAACCACCCGCAGCGATAAGAGCTGAGCTGGCCGCCGCTAGAGTGAGCTCCCACTTCAATTTGGAGCATTTGGATCTTTTTTGGCGCTGCTGATTATACGAATACGCAGCTTTACGAAGCGCGTAATCGTGTTTTCAGAGCTACCACGTTCAGTTCAAACATCAGATTGAACCGAATTCAGTTTTAACTTTATATTTTCAACAGCTAAATCTGTCCAAGGTCAATTTTGAACCATCAAAACAGATTTGACTGAGTTCCATTCTGGCCTTTCACGTCATTTTTGAAGATAATGCGACTTGACGAAGCGTTTAAACCCGTGGCCGAGGATTTTTCTCCATTAACATAAATCAAAGAGGAACAAATCGGGGATTTAAAATAAAGTTGAAAATGTATTTTTGACTATTTTTATTTTTAAATGGGGAGTTTGATAACTTGCTTCAAAGAAGAATCAAGAGAGGAGGAAACGAAATCCACAGAGATAGACGATAAAATATCTTTTTCGGATTCGTATCTCAGGAAAGCGCGAAATTCTCACGTTTCGAAGTCACGCATTTTGGCTTACTAAGGTTAACCATTGCGGGGAAGATGACCAATTAGTTGTCAGCTCAAATTTCGCTAAAAATGGCTGATCGAAGCGAAGCTAAAAGCGCGAAGCGAAGCTTCTCGTCAAAAATATAAAATGGAGATATTTTGACACGAAGCTTCGCTTCGCGCTTTTAGCTTCGCTTCGCTCAGCCACTTTTAGCTAAATTCAAACTGACAACGTATTGGTCACTTTCCCCGCTTAAGTTAAACGAAGTGGGAATAAGCTTTCCCAAATATTGAAGAATATACAAGAATCTTGAGTTCCAGAGTTAGACAGATTCGTACATTTACAGCGCTCAAAAGACTTGGTTAGCGTTAAACTAGCGTGTCCAAAAAATAACATTGTCGATTTTAGCGATGCTCTTCGACAGTACGCTGGCACTCGCGGACATCGACTTTGACAGTAATTGAGTCTTGTTGGCCGTGCAGCTGAATCCATTTTTGTTCAGTTGATCGAAAGGCCGGCCCTGCAGGTTGTTCGTCCCGCGGCGAGGACTCAAAAACTGAGCAGGGAGATTCTGACGAGGAAAATGAAAATTTTGGTGAGTAAGATATTCTTGAGGGGTCAATGCATTCTTTAGACTTTTTCTTAAACGAAGGTATTATGCAAGGCGAGAACTTTGATGACATGGGCGCGACAGGCCGGGTGACTGCTCGACAGGTCAAGCTTTGGAGGACCACGTTTTGTGGCCCACCCGTGACCACAATAAATCCCCGTCACCTTCTATAGACGCTTTCGATGCTGACTATCCTGACGACTAAGAGTTCAAGATCCTGCAAATTCAAAATAAAAAAGGATATTTTTGCAATTTGTTGAATTCGTTCTTTTTTGTATATAATTACAGATTATGTCAAGTCGAGAAAGAGGAGATATTTTTGTAGAATACGAAAGTTGAGCGAGAGAAAGGTGAACTTGGGGCGGCGCTGGAAACTTGGGTAAGTTGGTGTTAAGAAAGGGAAGATTTTTCTGGGTCTTGGGCCGGTTTTTATGTTAAGGAGGCGCCGCGATTGTGAAGTACGCTGAATTTACAGTCTTAATGCTTTCTGTCATGCTGTTTTCTTAACTGTGTCTTATTGTTTTTTGAATTTGTAAATAGTTAGGGGTTTGGTTTTCGTATTTGTGTTAGACTAGGTTTCATCTGGGCTCACGGGCGCCACCGGCTAGGAGCCCAGACGGTTTTTATCAAACAGGAGGCAGCGCTTTTTGGTATGGATGTTTTGCGGGATTTGGTCACTTTTTGATCAGATTTTTGGCACAGTTGTGAGTGGATAAGTTGGTTTGAGTTTTTGGAGAAGTTGAGCTTCAGTCCTCACAGAGCTTCAAACTGATCGACTCTGGACTTCGTGTTGCCTCGGCGGATTTGCTAAAATTGAAATATTTATAATTAGGCTTCTAACTTATACGTTCCAAGTCTTTTGCAATGTAAGTCGAAACCCGTTATTTCCAATATTTTATTTAATTATGGTCTTTACTTAATTTCTCATCGGCGAGCTATCCCCTGTTAACTCGGCATGTTAATAAGACCAGTTTAATTATACCTCGAGAATTCTACATGAACGCTAGAATTTATGCAAATATGCGATGCAGGTATCCATTTAACAGTAAGTCCTCAATACTAACCTTGAGCGTCTTGTATTTATCACGGCCTTGTTTGACGTTCTCAGCGTGGATTTGGTCCATGACCGTCGTCGCGTTTGTGTCTTTCAAATCTCCAAGTTGGTTTTTGAGTTCCTGTAAAATAAAAGTGTTACGGTCATGCATAAAAGAATCTTTCATGTTGTTAGGGGGTTAATTTTGATTCAAGCACACTACAGTACACCACAGGCAAAAACTACGATTTGCATTCCAAGTCCTTTTAGTCAGAAGCACCCTTTTCTTTCGATAAAGAAGATTTGCATCCAGCAATCTTATTTCACGATTTCTCATTCTGTTGTCTGTGCGGTTCATTCTCACGCCACCACGTGGCCTACGTGAAGCATCAGCCGACGTTTCTTGAGATCGGTTATGGGCGCTGTCGGCCCCGTGAGGTCACTTGCTGATAAATAGTGCTGATCGATGTTCGGACGACTGCTTAGACTCGTGCTAAAAATACAAGTCAGCTGTTTTAAATTATTTATCAAGCACCGATAAGAAGTTTCTAGCGGATGATGAAAAACCGCTTTTCGGTTTCGAGTTTGTTGAACTCTTACCTTGAATGATAAGGGTTGCTTAATTCGGCTCTGCGCTGATGATAGGTCAGTAAGTTGCGTTTGTCCGGCCGCACGTTTATCGACTTATAGTGTCGCTTAAGATCAAACGTTATTACTGTCACAGCCTTGTCAGTAAACCTGGTACTTTGTCTGAGTATTTGGAGTAGCAGGCGATATGCTCGAGTCAAAGCTACCTCGTCTGGCAGAATTTGGGAAAAGAGAGCCAGTAGCGTCGGTCCATTGACTTCGGTCCATTGTTGATTGTGAGCTGGATATTTTATTACGCAAACAGCTTTTAACTCTACCTTGTTGGAGCAGTGCTTGGAGCAGGATAAATTGGCAGTGGGAAAGGTCGTCGGGAGGGCTCGTGTAAGCCGAATTGGAAAGAGTAGCTAGAACGATGTTGATTAAGTTTGTAAGCTGATCAGGCTCACCTTGGAAGATCCCGAACATCTTCAACATCAAGTTCCATTTGAGATTCGTAGAGAATCTGATTTTGCTCACGCGGCAAGAAATGCGCATGAGCAGAGTGCCCAGACTCTGAGCCAGTTGTCTGCACTGAGCCCGTGGAGCCGCCACCGCCACCGTGAAGGTGGTGAGCAGTGACATAATGCGTACCACCGCCCTGATCAAAGAGGAACCAAAAAGCCTTTTACCTGCAGTGTACTGTAAAACTTGTTCTTATTCTAGCGAGTTAACTATTCTCGCGAGGTAACTATTCGTTTATGAGATACTTACCTCAAGCTGACTATGAAGCTCCTTATTTCGCTGAGCTTCGGTTAAGCGACTCTCCTCATCCCGATCCCGCTGAATTTGATCTCTGCAAACAGGGATCATTAGCTGCTCCCCTATAATGCCCAAGAGTTCAGGGCCTTTCTAAAAAGACTGAAAACCTTTGAGGTGGCATCACCGGATACCGGGTCATCCGGCGTATGCAGCGTGTGCACGACCGCGAACCGCTGGGGTCAGATAGTGATCCCTGCTAAGTGCGATAATCTCAGCCTCGCGTTTGGCTTCCTCTTCCTTAAGAATTTCCTGTTGACGTTCTTGGTACTCTTTCTCCTTCTCCTCCATTGCCTTGCGCTCCGCTGACATCGCTTCTTGAAGTTCGAGTTGCTACAAAAGAGAATCAGGTTTGATGCTGTTTTTGCTAAAATTCTTTTCATAATCCCATTTAGAGGCATAAGTTATGCCGCATAACGATAAGCTTCACGATGTAGCTTATACGTATAATCGAGCTGGGCCCTAATCCGATTGATAAAATTGTTATGCATTTCTAACATAAAACGATGACATTGAAAAAAGAGTGATTTCACGCTGCTGTTTCGGTCATTGTTTGTATTGGCCATTAATAAATCAAATTATCCTATGTTTCCTTAGTACTACGCTTTTTGTTGTCAACACAATATTGTTTTGCGGGAAAGAAAATGCGTTAGTGTGTACCTGAAGGCGAATTCGTTCCAGCTCCTCATCTTTCTCGCGCTTTTCGTTTTCCATAAGTGCAAGGGCTTCCAGTTTCTCCGCCATTTCAGCTTCGATTCGCGCCTTTTCTTCCGCGTCCATGTCTTGGTTTTTCTGAAAACATGTTGGAATTATATTTTTTCGTCGCGTTCTAACCCGAAGTTCATCAAGCTGATCGTCAGCAGATCTTCGAAGCTCTTCCATTTCAAGTCGTTCTCGTTCGATACGGGAAATCTAAGAAATTATTAAATTATTAAAATAGTACTTTTTAACCTCTTCTTGCATCTGCGCGAGCTGGTTCATCTTCTGGTCAAGCTGAGACTGGTATGCTTGAGTTTCTTCACGGAATCGGTTTCGCTCTTCCTCAGTCTGCAGAAGCTGAGCTTTTAGGGCCTAAAAGATGGTAATTTTTTGTTCAGAAAGAATCAACTCTAAACCTCTTTTTCTTTCTCGAGTTGCATACGAGCAGCTTCCTCTTCTCGAGCACGGTTTCGCTCACTCTCAAATCGCTGCCTTAAAACGAATATATGCGTGTTCTAATTATATATTTGTGCAAATCGCTTAATAAAAGGGTTGTCCGCGACTTGACGTGCTCGTCTTATAAGTTTATATACCTTTCGAGTTCTCGTTTTTGTCGATCTTCCTCGGCCTTAGCTCGCATTTGCTGGACCTCAATTGGGTCGGGCTGGCGTCTTCTCATGTACAACTCGTGGTTGCCCTTAAAAATGATGAAGGCGACCGAAAAGCTGTGAGTTCATACCATGCATAGAGCAAGAATTCTCTTGTTTATCCTCAGTCGCTCGACCCAAAAGGTAAAGTCGGGCGCCTTCTTGTCAATTGGCTTGATCACAAACTTCCTGTCCGAGAACGAAATGTTTCTGATTTCGCTCCATGGGAAGCCAATTTTCGGCGTTAGCTGATCCTTCTTTTCGTAAATGTTCAGCCCTAGAAAAACAGTGTTTAATTCAGAACAGGATTTTCTTCCATGTTTACCCAGAGCGTCGACACCGAGATATAACGAGGTCTTCTTCTTGTTCGTGATTTCAAAGTACGAGACACCATACATTTCCAAGTCCTGGGCTATTTTAAGATACTCCATGATCGCTTCCTCGCGCGGCATGGAACTGTGTTCTTGATGCCACTGGGAAATGCGTTCTTGCCATTCGTCTTTGCTCATTCGATGCTGTTTAATAACACTAAAAAGGGGATCATGGTTGATCTGAAGGAGGACATACCGTTCTGGAAGAAGTCTTTCATTGTCGAGGTAATCCGCATTATGGACATCTTTGATAAAGGGGCCGAATTTAGCCTGGACTTGATAACTAGCGAGGAGAACAGAGGTCTCGGGAGGGCAGTAGACATCGTCTGTTAGAATTGCTTCTTTGACTGAAAACAATGATCGAGATCTTGAGCTTTAGATATCGATTTACCTTGAAGGAAGAATAATTTTTGAGTAATCTCTTCGATGAGCTCCGTAGAGACATCCTCCGGGTAGAATTTCGCCTTGAACTTGAACTTGTAAATAGCATTGTCGCCCGTCTCCTTTTTCACATCTTGCGCGTTCACCTTTTTGTTCAGCTTCAACCACGTGATAAAGCCCTGAAGTGAGAATTTATGAAGCGTAGGGTCGAGTTCACCCAGGTCGACTTGGCACCCGCGGAGGAAATAAAAGGATCAGAGTTGGTCGACGTGGCGATTTATTTCAAGAGGTAACGCAGAATTCGCTTACCTTTGAGTCGACGTATTGCAGGCCAAAGAACCAGATTTCTCTGAGTCCGATAGTTTTCACGACCTGATCGAATAGCTGTTTTCCTAGAAAAGAGCATCAACCTTTGAACTTGCCAATTGAACGAGAAAATATTTATGACGTACCTGTTGTGCTTGACTGGATGGCAAACTCCAGCTCGGCATCCATAGTGGTCACGCATATCTGGAGCTAAACAAAGAAGTTTCAACGTGAAGCCGAAACCAGCCGAGGATCGGATCAATTTTGGATAATCCGCCCGTCCTGGGCTCAATAAATCATGCAAAGTGGCCCGATCACGTGGACAAGATGTGGTTTAGGAATTATTTTTTTCTGCAGCCTTGGCAAAGCGGATTTAAGGCTTACTGGCGAGATTTTTCAGTTGCAAGTGATAGCAGTTATTGCGTCTGATCACAAACGTAGTAACAGCCACATAATTGGATTTGGAAATATAAATGTGAAGCGGGATGAGCAAAAGTGCGAGAAGATCAATATGCGGTGAGAGCGAGTTTTTTTTTATTGCTTGGTTTTTTATAAGCAAAATTGTGTTATTTTTATTGATGTGAGTGTATTTTTTTACCATTTTGGATTTTTTGGAGCTAGATTCCTTCGTAGAGGAAGCGAGTGAAAAGTCCTGTAAGTAATTCTGTAAGTTCCAAGCAGCAAACAATTCTGTTTAGTTCTAGTTCTGTATTCTCACGCCATTTGGAACATATTTTCAATGATCCAAAAAAACATACAGTTACTGTAAGAGTTGCCGGTCGGACTTTTTTTTTGATCGCATGCTTGGGACTGTATTTAGGGTGTTTACCTCTTCTCGGGTTTGGTTAAAATCGTAAGAGCCCATAAGTGACTCGACGATTGATTTCCGAGGCATTGCGCTGCCAGTATCTGCTACGTGTCCGCTCACGTAATCGTCATAGTTCTCATTATTCCAACTCATATTCAAAAAATGAAAATAATTTGATTTGGAAAAAAAGATAGTTTATTACGAGCAAGAATCGGCGAGATCGTTTCAAGCTCAATCGCTCTTCTGGAAACTTTAAAAGCGACTTGAACAAAAAAATCCCGACCGGCAAGGTCTTGAACTACAGTAGGTTCACCCTTAAAGCACTTACCTTTTTGCCCATCTTGACAGTTTGCGTGTTTTCTGTTCGTTGCTCAACGTATTCTTATCTTCGTTCAGCAAAAATCTCTATTTCTGATCTCTTTTATGTGTTTTTGATGAACTGTTGACGAATCTGGCGATCTCACAATTTCATAAAAGTCTGAAAAGAGATGTTCTGATAGCTTTGATTATATAAAACACCGGCACAGGAAATAAAAGAGATCAGGGTTGAAACGGGGTCGAATAAACCTTTTTGAAATCTTATGCGGAGGATGTTTGGAAATCGCAAAATTGTGTGAAAAGCTTGTTCTCTGGGATCTACAGTAATTCATTGGAATTTTTAAACAAACTTCTCATACGTATTGAAATTATGTAAGCAAAAAAGCGTGACCTAAATCCGAAAGCATTATCGGCAGGATTACAAAATAGTAACGGGATGATGTTACGCTTAATTTTTAACAAAATCCGCCGTAAATCCGCCGCTCGAAAAAGGCAGAAAGGTTTTAGAATACACTTCACTCAATTTTACGCCCTAACGTGAATACGTCATTTTGCATAATTCAGAGTTAATTTAGTTTAAGATTCTCTGTTATTTTTTTTTATCTGACTATTCCATTTAAAATGTGAATAGCTTATTCTTCTTCGAAACTTCCCACGGTCGCCGTGGTTTTGTCACGTCGATGGGTGCCCTCAAAGAACAGAGACTGGCCCTCGGGCGTGTTCATTATCAAATTCGAGTAGTACTGCACTGAGCAGAGCACAAAAACAGCGGCGCTTTCTGTTACTACAGTAGCGTCACCGGGCTGCCACCCTAAAGCACACTAGCCCAAATTGGGTTCAAAAGAATTCAATTATAAGAATAGTGCTGTCTGTCAAATCGAAAAAACTTATTCTCATGAAAAAATTATAAAGGTAAAAATTTTTGGAAACGTCTACTCATTTATAATCTTATAAGGCCAACAAATAAAGACAGTTTTTAATAATGTCGCCCTTTCGGCCACTTCCCTTTCCGAAAAGAACAAGTAAATACAGGATGACAGTCAGGAAGATCCTGTCAAATCCTTGATATTATCTTCTTCGTTTGCTGAGCGCTAGAAAAACATTTTGACGTAGCCCAGTATTGACGCGAATTTGAGCAAAACGCGTTGTTTTCGTTGGAATGTCTCTTTTTTGATAAACGAAGATAAATCAAAGAATTCGATTGCTAGGGTTTGATTGCAGCGGCTTTACGCATGTGCGGTAGTAAAACGCTCGAGAATAAAAGAGTGAAACGACCATGAGCCCAGCTCGTCGCTTTTTGCAGCTAACGCAATAAAATGCATTTCTCCGGTTCACTTCCTTTCAACACAGAGGAATTTTATCTAGATAAAATCAGACCTTTCAATAAAATTAATCCTGGTCAACTTTTCTATGAACGAAAATATTTTTTATTACTTCTCTTCGTTGATTTCACAATTTTTCTTTCTGGTTTTTCTCTTTTCAAAAAGAAAAATTCTGAATAAAAGATCCTTTTCGAATGCGAAAGTGATCTTTTTTTTCTTTTGAAGGAGTGATAAGCGCTCTGGGCTCATCCCTTTCTCTGTGCTGGAAATTGATCAAAAAAGAGAAGCAATAAAAAATTAAAATGCGCGCTGAATTAATGCACAGATTATTTTCCAAAAGAATTTAAACTTAATAAAGCTGAAAATAAGGTTTTATATTTGCCGCTTGGCTGCTGCGTAAAGTGGCCTTCCTCTCTTAACCCAAACACTCAATGATGCTTTGAGTCTCTTCAAGAAGTATTTTCTCTAAACAGAATAACAGAATAACTCTCTGTTCAGATCTTCTTTGAAAATCCCCGGCTTTCGCAAAAGTTCATTGTGAAGCTTATACCAACAGTCAGTCAAACCGCCTGACTCACTTGGTGGCTCGCAATTACACTCCATTTTGTGATAAATACCGCTCATTTTATCCGCTCACCGCATTCTCTGTTTTTCAATGCCCGTTTTCTTTGTAAAAATGATAGATTTTATAAAATAAAATTCGATGAAAAGCCTTAAAATGACAAATTGGGTAAGAAGTCGAGTGCGAACAAGAGTTTAGAATTTGTTGTACGTGACGGGAGCTCCACGGGCGACAAAGAAATGCCCTTTCACCCAAAACTGCTCGAGCTCACAGTTGCTTTAATCTATCTGTACAAAAATAATACATATTTTGAAGCTCTAATCCGCTGTTTTTAATTCAACATCCTCAAAAACAATTCACGCAATCACGTTTGAGGACTGTCAGACTCTAAGCCCAGGCATATAAAATCTCAA
>Ga0115008_10002351_pt1 | contig 15658 bp, 13 predicted proteins | sample FraStrMetagenome_FD_87164 | JGI IMG/M metagenome (GOLD analysis project Ga0115008, IMG submission 87164) | Marine eukaryotic phytoplankton communities from Arctic Ocean - Fram Strait ARC3M Metagenome | ecosystem: Environmental > Aquatic > Marine > Oceanic | place: Fram Strait | collected...
AACCGTAGTCGGTGTAGTAACCGTAGTCGGTGTAGTAACCGTAATTATGGGCGCCGCTCCTCCTGCTTGGGGTGCGTTGCTTCTATTAGATAATGTCTGTATATTCTGTGCTAACATATCTAGTTGTTTCTGGATAACCTTGTTGTTTGACTTCTTAGGTTTATTGACTTCTATGGCCCTTGTCAGATTATCTAGTTTATTTGATAAATTGATGTTATCTATGCTACCGCTACCGCTACCGCTGTTTCTGTTTAACATGTTGGTTAGATTGTCCAACTTTCCAGATATAACTGGGTCTATTTTCGGAGGCTTTAGACTCTTCATGACCAACGAACTAAGTTCGCTCAACTGACGTTTAACGTTAAACAGGTCATCATTGTTATTGTTATTTTTATTGTTATTGTTATTATTATTTAACGCCCTTGTCAACTCCCTTAATTCATTTAAGACCTCTCTGTTGTTTTCGCTGGGGTTTTTGTTTTTAACGCTTTCTGTCAAGGATCTTATTTGGTCATACAAAGCAGGGTCGGACCTAGTCTTGGAGTTGACTGTATTTATCAACGAATCGAGGGTTCTTTGGATAGTGGGGTCGTTAGTACTCTTATCAACAGCGGCGGTTAGTTTCTTCATCTGGTCAACTAGTACGGAATTACTGCTCTTAGTTTCATCTACGAGTGTATCTCGGACATTTTCCATTTTGGAAGACAAGGCCTTCAGTTCGGTGGAAGAGATTTCTGGGTTCTCTAATATAGCAGCCTTTATTATATCCAGTTGGTTCTTTATATCTGGGTCCGTTTTAGCGTCCCTTAGTTCCCCCAATTGCCGAAGGATCTTACCTTCCTTGGAAGATTTCAGGTCTTTGTATTTCTTACGGTATTTTGATTCATTTGATTTAAGGATCGAGGATGTGAGGTCCTCTAACAGCTTAGAATCGGTCTTTTCGGACTTTTCCTTGGTGTCTACTAACATCTTCGTTATACCCTCTAACTGTGCCTTTATCGATTCGTTCTCTTGGTTCTTAATATTGTCTATCGTTTCGGAAACGAATGTAGGTGAACGTGGTATAAACGACCCTGACTGTGGTGTTTGGAATAACCCTGTACCGCCTTCTTCACCCGGGAGCATAGACAACAACGAGTTAATATTAGAAACATTTGCATTCGTTGTTAATTCAGGGATATCTTCTAACTGTATAATATCCGGGACTATCTTCTCTATCACACGATCCCTTTCGGCTATGTTGTTTTCCATATCTTCTACCCACTGTTCCATCTTACGTTCAGAGTCTACCTGTTTATCCAATATCCCCTGGATTACAGTTTTCTGTGCATCTATTAATTTAGATTGTTTATCGAAAACACGGGTTGCTTCTTTGGTTGTGTTGAATACACTTTTCTTTAATTTATTTATTTTTTGAGCTTCAAGGTCCCTCAGAGACTTCTCCGTATCTACATAATTGTCAAATTTATCCTTGAACTCTACCCATTCATCACTTAAGTCTGGTTTGTTTTCGAGCTTCGTAATTTTATTACCTAATTTACCTAATTTATCATTTATAGCCTCTATTTCTTTAATGGGTAGTTGCGTAACATTTGATTGTATATCAGACGGAGACGACTTTTTAAGCCATTCCTTTATATTTTTCCATTTAGAATCTTTATCTTTCTTATTATCTTTGTTTATCTTTTCCATCTGACGAATATTATCACTCATTAACCCCAACTTTCTATCCCTGTAAATTTTATTCTCCTTCTTCATAGCTTCAGCTAATTCTTTATTTTGTTTCTTTATTTCTTTGTCATCCTTTGTCTTTTGTTTACTCGTTGACCGTTTTTTACTTCTACGTTTCTTACGAGACTTCTTCTTACGAGACTTCTTCTTACGAGACTTTCTTCCTTTTTTCTTACTTCTTCGTTTCCCTTTTCCAGGAGTACACAGCTTAATAAGCTCCGATTCTGGTTTATAAACTTTCATCATTCTTTCTTCGGTAGTATTTACCCCTTGTTCTTCACAAGCCCTTAATAACTTACTGGTTGGTTTCACGGGGACACGAGATGCCATCAATTCTATTAATTACAAATATATTTATTTTAAATTAAGATGGAATGTCTTATCAAACATCACCACACATATTTGACAAATAGATGTGGTGGTGTTTTATTATTTTATTATTTTATTATTTTATTATTTTATTATTTTAAAAAATTAAAAGTCTGTGTCCAGTTCGAAAACTCTATCGGAACTCTTAGAAACAGAGTATGCCTGTGCATATTCACTCACTCTCTGTTCAAAGAAATTGGCCTTCCCACTAAGGTTTATGTTGTCCATGAAATCGAAGGGACATTCCACGTTGTAGAGCATACTATACCCCAATTCAGTTAATAGATTGTCGGCCACGAACTTAATATACTGGGTCATGAGGTCGCTATTCATACCTATCAGTCTACATGGGAGGGATTCGCAGATGAACTCCGTTTCAATCTCTAGAGCCTCCTCGAATATCTCGTGAATTACGGATTCTTCACACTTCGTAATTAGTTTCTTATACAACATAATAGCGAAGGTCGTATGCATACCCTCATCGCGTGCTATGTATTCATTACTCTTGGCTAATGCATTAATCATCTTACCCTTACTCTTCAACCAAAAGATGGAACAGAAGCTCCCGGAGAAGAACAGACCCTCTACGATCACGAACCCTACAATGCGCTGCCTGAAGGGTTTGGTCTTTGGGTCCATCCACTTCTGGGCCCACTCGGCTTTCTTAGTAACACAGGGGATGTTATTGATCGCAGAGAATAGTTCCCGTTTACGATCCATGTCCTTTATCAGAGTATCAATCATCTTCGCATATGTCTCACTCTGGCCAGTAAGGATTCCATTAAAGATACCCGCGTGTCTCAACGGTTCATTAAAGCAGAAAGTAGGCTGTGTAGATAAACGGGTTACACTCTTGACTCTGATTACCGTAGGAGTCTTTAGTAGTATCTTTGTCGGATCGTCATCAACAATTATGTTAACCTTCTTTGGTTTAAACCCCACTGCAACTAATTCATTCGCATCTATGTTCAGAACAAACATATCCTTATGGATATATTTACTCTTTCCTGATACTTCAAGGTGGTCTGCGAGGTGGTCCGTTATATCCGAACTAATCCCCATCGTAGACACCATCAACTGTATAGTTCTGAGGAATTCCTTATCAAGGGATGGGATGTTGATTGTATCGATTTCTTTACAAAATGTATATTCAGAATCCACATACCCCTCTAACCACCTCAATTTAGTATCCACCGAGTAATTAACTGGTACCTTTGAACTAGTACTTGTGAAAAACCCACGGGTATAAGGGTTATCAAATGGCTGTGGATCCTTTGGATCGATAAGTGGGAAATCGTAGGTTTCTATAACGTCATTTCTCTTAATATTTTTAGTAAACACCTTCTCTGTACTATTGTTATTACCAATAAACCACTTATGTTCATCCGTACAATCAAGATACATACCATTATCCAATTCAACCCTGTATAACACCTGATCCCCTGTATACTTAACATCTACACCACTCCAATCGGTTCCATTCCAAATAACGACCGATTGGTCCCTTAATTCACCAATACGAAAGTAACCGACGTTCGTCATAATCTTGGTATCACCAGACACGCAATGGACCGTCTCAATATACGATTGGTGTGCATAGAAAGCTCTAGCCTCCGGGATCTGTACCTCGGTGGAGAATGTCCCCATAAGATTCTCCATAACGATACCATCACTACCTGCAAAGAATGCGAGGATATGCTCTATGAAGTACCTTTCATCTGGGTCTAGCTCACCCCAATCCTTTAGGTCCGCCCCAAAGTCAATCTCGTTGGCAGTCCACGTCGCTGCCTCCGCCTTCTTGAAGAAGTTCCAGATATCGGAATAATTGATAGGGAATAGACTGAATCGGTCTGGGTTATCTCTGAGGATAGGCTCATCGTTGTTATCTGTAATTGATTCCATTATTAATACCACTTTCTTTAGATATTAATAATACAATTTTATTCTTTAACTAGATTCGTTCTTTTATAAATTCCGCTATTTCGTTTAGAGTCGCAAAGTATCTAATAGATGGGTGGTTTGTGTATATGTTATCATCGGTATTTAATGGACCGAATATCAGCACGGGTATATTGGATACGATAGCCATACCTATCTCAGTCCACGTTGATAAGTAAGAACGTGTTGGGTCATCCATTATGGCGACAAGACATTCTGCTCGATCTATCCCATCTATACACAGTAACGTTTGACATCTTAGGTATATTTTATTAGTGAGCAACCCCCCTGATTCATGGGCAGTCCATTTGTGCGTGACATCTGATATCTCTTCGAATCTTTGAATAATTTCATTGACCTTGGCCATGTCATCCCAACTTCCAGATACAAAGACAGAAGTGTACCCCATTTATTATTAGTTTTAACAATTATTTAACCAAAACGTACGAATTAGAATATAACTTTGTTAATGGTCTTTTTCTTGGGTTTTCTTTTGGCTTTGGCTTTAATTTTCTTAATTTTGTTATCGACTTTAGGTTTCATAAACTTAAACCCCGACACGATTAATTCCACAATCTTGATAATCCAGAATATAGAAGAGAAAAACATAGCAAGGACTACACTTAACAAGACATTACCTCCGATAGGCTGAGTAATGGCTACATATAATGTAACAAAGAAGTACATAAATATCGTGACATTAATTATTTTATTCTGGTAATCAGTGAATACACATGTTCCATCGGGTGATACCATACCCACACTATCGTCAAAGTATTCTTTATTATTTTTGTATACGATCGATTCTAGGATCATTTTGTAAGTATAAATATTTTTTTTTAAAATTAAGATGAACAAGTAAGACATTCCTTCTCCGAGTCCATTACCTCCAATTCTACCGCCTTCCTGATGGTACTCTTGGCGTCTACCGCCGATTGGGATCTGGTGTAATACGACCCGGTCTTGAGTCCTTGTTCCCAGGCATAGAAGTAGGCCTTCGTTAGCTTATTATACTCCGGTACTGCGAAGAATAGGTTCAGACTCTGCGATTGATCAACGAACCTACCTCTGTCTGCCGATTGGTCGATCAACACCTTTTGTTTAATCTCCCATACAGTCTTGTAGAGGTCCTTGATCTCCTTAGGGATTGAATCGATGTACTGGATAGACCCTTTCTCGTGAATAAGGGTCTTCCTCATATTCTCATCCCATAACCCCAGGTCGATCAGGTCGTTGATAAGGTAGTTATTAGCAACCTGGAACTCCCCGGCTAATGTCCTCCGTACATACATATTACTCGTCCTGGGCTCAAAGCATTCATTTGCACCAAGGATTTGGGATGTACTGGCGGTAGGCATCAACGCTGTTAGTAAACTATTACGGATCCCATACTTTACCAGGTCCGACTTAACGGTGTCCCAATCATAATTAAGGGTAGAGTCTAAATCCGAAGAGTCCCACATGTCGAACTGGAGAATACCCTTACTCATAGGAGATCCTACGAACCTGTCATACGGTCCGTCTACCTTTGCGATATCAATAGATTCCGTCACTGCGCCATAGTAGATGGATTCAAAGATCTGCTTATTGAGCTCTGCCGCTTCCGGTGAATCGAATGGGAGTCTCATCTCGTTATAGGCATCAGCCAGCCCCTGAACACCGATACCAATAGGTCTATTCTTGAGGTTACTATTCTTTGTCTCTGGTGTGGGGTAGAAGTTCCTATCAATCGTCTTATTAAGATTACACGTTACCACCCTAGTTACGGACACCAATTTATCAAAGTCAAAAACAGGTTTGTTGTCTACCTTCTTGACGAACCTAGGCAAACACACCGAGGCAAGGTTACACACAGCATGCTCTGAGCTGTCGCTGTACTCGTTAATCTCCGCACAGAGGTTACTAGACTTAATAACACCGATATTCGACTGGTTACTCTTCTTATTCACGGCATCCTTGAAACAGATATAGGGAGCACCTGTCTCGATCTCACTATTAATTATATGCTCCCACACAACACGGGCCTTGACCACAGTCTTTGGGTAGTTGTCGTCATTTTCATAGGAAGTATACAGTTTCTCGAATTCATCCCCATAAACATTATTCAAACCAGGGCACTCGGAAGGGCACATGAGGGACCAGTCAGCACCATCGGCTACTCTCTTCATGAATAGATCCGGGATCCAGAGGGCATAGAAGAGGTCCCTAGCTCTCTGTTCTTCTGATCCGTGGTTCTTCTTACATTCGAGGAAGTCCAATACATCCTTGTGCCACGGTTCAAGGTACATGGCAAATGACCCATTTCGCTTACCTCCCTGATTAATGTATCTAGCTACAGAGTTATAGGTCTTTAGCATAGGGACAATTCCGTCAGAGTATCCGGCCGTCTTTCTAATGTACGCACCCTTCCCCCTGATGTTGGATATATGGATACCTATCCCACCGGACCACTTGGAGATCTGTGCACAGTTCGATACGGTCTTGAAGATACCCTCCACCGAGTCTTCCGTATTCAGTAGGAAACAAGAAGCCATCTGCTGCCTCTCTGTCCCCGAATTAAACAATGTCGGTGTAGCATGGGTAAAGTATTTCTTACTCATCAGATCATAGGTCTCTTTCGTTTTCTTAATCATCTCAGTTGGGTCTTCTACCCCTCCATGGATACCGAGAGATACACGGAGCCACATATGTTGTGGAGTCTCAACACATTTCTTATCCACCTTGATAAGGTAACTACGTTCTAGTGTCTTAAACCCAAAGTAATCAATCAGGTAGTCTCTACCATGGTCTATAATTTCACTAAGCTCCTTATTAAAATTCTTAGAATGTGTAAACATTTCTTCATTAATTAATGGACAACGTTCCCCGGTTTGATCCTTGTTGTAGTACATAGCCCTACATACATCCGAGAAGCTACGTTCGCAATTCTTCTGATGATCATCGATTACTAGCCTCGCCGCCAATTTACCATAATCTGGGTGGATGGTTATCTTACTAGCACAAAGCTTTGCTGTAAGTTGGTCGAGCTCACTAGTATGAATTCCATCACGCACTCTAAATCCTACCTCCTGGGAGATCTTAGCTGGATCTATGTGATCAAGCCCATTACACATGGAGGTGATCCTGTCCGTAATTTCATCAAATCTCACGTTAACGTGTTTGCCGTCTCTTTTAATTACCTGCATCTTTTATTACTTAATTATATAATATAACAAATACTTAAACCCATTTTAATTAATTGTAGTACACAAAATCTTATAAATATTTAAAGACAAAAATTGTTATTATATTACAAAGAAAGATGGCACCAAAAAAACAAATAGAACTCGTTTCTGACGAAAACAGACAGAAGGGTTATGACCTTATCTACGATCAATTGGATAAATACAAGGACGATTATCTAGAAATAGCAACTGATGAATTTCTAGAAAATACAGCCTTCAATATCGAGGAAGCTATGTACACCGGGTCTCCGGCGGCCAAGGATTACAAACCAAGACTCATAACTATATTGTCTAACTTATCCATAACGGTTAATGCTCCTGCCGTAAGGAAACGGATCTTCACGTCGGAGTGGTCCCCCGAAGAATTTGGTAAGATGAGTCACAAGGATATGAATCCCGAATTAGAGAAGGAAAGGAATGATGAAAAAGAAAAAAATAAGAGAATAGAGGAAACAATGAAACAGATGAGGATGGACGTTGATAGTTTCTATGTCTGTAGGAAGTGTAAGAGTACAAAGGTTGAACACTACCAGAAACAAACTAGGTCAGCGGATGAACCTATGACTGTGTTCTGTCATTGTCTAATGTGTGATAAACGATGGAAGGAATAATTACCACAAAAATCTATGACTCAATATTTTAGCGTTATATAAGCCATTGCTCGACTTCCATTCTTTAGAAATAGATTTTGTTTTAGTCTTCATCCCGGAGTGTCTGGAAAAGTAATTTCTTCTTCTCTTTGGATCTCCGTGATCTTTGTTCTTGTATTTCTTAATTTTAGTAGAATCTTTAAATTGTTCATAAGCTCTAGCACCAAAGTCTATATTCCTTACTTTCTTCGTTCGTTTATTATACACTTCAGCTCTGTATTTCTTATTCTTGTTAGGAGATACTTTTATGGACCTTAGGGTCTCTATCTTTGTAACCATTTAATATAATTAATATTTTTAAACAAACAAAATTAACCTAATTTAATTTGTTTACTAATATCAACGATGAGCTACTTTAAAACATTAAAGGGTGTACCAGATTACAAAGCGGGTTTGGGGTATTCCCCAGCTTCAGGACCAGCTGTTGGGATGCCTGTCGTAGGCCCCGGTCATTTCTTCCAGTACAATGTCAGTGATCTCTTACCCAGACAAAATTCTTTTGGTAGGAATCCAAATTACAACAGTATAGCCTTCCCCGGGTTGGGTGGATTTAAAAACGAGGTAGGGCCGGGAAATACACCAGGTGGTCAGGGAGGTGTTAATGGTCCGTGGTTATACACCGTCCCACTCCCCTATTGGAACTACTTTGGAAAAAAGAAGAATCGAAAGAGTCGCAAAAAACCCAAGAAAAAGAGTCGAAAGAATCGCAAAAAACCCAATAAGAGTCGCAAAAGAAAATCTCGAAAAAAGTGATCAAGTAGGTCGTTTATTCATTAATTTCATACTCTCCAAGACAACAGATTTCCGAATGCTATCATAAGTCCAATTACTAACGTAATACCTGTTATGGATTTAAGAGTTGAGTACCTCTCTTCTATAGAGTCCATTACTATTAATAAATAATTTAAATTCCACACAAAACGCTAATACTTAGGATTGAGGGCTATCCACTCTGACTTCCATTCGGCTTCTGTACCTGGACTCCACCATTCACCCTTTCTTGGAAATCTACCCTTGGTTTCCATCATCTCCTTTTTGCTCATTCCACCCCTTTTAGCTTTGTTATATGCCCTTGAAAACTTATGTTTCCATGTAGATCGGTAAGCGTAATCTTTCGTCATATTTGGTACTTTATACACACCCCACATCTTTAAATAAGTTATATTACGATAAAATCCAAAGAAAGCCCCGTACTTTAGTGCGGGGATGAAGTCATTTGTGTTTATATACAAGGATATATGCAGCGGGTGTAACGAACCCCTTTTCATCCGATTTGTGGATGGTAGAGTCGTCTATCTGTACCCAATCGTACCCGTCTCCGTTGTGTCTGATTACGCATGTATAATGACCACCCATCGGTGTTGTCCCGAAGTGATTCACAACGGAATGTAAAAAGTAACCCTTTTCACCAAATACGAGTTCTCGGTTAAAGTCGATATTAACGTTATTTCTTCTATAACTACCATTAGGGGTTTGTGTATACCTCTTAAGGTGTATCACCAATATCTCTGGGTATCTCCAGATAGACAATGTCTTCTCATGTGGGGTCCTAATTTTACATTTATCACATTCTACTGCATTATCCATTTCCAACAATTCAGGGGTAGAATAACCTGCTAACAAATCTGTTACATTCTCTGGATTCTCGGACAGGGATAAACTAATGTTATTAGTGATGTCAAAGTTGTTCCTTTGGTGGCCACAATTCATACACACCAGGCTCGATCTTATTTGCCCAAGGAAGAGACACCCGGATAACGACACCCCTCCGAACTTTAACATATCCTTCAATTGTTTATCAGCATCTTTAGATTGAGACTTGTTGTCCTTGATAAATGTGTCTAATCTTGTATCACTGAGATCCACCTTGGACACTTCGTGGATTGTATCCAATAGATTTACAATACATTCATGACAGTCTTGTTGGTTCATATTCCCGAAGAATGGATTATGGGCCGACAACATACGTTTTAATGTCCCTGGGTTGGTTAATGGTACCATGGGGTCCCCCCTTGTTTGTATTATTTTATTTAATGAATTTATAAATGGTGTACTATTATCTAATTTGGTTATACAATCTCTGAACCTGTCACACGACATCAGAGCCTGTAATGCGCTATTAAAGTAACAGCTATTTCCGACATTATGAAATGCTATCATATCCTTGTACGTCATTTATTAACTTCAATAATTTAATCTTTAAAACGTTACGATACAATTTATTTATGAATCGGTATCTTGCTTATCAAGTTTCTCTAATTGTTTATTAAGGGCAGGGAAATATCTTTCGTTCTTCTTAACAAATTCGCGCATCTTTTTGGGGTCATTTTTGTATTTCATAGCCTTTAAGATCAGACTCATATGGAATAACGCTTTGTCGTTGATCGTACTCTGGTCCATTGTTGTTTGTAACTTAATATTTTAATCATAAATTTAATATGGGGAATTGGACGTCACAAACGAATTAGGTGTATTCGTATTTGCGACAACACCTGCATAAATCCCTGGGGACTCGTGTTCGTATGTTTCCACCTTGAAGATAAGACTGATATTCCGCTTTTGTCTCCTAAACAACCTCGGATCTAATGGATCGAATATAGTCTCCAACCTAGAATCCCTACTTAATGCTGTTTGAACAATACCCTGTAAACTAGCCGATTGGGATATCAGGTTATTGTATGTCTGTTGGAGCGTAACGGATCTTCTAAACTGAAGCATCTTTTCAATTGGTATCTTCTTACCACCATAGGATGTAAACGTTATACTTAATTTATACACAGATTCCTGTGAAGGTAGGAACCGTTTCTCCCAGTAGAGCATAGAACTAGCCAGAAGAGATTCCACAGACTCTACATACTCCCTAGTCCCTGTGTTCGTACCCAAATTAAGCCTAATGGGGCAATTAAATATAGCCGTTGAATTTATCTGATTGGTGGACTGAACCCTTTCAGACCTCTGTACCTGTGATATATTTATAATGAGGTTTGTGTCAGGCAATTCGGTAATGATCCAATTTCTATGTTGTGTGACCTGGGTCTTAAATCCCCCATTTCTTGCACCGGAGTCATACCAGGCTGTTCTTCTGTTTATCCTAACAGCTGTATCATCTCCTACGTTGGTAGCGTCTGCACTTCCAACAGTTACCTCTGTAGCTGTAGTTGCAAATTGGTTACCCGCCGCAATGGGGTCGTCAAACTGTCCAGTACCACCATCCACAACTTCTGTCTCCACCCACGCACCACCACCCGGTGTGGTTGAATATCCATCTATCGGTACTCCATTGGGGTCTGGGCCTTGACCCCCTGCGTTAAGAAACACGTCTGATATGGTTTCATTGTCACCCAAACTGTCAACCGCCAATGCACCGAACCCATTACTGGAAATTCTCATAGCATTGACTATATTCGGGTTTGTACTATCTAATATATTACCGAATGTAACAAAACTAAATGCTGGGAAATTTATCCCAAATGATGTATCGGATGGTATACTCCTTGCTGAAACCCACGGTTTTATGACACTAGTCCCAAAGAGGTTACCTAGATCCCCATTTAAGAATAGATCCTGGATTGTATCTCTAAGGCCCATTTTCTGGAACCTATCACCGGGTGCGTTATATGGACCCCATACGTTTCCTCTAAAATTGGGGAATGGTACTGGGCTGTCGATGCTAGCTACTGTAGGGTCCGCTCCATCTGACGTCCCCGGTTGGTAGTGCATACCCAACCCCGGACCTGGGATAAACCTCTGATAGTCTCCGTAACCAAAATAGGCCAATGGGCTAAGGGACGAAGCCAACGCAGAACTAAAGATAAGAACCACATAATCTACACCCCTGTATGTTTGGTTTAGACCTATTGTCAATAATAAAAACGCCCTCATAAGGAACGTCAAGATAAAGTTGAGTATCGAATTATCTCCTAATCTAAAGGTCCAATCATTCAGGTCATATACACCATATCCAGATAATATCAAATAGAAATCCCCAGTTTCCCCACTTACATTAAAAACGTCCGATGTGTATGTTGGTACTGTCTGCTGTGGATATGGTTTCAGTTGGTGTGTGGCTCCTCCTACGGTTGGATTCCATAACCTAAGAGGTGGTGGTGTATACTTATTAGGTATAGCGAATGGACTACTTGCGTAAGACCTGAATAACTGCAGTGGTGTAGAATAGAACCCTATCATGTTATCCTCCAAAAATGCTTCTTCTTGGGGTATGAATGATACCCATGATACACCGACCCCATTAGGTATTAACGTGGGGGTGATGTTATTAGTTCCCACTAGACCACCAGGTGCCATAGTCATTTGGTATGTATTATTTATGTTAGTTGTCCCTTCACTAACAAGTACATAATACTTATTAGCTACAGCGGATAAGGTACCAGTCGGTAATTCATCGGTTCTGACAGCAGGGTTAGTTCCATCACAGAAGTATATCCCATTCTCTATAGAACTTGCTTGATCCTTTAGTAATATCTTATCACCAGTTACTAACGTTACACCGTCTATAACATCCCCTTCATTAAAACTTGTTGCTATTACACCCGCTACGGTAGTTGCTACCCTAACCCCAGGTGTAGGTGGTGAGTCGTCGTCTGTTAATACAGAAAAAGCAACAAAATCTGGTAAATATGTGTCCAATGGAATTATATCTCTCGGTACAATCGTATGAATGAGTGATACACTCCTAATGAATCTCAACTTTTTTGGAAGGTATATGATCATCTCATTCCCCGATATATAACTGGCGTTGTTATCAACTACGGGGTACCCGGAATCTGCAGCCCTGTATATCGTCCCATTCCCTGTGTACGCTCCATTACCTGTTGCGGATATATCAAAGGTAGTTGTCGAACCCAAGTTAACGTTGCTTATAACCCAGACACCATTTGCTGCTGTATTTCCCCTTACTCCACTGATAGTGATTGTGTCTCCATCAATCAATGCATCCACACTGCTTATACTATCGGCGTCGGTTATCTCTTCACTCGTAATTTCAATAGGATTTACACCCAACCCTGTAGTAGTTATTATCTTACCAGAATACGGGTTTCTCCCCCCTAGACCTGCAAAGTATGATCTTGCATCCAATAGAGACTGTTCACCCACACAATCTCTTGTATCTACAAATACCAAATTTTCCCTAGTTGTTATGTCTTTCTCACTTGACGTTGCCAACTTCATCCCAACACCACTATCTAATTTATCCACAGCCCCTTTGTTGGGGAACATAAAGTTATTGACGTTCATTGTTGTTTTTGTTATTAGTATATTAATATATTTTATTAACAAATACAAACACGAATCGCATTAAAATATTTATAATATACAAATGGAGAGTATATCTGATATAATTCTAAAGATAATGGAAGTTAGAAATCTTATCCAGGTTTATCACTGGCAGACAGATAAGTACGCTAGACATGTAGCTTCGGGTGATTTATATGCTTCTCTGAATGTCAGTCTGGATACATTCGTAGAAGCTTATCAAAAATCTGGCAAATTTAAAGTAAACATTAAAGGATTGAGTATCCGCAATATGAATGATACATCCGCTAAGAAATTATTGGTTGGATTTTCGGATTTCCTGACAAAATTAACACCTATGATATCAGATGATCCGGATTTGTTAAACATTAGGGACGATATGCTAGTCAATACCAACAAAACGCTGTTTCTATTCGGTCGTAAATAGGTCGTCTACGATAACAGGGTCTAGGCATTTCATAACAGGGTATTTCTCGGAACCCTGATACCAAGATTCCATCTGAAGGGGGTGTTTAAAGTATGTTGACATACTAGATTGTGCATAATAGTAATTAGCATCTAATGCATCATTTATAACCCATAAACCACGACTTTTCCATTTCATATATAGAGGTTTGTTGTACTTAAAAGGCTTCTTATTGATATAAACCCCTGATTCATGAAACTTTTCGTATATACCACTGAATATACCATAATCCAACACCTCAAACTTTTCACATTTCATATGACATTTCTCTTGTACCGTCGTTCCGTCGTTCCATGAATTAATAAACCTATTCGGACATTCATGACATACACCGTTCAGTTTCACCCACCTAGAGTCATCCTTACCCTCGGAAGAGCATGAGCATTCGATACCATCAATAGAATTTGGGCGATCCGTGATCTTTTTAGTCCAAAAAATCTTGTCATAATTTATCTGTGTATAATTAGATACCATCTCCCAGTTAATGTCCCTTTTTCTTATAAACTGGCCATTCTTATTTTCAAAGACTACATTGTTTTTGTAAATCAGATAATCTACTAAACTATAAACACTGTTATCGTATATAACACTGTCACACTTTTCATAACAATCCGAAAGACTAATGTCCTTTGTGTCTGCGGTAAACATACCTTTAGGGCATCGTACACATTTGTTGTCTTGTAAATAACTATTCTTTGGACATTCAATTATTTCTCTACATTTGAGCTCAATTACACCAGAACCGTTCTTTACAATGATGAAGCTGTTATTAGTCCAATCCAACACCCTTTCATTGTGTTCGGATAACTGTGGAGAGTTCACCCATTTGATATTTTCGTAACACTGATCTATCTTTAGGTCGTAGTTGTTAAAGAAATTTTTCTTGTTTCTATTCCTTGGTAACGATCTGTAGATATAAGCTTCGAAATTCTCAGTACAGTCAGCGACTCTAATTTCGTTGACACTGTACTGTCCCATCTTAATTATGAACGCCTTTCTACCATTGGTATCTATGGTTGAATTACATTCTATGACTCGATTGGTGAATTTTCTATGGGTGTAATTAGCTAGACCGGCATATAACCTTACTCTATCTTGGATCGGGTCGTAGTCTAGGTTATTTAGAATAAGGTACTTGTCCCCTATTTTATAATTGAATACTTCCCCTTTAGATAAGAACTTCTTACCTTCGATCGTTATATACTCTGAACTTCTAGACAATTTAGGTTTTCCTGCAAAGTTCCTAACCATAGAGTACCAGTAAATCATAACACCCCCTTCATATTTAGGTTGTTTTTTACTGGAACGGTGTTCTATCCATATCTGTGCATTTTCATTAGGGAGGTAGACCCTTACCCCATATTTCTTATTTGGCAGATAAATATTTTGGTCCGACGAGTATATCCAACCATTGAATTTATCCATACAATCTACACACCCCCCTTTAATAGAATTGCGGGGCGTACCTATGTTAACAATCTGGTTATCACTTATCCATCCCCACATCCACTTTGATGCAACCATATAATTACTACTTAATTCCCCAGACAACCCCATATAAGACAGCATGTTCTTTAGATTGTCGTGCCCCAATGCACTATTATGTCCAAATTCATGAAGTAACGTCCTATAGAAACTACGGTAATTCCTATCTTCCCTTGGCTGGTGATTGATCCACGACGTATCACCAGGGTGATAACCTATCCCCGCAAACGAGAGACATCTCTGGTGTGGGAAGATAAACAAGAATCTATCTATCCCTAAGAAATCATTAAAGGTTTCCTTTGCCTTTTCATTATTTAGGAACATGTTCCTTAGTTTACTTGGGTCGAGACAATTCGTCTTATCGTCGTTATCTTCGTAGTCGTTGTATTCGGGGAAATTATAGTCTGTAAAATTGTACCAACTCTACCCCCGGAATTGTTTAGTTGGTATAGACTAGCCGTCTTCCAGATAGGTTCCCAGAAGTCGAATGGTTTAAAATCATCATCTGTTTTTCCTATATG
>Ga0115008_10002352_pt1 | contig 15657 bp, 10 predicted proteins | sample FraStrMetagenome_FD_87164 | JGI IMG/M metagenome (GOLD analysis project Ga0115008, IMG submission 87164) | Marine eukaryotic phytoplankton communities from Arctic Ocean - Fram Strait ARC3M Metagenome | ecosystem: Environmental > Aquatic > Marine > Oceanic | place: Fram Strait | collected...
AACCTGACAAGATGTTGAATCAAATGCCAATAACACTGATTCCAAAAGAGTCAAAGGGAAAACAGATTCTGAAAATGTGATTAAATTTTCGTCGCCTATCCAATGCCAAGATTTTACAAATATCTTTTCTTTTATTTCTTTAAAAATATCAGCATCGCGATAAAAGGTAGCGGGCAGTGTTTCTGCTTTTTTTATATCAGGATTAATGAAAAATCTTTTCTTCATAAGTATAGTTTATATTAAAAATGAAAATCTGAAATTGTATTTCAATTTTGAAGTTATTATTGTTTTTTTAATAGAACATAAAAAGGGATACCAGACATTAGTAATAAAAAACCCCAAAAAACAACTTCTTGGCCACTACCAACAATAATTAAAATGGAAAAACAAAAAGCTAAAAATGCAATTATGAGTTTCCTTGTAGTTCCTTTTTCTTTTTTTGAAAAGAGTAAAATCGAATAACTAGCAGTTGAGAAGATATAAGGTGTTATTACTGAAAGGGTTGATAGAGTCATCATAAATGTAAATGCACTTACCAAACTTTCCGTATAATTTAGCATCATCAAACCTGAGGCTAAAATACTGGAAAGAAAAATACCAATAGTTGGCGAGTTGTGTTTATTTTTTTTTCCAAAAACCTTAGGAAATAATTTGTCTTGTGCTGCTGACATTGGAATTTGGCCTTGAATTAGAATCCATCCATTTAATGCGCCAAGGGTGGAAATGACTGCACCTCCTGCAACCCAATATTTGGCAGATTCTCCCCAGAAAATAGCAGCAGCATCTGCAAATGGAGCAGATGATTTAGCCAATGTTTCTGCCGGAATAATTCCCATGATGGCCGCTGAACTGAAAACATAAACAAAGATGGTAACGATGGTGCCAAGAATAGTTGCTTTCCTAATAGTTGTAGAAGCATTTTCCACTTTAGTACTTGGAATAGTTGCACTTTCCATCCCTAGAAATGCAAAAAATGTTAAAGTTGTTGTCGTTGCAATGGCAGATAAATTTGATTCCGAACTCAAATTCAAAGGGAAATAAAAATCCGAATTGACGAAAAAAAAACCAACTAGAGCTATGAATAGAATTGGAATTATTTTTAGAACTGTGGTGATTAACTGAACGAGACCAATAGTTCGAATTTTTTTGGAATTTAACCAACTGAAAAACCAAATAAAAAAGAGTCCAGTTAAAATAGAAAATATTGAATTATTGGCTAATCCTGGAAAAAAAATGGTTAAATAACCAACTAAAGCAACTGCAATGGCAGCATTTGTACACCAAACAGATACCCAATATCCCCAAGCCACGAGAAATGCAGGAAATTCACCCAAGGTGACTTTAGTGTATGCATATGGTCCTCCTTGGGAGTTGGGCATGAGGCGACTAAGGTTCCCAAATACAATAGCTAATAGAATGGCTCCAAAGGAGGAAACTAACCAACCAATTAGACTAATTCCACCAAATGCTGCAAGTGATGCAGGCAGTAAAAATATGCCTGAACCTATCATATTACCAATAACTAATGCGGTGGTAGGCCAAAAGGTTAACTTTTTATTTGACATATTTTGATTGATTTTGTGTAAAACCTAGCCTTTTTGTTTTAGAGGTAAAATTCTTTTTCATTCACTATGATCTTTGTCATCTAAATTGTTTGGTTATCAGAATCCGGAAGATAAAGAGAATGAAAATAGAAATGATATTTTTTGTTCAAGAGTTTCTTATTACAATCGAGCAAAACAGTGGTAAATGCATTCATAATGGAAACATAATCTAGGTCGTCGCTTTAAAATTTGGTCACTTTCTTATCAAATGTACAAAAACAATTTTCACTTTTGCTTTAGATGTTTTCAAGTTTTTCTTAAATTTTGGTTAATGTTAATAATTTAAATTTCTTAGGCATCATCTTTGCATTTTTTATTTGTAACTCCTTGTGAAATCGGATTATCTTCCCCTAGAAGAAAATTATTTTTTTTAAAAAATAACCTTTCTAATATCCATTTTCAAAATAAAAAATTCCCCGTTTTATTTATTTTTTTCGTTAGTTATTAATATAACTAATTGATTAACAAGTATTTAATGTGAATATTTACATTAATCACTTGGAGAGTTTAAACGAATTTCTACATCAGCATACCATACCACAAAACTTTAAATTTTGATTTTTAAAATACCTTAATTTACAAGAGTATAGGTCACTTGTGTTAGGGTTTCCTCAAATAAAACTTATATGCATTTAAGAAAATTATTTATTTTGATGGCATGTATGGGCTTATTTTTAACAGAAAATAAAGCACAAGTAAATGCAAATTTTTCGACCAATATAACAGAAGGTTGTGGGATATTAGCAGTATCATTTTCTGATTTGTCTACTTCGGAAAATGGTATGATTACCAAATGGAGTTGGGATTTAGGAGGAGTTGCTGTTAATACTAAGCAAGCTGGAAGGATTTTTCCGGAGGGGATTTATGAAATTTGTTTGACCGTTACTGATGATAATGGAGACTCAGATACGGAATGTAAGGTAGACTATATTACCGTTTTTGAAATTCCAACAGCACAATTTACAGCTAATGATACATCAGGTTGTGCACCCCTTGAAATAGTTTTTGAAGATTTGTCTATTTCATCAGATGGGGCAATCACTGAATGGATTTGGGGGGTTGGTGGTAACCAAGGAGTTATTCTGGATGATGGTACAATGACTTCAATCGAAAATGTGTACAGTATTTCAGATAGTTACGATATTAGTTTGACTGTTTTGAATGAGAATGGTTGCCTAGGAACTGTAACTAAAGAGGACTTTATTATAGTATCACCAGTTGCAGATATTCAGATTTCAGCAGATGATCAATTTCAATGTACGCCACCATTTAATGTTAATTTTGCAAATCAAAATATAGAGGAAGATATTGATTATACTTGGGATTTTGGTAATGGTGTCACTTTTGTTGGAGATACCCCTCCTACGGTGACTTATCAAACTTCAGGAACTTACGATGTCACTATTATGGGTGTAAATGAGATAACTGGATGCATTGAAACTGTTGTTTTAGAGGATTATATTGTTGTAGGTTATCCAATAGATTTTACATTTGACCAAGCAATAGTTTGTTCTGGCACTGCAGTTAATTTTGAGGATATTTCAGGTTCGATTGCAGATAACGTAATGTGGGATTTTGGAGATGGAGGATTTTCTAGTGATGCTAATCCTTCCTATACTTATAGCACTTTAGGCTGTTATACTGTTTCATTAACGCGGTTTAAGAATGGGTGTTCAACTACAGTTTTGTCTGATATATGTATTCAGGTTAATGAATTGCCAAGCGCTAATTATGTTTCAGATAATAGTATTGGTTGTGAACTTCCACATACCTCAAGTTTCGTAGGAATAACTCAAAATACGACAATTTGGTTTTGGGAGTTTGGAGAAAATGGGGAGGCCGGTACCTCAACTGAGATGAATCCAAGTGTCACTTTTTCAGAGTATGGAAGCTATCCAATCTATTTGACTATATCAGATGTTACAGGTTGTTCAAATAAAATTATTGTAGATACGATAGAAGTTATTGAGCTCAAAGCTGATATTGCTGAGGGAAATGATATTGAAGGTTGTGTTCCATTAACCTTTAGCTTGGAAGATGCATCCTCTTCAGTAGTTCCCATCTCAGAGTGGTACTGGGAAATAGAAACACCAACTGGAGTATTTACTTCGACAGATGCTAATCCATCATTTACAATTCCGGATACTGGTTGTTTTGATATCCTATTAGCAGTAGTAAATGAGTTAGGTTGTAAAGACACTTCGATTATAGAAAATAAGGTATGTGTTGGTATGAAGCCAGTGGTAAATTTTGAAGCATCTCCAATAGCTGCTTGTATTAATGAAAATATAGTTTTTACAAATCTGTCTAGTCCATTCGCTGATCAGTGGTATTGGTCTTTTGGAGATAGTATTCATTCTCCTTATGAAAATCCAGAGCATGAATATGTCGATACTGGTGCGTTTGATGTTTCATTGGTAGTTTTTCATTATGGTTGTGAGGCTGAGTTGGAAGTGGAAAATTATATTCATATGCTAGCTCCAAAGGCAGTATTTTCAATTGAAAATGATTGTGATAATCCATATGATCTTCAATTCATAAATAATTCAATAGGGGCTGAGACAATCTCTTGGGATTTTGGTGATTTGACTACGACCAATGATACCTCTTCGATGTCGGTAGCCTCTTATACTTTTCCCGAAACAGGAAACTATACAATAACCTTGGCTACCTATAACTCAGAAAGTGGTTGTGCAGATACTACTGAGTTATCATACTATATAACAGAACCTAAAGCAGAATTCTCATTGGATACTACACGAGGATGTGTACCCTTGACACTTTTTGTGGAGGATAATTCTGATTTCGGGCAAACTTATTCTTGGTCATCAAATAGTGGTGCATCTTTCTCAAATAGTTCAAGCTCAAATCCAGAAATTATTTTTGATACACCAGGAACTTATAATAATATTTTATTAGTGATTACTGATGTAAATGGTTGTAATGATTCAACAAGCTATAATGGAGAAATAAATGTGAATGGAATAACTACAGTTGAGTTTGAAGCGACTCCACCATTTGGTTGTAATCCAATAGAGGTGGATTTTTTGGAAAATAGTGAAAGTTTGTTTGGAGATATTATTTCATGGGATTGGGATATTGGAAATGGATATATCAATTCTAATCTTCAAAACCCTAATATTATATTTGATTCGGTTGGGATTTATCCCGTTACTTTGATTGTAACCGATGATTGGAATTGTCAAAGTAGTTTTAATATTCCAGATGCAGTTAACGTTACTCAACCTTTAGCCAAATTTACAGGGGATACTTTGGGATGTACAATTTCTACAATACAATTTTTAAATCAATCAGATGGAACGGGCCTAACATATGATTGGACTTTTGGAGATGGAGATACCTCTACAGACAAAAATCCAACACATGAATATTCATCGGAAGGTATTTATACTGTTTGTTTGACTGTAACTGATATCAATGGATGTACTGACTCTTATTGCCTCAAAGATTATGTAGTAATTGAAAATCCTATAGCTGATTTTACTTCAGATAATTCATCAGCTTCTTGTCCGCCATTGATTGCTAATTTTGAGAACTTATCACAAAATGCAACTAGTTATGAATGGGATTTTGGAGATGGTAGTGGATCATCTAATTTAACAAATCCACCTAACGTCTATACTGTTCCTGGAGAGTTTAATGTAACCTTAATTGCTATTGCAAATGATGTTTGTCGAGATACTATGACCAAGGAGAAATTTATTACTCTAGATGGTCCAGAGGGTTCTTTTATATTTGAAATGGACAATCCATGTATTCCGACTGAGGTTAATTTCATTGCAGAGTCAAATGATTTTTATAATTATATTTGGGATTTTGGAGATGGAGTTTTGGATACAAGTGGGTATAAAATTGCAGATACGGTTTCTCATTTTTATACTCAAAATTATGATTTTGTACCAACCCTGATTTTAGTAGATAATGATGGCTGTATTCGTCCAATTGCACCACAAGATACGATTGCTTTAGTTGCCTTGGTGGCAGACTTTTCATCAAATCAAACTCATATTTGTAACGATAACCCACCGGTTTCATTTGTAAATCTAACCAATTCATCTAATCCTATTATTGGAGTTGAATGGTTTTTTGAAGGAGGAAGTCCTTCAATATCAACAGATTTAGAACCCCAAATTTCCTACAACATTCCTGGAGTTTTTGATGTGACAATGATAGTAAATAATGGTTCATGCTTGGATACGATTGTTAAAGTAGATTATATTTCTGTGGATGAGGTACCCTTAGCAGATTTTGCAAGGTCAGCGGATGAAGGATGTGCACCATTGCCAGTTTCATTTACAGATGGTTCTACCATTTCAACAGGTTTTATTGAAAAATGGGATTGGACTTTTTCAGCTTCAAGTCCTTCGCCAACTTCAACAATGCAAAATCCATTGCATACTTATTTGGATGGTGAAGATGCAATTATTCAATTGAGGGTTACGAGTAATAAAGGATGTATGGATTCCATTTCAAAAGTGGTTAATGTTTTTCCTTTTGTTGAAATAGATATATCAAAAGATACAACGATCTGTCAAGGAGAAGTAGTGAGTCTGCAAGCTTCTATTTTTTCAGATACAACAGGAGTGAATTATTATTGGGAAGATCATCCTACATTGAGTTGCACAGATTGCTTAAATCCAACAGTAAACCCCTTGGATACCACCACCTATTCTTTTATTGCTGTCAGTGCTGAGAATTGTACTTATTCCAAAACGGTAACTGTGAATGTTCGTGATGAGGCGATTCCAATTATCACTATTTCAAATGATACTACCATTTGTGCAAATAATGTAACACAAATATTTGCGAGTGGTGGAGATAATTTAGTTGGATACGATTGGGATCAGTCAGCAGCAGGATTGACTTGTTATAATGCGTGTAACAATCCAATTGCAAATCCAGCATCTAATACTATATATACAGTCACAGTAACTAATCTCTCTGGTTGTTCAAGCACAGCTTCAACAACTGTTTCTGTTTTTTATGAATTTCAAGATTTATTGGGAGATGATAGGACAATCTGTGAAGGTGATACTGCTCATCTACAAGTACTTGGAGGGAATAATCCATTCTGGGTTTCATCTGATGGATTGAATTGTGCAGCTTGTCCAAATCCAATAGCCTCTCCAAATGAAACTTCGACTTATATCGTCAGAGTAGATTCAGATTTCGGTTGTGAATTATTTGATACAATAACAATAAATATTTTGACACCTGAGGATATTGATGCTGGCGATGATATGGCAATTTGCATCGGTTCTTCTGCACAATTGACTGGGTTTGGAGAGGGAATACCGCTTTGGACACCTGCTGCTACTTTGAATCAAACAGATGTTTTTAATCCAGTTGCAGCACCAACTGAAACGACCACATATTATTTTTCATTAGAAAATGGAGATTGTATTCTAAATGATTCAGTATTGGTAAACATAATTGAGAAAACAGAGATTGATTTATTAGATCAAAGTATATGTTTGGGAGACTCATTGATTATGGAACCAATTGGAATTGCTGATACTTACTTGTGGTCACCACCTGAAGGACTTTCAGGTATTACTATAGAAAATCCAACAGCATCGCCTACAGAAACAACTGAATATACGGTCATTGCAAGATCGGGAACTTGTCCTCCAGATACCTCCTCTGCCATAGTGGAAGTTTTGGATATTCCACTTATGAACGTAGCCCAATTATATCGATATTTTCCAGGAGAACCTATTTTATTAGATGTATCATCATTGGAGTCTGGAGATTATGATTACCAATGGAGTCCAGGATTTGGTTTAAGTTGTACAGATTGTCCAAACCCAACTGCTACACTTGATACTTCGATAAATTATACTGTTGTAATTACTAATTTAGAAACAGGTTGTTTTGATTCTGAAATTGTGAGAGTGAGAAAGATAAATGAGTGTAGTGAAGATTTAATATCAATGCCAAATGCATTTTCTCCAAATGGAGATGGTATTAATGATTTGTACAAAATGTATTCTGGAACGATTGAGGATATTGAATACTTTAGAGTATTTGATCGTTGGGGAGCATTAGTTTTTGAATCGAATAACTACGATTTTGCATGGGATGGAAAATATAAAGGTAGGACTGTTGGAGAAGGAGTTTACATATATCTATTATCTGGAAAATGTAAATTGGATGGAAGTGCTATTATGAAAATGGGGGATATAACGATTCATAAATAAAGTAATTCAGTTTTAATAATAAATATGTAAAAGGTTTGTTGTAATACTTTACAACAAACCTTTTACATATTTATTAAACAACCTATCGAGTAAATAAATAATCAAATTTTATTCCTTCAATTTCTTCCAAATCGGCTACTTCTTCTACTCGTACTTTTGCAAATCCAGCTTTGATTAAAATTATTTTTTTCTCCAACTCACTTTTAGGAATAGCAATAGTGATTTTTCCAATGTTGCCAAAATCTTGGCTGACAATTTCGATATTTACTTTTTTTAAAGTATTCATCACTTCACTCATTAATGCATAATCGAAAGTGATTAGAAAAATGTCATCCAAAGATTTTTCGATGATGTTAGAATTAGTTAAAGCAATTTGAGCACATGTTCGGTAAGCATTTATCAAACCAGAAGTACCCAGTTTTATTCCCCCAAAATAACGAACAACCACAATGAAAATATTAGTTAACCCAAAACTATCAATTTGCCCAAGGATCGGACGACCTGCAGTACCAGATGGTTCGCCATCATCATTTGCTCTAAAGTTATTTTTATCTAAACCTAATCGGAAAGCATAACAATGGTGCCGAGCTTTAAAGTGTTCTTTCTTTACTTCTTCAAGTTGGAGTTGCCATTCTTCTTCAGAGTAAGAAGGGTAGGCATAAGCAAAAAATTTACTGCCACGATCTTTAAATTCGCCGATACTAGTGGAGGTAATGGTCTTGTAATTCATTGATGATTATGATTGTTTGGATTTCTAGATTTAAAAAAGCTAATATTCTTTTGCTACCCACCAAGGATATTTTTTATCATTAAATGCCTTGATTTTAGAGTAGAATCTATGGGTGCTAATCGTTCTGCTTTTTCTTTATTTGGAACACTAAATTCGATAATTAATTGAATATCTCTTTCTGTCTCTTGTTTAAATGAACTAATCACACAAGTTTGGTTTTTATTAGTTAATTTTCCTGTGTGAGCCAATTTGGCTACTTGGATTTTATCTACTACTGTTGCTTTTGGGTGGTAGTTGATTATAGGTTCTTCATTCAAAAAAGCGATAAAGTATTTTTTTATCAAATAAGTGATCTTACTTACTAGTATTCTAAAAGTTTCGTAAAACGAGTCAAGATAAGGAAGAGATAAATGGTCTGTGTGGGCAAAAAGAATTTCTGAAGATTTTGATGAGGATTGAATGATCGATTGCTTAAGTAGAGTTTCGCAACTAATAAAAATAAAGGGTAAAGTGAAGAAAAATAAATTTTTCATATGGGGAAATAATCTTAGTCAAGATCAAGAGTCCAATAAAAAATCAGGCATATGAGACGTTTTGATTTTAATTGAACTCTTGATTTTGATAATTTTTTATTTTTTGTAGCCAGCCGGCTTTCCATAGGCGTGAACAATGTCCACATGAGGGGAACGAGATATTCCTCCTGGGTTTAATCCTGGTTCATCTTCAGGAATTTCCATTCCTAAATCTTTGAAATAAGTTTCCCAAGCTGGAAAAGTTGACTTTGTTGCAGGATCTTTAAAAGTCATTTTTTGTAATTCAAAAACTGGCTCTCCACCATTCGCGTCCATGAATGCTGCATAGATTAACTCAGAGCAATAATAACTATCATTCAGTAGGTTGAATCTTGAATCATAATCACTTCCGACTTTTGATTGTGCAAATTGTATTGCTTGCGGGATAAGTGATTGCTTTTCTTTTTTCAATCTTCCTACGAGCACTTTACTGTTGTCAGCTCCATCCATGGAACGATTGAAAAATTCTCCGGTTGGGGTGATTTTCACTCCTTTTTCTACTGCCTCAATTACTGCAAGACCATTGGTTCCGATAGGAACAACCATTCCTATGTGTGATAGCCTTGCTCCATTAATTCCTATGGTGACTTTTTCAATTGCTTCGCAAAAATCACCACAGTCTCCATCTTGAAATAGTAAATCTCCTGCTTGTAATTCAAAATTTTGGTAATTAAAAACTTTAATTATTGGTGTTTCTCCATCTTTAGTTGGATCTTTTTTATCAGAACTACAAGCTGCAAAAGAAAAGAATAAAACTAAGGTTAAAATAGTCTTTACGTTCATTGAAATATTTATTTAAAAGTTTGATAATTAGGATTTATCTTGAGGCAAAGTTAATAAAACAGAGATTAAAAGGAATTTTTTGCCAAAGAAAGAACCCTATGTTGTACAAGAAAAAATCAATCCATATTTGCCTATTCCTCTCGGTAATTCATTTTTTTAAGTTTTAAAAATAAATTATTACTCTTAAAGATTTATTTTCTAAAACGTAAATGAAATTTATTGACTCAATCCAATTAACTTTTACTCTTTCAGTCTTTTCATTTTTTAAGAAATAAAACTTTCAGAACTTGGAGAAGTATCCATATTTTTAATAATAACATAACTCGGTTGTCTATTTAGATTCTTAATTAATGAAAATTCACAATTAGCCTTTATATGGCCAGAAATGAAATTTTTATTGAAATGGTTTCTTTAACAGTATGCTATTTGAACCATTTTCATTTTTCATAAAAAAAAGTTTGGTGGCGATAATACATTTTTTTCTTTCCACCAAAATAAATATTTCATTAACATTTATTTATTACTAAATGTGACTTACTAACAATTATGATTGTGAAAATTATGCTGAATGGGAAATATTTGATTAAAAGGGATACTTCAACTATAGTCGAGCTTTATTTTAATAAATTTTTTGATCCCATGTTTTTGTTAGGTTATGAGTTCAAGAGGAAAGTTATTTTATTATTTAGTAAATTTAATCATGGAAAAACAAAAAACATGTAAAGTCATGAAAAGCAATATTGTAGGGGGAATATTTTTTCAGTAATAATGTGCCAGAGATAAAAATATGAAAATTAGTCTCGGTGATAAAAAAAAGTTAGTGAAGTAAAAGAAAGGCTTTAAATGCAATATCTTTATGGATTAAGGAAAGGTATAAATTTTTTGAAATAGACTTTAGATCGGGCTTTTGACAATACCTTTTTCCACTGCATATAAAACTAGCTCTGATGTAGATTTTAGTTCTAACTTATTCATGATATTTTTTCTATGGGTATAGATGGTATGAGTACTTAAATTTAATTGACTTGCAATTTCTTTTGCAATTTTTCCATCAACAACTAATCTTACGATTTCAATTTCGCGCGGAGATAGTGGAATCGGAGAACAATCTTCTTCTTTGGCAAAGGACTTTTCTAGGATGAAATTAAGAATTTTGTTGCAGAAAAATTTTTCTTGTTTTGCTGTTGCTTTAATTGCGTTGATTATTTCTTCTTCATCACAGCTTTTTGTCAAAAAACTACTTACCCCGTTTTGAACAACATTATAAATATTTTCTTTCTCATTATCGCCACTGATAACTAATATATTTGTTTCAGGTGAGGCATTTTTAATTTTTTCAATGGAGGAGATACCAAAATTATTAGTCGGCTGATAATCTAATATAACTACATCAGGAGAGTGATTATCCAAGACTTTAAGTAGCATCTTTTCACTACTAGCTTCACCAACAATTTCAAATTGTTCAAATTCCTCAATGAGGTGCCGTAATCCTACTCGAATTAAGTATTGTGAATCTGCAATTGCAATTGTTGTTTTTGTCATGAAGCTATTTTTCGATAATAATGCAAAGATAAAGGGAAATTTCGTTTCTCAAAATTATTTGGAATTTGTTTAAATAAGGATGGTGTTTATCTTACAAATTTATTTATTCTTGTTTTTTGCCAGATCAAAGCCTGGTTTTTTCTTTTATTTAAGTTTAACTTTCTATGATTCTGCTTACTTCTTTAATTTTTGATTCACATTTGAGCGGTGTCAATTGCTATTTTTTAGTAATCTTTTTTATCCAACAATTATATCTCAAATAATTTTTTAGATATAATAGACTTTCCTAGACAAAAAAATTCATCTATTTAAACATACGAATGATGTATATGTTTATTTAAGTTTAATTATTTTCTAAATTCCTTCGTTTAAAAATTTTTTGACCTGCGATTCCTTGACTTTTATTTTGATGATGGCCTACTTTTGTTTTTTTAAAATTTAATTTTTGTAAAGAGTGATATCTATGATAGGGATCGGTTTTGCAATAAGCCCAAATTCAGAATTACTTACTAGTATGTTTTGTTTTTATATTCTTTTTTTAACTCATAAAGGTGTTGAATTCGAAGTTGCGTATATTTTTGGATGATTAAGATCCGTCCAGAATTAAGAACCAATAGTTTTAATTAAGTAAAAAAGACTACTCATGTCCTCTAAAATTTTAAATAATCTCGATTTTAAGTTTGTACCACTTTTGGGTTAGTTATCCTGATTATTTTGTCATTTGGAAATGGTTTTTCACCAAATCCTACCTAAAAACAAGTGCAATAAACTTATTTCTTTTAGAGAAAAGCATAAGAATCAAATAAGAAGATAGTCGAATAACATTGACAACAGTTTGTGATTTCTAAGAAAAGGATTTACAGATTGTGATCCTCTATTACTCGCTTAAGCAGGTGGATTCCAATGATGAATTTAAGTATCCAACTACCGTATCTGAAATGGTGAGTACCCTAACCTTTATAGCTTCTGTATTCTATAATCTAGCCTCAGACTTGTTGCAGATTGAAATTTCCGAAGATATATAAAAGGTGATTTTATTGAATTCTTGAGGAGATTAATTAGAGCTGTTTTTTTACTATTGCAATGGTTATAAATAAATAGATCTAGCTAATCTGATTAGGGGTATATATTTTTTAAGGTAAATTATGGATTTCCGATGAAGATTTTTTTGCAATAAAATAATACTATAACCTAAAAAGTAAAGCTATTTAATTATTTTTAATTGGTTGAGTTTAATCAAAAGTTATGTTCTAAAACCTTTGAAATTCCTCAATCAATCATTAAAAAAAACTCTATTAAGGTTGTACCTTTGCACACTTAAAAATGAATTATGAGTGATCAATATAAATATGATTTACGTGGCGTTTCAGCTACCAAAGATGATGTACATGCTGCCATTAAAGGAATGGATAAAGGATTGTACCCTAATGCTTTTTGTAAAATTCTCCCTGATTTTACTGCAGGAGAAGATGATTATGTCAATTTAATGCATGCAGATACTGCTGGTACTAAAACTAGTTTGGCATATTTGTATTGGAAAGAAACAGGAGATCTCTCTGTTTGGAAAGGGATTGCGCAAGATGCTTTAATTATGAATTTGGATGATATGGCTTGTGTAGGTTGTGTGGATAATATTGTGATCTCATCTACAATTGGTCGCAATCGAAATAAGATTACAGGTGATGTAATTGGAGCGTTGATAAATGCTTCCAATGAGTTGGCAGCAATGCTCAAGTCTCATGGAGTGAATATTCACCTTGCAGGTGGGGAGACAGCAGATGTGGGAGATATTGTACGAACGATTGATGTTGGGATTACTGCTTTTGCTAGAATGAAAAAATCAGACTTGATTGTCAATGATATTCAGCCGGGTGATGTTATTGTAGGTTTATCTTCTTCAGGTCAAGCAACTTATGAAGAATCCTATAATGGAGGAATGGGAAGTAATGGTTTGACAAGTGCTCGACATGATATTTTAAATTTTGAATATGCGGAGAAATATCCAGAAAGTTTTGATTCGGCAACTCCTAGAGAAGCAGTTTATATTGGTAATAAGAAGTTGACTGACGAAGTAATTGTGAATGGAAATCCAATTCATGTTGGAAAATTAATATTATCACCAACTCGGACTTACCTACCTGTTTTGCAGAAGATAATTCCTGAGTTGAGAGATCAAATAAATGGATTGATTCATGCAACTGGGGGTGGACAAGTAAAAGTTAATCATTTCATCAAAGATCGACATATTATTAAGGATAATCCATTTCCAATTTCTCCACTTTTTGATTTAATCAAAAAAGAGGGTGGTTCATCTTGGAAGGAAATGTACCAAGTATTTAACATGGGGCATCGATTGGAGTTTTATTTACCTGAAGCACATGCGCAGCAAATTATTGATATTTCAAAATCATTTAATATTGATGCTCAAATTGTAGGAAGAGTTGAAAAATATGAAGGAAATAAAGTTTCGATTAAAACTCCTGACGGGTGGGTTGAATATTAATGCTTTTCTAGATTTCTGTCTCATTTTTATTAAAGATAGAATCAAAAAATGGGAAAGGTACTTGATAACAAAAATGAATATTTCTGGGGAGAGAGGGAAGAAGATTATGTTTTTTTGAGAATAAATTTTTCATATAAACTTCCCAGAGATAAGGAAATAGAATTGAGTTTTAGCAAAAATATAATTGCCTATTAGTTCTCTTAGTGCTTAGTATTATTTCTAATTTAGTATTCTTTGTTGATTTAACCATGATCGAAATTTCTTTGCATTACGATTATGTCCTGCCAATGTTTTAGCAAAAGAATGTAAACCTGAATTGTCAGCTTTAGCACAAAAAAAAATATACTCATGGTTTTCAGAATTAAGCACCGCATCGATACTAGATATGGAAGCCATACTAATTGGTCCAGGAGGTAAACCAGCATATTTGTAGGTATTGTAAGGAGAGTCAAAATTAATATGTTTATTGAGTACTCTTCGAGCAGTAAAATCACGTGTTGCAAAAACTGCGGTTGGGTCAGCTTGCAGCATCATTCCTTTTTTTAACCGGTTTAAATATACCCCAGCTATTCTAGGTTTTTCAGAATTAGCTCTAGTTTCTCTCTCAACGATGGAGGCCAAAGTATAAACTTCTTCTTTACTCAAATTCATTGCAGCTGCTTTTTTTTCACGGCTATTTTTTTTCCAAAAAGATTTGTGTTCTTTGATCATTTTGTTTAAGAATCCTTCAGCATTTGTATTCCAAAAAAATTCATAGGTATTTGGGATGAACAGACTTATTAATGTTTCATTATTAAAACCTTTTGAGTTAATAACTGATTGATTATGAAATAGTTGAACAAGATCAGTAGAGTCTGCTTCAATAGTTTTGGCTGCTTTGCTAGCAATGTCTTCTACGAATCTTCCAGTATTTAAAACCACTTTAACAGGTGCTTGTTTTCCTGCTCTGAGATGTCGGATTAAAGAACGATTACTCCAACTTGGTTCAATTTTGAACCGACCTGGTCGCATGTTCGCTTTTTTATAATTCATTAGTTCAGCGATCTCTCTAAATGAAACGGTATCGATTAACTGACTATTTTTGAACAAAGAATTTAAGACTTCTGGAAAAGTTGAATTAGTCGGAATCTCAACAATTTTATTTTTAAGTTCCGAGGGAACATTAGGAGAGGAAATGGATTGGTATTTTCCCCACAAAAAAAAACTCAAAAAAGTTCCGATAATAAATAGGGTGAGAAGTATTTTTTTAATCATTATTCTTTTTTGTTGAAATTTTTAAGGGCTAACTAAGTAATCGTTCGCTCTAATTTTAGTGAACTGATTTTTAATTTAATTGATCAACGTACTAGAATCATAAAGTTAATATTGTTCATTTTTGTTAGGGAAATCACCAGACTTTACATCCTTTATATACTGTTCTACCGAATCTTTGATTAAATCGAATAGTTCTAAATATCTTCGTAAAAATCGAGGATGGAAATCCTTGGTAATTCCTAATAAGTCATGCGTAACTAAAACTTGACCATCAGTATCTGCTCCACCACCAATTCCGATAGTTGGGATATTGATACTTTCAGAAACTTTCTTTGCTAATGCTGCTGGAATTTTTTCTAGAACAAGCGCGAAGCATCCTAATTTTTCTAAATGTTTAGCATCTTTGATTAAATTTTTGGCTTCTTCTTCCTCTTTTGCTCGAACCGTA
>Ga0115008_10002355_pt1 | contig 15638 bp, 14 predicted proteins | sample FraStrMetagenome_FD_87164 | JGI IMG/M metagenome (GOLD analysis project Ga0115008, IMG submission 87164) | Marine eukaryotic phytoplankton communities from Arctic Ocean - Fram Strait ARC3M Metagenome | ecosystem: Environmental > Aquatic > Marine > Oceanic | place: Fram Strait | collected...
TCATTCGAGCATTAATGAAACCCCTTACTGTTGAATAGGGCTTCTCCCATTCTTCTGCAAGCAACTTTGCAAGCCTTTTGAGAAATGCTCGGGCTTCAAAGCCGGACATTCTGTCCGTTGATACCACGAAGGGTGTAAAATGGCGACGTTGGTTCTCACAGGGTTTGCAATATTTCTTTTTCTTCTCTTTTTCTTGTCGTTTGAGAGCCTTCTTGGGTGGTAAATTCTTATAAGATTAGTTTTTATTAATGTATTACGCGCTTATTTTCATTTCTCTACATGTGTTAACGAGATTCAGTGCTTGTGTTAGTCATTCGGCTTCATGGATGGTTAACTTCTACTCTATTGGTGGGTTGTAACTGCCGCAATATAAAGCAAATAGTTCTTATTATTAAAGATAATTTATTTGCATTAATATTGAATATTTGTTACCTCTTACATATTCGATTTGGAAAAAGATGCTTTTCTACATTCGATAAATTACTTTTGATACACGTAACAATTTTATGAACATTACAAAATTAATCCGAAAGCTATTGTTGTTGCAAGGAATTCCAAATATTTTCGATCACTGCGGCATTGCCTGACGCAACTGCCGATCGTATGCGACTAGACAAACTTTTTTCCATTTCTAACTCAAACTCAATACTTTTCGTCTTTGCAATCTCTATTACTTCCTTGGGTAAACCAGCCAACCGTGCAACATTTATTCCAAAACTTTTGGGGCATACTCCATTTCCAAGCCTAAAATGGCAGATAGGTTTAAGTGCAGAAATATCATTATGCGAACATAAATATGAGGAGGAAACATCTTCGTGCTTTGTGAACTTACGTATATAAGAAAGTAATTCGTTGATCATCGTTAGTATCCGCATCCACCATACATTCCATGTGTCCAAGATAAACTCCAGCGTTATCTTCCCAATCCGCCAGCAACGAATGGTAATGAGTAGCAAACATTGCAAGACACCTGTTCTCTTCCACCAAATGCTGAACTGCCGCACTGGCTATTGCTGTACCATCAAATGTCGCAGTACCTCGTCCTAACTCGTCCATTATCACCAAACTACGAGATGTGGCTCCACGCAGAGCTGCAGCTGTCTCCGCAAGTTCCACGAAGAACGTCGATTGGCCCTGCAAAATGGAATCGCTCGCCCCGAGCCTCGTAAAAATTCTATCAACTGGCGTTATTTGACATGACACAGCTGGAACGTAACATCCAACTTGTGCCAGGATGCAAAGAAGGCACGTTTGACGCAATAATGTACTTTTACCACCCATGTTGGGACCGGACAAGAGTAGCACCCGCGAAGAAACATTACCGTCACCATCAGTTCCGCCGAGGTTCAAATCATTTGGTATAAAATGCTCAGTGTCAACGCATGGATGTCGACCACCCTGGAATCGAATAATGGGTACTTTATTATTATCATCATAATCCAATAAATCCGGACGACAGTAACCTGATGCAAAGAAACAAACAAACAATGTATGCAATAAGAAATAATTTCAACCCATCATCGTTTTAAAAAGATAAATACGCGAATGATGTATAAACAAAGACGTACCAGACATACTAGAAACAGCCGCCAATGCTGCAAGTGCATCTAACATCGCCGTCGCATGTGCCGCAGCAGCCCACACCGGTCTCGCCTCATCAAACTTTTGAAAGATAAGTCTCATACCATCCTGCTTGGCACACTTCTGCACTTCCAATGCATCCTCCAAACTTTGCACCAAATTATCTATCGTGGGCGTGGTGTACTTATTCACACGCTTGGCACCGTTGCCACGTTTGCCTTTAATTTGAAATTCGTTCGTCACCTTAACAGAAGCGGCTAACTCTATCAAGTACTTGTCACGCGATTCCGGTTTCGTATTGATATACTTCCACTGCTGACCTTGAATTGTACGGCACATCTCTCGTTTATAATCGTCCAACTGGGCATGAATGGCGTCAATCTCATCGCAGGCATTGTCATAATCCAAATTAATACCGCGCGTGGGTTCATAACATCCACGTTTGGCCTTTTCAATGTTGAAATTCTCTTCGAACCATTGCAACTCTTGTTCCAACGCATCACGTGGGAAGCATCCACCAGCACTCGGAGAACATACAATTTTCTGCAACAACGGTGATAATTCCTTCCTGTTGCTGTCGTTATCCTCCTGAAGTGCAAAGCAATCCATCACATTGACACACCGCTTCAAACCTTGTAACAATTTGGCAAAATCTCCTACCTTCCTTTTGTTATATGTTGCATGCTCATACAAAACTGCCCGTGCATTTGGGTGAGATTCATCTCTCACGGACATACTGTGCACTCTGGAAAGTAACCGTTCCAAATCCGGCAATTTTCTTAATATAGGCAGGGCCTGGGACAAATACAACGCTGCCGTGCCGCCCAAGAGCGACGTGACAGCATCGCATCGCCTTTGTATATCGTGCTTGTGAAATAGAGGGCGAAGGAGCCATGCACGAAGGAGACGGGAGCCGTGTGGGGTTTGAGTTTGGTTTAGTTTGTAAAAGAGTGACGATGTGTTGGAAGGAGTATTGGAAGGGAGGATAATTTCGAGGTTAAGTAAGGTAGTTCCATCCAACGTAAGATGATCAGTGCTAGGTGATGTTGTTGATTCGCTCTGACTTGCACTGCCATTACCACTGCTCTGTTTGGAACAAGTGGAGATCTGCCGCAACGCTTGTGCCATATTTCCACCCTCATTCCCACGAACATCCACATGAGCCTCATCCTTCACTACATCCGAATTTACATCGGGAGGAACGTATCCACGAATATCCCCCATACTCACAATCTCACCATCAATTAAGCTGCGTTGCAAATAAAACAAACACGCACCAAATGCACTCATGGCCAAAGTGGCTCCACCATCGATGACACATTGAAGTACTTCTGGATATTTTTTGTCGAAATCAAAATAATTACACCGCTGCAATTCCGATTGACATTGGACATTACACCAGGGATAAATTGGTACTGGACGATCCATTTTGTTACGTGTCGCGGCATCGATGGCGTTGGATTTTGGTAATATTTCGGTATTCTGCAGGCATTCCAGTTTGGCATTGGGACACGTATTGCGACACAAACAAATCACTTGGTATTGAACGTCGTCGTCCTGATCTTGTTGGTGTAATAATATTTCACATGGGTCGCTCGTTGTTAAGAGGGTACGCAATCGAGTGCGTAACACGTCATCGGCAAATTGGCCCAGTGTGATGACGGATCGGATGGGATCGATGAGACATATTCCATACTCCACTGCTTCAGTATCCGTCTTTTTATCAGCATCAGCATTACCATCCTCAGCTCCTACTCTCATGGGATAAATACTCAACAACATCCCGCCACCACCTTTACCCTCATATTTCCCCACACCACCTCCATCCAAATAGCACATCGTTCTTGTACCCACACTTAGCACACTACATACTTCCCGATTTACAACAGCTGGTTTCTTCTTACCTTTCGGAGTGCGCTTTTTACGTTGAGCTAACATAGCAGGCGTTTCCGTCTGTTCCACACGTGCTACCTTATACCCAGCCTGTACGAGTCTGGAACTCATGGTTCCATATGCAGCTTCCGGAAAGCCTGCATGAGCTTCCTTGCCTTTCATATATTTGAAATTTAGACAGGTCACGCCCACGTCGGCGTCCATGTGAAACATTTCATAGAATTTCCCTGTTTTGAAGAGTAGCACGCAATCAAAGTATTGGGACTTGACATCCCACCACTGTTCTTGTGCAGGTGTGAGTTTTTTGCCGTTGACACGTACGATCTCTTGCATGTTTACGCGTAAGGTTTTGGCATTGTACTGTTTATTTCCCAGTGGGCGACCAGCAGCATCACGGAGATTCTCACGGTGTAGAAATGTATAGTGATTGTGGACATGTGCTCCTTGGGGATTGACGGCTCCTTCGATCCATTGGAGTGCTTTCGTTTTCGACATAGTTTTTGAGGGTGAGGGAGTTAATGGAAGGCGATTGGGAGTGACAGTGTGGTTATTGTTGGATGAATTTGTAGCTTTAAAGGATTGGAAGGAATGCTTGTGTTTGTGCAATTGATGTTGTTGTTCCTTTGGTGATCGTGAATTCGAATGTAAATGTTGTTGGTCCGGGCTTGGTGATAAAAATACCGGTGCTCGAAGGTTTTTGGATGTATCTTTGGTGACAGGACGACGTTTGTGTTTGCGTTTGGATGAAATCATTTCCTGCTCGTCTTCATCCGAGTCGACTATAAATTCATCTGCGCCCATATCGTCATCCTCTTCTTCTCCCTCATCTTCTTGCACATAGGCATCATCTCCATCCTCCTGATCCTTGAACTCAAATTCCCCATCTTCATCCTCATCATCCTCCAATACAATGCGTTTCCGTTTCTTCGGTTCCGTCACATGCACCACAGTTGCCGATGCAGTCGTAATCACAGCAGCTACGCCTTCCGACTCACATTTAGATCTGGGCTTTACTAGAGTAAATTTTTCTTCAAACAAATTTACACGTTCTTCTTCCCCATCTTCATATTCCAATAACGTATCCGTCTTACCATTGTGAACGGTATGTTGCATAACTTGAGCCGTGTAATATTCATCTGAATACATTTATATACAGAGAGCAGTGCATCCATCCAAGTGCGTGAGTGCGTGCATGCATTGAGTTCGATACCAATTCACAACAAGACAACAGAAATCACACTCACCATCATCCGGCCAGTACACGGCAATGTTACATCCTACTGTCACTTGATCGATGATACAAGTTGTCGGAGTTACCAGCGTCGCTGTGGATTTCGTCGTAGGTTGTTCTTGCTGCTGATGCTGCTTTGGAATCGGTTTCGACACGGACTGTGACTGTGATGGTGATGATGACGGCTTTTTGGATGGAGTCTGCTTCTTTTTGAAAAAGGAGAACAGCGTGCCCTGCTTTTTCCCGCTGGTGTTGGTGCTGGTGCTGGTGGATGAAGTGGCCTTCTTTTTCGCGGTGGCGGATGGAGCCATGTTAGTCTAGCGAATGTGTAGTATGGATATCGTTTCGTCTATACCGTGAAGGAGGAAAGGTTAGTTATTCTATTGTATTGTATTTGGTTTGGTTTGTGCAACTTTGTTTTGGAGAATCTAGAGACGGATCGGATATTACATGTCATAAGTCATAATGCTTTGGCTTGCTTTGGCGCAACAGCTAAACTAGAAAATTTAAAATTCACACTCTCTTCGTAGATAATCCGTTGCTAAGTTCGCTTGGTTGGTGAGAGGCGCGCGCGCCCGTTTCAAATTTTGGTTTTAACGGTATAGGTATTTGGTATTTCATTTTCCGATGACGATCCCGTTATACAAAAGCAGGCCGTAAAAATGTACCCTCAATCAATATCAAATAGTGACAATAACTTGAAATCATTTCATGATCCGAGCAAAAACATTAGACTAACAATATATAGGTGGAAGAACAGGTTGGATGTCCGGGATTCAATGTTGTACATCTATTAAGTTAATTCTCTTTCCGTATACCCTTATCCTACGGGCTTCATGACATCATTGGATGTTGAATAATATCGCGTGCTACTTGTACATAATCAAATAAATTCTCGTTGATGCGATTGTTATTGTAAAAATACAAATAAGTAAGTCATTTACGTGATAGTCCGTGTCAAGTCCAATTACCTGAACAGTATCGTTCAATGATGAATGTTTTTGTAATAATGATTCATTTGGAATCCTCCAATCGTCTGTACTGTGTGTGAGAAGAGCTGACTATCTACGAGTGTACTTGTCATAAAACTTATCTGATCTGTTCCATTCTCTTGCGTAGAAAAAATTGACGATCATCACGATTCAACGATAAAAAAATTAAGGTAACTGCGTTGAGATGTTTGCAGCTATGGATTCATACGATTCTTTGAAATCAACTAAAGATCTGGGTCAAAATTTCATAAACTATTCTCGTCTTGCTAACCATAGCGACTGTGTAGAATAAATTTTGTGGCCAACTCGATTTTAATTCATAAAACAAACGATTAAGGGACCATATTATTATCTTTCGCCGCTTCTGCGATCTATGAAGCCTTACAAGTTATTCTTTGAAATGGAGTTCCGTCCTTTTTCAAACTTTCATAAACCATATCTGTCTTACCAACCATACCAGCGTAATCTTTAACGATCGTTTTGTGATCACTGAACATATCCAACGAATTTATATCACTCAGTTTTACCAACTCTATGCCCTTTGCATCGTCTCCTGCTTTAGGCTTAGATCCATTTGGAATCTTCACGACGTAGACGATTGAAGCAGAATGCCTGCGTGCATCGCGTTCAGGATCGGAATAAAATCCAATTAGTTCAACCTGTTCAGATCGAATTCGAAGACCTGTCTCCTCGTAAGTTTCTCGAATTAACGCTTCTTCCGAAGACTCATCTGATAAAGCAGTGCAACAAGGTTTACGATTATGATTATTGCAACGTCACACATTTTCAGAGCATTACAAAACGAAATCTGCTTACCAACTTCAACAAATCCTCCTACGGTCGCATATTGTCCAGTGTCTGTTCGTTTTACCAACCAAACATGATCCGGTTTTCCTGGATGACAAGAAATCAAATGTAAGTGACCAAAATAAAATGAAGATGTAAGGGATCCTCCCCTATCTCATAGCACCTTACCCTCCTCCACTAAAATGGAATCAATTGCCAACGATGGCGTGCACATACAGTAGTTGTCTTGACTACACCAGCACGAACCATCATGATGATATTTATCCTTTTTCACTGGGTAGCCACCATGCCATACTCTCTCGTGAGAATCTTTTGTTCTATATTTCGGATATGTTTGATCCTTACTTTTGTGCATCATCAAAAAGAAGTACAACGCTAACGTCCAGGCTAACGCCTCCCTGCCACTTCCGACGCATCGTCGAAGCCTTGCGTACAATCTATGTCGTTTTTCCCGACGGTGACGTTCGGAGCTTATCATATTGCAATATAAAGTAAAGAATAGAAATCCAGTATTGGCACATACTCCTCATCGATTTCTGAATCCAAAAAAAGCGAATTTTATATTTTTTGAGAACACGTGTAATAAGAAGAGACTCTTTTTCGGTACCGTCAAATTTCCACACGAAAAAACATCAAATTCTTCTTTTTTTCAGTGTTTTGTGTCTATTGCAGGCAGAACTGAATTTCGCGTTAATCATGCTTTTAGTTTTTTTATGATATTGGGATGGGTTCCCTTTCACCTTTACCGAAACCAGTGTGATGAAGGAGGTTACTTTTTACTTTCACTGGTTTTGCATGAAGGATGGCTGCCATGTATTAGGCAGTTCCACACGGGTTTCCAAAGTACGAACCTCAAAAGTTCGCACTCGTATAGTTTCGCTTTACCATCCCAAACGTTTGAACGAGTACGAACGAACTCCGAACCCCCTTCTTCTGCGTTACAAACAGACAAACATCTAACAAACATTCTCCATACTCACACATTCATACAAAAGAGGTAACCATGAGCAATGAGCAATGGGCAATGGGCGAAACACAATCATGTACATGTGCATGTACTTTGGTGATTTTACTGGATGAAAACGTGCAACGGTTGCAGAGAAAAAAAGCGAAAAAAGCGAACTAACTGTAAATAAATGTTTGGCACTTGGCATTGCCCTTTCTGACCGAGATAGCTTCAAGTTTCTGAATTCTGAGAAAGATCCGAAAATAGTTTCTTGGATCCTACGAAAAGCCGGAATATGTATTGTGTTAATGACATATTATACATCTTGAATATGGTCTGCCATATCTGTTAATTTGATAGGTAAATCAGCAAGGATGGTTCTAGAACCTACGAAACGCTAAATCATCACAAGGTAGAACCTACGAAACGCTAAATCATCACAATGATATTGAAAATATACCGGCCAACATCTTATCCTGGATATGTTTTATCATAGATTGCGCCCTCACTGCGAATATTGTGAATTTGGGAGATTCCTCATTTGCAACTTCGTTAGGTCAATTAGTTTTCGAAATTGTCCTCCACATGACGCGCGACTTACCGGAGATCTTACCGGTACTCAAGCTTTTATTACCTCTAATACATGTGCGAAAGTTCTTGAACTATGACTTCTTATATTCTCTTTAATGCGTCATCGTCATCAATTACTCATATATATATAATAATATATTTCTCCTTTTCAATCTGCCTTCTGAATTTGAAGTTCAACTTAAATTCGGAAGGTGAATACGATGAAGCAAAGTGGAGTGATTGGATTTGCCAAAACCTTTTTCTGATGTTTTACGTGCGTCATGCTTCCAGATTGAAGTGAAACATTGTTTCTGACTTCTGCTGCCGACTTAATGAAAAATGAAAAATACGTCAAATGTCACACTTCCACTCTTTCATCCACTATCATCTCTCACTTTAAAGTATTTGACAATATTTTGAGAGCAATCACCGGCGACCTAGCATCACATAGCAGTGGATTAATTTCATAAATATAAATATATATATATTTGAGACTCGATCAGTTTTCATTGTGAGTTTGCATGCTTTACTCTCTAGAGTTATAGTGTCGTTACTGATGGATATTTTCCTCATCAACATATTACTCGTATGTATTTTTGTCGTTACTAATGTATATTTCCTCATCAACATATTACTCGTATGTATTTTCAAAAGAAAAGAATGGTGGTTGAACGCGTGACCTTGAAAAATCTTGACGCTTTAGTTGCCGCAGCAGAGGTAGTTAGGCGAAAAGATGCGAGCAACAAAATTGTCAGTCAAAACAAAAACTATTCGCAGTCCTCACTTCCTGTACTGGTGGAGACTACTAAACTTCATTCTAGCCCCATTTTTATCCCACCTAAGATTTCTCCACCTCCTTCTCCTTCTAAGCTACCATCAAAATGTTCTCTTATATCCCACAAACCTCTACTGATCAAGCCAAAACGACCCTTGTCGGCGTACAATATATTCTTTCGCCATGAGCGTGCGAAAATCCTTGGTCTTCCAATCATGCGTTTAGCTGGTGGTGAAGTGAATGAACGGTCAGTGAAACGTCGTCATGTAAAAGTACACGGGAAGATTGGTTTTTCAGAACTTGGAAAGCTCATTGGAAAAAATTGGAGAGAACTTCCTTCAGAAAAAAGGAGCTTCTATGTTAACCTTGCTTTAGGGGAAAAAGAAAAGTACATGAAAAAGCTACAAATATTTCAACGAACCAAGGAAGCCTTTTCGCATTGAACAAGATTGTCATCGAAATAAAGCTAGGGAAAGTCGAACTTGATGACATTTGCCTAATAATACTATGTACAGAAGTAACAAAGAGTCCTAAAGGTAATTTAATGCTCGTAGCATAATATAATCTGTAAAATAATCATCGCCTTTAAGATCCAAGGCATGCTACCTTAGTTGATGTTACATTCTAAATAATATATTCATGCTTCTCTTGTCCATCTATCTTGCGTTCATTTCACCCCACGCTTGTTAATAAATTTAATTTTTATATTTTTCTCATGAAATAGAACTAATTTGATTATGTGTAGATTGCTGAAATATGTTTCGTTACCACTTTCGCATATTGCACGTGAATTCATTCTCCAAGAAGAACAGCATCAAATACTGTGGTAATCTCGATGCCCTCGTTTTACAGTTTGTCTTATTATTCTAGAAAGTTGTTGTAGACCATTACCGCAAGCTGCGCTTATTTCCACAACATCGTTTATATCTACATTGAGCTCAGTGTCTTCAACAACCTGGTGAAGTTGAAGTAAAATTTCAGAATATTCTTCTGCATCTTCAAACAAATCAATTTTATTAGCAACCACAAGTGCGGGTCGCTCCAAAAGATGTCCATCTCCATAGTTTGCAATTTCGTCAACTAATATTTTTAAGTCATTTACAGGACATCTTCCATCAACTCCAGCTATATCTACGATATACATTAAAGCCTTTGTCCTTTCTATATGTCGTAGAAAATCTAACCCTCTACCTCGACCTTCTGACGCGCCCTCAATTATTCCGGGTACATCTGCAGCGCATACTCTGAAGTCATCTTTGTACTCAATCGAACCAATAAGCGGATTTAAGGTCGTCTAAAAGTGGAAAGTAATGTTGTCAACAGACATGAACAAAGGTTACATGCACTATTTTTCAACTAAAATAAAACATACTAAAACGTTTAAAATTACAAAGGTGAGGAAAACCATACCATGATGAAGATTGGTTCAACATCAAAGATAGACATACCGAAAGGATAAGGAGCTATTTCGGGAGATGCTCTACTCATTGCCGATAGTAAACTAGATTTACCCGCATTTGGAAACCTACGAAGTTCTCCTGACTAATGAGTGATTCTGTTCTATTCAAAACGCATAACTTTCACTTACCCAACCAGGCCTAAATCAGCAATAAGCTTCAATTCAAGCTCGAGGTGGGCTACTTCACCAAGTTGAGGAATAGCACGCTGTCCAGCTTTACTAGCGTACACAGGATCGTAATTTCTTGTGGAAACAGTATAGTTTCCAAGTCCACCTTTGCCACCCCTTGCAACAACAATGTAAGCACCGGCCTTATCTAAATCGCCTACAAAAATTTTTTCTCTGGAAGGACCTTCCTCAATTCTCCTATTATCGACGTCTTCGTTATCAATCGTTTCTTCATAAACTTCAAGGGAATCATTTTTATTCAAATCTCCATCACTTATATCTCCGAACTTATTTCGACTGTCGTCAAGCGTTTTAGCGGAAAGAAAAACATCTTCATCGGTCCAACTTTCGTCAAAATTAACAACAGGTCTATTCTCCTTAACTACCGTCTTTCTATCGGCGTCCCAAGTTTCATCCCAATCCAGCACCCGACGCACAACAACCCCACGAGGAACTCGAAGCACCGTATTCTTACCCCGCCTACCATGCATATTTTGACTTGTGCCATGCTTCCCATCTTCTCCCGCAAAATGATGCTTGGACATATTCAAGCTTTGTAAATTTTTATCGGCCACTAGAACAACAGCCCCGCCGTTCCCCCCCTTACCCCCATCAGCTACCCGTTTATAGGATCCAACATGATGGTGTGAAATGCATCCCTTTCCTCCACTTCCACCCCTCGCACGTATCTTTGCTCGATCTACAAATTTGTACGAACCCTGACCACGTTCTTTTCTATGTCGACTACTACCACCACCGCTGCTGCTGCTGCTGGCGAAACATCTACTCGAAGTGAATGTGACGTATTTGCTGCTGACGGATCCGATCCAATTGTGCACGTTCGAAACAAGGGCGTGACATCGAGCCATAGTGGTACCACACAAATGAAAAGGGTTGGTTGATTGTGTTGACTGTGATTGGGTAGAGTGAGAAAATCGTCAACTCCACAGATTATAAACCCTCTCTTGAAAATCGTGAATCCCAGAGAGATGGTTGACAATCTGAAGTCTGGACTTGACGATTTTCAAAAATATCTAAAATAGCCATCATCATTACAAAGAAGCACAAAGGTGTATTTCACCTATCAATAATCCTCACTCTCTCTCTCTAGAGAGATATCATCTCCTCAACATATTGCTTGTTAACAAATGCGAATAATACACAAGCCTATAGCAATATAGGGCGATGATTTCAATATGATGTATACTTTTCCTGGCCATTCATTGGGAACGGCAGGTGTCATTGAAGAATTAGGAGTGACCAAAGCGATCGCAATCGCCTCTACGATGAAGCAGACGAACAATCAGGACCTTACCTAGGTCAGAAAAGTAACAGAGAATATAAACGAAACCGTGGAGGGTGCATATTCTAGCCAAAAATCTGCTTATGCGAGAGAGTCTAAAATTAGAAAAATGTGCAGCCTCCAAACGGATACCGTACTGATATCGATCGTAGTCGATAACATAAGCCATAATTTTGGTATTTACATTTTATGCTCTTTCCAGTAAAATAATGCTAGATAACTAAGGTTTGATTCAATTTCCACGAGAAAAATATTTACATTACGATGTATTAATGCAAAAACCGCGTACCCGTTCATTGTAAATTGAAAGTCAATTGCATGAATGGGACTATCAAGTGACCCCGTTGTGATTGCAATTGCAATGCCTCACGGAGCCTAATAAAGGAATAACGTTCACTAGCGAAAGTAACTAATCTCAACATTTCGAATCTACGCGCCTAAAGAGAACGCAATTGAAGTTACAAGATTTGATCTTCAACAATCAAATTCATTGCATGACCACGTGGCTCAGATTCCTTATCTCCTATCACGTGGCTTAGGTTCTTCGCATTCTTTGAGTTTATCTTCTTTTATAATGGAATTTACATTTTTTCACAACTACGTTTTATAGCTTTCAACGTATTGCATAATAATATTATTAGCCATTACCCTCACCTTCAAGCCTTTCGTCCCTCATCACTCACCATGTCTATCCCTTCCCGCCCAAACAACTCTCTCGCCACATGGAACATTCACGATAATGTCCGTACAAGTGACGAGAAGAGCGACAAGACCCCTCCATCAAGTCAATCAATTTCAAGGACACCGACATGGGAATGACTACTACCATGCACGCACGTGACCTTAGTAATGCCAACTACCCCGAGTTTATTGCCTGGATCCAAGACATTTCCCAAGCGTGTTGGACTGTATCGGGAAAGAATTTCAAGCCCGCCTTCGAGCTTACCGAGAACCGTATTCTGAGGATCATATCATATCCGGTCCGAGTGCTGGACTGCTCATCCATATCTAAAGTCCATACAATTTCTTTTTGCATCGAAAATTTAACTAATTTAAATATAAGTTTTATTTGTTTATCTGTTGTGAACGTACTGGTGTGTTTGTCATCCAGACGGTAGTCGTGTGTTTGCGTTTAAGTGTGACCGCCATTGATTGTGATAGCCTATTTTTATAAATTATACTACTAGATGCGCCTGAATCTAATAAAACTTTTAATTTATTATAGTTTACTTTATCCTCGCTATCTTCATTGAGATGTTTCAGAATCTACACGCCTAAAGAGAACGCAATTGAAGTTACAAGATTTGATCTTCAACAATCAAATCCGTTGCATAACCACGTGGCTCAGATTCCTTATCTCCTATCACGTGGTTTAGGTTCTTCGCCTTCTTTGAGTTCATCTTCTTCTACGTTTTATAGCTTTCAACGTATTGCAGTGATGGACTATGACAGTCTCGAAAAATACCGCAACAAGCATAGTTCGATCTCACATCCCATGACACCATCGCCTAGTCGATCGAAATTGAATCCACAGTATGCAGCACGATTGTCTGCTGCTTCGTCTTCCGTGGCAGCTGGTGTTGGGTCGCCTTCTTCCTACCGTACTCCTCGAAGAAAACATCCCAGATCTCCGTCATCGATGTTGTTTGTGAGTAACTCCGGTAGCAGTATTAAAGTACGAATGAATGCGAAGAATAGTCCCAGTCGTCGTCAAAATTATATCAATAGTATCATGGCTTCGCCGTCTTCGGTATTTTCATCGCCGTCTTCTGTTGCTGGGGTCTCGACTTATAGATCGTATGTTTATAGTGATCGGTTTATTTCATCGCGGGTTACTTCGAGTTTAGAGGATTATATGGATTGTTATCAGGATGAAAATAATTCCATTCATTATACACAAGTTCGTTCTGATCCGTCTATTCCGCCTGCTATGATAAATAATAATAATCTGAATATTGCCTTATATGATACATAAAATATACTTCCGCAACCTAGTGCCCATTCATCGAGATCAACTTACATGCACGTCAACGTGGCAAAAATGAAACATCGTTACTCTATTTTTCATAAAACCAAACTTGCATGAAAATGTTCACACTACAAATATCCGAATTGCTCGGACTAATTCAACTCAATGATGAAATTATATCTCGAAAATCTAAAGCACGCGTTTACAGTTAACAATAATCCATCATATGTTTTGCCTCCGCAGAAGCCATTGAGAAACTTCATGGTCACTTCCACCTTTTCGTCATCAACATCAGTCAATTTTTTACCAGGATTTGAAAATTACAATTGATAATTTGGTTTCTGATTTACGTCAATAGTGATGACGAAAGTGCCTAACCTTACCAGAAGGTATTCGTGGAGATGGTCCAGAAATTTCTTGTATCAATTTTATTGGTCGTAAGAATGTACCAACCAAGGGAACTATAATAGTGACAAGATTAGGGAAGTAATAAACAAAAGGAAACACTTTCTGTACATCATGATTTTTCTTGGAACGACTGTCTCTATGATCATGCACTGGAGTCTCACTGGGAAGCATTTATCTTCAATAATAGGAATGTAAAGCGCAAGGCAAAGAGTTTCTATGTGGACGAAGAAACGACCCTTGTTACCACGCTGTCATCGTGAGCTCTGCTAAATCCGCCATCGACCATCATTAAACAAATACTAGCGACAAAATACTCTTAACGCGATCTTAAGCGAAGGATTGAGACCAAGTGATTGCGCAAGGGTGCCAAGCTCCGACAGTAAATGTCATTCTTTAGTTGATCCCGTCCGAGCAAAAAAGAAAATAATGGGTACACTTTCTTACGAGTTCGAGATATCTAATGTCATGTGAAGGAGAACGACATTATCTCAGCTTTGTCAAGTCGACGTAGAAGAATCTCGATGAATGTTCAATATATATTTCTACAAGTATGCATATACAACTATATCATATATGTATTTTATAACCATATCCATTTTTTGCAATACACAACTTGGCAAACACCTCCTGATGTTAGTCTTTTGAAATGCTACATTGCGATTACGCAGATGTTCACCAAAAAACTAACAAAAATGAATGTTACCAAGCGTCATCGGTCATCAGTCATCGGTAACCAAACAGGGTTCTAGCGGAATGTCACATCCACATCTTCGTTGAGATAACTCAGTATATTAATGTAATAGATGTATTCTGGAGAATGGACTCCTGTATTTAAATCATCACGCTTAAAGATAACAAATCCACAGTACGAGCTCGTTACCTTGGCACAACAACTTGGTCCCGATCCTTCACTTGAAAACCGCTTGAAGAGTGTTCGTTATTTAATGATAGATAGAGACGGTCTACGGCGTAAACGCACACAACACAAAATATATGATGATAACCCGAATCAAGGGGGACTCAAGCGGTACTATAAATTGCTTAGTGATGAGGTCGTCGACTCAGCTCCTTTTCAAAAGATCTTGACAAACTTTTCGGAACACTTTTCCGGGAGCAATCGTACTGTGCCAGATTCAGACGACGACTGATTGGGGTGCTACGGGAGACATCACCGGTCAGGGGATCCACACGGATGGAGCGGAAGAGGCGATGATTGTGTGTTTAGAGTGCAAGAATGTGTACTCAAAGAGTGCTAAAAATGCGTTGTATGAGGACGTGGCGGGTGATCGGGTCGTGATGCGTCCCCGCGCTCTACAAGCAGTGGAAGCAATATTCTGGAAAGATAACGAGATCTATCATGAGGTCTCGCATATTGCACCTTTGTGCATGGAAGACGGGCCAGCAATTTGAACTGTGATGCTGCTTCATGCGGATTCGAGCTACCTAATAGACGGCCGCAAGAACGAAAGGAACAAGCTCCCTGGCCGTGATATTACGGTCGGAAAAATAAATTGTAGAAGTTTAGAAGCTCAATGA
>Ga0115008_10002356_pt1 | contig 15630 bp, 13 predicted proteins | sample FraStrMetagenome_FD_87164 | JGI IMG/M metagenome (GOLD analysis project Ga0115008, IMG submission 87164) | Marine eukaryotic phytoplankton communities from Arctic Ocean - Fram Strait ARC3M Metagenome | ecosystem: Environmental > Aquatic > Marine > Oceanic | place: Fram Strait | collected...
GAGCAGCAGCGGCGACGTCAGGAGGCCAACGCCGGGACGGCGGGGCCGTAGCGAACCAGTAGTGCTACGCCAGTTGGCAAAAATAACCGTCTGGAAAAGATCTTCACGCGTTTTGCGCGAAACAGTTGAGATAACCTTGGACCGTGTGCGCCGAGTCCACAGCCACGCGCACGGAAACGCGACGCCCCGCAGCGTCGGCGAGTCCATGCGCGCGAGCGTCTGCGTCCCAGGCATCGTATCCGCGAGTCCGACCGTACCCACTCCGACGCGCACCCCGCGATCGAAACCGCGTGGGCACATTCAAAGTTCTTCTCGGAGTTTACCCGTCGTCCCTCGCGCCTCCGCCATGACGGACCAGGACCCCGCTCGCTTCCTCGGCGACGCCGTGCGGAGCCAGCAGGCCAACCAAGGCGCCAGCCAGGTCTGGGCGGAGGTCACCGCGCTCTCCCAGCTCCCGGGCATCCTCGACCTCGGCCAAGGATGGCCGGACTTCGGCGCGGACATGACCGCCCGGGAAGAGGCGAGCAGAGCTCTGCTCGACGAAACGGACCCGAGGAACAACCAGTACTCCATGATACCCGGGCGCGCTGAGCTCATAAAGGCCATCGCGCGGTACTACCGCGCCACGGGCAGCTCCAACGCGGTCAGCGCGGACGGCGCCAACGTCCTGGTGACCGCCTCGGGAACGGAGGCGGTGTACGCCACGATGCAAGCCACGCTCTCCCCCGGGGACGAGTGCGTCTTCCTCGAACCCTTCTTCCCGTGGTACATCAGCAACTCCAAGATCTTCGGCGCCAAACCCGTCGCGGTGCGAATGAACGTATCGGACGACGCCGCCGGAGTCAGTCGATACGAAGTGGACTACGAAGCCTTGGAGGCGGCGCTGTCGTCGCCGGCGTGCAAGGTTCTCATACACAACTCGCCGCATAACCCCACCGGCAAGGTGTTCACGGCGCAGGAAAACGAGCGCATCGCCGCGATGTGCGTCAAGCACGACGTGATGTGCATCGCGGACGAGGTGTACGAGCGGTGCACCTTCGACGACGACGCGAGTGACGGAACGGCCGAACCGTTTCCACGCATGATGAACGCGGCCGGGATGGCGGAGCGGACGGTGACGATCGGCACGGCGTCCAAGCTGCTCGCGCTGACGGGGTGGAGGGTCGGCTGGATCACCGGCCCGGCCGCCATCGTCGCGGGGGTCAAGACGATGAAATCGTACACGACGTTCTGCGCGCCGACGCCGTTGCAGCTCGGAGTAGCCGCCGCGCTGAACAAGATTTCCGGCGAAGCCGAAGCGCTCGGATCGAACGTCGTGACTTCGGACGAGGCTGCGGGCGCGATGGCCACGAACGTCGCGGTCCTGTCCGCGGCGCTTAAAGACGCGGGTCTTAAGGTGATCGCACCGGACGGGGGATACTTTCTGGTCACCGACGTGTCCGCGACGGGGCTGTCAGCCGTGGAGTATTGCAAAAAGTTGGCGGCGGAGGCGAAGGTTGCGTCGATACCGATGGTTGTCTTTTACGACCCGGGCGCGGACGGTACGGGCGCGCCGGACACGTTCGTGAGGTTCGCGGTGTGTAAGAAGCCGGAGACGGTGCGGGCGTGCGCCGAGGCTATCCGCGCCAACCCCGTCGTGGGCGAATGATACGAGTAGCGAGTCGTTAGGTGGCGGTTCATTCTTTTCAAGTTGTTTTTTGGTACGAAGGTAACACTTCGGTGTACATGTACATGATATAACCTCACGCGCGCTTCGCCTCCACGGTGGTGAGCAGCCCGAAGAGCGACGGCGTCGTCTCCACGACCCGTAACCCCGGCGTCGCCTCCACTAAACCCACCACGTCCTGGTTCCAAGCGCACCCTTTCGCCAACGACTTCACCGGACCCGCCACCGCGTCCTGATACGCACCCAGGAACCCGGGCGCCTTGCTGTGCTCGACGAGCAGCGCCATGCCGCCGGGTTTGAGCACCCGCGCCAGCTCCACCAGCGCCCGATTCGGTTCGTTGAAGACGCATAGGGAGAACGTGTCGACGACGCAGTCGAAGGAGGCGTCGTCGAACGGTAGCTTCTCGACGTCGGCGACGACGAACCGAACGGGCGGCGGTTGTTTCGCTTCCTCCTCCGCGCGCGACGCCGCGTCCCGGGCGGCGGCGACGGCGGCCTCGACAGCCTCCGGCGTGGCCTCCACCAAGGCGCCGGCTTGCATCGCGTTCATGGCCATCGCGGTCGCCGCCGCTTCCGCGTCCGCTCTCCGACTCGCCTCGAACTCCGAATTAGTTCGCACCCGGAACCCGAGAGTGTCGGCCCGTGCCTTGGCCTGTGCGAGCATCCCGCCGCTGATGTCCACGGCGGTCAGGGACCGGACGGCGCCGCCCGGGCGTAGGTCGTACCCCGGCAGGTTCAGCCCCGTGCCCACGCCCAGCTCCAGCACGTCCCCTGACGCGCGGGCGAGTAGATCGCGGCGTGACTTCTCCAGCCCGAGGGTCTCCGACGCGAACGCCCCGCCGTCGAGGTCGTCGTAGTACGACGCGTACCTGTCGTAGTTTTTGGCGATATCCTCGGTGTCGGCGAACGTGTCGGCGTAAGACGCGAGGGGCGACATCGAGGCACAGGAGGCGGCGGCGCCGAGGAGCAACGCGCGGCGATCGACGGTTGGGGAGTCGGTGCTCGGGCATCGTGCATCGTCGTCGTCGTCGCGGGCGCCGATCAGGTCATGGCGCGTGGCCGCGCGCGTGACGGTGTCGCGACGGGATCCGCGATATCCCAGAGGGGCGCGGACCGCCGGCCGCGGCGTCGCGAGGGGCGGCACCAGCGCCTGCGCCATCGGTTCTGGTCTCCACTCCCTAGGGTAAAAAGCGATGTTAGTTTTGCGAAGTTCATCACTTCTCTCGGAGCGCACGCACGCGTCCACCATGGCGGGCGGGATGATGACGGTCAGTCCGTGGTCGCCGCCCGCGTGGGCAGATTTCCCCGGCGCACCCACGCGGCGGTATAACCTCGCCAGGACCCCGACACCGATCCACCGCTGGCACCTTCCGGGCGTCCCCAAGGGCTGCGAAGTGTACATCAAGCGCGACGATCTGACGGGCATGCAGCTCTCCGGTAACAAGGTCCGTAAGCTTGAGTTCCTCCTCGCGGAGGCGATGGACCAAGACGCGGACTGCGTCATCACGATAGGAGGCGTGCAGAGCAACCACTGCAGGGCCACGGCCGTGGCATCCAGGTACCTAGGACTGGACTCGCACCTCATCCTTCGAGCCGACCGATCGGTGGCGGACGCCGGGGACCCAGGGCTCGTGGGCAACCTCCTCATCGAACGCGCCGTGGGCGCCGACGTCCACCTGGTCACCAAACGCGAGTACGCCACGCACGGTAGCGTCGCCTTGACCCAAGGCCTCAGTCGCAAACTGGCACGCGAGGGTAAAAAGCCGTACGTCATACCCGTCGGAGGGAGCAACGCGGTGGGCACCTGGGGCTACGTCGACGCGATGGCTGAGCTCGCCGGTCAAATGGATGGAGCCATCGAGGGTGGGTGCGACGGTGTCATCGACGGAGGACGTCCGTTCACGGACATCGTCATGGCGTGCGGCAGCGGCGGGACCACCGCGGGCATCGCGCTGGGCGCGGCGCTGTGCCCGGGGCTGGGTAGGCCCACGGTGTCGGCGTACGGCGTGTGCGACTCACCGGAATATTTCTACGAGTTCGTCGGCTCCATCTTGAGCGACATGAACGCGCCGGTGGAGGACGTCATCGGTCGCGTGTTGATGCCCGGGATCAAGGAACGGGTCGGTGGGGTGCTTCGGTGCGTCCAGGCGAAAGGGACGGGGTACGCGATGGCCACGGAGGAAGAATTGGGTACGACCGCGGCGGTCGCGAGAACGACCGGGGTACTCTTAGATCCCGTGTACTCGGGCAAGGCGGTGCATGGGCTTCTACGCGAGATGGCGGAGGACACAGGGGCTTGGGACGGGCGCGTGGTGTTGTTCGTACACACGGGCGGCGCGCTGGGTATGTACGACAAGTTGGATCAGCTGCGGCCGATCATGGAGACGATCGGTCCGTCGCGCGGGTACGACTTTACAGAGTTGGACACGGCGTGAGTGATAGACTGATAGAGAAGAGTGTGCGTAGCGGCTCGCGTGTTATTAAAGGCGCGAGAAAGAATGGTCAACCGGTGAAATGAATCGCGTGCGACTGCGACGGTGCGATGCGCGTCGTACGTAAAGAATGTGTGGTGCGCGGACATCGCGGCGTTAGAAGTCAGTCGCCTTGTCGATGGATGCCCAGATGGCGTCCATGTCCCTGTTGGCGTCGACAGCCACGCACTTCTTCTTGCCGTAGTGCTTGAGCACGGGCACGGTCTGCTTGTGGTAGGCGTCGAGTCGTGAGACGAGTGCCTCCGCGGTATCGTCGCTGCGCTGCATGAGCGCGTCGCCGGTCTCGTCGTCCTTCATCCACTTCGCTTTGTCCTTTTCGCCGTCCAAGGATTTGTCCCCGAGCTTTGCGAGCGACTTGGGCGGGTTGAACTTGACGTGATACGACCTACCCGAGGACTTGTGCACCCACCTCCCACAGATGCGCTCGGTGAGCACGGCGTCGGGGACGCTGAGCTCGATCACCCTGGACACCGCCTCGCCCGTCTTGGCGAGCGTCTCGTCTAGCATCTTGGACTGCTGAAGAGTCCTGGGAAAGCCGTCGAGGATGAAGCCCGCGTCGCAGTCCTTCTCCTTGATGCGATCGGCGATGATGCCGACGACGATCTCGTCGGTGACGAGCGCGCCGGAGTCCATCGCGGCCTTGGCCTTCTTGCCGACCTCGGTGCCGGCCGCGACCGCCGCGCGGAGCATGTCGCCGGTGGAGAGCTGAGGGATGTTCAACTTGTCCACGATCTTGGGCGCGTGGGTGCCTTTTCCAGCTCCGGGCGGACCGAACAGGATCAAGATGTTCCTTGGCTTGGCCGCGTACTTGGAGTTGTCGCCGAACATGTTCTTGCTGGCGGGCGGCTCGGAGGAGCTCTTGGAGAGGCACGGTCCCATTTTTACCGGTTTACGCGTACGACGAGGCGCGTGGCGCGGGTCAAAGTGGACGCCGTCGGACGATCTGCAAAAAGCTGCACAGACGGCAGCCGAGAGATCTCGAAACGCCGCCCTATTTCTACTGGCTGAGAGACCGCGCCGGTGCACAGCTGTGCGCACGCGGGGGTCGAGGCAGAGAAAACTCGACACCCGCACCGCGCGATTCGGGGAGGTAGAGAAGACCGACCGCGATGTCCATATACATAGGTGCGCCCAAACCCTCGGATCCCATCGAACCCGGCCGCGCGCCCGCCCGGTGCCCACTCCGGAGATCCCTGACCGATCGAATCGATAGATTTTTCCCGCCGCTGACCCCGCGCCCTTCATCCATCCAGGCGGTTTGCCCCCCTTCGTGGAGGAGGAACGTCTCGACGAGCCGTTCAGGGAGTACGGCCCGACCACGGTTCGCATCTGCGAGGGGTTCGCGTTCGTCGACTACCCCGAGCAGGCCATGGCGGATGCCGCGATGGACGTGCTCCGCCCGAAGCTAGCCGCCGACGGACACCTGGGCGGCTACCCCGGCGTGAATCTCTCGTGGGGCAAGCGGTCGATCGTGCTCAAGTACCAGATAGAACTCGCGGAGAAGAAGCGGAGGGATAAGGAACGCGAGACGCGACGGGAACGGAAGGATGCGGAGAGGCGTGCGCGCAAACGAGACAGGAGACGAGACAGCAGGAGCAGGAGCGGGAGCCGCGACGGGGGCAGGGGCAGGAGCCGCAGGAGCCGCGATGAGAGACGCGACGGGAGTCGATCCGCATCGAGCGACGGTTCGTCCTCGTCGGAGTCGAGGTCGCGGGACAGGAAACGGCGGCGGAAGCGGCGTAAGAAGCGGCGGAAGCATCGGAGCCGGAGCTCGAGCCGGTCGTCCAGCAGCCGAAGCAAGAGCAGAAGCCGGAGCCGAAGCCGGAGTCGCAAGAGACGCGGGCGGAAGCACCGGAAGCATCGCAAGCACCGACGCCGGTCGCGGTCGCGGTCACGGTCACGGTCACGGTCGCGGACTCGAAGTTTGGAGAGGACGCGGGACGATGGGGGAGCGGACGGGGGCGGCGAGAGGCGGTAGCCAAAAATAGGTTTCGTTTCAATGCACGAGCTGACAGAGAATCATCACGAAATCTTCGTTCGCGAGGGCGGTCCGGTGGACACAGTTCACTGCGCGGAGGAGACCGCGCGGGTGGGTTCGAGCACTCAGGCGCGATGGGTGCTGACCACATAGAGCACAGCTTCTTCCCGTGGGAGGAGACCAACCTGCACAGGCTGCACTGGGACGGGGACAAGGTGCGTTTCCCGATTTAGCCCCCGAACCGATGATCCTGCCTTCGTCGACTCGAGACTCACGATGCGTCTACCCGCCCGCCAGGTGTTCGTGATGGCCGAGGTGGCGACTCTGCTCTTCGAAGAGAGCCCGGTGATGTTCGCCAAGTTCCTCCGCGCTAACCAGTACCCGCGGAAGCACACCGTGGAGCAGTCCGTCGTGGACAAGTGCGCGTCGCTCGGGATATCGGGCGAGACATCCTCGGGCGGATCGGTCGGGGTCACGCTGCTCCCGGCGACGACCGTCGAGGCGTGCCTGCTCGACCGCAGACGGAACGACCTCGTGAAACCCTTCAAGCTCTCGCTGCTCAAGCTCGCGTCGCAAGAGGCGAAGCGATACATCGCGAACGGCGACTTCGAATCAGCGCTGCCCATCGCGCTCGACGTCGTCAAGCGCGGGCAGGACATCTACCCGCCCGACCCGAAAACTCCCCCGGCGGTGGAGCTCTTCCCAATGTACCTCCTCGCGGCGGAGGCCAACATGGGAGTGAACCGCGATAACGCCGCGGAGGATTTCCTTGGCCTCGCGTCCTGGCTCGCGCTCAGAGACCCCGAAGGCGTCGGCGACGACCTTCGGTCCAGATGCCACGCGCTCACCGGCCGACTCCGGCAATCGCAAGGCCGGCTGGAAGAGGCCATCGCCGCCTTCGCGGAGGATACGTACCACCGCAGCTGCGCGTGGGGACCGGAAGACGTCCGCACGAGCTTCGGGTACTGGAACATGGCGACGTGCTTCGCGACGATGGGCGCGTGGTCCAAGAGCGTAGCCGCGTGCAGGACGGTGGTGGACGTATGGTTCGAGGCCACCGTCGCGTCGGCGCTGGGCGAACGCCTCGGTGAAGGCGTCAAGCGGACGCAGGCGAGCACGCCGCTCGAGTCCGAGCTGCCCATGACGCGGACGCGGGTGCTGGAGGGTGTGGATGCGCTGCTCGGCGCGAGGGAGACGCTTCTGGCGCGGGGCGACGGGCTCCTCGGGGATGATTTGAGAGCTGCGGATGCGAGTTTGGCCGCGGGGCTGGCGCTGTTGAGGCTGGTGATGGGCGGTGACGTCGCGCGGCGGGAACGCGCGACGGAGCTGGCGGAGCGGGCGCTGCGCGAGTACCCCGCGGATGAGGTCCAACGCGTGGGGCTGGCGGAGCAGGCGCTGGCGATGGCCGCGATGATCGACGGACCGTGACGGATGTTGTACTTGTAATCTCTCGTGGTTTCGTATTTTCTTATTTGGCTATCGCGTGTCCCGTGGCCAGCCTCTCGTGCCTCCCCGCGTTGGTTCTATCGTTGTTTTCTTTCGCGTACTTCGTCACCTCCCCACGGCCGCCGCCGCCGCATCCTCCGCGCCCATGAGGTGCTGCACCCTCTGCAGCACCGAGTCCTTCGTGGCGTCGTATGGTTTGTCTTTGCTCGGGATCTCGAGCACCGCCGGGATGGGCCTGTCGTACTCGTTCACCAGGTACCGTATGCTGTCCGCGGCGAACTGCGATATGAGCACCACCGCGATGTCCTCCCGCGCAGTCATCTCCTTGAACGCGTCCTCGATCTGCTTCGTCGTGGTCTTGTCGGAAACGACGAGGTAATTCGTCTTGCGTCGCAGATCGACGTTCCCGACGCCCGCGAGGAGAAAGCCGGTGACGGTGTCCTCGTCGCCGATTACCGCCATGAGCGCGCCCTTGCCCTCGGTCGCCATGCAGCCTTTCGTGACTTCGACGCCGGCACGGCTACGTCGTCGAACCCGATCTCGCGATGCGCACCGCGCGGCCGACAGTGCTGCACCTCAAAGGGCGCCCCTCTCAAACTTGACGACGATACCAGCCTCGTTCAAAGCTAACTTCGAAGCTAACATCACATCTGTCGCGCACGGGGTTAGAGGGACAGAATGGCGACACTGAGCGATTCCTCGGCGCTCACCACCGCGCAGCTCACTTCCGTGGCGCGCATCATGGTGGCGGGCGCCTTCTTCTCCACCCTCGGCTCGCTGTGCATCCTCACCGTCTACGTCAACAGCCCGACGCTCCGGAAGAGCTTCGCGTTCCAACTCGTCTTCGGCCTCGCACTGGCGGAGCTCGGGAACTCGTTCTGGCCGTACTTCTTCATGCCGTCCGAGGGCGCCGCGTGCGAGTGCCAGGCGGTGCTGCTCCAATTCTTCTCGTTCGCCTCCATCGCGTGGTCCGGGGTCATCGCCTGGACTCTCGATCAGGCGACAAACACCGAACGCAAGATCGGAGGGCCGTCCGCGCCGTCGCTCGCCGCGTCCATCGTCGGCATAGGCGATCCCACGCGCGCCCCCGACGTCCGCAAGTTCCACCTAGCGGTCTGGTCCATCTCATTCATCTTGGTGCTCATACCGTGGGGCGCGGGGGTGTACGGACCCGCGGGCGCGTGGTGCTGGATCGACCCGAGGCACGGAGCCGAGGCACACGCGCTTCGACTGATATGCTTCTACCTACCCCTGTGGTGCGTCATCGCGTTCCAGATCAGGACCTACTACGTCGTGTATCAACGGCTGAACAGGGTCACGCTGCTGGCGTCGGCGACGGCGGCGGTGAGGGCGGACATGCGCCGCGAGGCTCGAGAGCGAGAACTCGCTCGCGGAGAAGGGGGCGACGCTTCTGCCGCCGCGGACGTAAACGACGAGGAGTCGCAGAAGGACGACGCCGACATGGAGGCGACGCTGCGGCGGCTGCTGCGGCGGCTCGGCGCGTACCCCATGGTTCTCATCGTCGCGTGGACCTTCCCGACGATCAACCGGCTCAACAACTATGTCCAGGGGAACAGAACGGGCCACGGCGATAATTACACGCTTTACGTGTTGATGGCCATGGGCATGAGCACGCAGGGCATAGGCAACGCGGTGGTGTACGGCATGTCGGGCGCGGTGCGGCGGGAGGCGGCGAGTTTAATCGAGCGGTGGACCGGGGTGAGGGTGTCGGACTGGGGTATCGGGGGTCGGGGCAGCGCCGCGGGCGGCCTCGCGAGACTGGCGAGGGAGACGGATCGGGGGACGGAGATGAGCGCTCCCAGGGCGGCGTCATCGTCCACACACGACGGCGGGGATGCCCCTGAAGCACCGGGACGGGCCGGACATGAGGTTCTCTTAGAGGTTGACGAGTCCTTGCGATGATTTCCCCGCGGGGCTGTAGTTAGTAGTCGTTTACAAAAGTCGTCGGTTCACAGTCTCATTTAATGTTCCGTCATTGCGACCCCTCGAGACCGATCCAAGACATCAGCGACCGCTTCCCACCCTTCGCCCCGGCCCTCTCCCTCGGCGGCGGCATCGTCCCGCCCCCGGGTCCCGCCAACGCCGCCAACGTGGACGCGCGGAGGGGCGCGCGCTTCGCGGGCGACGCCGTCTTCGCCGCCGCCGCCTCCGCCGCGCCCCGCTCAATCTCCATCACCGCTCGGTGCACCACGGGCGAAAGCCTCGCGCGGATAGCCTCGTCTCTCCGTACACCCCCCGTCGTCGCCGGTCCCTCGCGAGGTGCGTCACCACCTCCCTTAGCGTACGCGTCGTCCTCGTCCACCAGCGCGGCGCGTCCCCGTGGTCCCTTCGTCTTCTTCCCGCCCGTCGTCGCCGCGTCAGTTTTGACATCCGACCAGAGTCGCTTCTTGCCGGCGCCTTTGAACCGCGGGTCCGCGGAGAGCCAACCGCGAATCACGGGGTTGAAAGCGGGCGGGCCCGGCACGGCCGCCTTGGGCGTGCGTGCCGCGACGTCGTCGTCCTCCGTGACCAACGCCGCGGCGCCGCGCGCGCGTCCGCCTCCGGTTGGCGGGCCTATTCTCGCCGGCGTCGTCGCCCCGGGGGAAGTCTTTCCCGTCCCCGCCTTCGACCTCCTCGGCGTCGTCGTCCCGGCCCTCGCGGCCTCGACTCGCTCCCTCGCCTCCCTCGTCAAGTCGTGCTCGGCCTCGTCGGCACCCTGCGCCCCGAACAAACTCGCCGCCCGCCGCAACGGCGACCCGACGCCGGCGCCGCCGAACTTTGTCGCCGCGGCTACCACGTCGTTCAGCGCGGCTCGTCCATCCTGCACAGCTGTGTCGGCACCCAGCTCGGCACCCGCGAGTGCCTCGCGGGATAACACCGCGAGCGCGCCGAGCTCATCCCACCCGGGCTGCGCGGTCTCATCCCTGAACCTCACGCGCTGCTCCGTGCCAAAGCCGGGGAAGCGAACATCCGCGGCGTTTTCGTCGGCGCCTGCGTCCCCTTCCTCTGCGTCGTCGTTCTTCGCCGCCTTCGCCGTCGGTGTCCCGGCCGCGCCCATCACGGCGTTCGCGGCGCCGGAGATGGACCGCAGCATCCGGCCCACCAGCCCGGGCTCCTTGTTCTGAACAGGAGCGGCGGCGGGCTTGGGCTTACCCCCGCGGGCGGCGGCGCGAGACCTGGTTTGCCGCGGCGAGAACACTCCGCCGGCGGCGGCGAGCGCGTCCCTCGCGCCCGCGGCGCCCCGTCCGGGCGGCTGGCTCTGCGTGGGGAGGATGTCCTGCTGGGTATCCGGCGCGAGCTGCGTCGGGGCGATGTCCTCGACGACGGGTTCGGGCCGTGGTTTCCTCGCCGGGCTCTTTGTTTTTTTAACAACGTTCGCGGCGGCATCGCCGGGCTTGCTTCGCGTGCGCCTCGGGGAGAAGACGCGCTCGGCACCCTTGGCGTCGTCGTCGTCCTCGGTGGCCAAGGGCGGGGTCGCGGTGGCGATGTTCGCGAGACCTCGGGTCTGAGGGTCCGCTTTGACGTCCACGTCGTCATCGTCGTCCTCGGAGTCCGAGCCGGAATCTTCGAGCATCGGGCCCTTCTGCCGCTTGAGGAAGTCGCCCTGCGACGGCCTGACGACGGCCTTCGTTTCGTGTGCGTCCTGGGAGTTGGTCGGAGACGCGTCGGGGGTCTCATCCAACGGGATAGCCTGCGGTTCGCGAGGGTTCATCGTGGTCGTCAGGTGGGCTTCGAGGGTGGGTCGTGGCGTTCGTCGGGGGTGCCAATTTGTTCTAGGCACCCCGACGACGACGTGGGATCTCGCGCGCACCGTGCCGAGGTTGCCCCATCCGGGGAGCGAGTTGAGTAATTCCAGCTGTCCAGGGGCGAGACGGTTCTCCTTGTCGAACTGCGTCTTGCTCCACACCTCCGTAGGGTGCATCGCGGCTGCCATGCTGCGGCTGCGCGGAGCAATTTTGAAGCGCTCAACGGTCGCTCCGGAAGGAAGATGTCGTCAACATGATGGAGAATGCCTCGGACACTTCGTTCGCCGCAGTCATCGGTGGGTGATGGCGAACACCGTGACGACCGCGATGCTCGCGCGGTCCAAGAAGCCCCTGATGCAGTTCCGGGAGTTCGCCGAGCTCAAGGCTGAGGTCGCGGCGATGCGAAGGGAACGGGAGGAAGCCCGGGCGGAGCACGACAAACTGAGGGCGCAGCTCAGGGCTGTGAGCAAGGCGTTCGGTACCCTGAGCGACGTCGTGGTGGACGAGATCGGTGTGGTCAAGAGGGAGGTCAAGTCCATGCGCGCGGAGCTCGACGCGCTCCAGGCGGGCGACGAGATGCGATGGGCCAAGGACCTGCGCGCCGACCTGGAAGCCACGGAACGTACGCTGATGGGTCAGATCCACGAAGCAGCCATGGAGACAAAGTCGGGGTTCATCGAACGCGACGGCGTGGTCCGACGGATCGGCGCTCGCGTCGAGGAGATGGCGAAGGAAGCCGAGCGCACGAAGGCGAGCGCGGTGGAGGAACGATCGCGGCGAATGGAGGAGAGCGAGCTCACGCGCGAGGCGCTGGAAACTGCCGACGCCGACAGACGGGGCATTCGGCACTCGGCGCACCTCGCCGAGGCGCGGCTGCAACGGTCGGAGGATGCCATCCGAAGGCTGCAGGACGGGCTGAAGGAGCAACGGGATATAGCGATGATGCGGGGACCGCAGGCGGCGAAGAACGTGGCGAAGCACGCGCGCGCGATGGAGGAAGCCGGGTTCTTATCGCCGAGCAAAGAACTCTTCGGCGGCGTGAGGAGTGCGAAGGGTGACGAGCCCACCGGCGGCAGGGGCTCACCGAGCCAGCGCCTCGGACTCAGCAAAGCCAGCGAGGCGTTCCTCGGGTGAGATTAAGATTAATCTAAGTAGCTCATAGATGGACCGGACGTCGACACCGACGATCGTGAAGAAATAGAAATACACATACGCGACGACGGGTAGCTCACGACTGGTTTGAACAAAATGTGACATTTCAACCCTCTCACGCCTTCTTGCCGTCGTCTTCCTCCAGCGACTTCTCGTCTAGGTAGATGTTCTCCGCCATCTGCCAGATCTGGAGGATGTTATCCTCGGCGACGGACGCCACGACCCAGTCGTCGTTGGGGTTGTAGGCAAAGTCGCTGATCTTCGAGGTGTGCCCGCCGTGGATGAAGAGCAGCTCGGGCGGACCGTCCTCGGCATCCTCCGGGGACTGCTCGTCGCCGATGCGCCCGAGGTCCCACACCATCAGCCTGCGATCCGCGCCGCACGAGCTCATGATGGTCTCGTGCTTGGGGGACCAGCCAATCTGGAAAACCTCCTCGGTGTGGCTCGTGAAGGTGTGCAGCCGCTGGTTCAGGTTCCTCACGTCGAAGAGCGCCACGGTCTTGTCCGCGCTGCCGGTCGCGAGCACGTACTCGTTGAACGGGTTGAACGCCAGGCAGTTCACCTCAGCCTGGTGCGCCTCCACGCTGTTCAGGCACGCGCCGTCGGGGGCCTTGCGGGTGTCCCAGAGCTTCAGAGACTTGTCGTCGCCGACCGAGCCGAACATGTGCTCGTGCTTGCAGTGCCAAGCCACGTCCTCCACGACACCGAGGTGGCCCGTGTAGATGGCCTTCGCGTCCACGGTGCGCTCACCCTTGCCCAGCGGGCCCTGCACGTCCCACAGGCAGATCTGGGCGTCGTCGCTGCCCGAGAGGAGGTGGCCGGCTTCAAACGGCGACCACGACAGTCCGTATCCCTCCGTCTTGTGGCCCTTGAGCCTGATGTCGGGCGCGCACCCGCCGTCCGCGGGGGGCTTACTCGGGTGCTTGCTGTAGTCGAAGACGTACACGTCCGCGCTGATCGTCTTGGTGGCGATGACGAACTCGTTCTGGGGGCAGTAGCGGGCTCGGTTCACTTCGCCGTCGTGGTTGATGAGCTGGACCACCTGGACCTTCCCGGCGGAGGCGCCGAAGCCGCCGACCTCGCCCTTGTCGTCGCCGCCGCGTGCGTCGACGTCGGCGTCCTCGAGCGGGAGCTGGACCTCGGCGCGCATCAGGTAGTTCTGCTCGTTCTCGGAGGTGTGCGTGCCGAGGATGAGCTGCTGGATGCTGTAGTCCTTGCCGGCGGGCTCTTCGCGCTTGGGGAGCCACTGCACGGTGAGCGACGGCCACTCCAGCGCGTGCGTCACCACGAGATCGTAGAGGAAAGGGGTGTTCTTCTTCCAGATCTTGTACTCCTCGGCGATCATGCGCTCGTCCTGCTCATCAGGGAACTCCTCATCGTTGACGGGCATCGTTGCTTACGAGTGCCTATACGCTGCTTGTCAAAGAAAAGGGTCCGGCGGGTTCGCGCGTGGAGGTGGCGAAGGTCCTCGTGCTGCGTTCACGCCGTGACGGTGAACGTGCGGTTGGAGCCGATGGGGTTCCGACCGAAAGAAAGAATCGCGCGCGCGTCTGTGACCTCGACGGGCGCCGTCCGCGTCGTGCGCGACGTGGATAGTGAGATCCCTAGCGAGTCCGATCGCGAGGAGCTTTTGAATTTTCCCGCTGTTAGGGCAGTTGACTGGGGAGTTTAGACCAAGAGTTGACGAGTCACGGGGTACCGTACAAAGACCATGTTTTTTTGGTTTTCCCGAGATTTGAAAACGATCTTCGCCAGCTTTGCTGCTTCACACATCGGACAGGAGGATGGCACCCGACGCGACGATGTCTCCCTCCGATGACATGCTCCGCGAGCCCAACGGCGTGGCCGACGCCCCGCTCACGCTGCAGCGCGCCGTCCTCGACTACACCGCCAGAGACGAGCGCTTCGCCCTGGACAAGAAGATCTACGGCCAGTACTTCCAGCTCTACTTCCAGAGGCTCATGCTCCTGGCGCCGCGGCTCAAGCAGGCGGTCGCCGCCAAGTGGCCCGGGGTCAAGACGTCACCGGTGCTCGACCTGAAGGAGGGCGAGGAGTGCGTGATCATGGGCACGCTGTACAAGGACATGAAACTCAAACCCTCCATCCTGGACGAGTACGTCAAGGAGGCGGGCGCCAAGGCTTCGGACGTCGCCGGTAAAAAGTTCGTCTCCGACGACGACTCGCTGGTGCTCGAGGACGAGGGCGCGCGAGTGAAGCTCACGGGCAAGGGCGTCGCGGTCGACTGCTTCGTCACCGGCGTCGTCCTCGCGGTCAAAGGCCGGGTCGTGGCCAACGGGGAGTTCGAAGTGGACGAGATCTGCTATCCCGCTCCCGCGCCGCAGACGACCCGACCGAGCCCGCCGGCGACGAGCCCGGGGACGCACGTGCTGCTGTGCTCGGGCCTGCGCGCGGGCGACGACGCCGCCTCCTCCGCGCTCAACCTCGAGCTCATGTGCGACTACGTCACCGGCAACCTCGGCGGCGCCAACGAGCAAGGGGTCGCGGCTTCCGTCGCGAGGGTGGTGGTGTGCGGCGGCGCTTTGTCCGCGCCCGAGGTACCGGCGCAGTCGCTCGACGGCCGGCAGCAGGCGGCGGTGGCCAGGCCGCTTCGCGAGCTCGACGTGCTCCTCACGACCCTCGCGGCGTCGGTGCCCGTGGACCTGATGCCCGGCGAGGGGGATCCCACGAACCAGGCGCTTCCCCAGCAGCCGCTTCACCCGTGCCTCTTCCCCGAGGCGAAACGGTTTTCGCCAAACACCTTCGCGTCGTGCACCAACCCGCACGATTTCACGCTGGGCGGCGTGGACTTTTTGGGCACCGCGGGGCAGAACGTGTCCAACCTGGCGGCGTACACGGACGTTACTAAAAACGGTCCGGGGTCCGATGCATCCGCGGCGGAGGCGTTGGACCTGATGGAGGCGACGGTGCGGTGGCAGCACGTGGCGCCCACCGCGCCGGATACCCTCGCGTGCTCCCCGTACAAGGACAGGGACCCGTTCTTCATCGAGAAGTCGCCGCACGTGTACTTCGCGGGGATGCAGCCGGCGTTTGGGTGGAGGAAGGTGCGTGTTGGGGACGTGGAGACTGTTTGCGTGTCGGTGCCAGATTTTTCAAAAACTGGATCCGTCGTGATGCTCAACGTGGACACCC
>Ga0115008_10002357_pt1 | contig 15629 bp, 9 predicted proteins | sample FraStrMetagenome_FD_87164 | JGI IMG/M metagenome (GOLD analysis project Ga0115008, IMG submission 87164) | Marine eukaryotic phytoplankton communities from Arctic Ocean - Fram Strait ARC3M Metagenome | ecosystem: Environmental > Aquatic > Marine > Oceanic | place: Fram Strait | collected 2012-06-18
AGTTTTGAGATAATGCGTTATCTATCGTTGCAAAAGAGTTTCCGCTAACTAAAATCCCTCCGGGTTTATAAACGATTGCTAAATAGTTGTCTTCTAATAAAACTTCTAATTTTAAATCTAATCTTTTAAAAGTGGAACTTTCTTCCGTTTGAAATAACTCAATTGTTTCACCACCTATAATAAATTGCGCAGTAGAAGTTGTTTTTCCATCAACAAAAATCAATTTTTTTTTTATTGCTTTTTTGATGCCAGACTTTGTAGGTAACATCTTAAAAATACCAACAGCATATTCTTGTAAACGGATTCGTTTTTCTTGTTTTGGGGCAGTATGTGTTTCAATAATTTTCAAAGAAATTGTAATAATTTTTAATAAATTAATTCACGTGCATCTTAAAACTAAGTTTAATTTTCTTTTTGGTATCCTTTAGGTCTTCTAGAACGAATGGGTGCTTTTGGTTCTTTTTTTAGTTTGAATTCATTTCCTTTTAACAATCTTAATGCTTCTTCAACAGCTTTTTCCAATTGTGGATCTTTTCCAGCTAAAACTTCTTTTGGAGTTTGATGAACCTCAATATCTGGTGCAACACCTTCACCCTCAACAGCCCAATTTCCATCAACATCAAAGAATCCACCTCTTGGTGCAACCATTCTTCCTCCATCAATAAAAGGAGGTGTATCCCATGTTCCAACCAAGCCACCCCAGGTGGTGGTTCCTACCAATGGGCCTATTTTTTTCTCTTTAAACATATAGGGCAGTAGATCTCCACCAGAACCAGCTCTTTCGTTTATAATCATCACTTTTGGACCCCAAATTCCGGCTATCGGTGTTGTCCAAGGTCGTCTGCTTTCACTTTTACTGTTAAAAAAACCAACAACTTCTCGAGACATAATATCTATCATATAATCTGCAGCAGAACCCCCGCCATTATTTCTTTCATCTATGATGACTCCCTTTTTATCTTGTTGAGAAAAATAATAGCGATTAAAAGATGTAAAACCAGCGCCACTAGTGTTTGGAACATACACATAGGCTAATTTACCCTTAGACAATTTGTCTACTTTCCTTCTATTGTTTTCTATCCAATCTATAGATCTTAAGTTTCTTTCACTAACAGTTGGTGTTATTAAAACAGTTCGTGCATCTTTTTTGGAGGGTTTGCCATTAACTTTTATGAAAATTTCTCTTCCTGCAGTTTGTTCTAACAATTGATAAGGATTCATTTTTGATGTTAAAGAAACGCCATTGATTTCAATTAAATAATCTCCTTTATTTATGTTTATTCCAGGGGCACCTAAAGGAGAAGTAATATTAGGATTCCAACGTTCACCCTTATAAATTTTTGCAAATCGATACAAGCCATTGTTTTGTTCTAAATCTGCACCTAATAAGCCAATAGAAACCCTATTAATATTTGGTAAATCTCCTCCTGAAACATATGAATGGCCAATAGCAATTTCACCACTCATTATATCGACCACATAATTTAAATCTGTTCTGTGACGAACATCATTTATCCATGGAGAATACCATTTATATATTTTGTCCCAAGGAGCACCATGAACATTGTCTACATAAAGGAAGTCGCGCATATATCGCCATCCCTCTTTAAAAATTTGATGGGCTTCTGCTTTCGGATCAACCTTTATTTTCATATTTGTATTTAAAGATTTTTTTCCAAGCTTGGCAGCCTTAGTACTTTCTAAACTCCATGTTCCTCTTTTAGAAATTAATATTGAATTTCTATCATTTGATGCTGTCATTGAAGAAACACCTGTTGCAAAAACAGTAGCTTTTTCTTTTGTAATATCATAATTATGAACTGTTAGTCCTCTAGAATTTGCTGTAACTTCTGCTATAAATACTTTGTTTTTAGGACCTTTTAGTAAGTCTATATAATTTTTTGCAGGCAATTTTAAAACAACTGCTCTATCGAATAGACCGTCTTCAACAATGATAGTTTTATTTTCTTTGGACGATTTTTTAGTTTCTTCCTTTCCTTTTTTGTCTTCCTTTCCTTTTTCTTTTTCTAAAGATTCTTCATCTGTTTTAGGTAAATTAGGAGCTTTATCTTTTGAATTTAAAACTACTGCATATAAACTTCTTGTTACACTTGGATCGTAAGAGCTCATATCTAACCAACCTGTTTGCAGGCCATAATCTGTACTTGCTAATGTATATATATATTTCCCAGAAGCATCCCAAACAGGAGAAATTGCATCTGCAATTGGATCTGTAATTTGTATATTTTTTTTTGTGCTTATTTGATATGCATAAATAGATTTAAAGCTGTTGTTATTTTGTTTGGCGTAAGCTATCCATTTGCTATCTGGAGACCATTTTGGATTCATGGTTCTGTTTGGATGTGCATATGTGTCTGCATCAATTTTTGTAATTTTCTTACTTTCTAAATTGATCGTCCAAATTACAAAGTTGGTATCTGTATATGCAATGTATTTTCCGTCTGGAGACCAGTCTGGCTGAAAATAAAAAGTAGGATTTGGTAATTTTATAAATTCTTGATTATTGCCATTTTGATCTGCAATAACCATTTCATATTCTCCATTTTTATCCGAAAACCAAGCTACTTTATCTCCTTTAGGAGACCAAATTGGCGCACGATCTGCAGTGCCAGAAGAATTTGTTAAGTTTCTCCAAGTTCCATTTTCTTTAGGAACTGTAAATATTTCTCCTCTATATTCAAAAATTGCTCTTTTTCCTTTTGGAGAAATATTTGCATTTGTAAGATTTCCTCCACTAACGTTCATCCACCTTGTTCTAGAGTAGTTTAAATCTCCTTTTACATTAATTACTAATGTCTTTGTTTTTTTTGTTTCTGGGTTTAAGAAATGTAAAAAACTACCCTGCTCATAAACAATTCCGTTTTTATTGGCGTCAATATTCTTTACATCAAATTTTTTGTGAAATGTAATCTGAGTTTCTTGTTTTGTTTTTAAATTATATGACCAAATATTTGCTGTGTAATCTCTTTCAGAAATATAATATACATCACCCTTATACCAAACAGGGTTTACGTGTCTTTCTCCATCTTTTTGAGGAGTTTTAACTAATTCTTTTGTTTTTAAATCTACAATCCAAATTGGCATTGCCTGACCACCTCTATAATTTCGCCATTCTGCATCCCAACTTGTAATTGGTGTGTATGCAATATATTTATTGTCATCAGAAATTTTCCCATAAGCGGCTCTGGGTAGTTCAAAAGATTCTGGCATTCCACCTTTCTTAGATACAGTATAAAATTTACTTGTTTGTGTGGGTCTAGATTCCCTGCCAGAACGAAAAAGTACCTCTCCTTTTGGTGTCCAGCCCTGAACAATATCTGCAGAGGGATGATAGGTTAATCTTTTTGGTTCGCCACCATTTATAGAGACCAAATATACATCAGTATTCCCATCATATTGTGCTGTGAATGCAATCCACTTTCCATCTTTAGAAAAATGGGGGTTGGTTTCATATCCTTCATCACTTGTTAAACGAATAGCATTTCCACCATTTAAAGGTGCTTTCCATAAATCTGCTGCATAAACAAAAACAACCTCACTATCAGACATTGTGGGTTGTCTTAACAATCTTGTTCCTTGAGAAAAAATGGAATAAGAAAATAAAATTAAAAAAATGAAAATCAGTTTTTTCATAATAAAAAAATGTTAGTTGATTACGTTAAAGATAAAAAAATCACTAAAAGAAAAATAATGTTGGAGTTCTTTATTTTGCAAAAACTTGATTCATATCTTTAAAGGCTTTAAACTCCAATGCATTATTTTCTGGGTCATTAAAGAACATTGTTGCTTGTTCTCCAACTTTTCCTTTAAACCGAATTGTTGGTTCTATTATAAATGTTGTATTATTCGCTTTTAACCTTTCCGATAATTCATGCCAATCTTCCCAAGTTAAAATTACTCCAAAGTGAGGAACAGGTACCTCGTGACCATCTACAGGGTTAGAAATTCTTTCTAGATTAAATCCATCCTTTTGGTGAATAACCAACTGGTGTCCAAAGAAATTAAAATCTACCCAATGTTTAGAACTTCGTCCTTCTTTACAATGTAAAATACTACGGTAAAAAGTTCTGCATTTTTCTAAATCTTGAACTGGAATTGCTAAATGGAATGGTTGTACTTGCATATATATTGAAGTTTTAAAAACTTATTGTAAAAATTAACTTTTAAAAACCAACGGCAGTGTCATCACCTCTTTTGTCTGCTCCGGCCTCTAGCTTTCCATCTGGTAAGACTAAAATTGCATCAACTCTACCAATAATTAGGGAGTTTCTTTCTACAATTTTATAGCCTTTAGATGCTAAATTATTTTTAGTAATGCTATCAAACCCATTAGGTTCCATAAGAATTTGATCTGGTAACCATTGATGATGAAATCTTGGCTGATTTACAGATTCTTGCATGCCCATATCATACTCAACAACATTTAAAATATTTTGTAGAACAGAAGTAATAATGGTAGACCCCCCTGGAGTTCCCAGTACCATTTTTAATTTTCCATCTTTTTCAACAATTGTTGGTGTCATAGAGCTCAACATTCTTTTCTCTGAAGCTATTGCATTGGCTTTAGAACCAACCAAACCATATACATTTGGAATTCCGGGTTTGCTAGAAAAATCGTCCATTTCATTGTTTAAAATAAAACCAGCACCCTTAACAACTACTTTTGAACCATAACCAGTATTTAAAGTAGTAGTAACCGATACTGCATTTCCAAACTGATCTACAATAGAATAATGAGTAGTTTCATCACTTTCATAGCCCAAAACTTTTCCATGAGAAACTTCAGATGAGGGAGTTGCTTTGTCCCAAGAAAAAGAACGCATCCTTTTGTTGATGTAATTTGTATCAGTTAAACTATCAATTGGCACGTTTACAAAATCAATATCACCTAAAAAATGGGCTCTATCAGCGTAACTTCTTCTTTCTGATTCCGTTAGTAATTGTATATATTTTGTAGAATTATGTTTGATTTTTGAGAGTTCGAAAGGTTCTACAGATTTTAAAATTTGAGCCAAACAAATGCCTCCACTTGCTGGCAATGTCATTGATGTAATGGTATGATTTTTATAGGTGAAAGTGATGGGTTTTCTCCAAACTGCTTGGTATTTTTCTAAATCATTATGAGAAATAATCCCACCCAATTCTTTAACATAATTTACAAATAAATCGGCAGTTTTACCCCTGTAAAATCCATCTTTTCCTACATCCCTAATTCGTTCTAATGTCTCCGCTAATTCAACCTGTTTTAGTAGGTCTCCTTCTTTCCATTCTTTTTCAAATATGGTTTTGTAGTTGTTTGCTTTTTCAAATTTTTGTACAGCATTATTTAACGAAACTGCTTGTTTTTTTGTGACTCTATATCCATCTTTTGCTAAATCAATGGCAGGTTGAATAAGATCTTTAAAAGGCAAACTTCCAAATTTCTCATACACCTCAAAAGCTCCAGCAACAGAACCTGGAATTCCAACAGCATATGCCCCCAATGTACTTTTGTTTTTAATTACATTTCCTAAAGAATCTAAATACATGTCTTTATGCGCTGTAAATGGTGCTTTTTCTCTAAAATCTAAAGCGCCTTTTGTACCGTCATTATTTCTGTAGACCAAAAAACCACCTCCACCAATATTACCAGCAACAGGATATACAACTGCCAAGGCAAAATGTGTAGCTACCATTGCATCATATGCATTACCACCTTTTTCTAAAATATTAGATCCTACTCTAGATGCTTCTTTTCTAGCGGAAACAACCATAGCTTTGTTTGTAATTAAACCAGTAACTTGTTTGTTAGGTGTCTTACAATGAAACATCAAAATACAAATTATAAGTAATAAAAATATTTTTTTCATAGTGATTGGTTTGATTGATTAATTTCTTTGATTTTTTTTGATGTAAACTCTATTAATTCTGTGAAAAATGTAGTGAAATCATCTTCAAATTCATTCTTTAAAATATGTAAATCTTCAATGGCTAAATTCATTTGAGATTTCCCTTTTGTTCTAGAATTCATTCCGTTTAAGACTTTTTCAATTCCCTCTTCAAATTGGTAATTATACAGAATGTTGTATTCAATCATATACTTGATAAATTGTTGAGATTTTAAAGGTAATTCTGATGATTTTTTATCAAATAATTTATTAATAGAACTGGTATAAATATCTAAGGGAATAGCAGAATAAGTATTCCAGTTTTTAGCTAAGAAATAGTCATAAAAAATATCGATAATTACACCATCGTAGTGTCTATAACGCTCATGCAAGCGTCGTTTGCTTTTTCTAACAATTATGTGTGTATCTGTAAAAGTATCTATTTCTCTGTGTAAGAAAATTCCTTGCTGAACCTCTTTAGAAAACCCTTTGTAATTATTCCCTTTTATATGATCTGCAATAAAATTACCAATTATAATATCGGTATTATTTTGTGACAAGTATAAGTGAGCTAAGAAATTCATTAGAGAATTTTTATACGTTAAAAGTAAAAAAAAAACCACGACTTTTAAGCTGTGGTTTTTAAATATTTATTTTTATTCTAATTGAGCAATTATAACAAACCATTTTGATATAAAATGCATGTTCTTAAACATTAACTGTTTAACATTACCGGCATTACAAGCATAGTAACTTTTTCACCTTCATCTGTACCATCAATTGGTGTTAGGATTCCAGCTCTGTTTGGTAAAGACATTTCAATTAAAACTTCGTTTGAATTTAAATTATTTAACATTTCACTTAAAAAACGAGAGTTGAAACCAATCTGCATATCGTCTCCTTGATAATCACAGTTTAATCGTTCATCCGCCTTATTTGCAAAATCTAAATCTTCCGCAGAAATATTTAGTTCTTTGCCAGCCATCTTTAAGCGAATCTGGTGTGTAGTTTTACTAGAGAAAATAGAAACACGTCTTACTGAATTCAAGAAAGATGCCCTGTCTATTGTTAATTTATTTGGATTTTCTTTTGGAATTACAGCCTCGTAATTAGGATATTTTCCATCAATTAAACGACATACTAAAACAACATTGTCAAATGTAAACTTTGCGTTAGAGTCATTATATTCGATAGTAACTTCGCTATCAGAACCACCTAAAATTCCTTTAAGAAGATTTAATGGTTTTTTAGGCATAATAAATTCTGCAGTCTGACCTGCAGTAACATCCATTCTAGAATACTTTACTAATTTATGAGCGTCCGTTGCAACAAAAGTTAAACTTTGTGGACTAAACTGAAAGAAAACACCACTCATTACTGGGCGCAAATCATCGTTTCCAGCAGCAAAAATAGTTTTTGAAATAGCAGTTCCTAAAATATGTGCAGGAATTACTGTTGTGCTTGGTGATGGTAAAGAAACCGCTTTTGGAAATTCATCTCCACCAAAATAAGCCATATCGTATTTACCTTGACTAGAACTAATTTCAATTGTGTTTTTTCCTTCTGTTTTAAAAGTTAATGGCTGATTTGGAAATGTTTTTAAGGTATCTAATAGCAAACGAGCAGATACAGCAATAGATCCTGAACTTTCACTTTCTACTTCAACTACAGAGCTCATTGTTGTTTCTAAATCCGATGCAGAAACTTTTAATTGATTTTCAGATAACTCAAACAAAAAATTATCTAGTATTGGCAATGTGTTGTTACTATTTATAACGCCGCCTAAAACTTGTAATTGTTTTAATAATAGCGAACTTGATACAATAAACTTCATGTAATTTGTTTTCTTAGGTTGGTCTACAAATATAATCTTATTAAGTGATTTTAAAAATTAATTTATTAACAGGTTATTAGCATTTTGTTGATGAATTTTAAAACGTTATTATTATGTTAATAGATCCGTTTTAAATTATAAAAAAAACTATTTTTGTGAAATTAGTCAAACCAATCAAATGAAAAAAAGCACTTTTTTTACACTTTCATTTTTACTGATTTCTTTGAGTTTATTTTCTCAAAAACCTCAGAAATTAACATCAAATCAGATATACGAGAAGCTTCAAAAATTAAACTTTTTAGGAACTGCTTTATATGTTGCTGCTCATCCAGATGATGAAAATACACGCTTAATTTCATATTTGGCAAACCATGTAAAGGCAAGAACGGGCTATTTGTCTCTAACACGAGGAGATGGAGGACAAAATTTAATTGGCCCAGAAATTAGAGAGTTATTGGGAGTAATCAGAACCCAAGAGTTATTAGCAGCAAGGAGAATTGATGGAGGAGAACAATTATTTTCAAGAGCCAATGATTTTGGCTATTCCAAACATCCAGATGAGACCTTAAAAATTTGGAATAAAAATGAAGTTTTAAGCGATGTTGTATGGGCAATTAGAACCTTTAAACCGGATGTAATTATTAATAGGTTTAATCATAAAACTCCTGGAACAACGCATGGTCATCACACCAGTTCTGCAATGTTAAGTATAGAAGCTTTTGATTTGGCAGGAGATAATTTAAAGTTTAAAGATCAATTAAAATATACAGAAACCTGGAAACCCAAACGGATATTTTACAATACATCTTCATGGTTTTACAGAGATAAGAACAAGTTTGAAAAGGCGGCTAAAGATTTTATAAAATTTGATATTGGTTTGTATTATCCATTAAAAGGATTGTCTAATAACGAGTTGGCTTCAATGGCTAGTAGCCAGCATTTATGTCAGGGTTTTGGTAGAGTTACCACACGTGGAAGTCAAACCGAATATTTAGAATATATAAAAGGTGAAGAGCCTAAAGATAAAAACGATCTTTTTTCAGGAATAAATACCACATGGAATCGGATAAAAGGCGGAGGAGAAATAGGTGATATTTTATATGAAATTGAACAAAATTTCGACTTTGTAAATCCCTCTAAACACATACCGAAATTATTAGAAGCATATCAGAAAATTCAAAAATTAGAAGACAAACATTGGAGAGAAATTAAAGAAAAGCAAATTTTAAATATCATTAAAGCTTCAGCTGGATTATATCTAGAAGTCGCAGCTATTAGTTCCTCAGGAACTCCAAATTCTTCAATTGATGTAAATTTTGAAGTTTTAAATAGAAGTGATATCAATATTCAGTTACTGTCAATTACATCAATATTAAACAACACAACTATTTCTAAAAATTTGGATTTAGAAACGAATAAAAAAATTAATTTTAAAGAAACAATATACCTTAAAACAGATCAATTCTCAGATCCTTATTGGTTGAAAAATGAAGCCTCTTTAGGGATGTATACTGTAAATAACCAATTGCTAATTGGCGATCCAGAAACACAAAGACCAGCAAAAATAATATTCAATTTAATAATTGATACAACTCCTGTTGTCTTTACACAAGATGTAGTCAGAAGATATTCAGAAAGAGACAAAGGTGAAATTTATGAGCCATTTGAAATTTTACCTATAGTAACCACAAAGTTAAAAGATAAAGTAATTATTTTTTCCGATAACACTGTTAAAAAGGTTTTTGTTGAGGTAAGAGCCGGAGCAAATAATATTTCTGGAAATGTGAGTTTGAAAACTCCAACAGACTGGGTAGTTTCTCCAAAAGAGATACCTTTTAATATAAGTCAAAAGAGCGATAAACAAACTGTTGAATTTTTAGTTACACCACCCAAAAATCAATCGGAAGGAAAATTAGAGGTGGTAGCTATTTCCAAAGGAAAAACATATAAAAAAGAGTTGGTAGAAATTAATTATAACCACATTCCTAAACAATCTGTTTTGCCTAATTCTGAAGCAAAGCTGGTTCGATTAAACATCAAAAAGGCAGGAAATTATATTGGCTATATTAAGGGCGCAGGAGATGCTGTTTCAGAAAGTTTACAACAAATTGGTTATGTTGTTGAAGAAATAAATCCCAGTGAAATTACTGATAAAAATTTACTAAAATTTGATGCTATTGTTTTAGGAATTAGAGCGTATAACGTAGTGAAAGAGTTAAAATTTAAACAAAAATTTTTGTTAGAATACGTAGAAAAAGGAGGTACTATGATTGTACAATATAATACCAACAGAAGAGTAGATGTTGCAGCTCCTTATCTACTTAAATTATCAAGAGATAGAGTTACAGACGAGTTTTCAGATGTTAGAGTTTTAGAAACAGATAATCCATTATTAACTTTCCCAAATAAAATTACTCAAAATGATTTTAAAGGTTGGGTGCAAGAGCGTGGGCTGTATTTTCCTAATAAATGGAGTAAAGAATATACGCCAATTTTATCTATGAACGATAAAGGAGAAACTGCTAAAAACGGAAGTTTATTAATTGCAAAATATGGTCAAGGAAATTATATCTATACTGGTCTGAGTTTTTTTAGAGAATTACCAGCTGGAGTTTCTGGAGCTTATAAATTATTTGCGAATATGTTGTCTGTTGGCAAGAATAAAATAGGAGTTAAACAACAAATGAAGAACTAATGGAGCAGCAAAAATACAGTTGGAAAAAAGAATATACCTTGGTTTTAGTAGCCAATGTAATTTACATTATTGCTTTTTATTTGATCACAAATTATTTTACATTGTAATTTATGGAAATTTCAAGTAAACTTCACGCCATCGATTGGATTGTACTGTCCATAACCTTAATTTTTATTGTAGCCTATGGAACCTATGTAACTCGAAAAAATAAGAATGTTACCGATTATATAAAAGGAGGTAATGATTCTAAATGGTGGACAATTGGCTTGTCTGTAATGGCAACACAAGCGAGTGCAATTACATTTTTATCAACACCAGGACAAGCATTTCACAGTGGAATGGGTTTTGTTCAATTCTATTTTGGTTTGCCCATTGCAATGGTTATTATTTGTGTTGTTTTTATTCCAATTTATCATAAACTAAAAGTATATACCGCCTACGAATTTCTAGAAGGAAGATTCGATTTAAAAACAAGAAGCTTGGCTGCTATTTTGTTTTTAATTCAACGTGGTTTGGCGGCAGGAATTACCATTTTTGCTCCTTCCATTATCCTTTCGGCAGTTTTGGGGTGGGATTTGTTAACTTTAAATATTATCATCGGTTTTTTGGTTATTATTTATACGGTTTCTGGAGGAACCAAAGCGGTGAATATTACACAAAAGCAACAAATGATTGTTATTTTTATAGGAATGCTCATTGCTTTTTTTATGATTATGAGTCAACTTCCTGCCGACTTAACATTTACCAAAGCGCTAGACATAGCTGGGGCAAGTGATAAAATGGGTGTGTTAGATTTTTCTCGTGATTTGAGTAATCGATATACCATATGGACTGGAATTCTTGGAGGTACCTTTTTAATGCTCTCGTATTTTGGTACCGATCAAAGTCAGGTTCAACGTTATTTGTCAGGGAAATCCGTTCGCGAGAGTCAGTTAGGTTTAATTTTTAATGGATTGCTAAAAGTACCCATGCAATTTTTTATCCTATTAATTGGGGTGATGGTTTTTGTGTTTTATCAATTCAATGCCTCTCCTCTAAACTTTAATCCTACCGCCAGTTCTGCTGTATTAAATTCTGAATATGCTTTAGAATATCAACAATTAGAAGCAGAACATAGTACCATAGAAAATGCTAAAAAAGCCATTTTTATCGATGGTTTTCAGCCCAATGAAAGAGAGGAAATTCAGCGTTTAAATACAAAAGATTTAGAAATCAAAGAAGCTGCCAAAGCGATTATACAAAAAGTTGATGATACATCAGCAGACAAAATTGAATCTAATGACAAAGATTATGTGTTCATTCATTTTATTTTAAATAATTTACCTAGAGGTTTAATCGGACTTTTATTAGCTGTAATTTTATCTGCGGCGATGTCTTCTACTGCCTCTGAATTGAATGCGCTTGCTTCTACCACTGCCATTGATTTATACAAGAGAAATGTGAAGAGAGAAAAGAGTGATGAACATTTTGTAAAAGCATCGAAATGGTTTACACTCCTTTGGGGTATTATAGCAATTTCAGTAGCTTGTGTGGCTAATTTATTCGAAAACTTAATAGAATTGGTAAATATTATTGGGTCTATCTTTTATGGAAATGTGTTGGGAATTTTCTTATTGGCATTTTTCTTTAAGAAAGTCAATGGGAATGCTGTTTTTAACGCAGCTGCAATCACACAAGTTTTAATTTGTTTAATTTTTTACTATGGTATTTATCAATATACCTCTCAAGATTTAGATCCTATTATTAGCTATTTATGGTTGAATTTTATTGGTTGTATTTTGGTTTGTTTCTTCTCTTTACTTTTTATTTTTAAGTCCATCAATATACCAAGTAAAATTACTTTAATGATTACTAGTTTTACGATTCTTAAAATTACCTATGATGTTTTAAATGAGGTTTCTTTAAACATCAGTCATATTGTTTCTCTAATTATTTTATTTTTCTTTTTAGGATTTTTTAATCTCAATAAAAGAATGATACATGAAAAATAATACCAGTAAAAATATACGTTGGGGAATTATTGGTCTTGGTAAAATGGCGGCTAAGTTTGCAACAGATTTAGCAACTGTAGCAAATACCGAAATCTATGCAGTTGCCTCTAGAAGCCAAGAAAAAGCAGCTAATTTTAAGCAAAAATTTAATGCTAAGAAAGCCTACACATCTTATATAGACTTAGTAAAAGACACCCATATTGATGCTGTTTTTATTGCAACTCCAAATAGTTTTCACAAAGAGCATGCGATCTCTTGTTTAGAAAATAATAAAGCTGTTTTATGTGAAAAACCTTTTGCAATGAATTTGCAAGAAGTTACGGAAATGATCTCAGTGGCAAAAGAAAATAAAGTATTGTTAATGGAAGCAATGTGGACCTGTTTCTTGCCTCATTATCGGTATGTTTTAGAGACTGTTAAAAGTTTGAAATTTGGAAATATAAAAACCTTAGAGGCAGATTTTGGTTTTTATAAACCTACCATACAGAAAGTAGGCTTTTTAAAAAGGAACTTGGTGGTGGAAGTCTTTTAGACATTGGTATTTATCCAATTTTTGCTGCCTTATCTACTTTAGGAAAACCAGATTCAATGGTATCAAAAGCCACTTTTTTTGAAAACGGAGCGGATGCTAGTTGTGAAATAGTTTTCAATTATGAAAATGCCAAAGCCATTTTAAAAAGTACCCTATTAGAAGAAACAAAAACAGAGGCTATTTTTACTTTTGATACCGCAATTGTAAGAATTAATTCAAGATTTCACCAACCATCAACAGTAACTGTTATTAAAAATGATAGTGAAGAGACCTTAGATTTTGGTTACAAAACGATTGGTTATAATTTTGAAATAGAACATTTCAATGCTTTAATTAGAAACAATAAAACTGAAAGTGATCTCATGACTTTTGAGTTTTCGAAAGATTTAATACACCTACTAGACACTGTGAGAGAGACAATTGGTTTGGCCTATTAAACTTTATATTTTCAGTTCATTAAGAACTTTCTGACCAATACATTCCTTTGGCACAACAATTGTTTTTATGTAGTTAGATAATCATTAATTATTTTCTAATATTATGATTATCAGTTATTTAAAAATTAAATTATCGGCATTATTTTTTTTAATGTCAAATTAAATGTCAGTATGACAGATATATAGAAGATGAGCAAACCAAAAGTATTACATATAGACAATTTGTCTTTGCAGAGTATGTTGAATGAGGATTCAGAATTAATTCCTCTAATGACGCCAGAGGATGAAGAAATAATAAACAAAGAAAGTGTTCCAGAAATTTTACCAATTCTACCCTTAAGAAATACAGTTTTATTTCCTGGTGTTGTAATTCCTATTACTGCTGGAAGAGATAAATCTATACAGCTAATCAAAGATGCCAATAAAGGTGATAAGGTAATTGGTGTTGTTGCACAACGCAATGAAGATATTGAAGAACCTGCCTTAAAGGATATTCATACAACGGGGGTTGTTGCACAAATTTTACGTGTTTTAAAAATGCCTGATGGTAATACAACCGTTATCATTCAAGGAAAAAAACGATTTGAAATTGATGCAGTAATTCAAGATGAACCGTATTTAAAAGCTACAGTAAAAGAAGCTCTTGAAGACAGAGAAGTTAATGATCAGAAAGAGTTCTCTGCAATTATAGATTCTATAAAAGAACAAGCTTTAGAAGTTATAAAAGAGAATCCAATGTTGCCCTCGGAAGCTTCATTTGCCATTAAAAATATTCAATCAGACTCTTTTTTGGTGAATTTTATTTCATCAAATATGGATTTAAGCGTTGCACAAAAACAATTAATTTTAGAGAAAGATAATCTAAAAGAACGTGCATTGCTGGCTTTAAAAAATTTGAATAAAGAACTTCAAAAATTACAGTTGCGTAATGACATTCAGTCGAAGACAAGAGAAGATTTAGACCAACAACAGCGTGAATATTACTTGAATCAACAATTAAAAACAATTCAAGACGAATTGGGAGGTGTTTCTAACGATCAAGAGTTAGAAGAAATGCGTTTAAAGTCTAAAACAAAAAAGTGGAATAAAGAAGTAGGAGAGACTTTTGATAAGGAATTATCTCGTTTAAAGAGAATGAATCCACAAATGGCAGAATATGGAGTTCAACGTAATTATTTAGAGTTGATGCTAGAATTGCCTTGGGGAGAATTTTCTGAAGATAAATTTGATTTAAAACGTGCTGCTAAAATCTTAGACAGAGATCATTTCGGTTTAGAAAAAGTAAAAGATAGAATTATAGAACACTTAGCGGTATTGAAGTTAAAAGGTGATATGAAATCTCCAATTATCTGCTTATACGGTCCTCCGGGAGTTGGTAAAACATCTTTAGGAAAATCTGTAGCAGAATCTCTGGGTAGAAAATACGTACGTATGTCTTTAGGTGGTTTGCGAGATGAAGCAGAGATTAGAGGACACAGAAAAACTTATATTGGTGCTATGCCAGGTCGTTTAATTCAAAATTTAAAAAAATCAGGTACATCCAATCCAGTTTTTGTTTTGGATGAGATTGATAAGTTGGCACAAAGTAACCAAGGAGATCCATCATCTGCAATGTTAGAGGTTTTAGACCCAGAACAAAATGAATCATTTTATGATAACTATTTAGAAGTTGGTTTCGATTTATCGAAAGTTCTTTTTATTGCAACTGCAAATAATCTAGGACAGATTCCTTGGGCGCTTCGTGATAGAATGGAACTAATAAACGTTTCTGGATATACAATTGAAGAAAAGGTAGAAATTGCAAAAAGACATTTACTTCCAAAACAATTAAAAGAACACGGTTTAACAAGTGCAGATTTAAAGTTAGGGAAAACTCAAATTGAAAAGATTGTAGAGGGTTATACTAGAGAATCTGGTGTTAGAGGATTAGAAAAGCAAATGGCAAAAATGGTTCGCTATGCAGCTAAATCTATCGTTTTAAAAGAAGAATACAATATTAATGTTTCTACTGAAGAGATAGAAACGATTTTAGGTGTTGCTCGTTTAGAACGTGATAAGTACGAAACAAATGACGTTGCTGGAGTGGTAACAGGTTTAGCTTGGACAAGTGTTGGTGGAGATATTCTATTTATAGAATCTATTCTTTCTAAAGGAAAAGGTAATTTATCTATTACAGGTAATCTTGGAAAAGTAATGAAAGAATCTGCGACCATTGCGATGGAGTATATTAAAGCTAATGCTGAAGAATTTGG